>OLPQ01000071.1_pt1 | contig 86966 bp, 85 predicted proteins | sample 1672451 | NCBI WGS metagenome assembly OLPQ01 (sample SAMEA3136687, study PRJEB25190) | human gut metagenome | biome: human gut; feature: human-associated habitat; material: faeces | place: Austria | collected 2013
GGTGGCGCCGCGGCGCTTCTCCTCCAACACGAGGTCGATGAAGCGGCTTTGCATGAGGGGGTCGAGGCCGCTCGTGGGCTCGTCGAGCAGGATGATGTCGGGCGAGGTCATGAACGCGCAGACCAGCCCCACCTTCTGCTTCGTGCCCTTCGACATCTTGCGGATGCGCCGCGCCGGATCAAGCTCGAAGTATTCCACCAGCTCGTTCATGCGCGTGCGGTCGCGCAGCTTCTTCATGCGCGCCATGAATTCCAGGAAGGCCGCGCCGGTCATCTCGTCCATGCAGGCGATCTCGCCCGGCAGGTAGCCCAGGCGCTCTTGGATGCGGCTGCGCTGGCTGAAGCAGTTCAGGCCGTCGATGCTCACGGTGCCCCCATCAGGCCGAATGAAGCCCATGAGGTTGCGCATGGTCACGGTTTTCCCGGCGCCGTTCGGCCCCAGGAAGCCGAACACCTCACCGCGTTCCACGGAGAACGACACGTCGAACACGCCGCGGCCGTTGCCGTAGTCTTTTTTGAGCCCCTTGAGTTCGATCACGGGGTCGCTCATCGGTATTCCTCCTTGTACGAATAGGCCTTCAGCATGTCGCACCAGCGGTACATCTCGTCCATCATGGCGTCTAAATCGATGCGTTGATGCAGCGCTTGCTGTTGGTGCAGATAGCCGTCGGCCAGCCAAATCAGCATGTTGAGCACGTACTTCGGATCGATGTCGTCGCGGAACCGGTCAAACCGCACGTTCTTGAAGTACGTCGTGAACATAAAGTCGAGTTGTCGCTGCGTCCAGCTGTCCATCGTATCCTTTATGTCCTTGTGCTCCGGGTAGAAGGCCCGGATGGAGAACTCCAGCAGGTAGGGGAACTTGCTCAGCACCTTGGATTTGGTTTCCGCCGCGTAGACGAGCAGCTCGAAGAAATCGTCTATTTCGTAGAACGCGTCGTCCACCACCAGGTCGGACACCTTCTCCATGAGGTGTTCCATAAGGTAGAGGTAGAGCTCCTTCTTGTTCTTGAAGTAGAAGAACAGAAGGCCCTTCGAGATGCCTGCCCTGCGCGCGATCGTCTCGGTCGAGGCGTTCTTGTAATCGTTCTTGCCGAACGTTTCCACGGCGGCGCTGACGATGGCCTCGCGCCGCTCTTCGGGAAGGCTCTCGAATTTCGAGCGTCGGTCGTCCACTGCCGCCTCCTTTCCTGCCGCCGTTGACCGGCCGGTCAACGGATCGAAGACCATGCTACCCCGTTGACTATTTTTTAGAAGGGGGCGCGAGGAAGAATTTTTGCCAGGTTGAACTGCGTCCCGGTTCTTGGACAAGGAAAATAAAGGTGGCTATGCTGCTAAGGACTGGTTCCGGAATTCCTCCGGGGTCAGTCCTTTCAGTTTAACCTGCCTTCGCCTCGTGTTCCAGTGGACGATGTACGCCTCGAGCCTCTCCTTGAACTCCTCGAAGCTCTCGAAGCTCTGCCCGCGGAAGAACTCGTCCTTGATATGGCCGAAGACCTGCTCGGTCGCGCCGTTGTCGATGCAGTTGCCCTTTCTCGACATGCTCTGGACGATGCCCGCCTCCTCGAGCGTCTTGCAATAACCGTCGTGCTGGTACTGCCATCCCATATCTCCCGTACCATCGGCTCCACGTCCGGCCTGGACACGTGCGCCGGGCGCGACAGGTGGTGGTAGTACGTGGATTTCGGCAACCCGGCTATCCTCAGGAGGTGGCCGAGCCGGTGTCCCCGCCCTGCGAGCAGTCGGACGACGGCGCTTCGCTCGCGCCGCGTGACTTGGACGCCCGCAGGGCCCGGAGTTTTTCCAGGTACGCGACCTTCGCCTTCAGGTACGCGACCTGTTCGGCGAGCTCCTGCTCGCGCGTCGGTTCGGGCTTCGGTTTGGATTTCGCGCCTTTCGGCCTGCCCTTGGGTTTCGGCCTGAGCGCCTCCGGACCTCCGGACCGGTAGTCGCGGCACCAGCGCTCCAGGGACGCGATGCTCGCGATCCCGTGCCTGGCCATGGCCTCCGTCTTGGTCATGCCGTTCTCGGCATCGCCCGCGCGCCGCGGCGACCTTCGTCTCCCAATCGTAGCGTCTGCCGCCGTTGCCTCCCATGACCGCCTCCTCACCGCCGGACCTGTACAGTATGATCCATTTTTCCGCGGTCCACCTGGGCATGGCAAGCCGTCTGGCGAGCGTGTCCCTGCCGGCTTCGGCCTTGATGAGTTCCAGCGCCTCGCGCCGGAACCCGCCGTCGTAACGTCTCCTTCGATCCTCACGCATACGAAAGAACCGCACCTCCGATCATCGAATCTGAATTTCTTCAGTCCAACAATCGGGGTGCGGTTCAGCTTCGGCCGAGAGGGAGGACGTCACCTTGCAGCCGGTGCAAAAGAAAAGGCCGGGCGGGGAATCAGCTCCCCTGCCCGGCCTTTCTACTGGCCTACCGTGGCTTTACTTCCTGTGCCGCGCGGTCTCGGTTTGGTTTCCGCGACGGCGGAACAGCATCAATCCCACTCCCAAGAGCGTGAACGCGGCCAACGCCACGGTGGGCGCGGATACGCCGGTCTTGGCGAGTTGGCGAATCGTCTTCACGATGGCCGGTGTCGCCGGTGGAATGTAGGAGTTGTTGAACTCGGGTCGGGTTCCGGTGACGGTGACCATGCCGGGGATCGCGGACGGCTTGTCCCCGACGGCATCCCCCTTGGTCTTGTCGGCCTTGTCGGTCGGCGTGGCGGGCATGGAGCCGGAATCCTTCTCCGAATCGTCCGTCGGGTCGTATTCGACTTTGGCGGTCAGGTTGCCTTGCAGGTCGTCGCCCACGGTGACGATCACGTGGTGTTCCGTCCTGTCGTAGGTGACGTTCTTCTCGCCGGTGTTCCTTTCCCGAATCACGTACCGGTGTTCGCCGCAATCGTCGATGCCGTTGTTGTCACGACCGTAGGTGAGAGGCTTGAACCGGATGTCGCCGTCCTTGTCGTTCCGTTCGGTGTCGATGACCTTGCCGTCCCTGTCCACGAGTTCGAACTCGAACTCGTGGACCTTCAGCCCGCGTCCGGTCAGACGCTTGCGTGCAGTGAGTTCCACGAGCACGTTCTGCGGCTGGTACGTGTTAGTGAAGCGGATGCCGTCCTCGGAACCGTTTTCGGTGGAGTATTCGGTCTTCGCGGTCAACGTGTGACTGTCCGCATCCTCGGTGACGGTGACGGTGACGGTGTGGACGGTCCTGTCGTAGGTGACGCCACCCAGATCGCCGTCCTGTTCGGTCACGGTGTACGTGTACACGCCGGCCCGGTCGAACGTGAGCTTGTCGAATTCGAGGGTTCCTTCCCCTTCGCGGACGTCCGTCGCCTTGTCGGATTGCGCGTCGCGTGGAACGCGGGCGAACCGTTTGGTCTGGAGGAGGTTGCCGTCGGAATCCTTCAATTCGGCGGCGAACTCGCCATCGTTCAAATCACGTCCGGTCAGACGCTTGTCCGCCTTCACGGTCACGTCAACGGGTGTCGGCGTGTACGTGTTGTCGAATCGGACGTCCGTGGCCTGACGGTCGGCGGAGGCCGAGAGCATGCCGCCTTGGTCGGTGACGGTGACGGTCACGTCGTATTCCTGAGTGGAGTATCCGATGGTCTTGTCCGTTCCGGCGAGCTCCTTCACGTGGTACGTGTACGCGCCGGGCTTGGTGTACGTCATCCGTCCGAACGTGAACCCGGTTCCCTTGTTGGCGACGGTCAGTTTGCCGTCGCGGCTTCCGTCGGGCATCGGGATGTCGCCGGCGTCGATGGGATTGTCGTCCGAATCATGCGCGGACGCCGCGTTCAGTTGGAACGTGAACTCGCCGTCCTGCGGGATGCGACCGGTCGCCGTGTCCGTGTTGACGATGCGTTTCGCGCCGCCGATGGCGTATCCGACGTTCTTCGGATTGTACCGGTTGGTGAACGTGACGGTCCCGTCGGAATCGCCGGTGGATGGGGTCACGGTCTTGGACGTGACGCTCAGCCTGCCCGTGTGTCCGACGTCCTCGACCACGTAGGTGATGGTCGCCACGGTCCCGTCCTTGGTGACGCCCGGAACGGTCGTATCCTGTTCCGACATGGTGAACACGTAGGTGCCGACGAGCGGGAACGACAATCGGTCGAACCGGATGTCGCCGTTCCGGTCGTTCCGTTTCGTCTGGTCGGGGTTCGACACGTTGGCGGGCGCGGACTGCTGGTGGAGGGTGAAGGCGAAGTCGTCGCCCTTGAGCGGGTACTTGTTGCCTTCGGACGCGCTCATCCTCTTGACGGCGGTCGGCGTGTCCGTGGCGGGTTGCGCCCGGTACGTGTTCGTGAATTCGGGGATGGCGGTCCCGCCGTCGTATTTCACGTCGGCGAGCAGCTGTCCCTCCCCATCGTCGGTGACGGTGACCCTCACGTGATGTTTCGCGGCATCATACGTGACGCCGCCCCTGTCGCCGGGGGTTTCCCGGATGGTGTAGTCGTACGTTCCCGGCCGCGTGTAGGAGATGGCGTCGAACAGGACGTCGCCCCGCTGGTCGTTGGTCTTCGCCGTGCCGACCTGACCGCCTGTCTTGTCCTCGACGCATGTGAACTCGTATTGTCCGGCTTGCAGTTGGATGCCTGTATGGTCGGGGTCCGCGAGCGTCTTGCGGGCGCGGAATTGCACGCTGACCGGCTTCGCCTGATACGTGTTCGTAAACTGGACGGCGTCGGATTGCACGCCGTCGCACGTCGTGTTGGCGGTGATATGACGTTTGAACGTGGTCAAATCATCGGCGACGGTGACGGTCAGAATCCAAGTGCGGTCGTCGTAGGCGACGCCCGGGTTGTCTCCCTTGCGTTCCCGGACCTGATACCGGTAGACCCCTCCTTGGCGAAAGCGTTGGAGTTGATCTGGAGCGTCTGCGTCCTGTTGTCGGCGAACGTGATGGTGGAGGGCACCGCGCTGGCGGGCGCGCCGTCCAACGCGGTGATGTCCGCGACGTACCTGTCCCTGTCGGTCCAAGCGCCGTTCGGACGCCCGTCCAATACTTTGACCGCTTTGAACGTGGCGGGCGTGGCGAGCATGAGCGTGCCGCTCATGCCGTGGTCCTCGTTCGGGTCCTCGTACACGGCGGACATCATCTCGTCCAACGCGGGGAACGGTTTCAGCGTGATGACGCCGGCGACCATGTCGCCGTGCGAATCGTTCTCCCGGTCGCTGTCGGAGTCGGTCGCCTCGGACGCTTCCTTCGCGTTTTTGACGGTGACGTTCTGCCCGTGCCAGGCGGTGCCGGTTTTCGGCGTGAACCTGAGCTTGAACCCGGAGCCTGCCGGAATGGAACCGATTTCGTAGTGGCCGTTCCTGTCGGTTGTGGCGGTGCAGGGTTTGCCGTCCACACTGGTGACTGTCCTGCCGTTCGCGTCCACCAGCGTGACGTTCACGTCGGGGAGGAGACGGTCGGTGTCCTCGCGTACGCCGTCATGATTGGTGTCGAACCATGCGACGCCGTTGACCTTGCGTTCCACGACCTGCGTGACCGCGTCCACCTTGTTGTCGCCGTCCGCCCACCGGTTCACATACGAGTCGGCCGCCTTGTTGCCTGTAGGTTTGATGCTCAGGCTGAAATCGTAGCGGGCGTTGGCGGGCAGGCTTGGCGAGGTGAACGCCCATGCCACCGGCTTGCTGTAGCCGTCGGGGATGGCCACCTTGCCTGTGGTCGCATTCACCGTGGCTTCGGTCCATTGTTGGACCTGTTCGCGGGTTATCTTCGTCGCGTCCACGTTGCGCCACTTCTGGTCGGTCGTGAAGTAGACTTTGACGCCGTTCATGCTTGCGCCCGCACCCGCCTTGACGGTGAGTCCGGCCATCACGTAGTCGCCGTGATAGTTGGACTGGTTCAAGCCCTGGTAAGGCATGACGTCCACCGCATACGGGTCGGTTTTCTCATCCCTGGAGAAATTGCCCAGCATGTTCCTGTATCCCAATGGGCGGTTGATGTCGTTCAACAGCGGGTCGGCGCGGGTCGCCAACGCGGACGCGCGCGTGCGGGACACGCGAACCGTCATGTCGGCTATCTGCGCCTTTGGAGCCAATGGGGGAGCCATGTTGCGTTTCGACTGGATGGTCGCATGGTTCGTGAACGAATCGTTGTTCCTCACGTCATGGTCGGGGTCGGACGCGTCCCCGATGGTGGTGGAATAGTGGATGACGGTCTGCGTGCCGGAGTCGGCGCGCGCCCCGTTCACCCTGATGGTCATGGTGGTGGTGCCGTCCTTGTTCACAACGATCGTCGGCGTGACGGGCGTGCCGCCGGTGACCGTGCCCTTGTCTGGAGTATGCTGCGAGTATTGGCCGCCGACCGTCATGGAACCGTCCACGTAGGTCAGGCCCTTGGGCAGCGTGTCGGTGATGATGTAGTCGGTCGTGTACTGTCCGCCGTCCGTGGTCGTGGACGTGTCGGCGGTGGCGGTGAGCTTCCAGTCCACCGCACGCTGTTCCTTGTCCAAATCGTAGACGGTTTTAACGTTGCCTGCCTCGTTGGTCTGCTCGACCTGTTTGGCGATGTGCGGTGTTTCGCCGGCTATGTACAGGCTGTCGCCTTTCAGGAAGTCGGCGGTGTCGCCGCCCTGATAGACGCCGTTTTCGTCGAACGTGGCGGGACGGTACGTGTCGCCGCTGTAGGTCAGGTCGGGTTTCACGCTGTTCGCGTATTCGGGCAGTCGGATGGCGAGACTGTCGGACCATTGCTGCCATTGCGTGTCCGGCGCGTCCGCGTCCAGGTTCGCGGTCCGGGCGAGGCTGTTGCGCGTCCAGTAGGCGGTTTCGGCGACGATGGGCGTGACCGTGCCGATTCTCGCGGTGTCGAGGATGCGGGCGGGCAGGGAGACGATGGACGTGAATCTTCGGTTGAAGCTCGTGCCGGTCGGGTCCACCGTGTTGTGGTCTTCGAACAGCATGCCGACTATCGTGCCATGCCGTTTCGCCTCGTTGAGGGTCGGATAGTAGTCGAGGCCGCTGATTTTCGTGTCGCGCTGCTCCCTGTAGTCCTTCCAGCCGGTACCGTCCTTTTTGACGGCATACCAGTAGGGGATTGCGTTCCTCCGTTTGGCTGCCCTCGCGCCCCAAGTCCAAACGTTCATGGGGATGGTCGGCTGCGTGTCGGGCGTATCGTCCACCGGTTCGATGCTGTTCGGGTCGAATTTGACCAGGCCCATGCCCATCACTTCGGCGTCGCCTTCGGAGTTGATGATGATGTTGTGGCCTATTTGGAGGCGTAGTTTCGACCCCTGTACGAGACTGTCGGACCCGTTGGTGCGGTCGGGCATCGTCCAGTCGCCGCTCGTGCCCGCATCGTTCCATGACTCGCCGTTGCTCCACTCCGTGTATCGGATGCGCGTACTGTACGTGCCCGGCATGCGGACGGTCAGGGCCGAACCCGCATGGTCGTCACCGGTGGAGGCCTGATTCCCGTTGTCTTCCGCCGTGTCGAGACGGCTTCCGCTGACGCCGGTGGCCGTCAATCCCATGTCGTCCATGGTGATGTTGGCCGTCTGGTCCACGTTCCCGTAATATTGCGCCACGGTCCGGCCGTCACGGCTGGTGGGCGTGATGAACTGCAATACGTCCGTGTGGATGGCTCCGACCTGCATGGTGGAACAGTCCGACGTCATGTAATCCGTGCTGCATTTATCATATGGGCTGCTCACCTTATTGTGGGTGGGGAAGACGGACGTGTCGTAGCCGTCGAACGAGACGGTCACGTCCGTGCCCTGCCCGCCGGTCGTGGTCGTGATTGTCGTATTGCCACGCGCCACCCTGTCATATCCGTCCGCACGGTCGGCGACGCCCGGAACATGATGCTGTAGGTCAATATCTGCGAACGTCCGCCCATACTTCGAATAATTTTCGCCTTGGATATGCCCGTAATCGTAGAGCAACGGCTGCCAACGGCGTTCCATCGGATGCTTCGTCCCGGGCTTCGTATCATCCGAATACTGGTTGGACAGGCGAAGCCTATAGGTGATCCTGCCGGACGGAGCCTCCAAACCCTTCAAACCCTTCGTCCGGTCGGGCCAACGCATCTCCGTGACCAATGCGACGCCCAAACCCAAGCCGGTCACCTTGCCCTCCGTCCTGTTGGGCGCGTTCGCCGCGCCCGAGGAGAAGTCGAACACGCCCCTGTCCACGTTGCCGTAGTTGACCATGCGCACGTTCAGGTTGAGTTTCGCGCTGACGGTCACATCCTTCGGCGTGTCCTCGGCCCGTTTGTGCGTGCCCGTGTTCGTCGGGTTCGAGGCGTCCCATGCGGGCCACGCCTTGACGGTCGGATGGAACCGGTAGCCGTGGGGCGCGCCCTTGACGGCGACCGACAGGCCGATGGAACCGGTGCCCGGGTTCACGGTCGGCGACTGGCTGGTCGGCTCCAACAGGCGGTAGCAGGTGTACACCTGCGTGACGATCCCGTCGATGGTTTCCGTGGTGAGTTTCGGCTCGTAGCCGGGCGTGTGGTCCACCCAGCCCATCTTCTCCGCGTCGAACGTGACCTTGTCCTTCGGGTAGGGCAGTTCGAACCGGAAGCCGACGCGCGTGCGCCGATAGTAGTCCATGGTCGAGTCGGGGGTGAGCGTGTACTCGTAGTCGTAGGTCACGGTGTCGTACGAGCGGACGATGTCGTTGTTCTCGTCCTTGTCGTCGCCGCGCTCGTTATCCGCGTCGAACGGCGCGGTGCCGGTGATGCGGTCGATGAGCCTGAGCCTGCTCACGGTGGCGCTGTCCGTGTCGAGCATGTCGTGGACGGTCACGTCCGGCGCGGCCTGACCCGTATCCGCCTGCGGAGCGGATTGCGCGGGCGCACCGGCGTCGGATTGTTTGTCCACACCGGTTCCGGCCTCGTCGCCGGAACCGGCGTCGGGTTTCGTCGCGGCCTCGTCGCCGCCTGTGGTCGTCTTCACGTCGGGTTCGGCTTGGATTCGCGTGGACGTGCCCATGGTCGTATCGTCCGCATACGCGGCGGACACGGCCGACGCGCCTGAGCCGAACAGCGTCGCGGACGCGAGTATGAGCGCGGCGACCTTTCTCAGACCGGGTTTCATCGCTTTTCGGTTCCTTTCGGGGATGTGCCGTGACAAGTGGAGGGAAGTATGAATACGGCTGTTTTAATGGTGTGGAGGATGGGTCCCAAGTACGGTTTGCAGGAGAGTTCCCGGGACCCGTCCCCCGGCTCACGCCGTCCGACCGTCTCCGGTCGGGTGGCGGTGATTCGTCGGGGAGGGCGAAGTCTGTGGTTCATTCATGTGAAGTCAATGGAGGGCGTTCCGGCCGTCATCGGACGACGAGGCCGGAACGCCTCGGGGTCACTTGCCCGCGTTCACGGCCGTGTGGCGGCCGGAACCCTGTGCGTAGTGGCGCTTGCGGAACACGAGCAGGGAGCCGCCCGCGAGCAGCACCGCCAGAGCGCCGCCGGCAAGGCCGAGCACGGCCGTGCCGGTGGAGGCCAACGGCTTGGCACGGTAGCCGTTCCAGTCGTCGGTGTTGCTGGTGGTCTGGGTGTCGGCGGGCTTGTTGTCCGCGGTCTTCAGGGTCGGGTCGCCGGGGATGCTCTTCGCGTTGTTCTGCGTGGTCCCGTCGTAGATGACCGCGTCGGCCGTGATGTCGGTCCGCGGCGCGTTCTTCAGCCGGACGCTCAGCGAGCCCTTCACGTACGTCTGGCCCTTCGGCTGGTCGATGAGCTTGAACTTGACGGCGGATGCGGCCTGCTTGTTCGGCACGGTCACCTCGACTGTGTTGGTGACGGTGTCGCCGACGGTCACGCTGACCGGATCGTTGGTGGTGCCGTCCTTGCCTACCGTGGTGCCGTTGCGCTGCACCTGGACCTTCTTGTCGACCCTCACGCTTTTCGCCTTGACGACCGCAGTGCCGAGGGTCCGCCACTGCGGGTCCTTCGCGTCGTTCTTCATGATGTTCGCGTTGCCGGATTTCGTGCCGATCATGATCGGGTTGCCCGCGGAATCGGTGATGTAGTAGAGGCCTTCGGCGGGCACGTTGATGGTCAGCGTGGACCGGGTGGTCGTCAGGTTCGCGCCGCCCTGGATGGCGGCCGGCTTCCGAGTGGACTGGGACAGGGCCTTGCTGATGTTGCGCAATTGCCTGGCCTGGGAGTCCATCTTGATGTTGGCGATGTTGCCCGCGTCATCGTAGCCGTACACCCTGGCGATGTCGTCGTGCGTGTCCGGATCGTAAGCGTTGGCGATGCTGATCGCGTCGGCCGCCCACGCGTTCGACGCCGTGGTGCCGCGCACGCCGAGACTGCTGATCTGCGTGCCGTTCAGGATCTGGTCCGTGTACGTGCCGATCTGGTACACGTTGAACGTGTGGCCGGCCAGGCTTGCTCCGTCCGCGCCGTTCAGGGTGATGGTCGCACCCGCCGCCATCGCGGATGGGGCCAGCGCCAGGCCGGCCAGCATGCTCGCGGTCGCGCAGGCCATTGCCGTCACGATCATTGGCATGCGCCGTGTCGTTTGGTTGTCTCTCATTCCAGTGTTTTCCTTTCCTTGTTTGCACGTCCTGTCGAGGACGGGAAGCGACCCCACCGGTAGATGCGGCATGGTTGGCGTCCAACGGGTCGAATCCGGCGACTTTCACCGCGGACGGCCTGTATTTGCCCGGCTTCAGACCGAACTCGCTTATCGGCTTCGGCGTACGGCTGATGGGAATGGTCGTCTTCGTTTCCTTCAACGTACATGCAAAATCGGTTTATTCCAACATTTTTTCGGTATTTACCAAAGTTTTTGAATAAAAAAATAGGGATGCCTTTCGGCATCCCTTGTTGATGTCATGCTATAGGAGCCGGTTTGCAGGAGGGTCCCGCATGGCATCAAGATTCAACGTGGGGTTTGGCGGGATATTTGCATCTCCCTCCAAACCTTCGATGGGGTCAGGCGTTTCGCGGCTGATCGGATGACGCTTCGCTGTCATCGGCTTCCGGGGTCTCGTCCGTGGCCTTGCCCTTCGGCTTGCGGACAGCGACCGTGATTCCCAATGCTCCGCCGATGATAGCGAGGATGCCGATGAGCCAGCCGACCCAGCCGATTCCCACGCCGGTGGAGGCGAGCGGGCTCACGCCGTTCGCCGGCGGCTTGGAAGTCGTGCCGTCATTGTTGTTCTGGCTGTTGTTTCCGGCATTGTCACCAGGGTTGGTGGTGACTCCGCCATCATCCTTGCCTTGGTATTCGAACGTCCATGTGACGGTCGTGCCGTCCTTGGAAGCGGCGAACACCAGCTTCGAATCGGATGCGGTCTTGTCAAGCTTCCAATCGGACGGGACGTTCGAGAACTTCACCTCGGCGCCCGTGGCGACCCTGTAGGTGCCGGATTTCGTCGGGTCGAAGCTCGGGAGCGGTTTCCCGTCGACGGTCGCGGTCACGCCCTTCAATGCGTCCACGCCCGTGGCGGGCTTGTCCGGATCGGTCGTGGAATCGTATGTGAACGTCCACGTGACGACGGTGACGTCGCCCTTCTTGATGTCGTAGGACAGGGTGCCGGGTTTCGCGTCAAGATTCTTATAGCTCGCCCAACCGTCGGGCAGGCCGGAGAGTTTCACCTCCGCGCCGTCGGGAACGGTCCATGTGCCGGTCTTCGTCGGGGCGAACCCGTCGACCGGTTTCCCGTCGGCCGTGGCGGTCACCCCCGCCAGTTCGCTTGGATCGGCCTTGTCCCCGGTGCTCGGCGTGGTGGTTCCGTCATCGTACTTGAACGTCCAGGTGACGGTCACATCATCCTTCGTGCAGGTGAAGGTGAGCGTGCCGGTCTTCGAATCCGCCTTATGGTCGAGCTTCCATCCGTCGGGCACGTCGCCGATCTTCACCTCCGCGTCGTCGGGCACGGTGTATGTGCCGTCCTTCACCGGATTGAAGTCCGTGACGGCGGTGCCATTGGCGGTGGCGGTCACGCCCTTCAGCTCGCCCGGATCGGCTTTGCTGCTCGCATCCTGTGAGGCGGTGTGCAGCGTGTATGCGACGGTGCCGCCGCTCTTGCCCTTGATCGTGACCCGGTATGCCATGTCGCCGGAGGACGGCTTGTCCTTCGCGATCTTTCCGTCGACGAGCCAGCCGGTGGCGTTCGTGTCGATCTCGAGCGGCGCGCCCATCGGCTTCAGCAGTCCCGTGTTCGAGGTGGGGATCTTGCCTGCGACCGTGTCGAGTGCCGATTCCTTGACGCCGTAATAGTCGGTGGTGGATGGGTCGAACCCGTCGATGCCCAGGGCGGATGCGATCTTGTCCTTGTGATTGTTGAGGAACGCCTTCTCTTCGGTGCTGAACTTGTCGAGCGGATTCGGAGCCGTCGAACGGGCCGAAATCGACGAGGACGGGTTCCCCGATACCTGATCCGCGAAAGCGGTGGGCAACACGATCATGGGGCTTACGGACAGGGCCAGGCCAAGCGCTACGGCGACAATCCGTTTTTGTTTCATCATGTTCTTTCCTTTTCTTGTTTTTTGCCCGACATTTCACGCCGAGTCAGAAAAAAATAATGGAAGGCTTGCGACCGCATCAGGTCGCAAGCCGTTGCTATTAGAAGCTGCGTCCGCGCTGGCGCCGACGTGCAACGAGTCCGAGAACCGCTCCCATAGCCATCAACACCATCGACAGGAACGCTACGGTTCCGCCGCCGACGCCCGTGGAGGCGAGTCCGAGCGCATTGTTCCCGTTGCCGCCGAATGGTTTGCGGGTGACATGCACCTTGTAGGTGGTTTTGACCAGTCCGTCACCGGATGTGACGGCGATGGTGGCGTCCGCACCCTTCTTCTCGGTGCTGACGGTCATGCCGCTTGCCTTGTCGTACTGCGGGGAGACCATCCACTCGTCCGGGTCATTCACGGATGCGGCATATTCATGTTTGGCCGGATCGAATCCGTTGACGGCCGTACCGTCCACGAGGATGCCGGTCAGCTGCGCCTTGTGCGTGGCCGCCGTGATATAGGTGACGGTGTACGTGTGTTGCGCGAAGGTCGAACCGTCCGGCGCGAGCACGTTGACCGTGTATGTGTAGGTCATTCCCTCGTGGGCTACCGTGACTGTTGCGGATTGGCCGTTCTTTGGCGTGTAGGCGAAAGTGCCGCCTTCCGGGATGATGTAAGAATCCTTGTCGGATGTGACGTATTTGCCGGTTTTGTCGGTGTAGCCGTGCGATGCGAGCGCGGTGTCCTGTTGGTTGGCCGGGTCGACTGTGGAAGCCTGTTTGGCTGGGTCGGCGGGCTTGAATTCGGTTACCGCGGTTTTCACGGGGCGGGTGACGGTCAGACTGTAGATGCGGCTGGTTCCGGTTGCAGTGTCGGTGACGATCCATTCCTGACGGGTGGATTGCGCGTTCTGCGTGATGTTGCCGCCCTTGATGGTGACTCCGTCAGGCGCTTCGGGCAGCACATACGGGCTTGGATCCTTCTCCCCCAACGCGAGCACGTAGTCGAGTCGGTTCGGATTCCAGTTGTCGATGAGCTGGCCCTTCGTGTTCTCGCCGGTCTTGTTCACATACAGTCCGGTGAGTTTCGCAGGGGAATCGGCTTTCAGGTCGGCCGGCTGGAATTTCACGTTCACCGTGTAGTCGGCTCCGTTCACGTTCACCTTGAGCACGCGGGAGGCTCCCTCTCCGAGCGCGAGCGTCGGTTTGGATGCCTGGGCGTCGACACCGTGGGTGAGGCCCAGCGTGTAGCTGTCGCCGACCGCATCGGCCGGTAGGGTCAGCGTGTATTCGTGGGTGTCGGGGTTGAATTTCACATTGAAGTCTTTGGCCCCGTCGTACACGGTGGTTTCGCCTTTAGCGTTGGTGCGGGTCACGGTCAGGCCGGTGAAGCTTGTATCCTGGGCTCGATCCGCGGTGACATCCACTTCCACCGGCACGGTGACGCTTTTCTTGCTGGCGGCATCCTGGATGGTGACATCGCCTGAAGCGGTGCCGGTCAGACGCACGAACTTGCTGACGGTGTCGCCGGTTCCCTTGTCGACAACCTGCACGTCTTTGCCCCATTTGATGGGCAGTGTGGTCTTGATGCCGGTGAGGGTCACCGTGTCCGTGCTGGGTTTGTTGGATTCGTCCAGTGTCGGACCGGCGTAATCCGCATGGTATTTTCCGCCGTCAACCTTGGTGAGTTCCGTTTCGGTGCCGTCCACGGTCACCGGGGTGCCCGAGGTGTAGGCGAACGGGATGGTCACGTCGAAGGCTGGGGTGTTGGCCGTCTGGTCGGCGGCTTTCTTGTAGACCGCGGTTCCGGACACGTTCAGCTCGCCTAGTTTGTCACCGGATTCCGCAGTTACGTTCCGGTATTCGGGTTTGAGCGTGATGGTGGATGTGCCATCGGTCACGATGATATCGCCGGGATAGGAGGCGATCTTGTCCAAGGTTGCGGTGGCCGTGCCGTTTTTCAGGTCGAGCGTATGCGTGTTGCCGTCGACGCTGGTGGTCCATTCGGCTGCCGTGTCATCGACGATCTCGTAATCGGAGATGGTCAGCGTGAACTTGACGGCGGAGCCCGCGGCGCTGGTGTAGGTGACCGCTCCCGTGAGCTTCCCATCAGTGCCGGGTTTCTGGCTGGTGGTCAGAGTGTTCTGGGATTTGTCTGTGCCGGACACGACCACCTGGTTCTGGAACTTGCCTTTGACGGTGGCGACGGTCGCCGCGTAATCGCCGTTGGCGTCCTTTTCGAGGGTGACGGGCGTTCCCGCCACGGTGGTCGTGTATTCGGTGTCCTTGGCGGTCTGAGTTTCACTGCTGCCGTTGTTCCCGTTTGCGGTGTTTTCGTCGGCGGTGGCCGTCATGACTCCGGGCCCCGCCATGCCGAGGGTCAATGCCGCTACGGTGGCGATGGTGCCCGCGTTGCGCAGACCGCTGCTGTTACGTTTGGCCATTTTCGAGGGTTCTCCTTGCCTGAGTTTTCTCAAACAGTTTCCACTGTAACCTCAGGGTTTGTAATTAACCGATTTTTTATTGAAAATAACCGATTTGTTTTTTCGCGGAGCCGTCATCGCACTCATACCTTGACTTCTCCCCCCGGCTTTAGCCGTGGGGAGAAGTCAAGGACCCGCGAAAAAAGGGGAGGACGGATTCAGGCGACGGGAGTCCACCCCAGCAGTTTCAGAGCGTCGGACACGTGACTTCCGGCGCATTCGAGATCCTTGAATGCTTGACGGACGAGCTCTCGAACCTGCGGATCATCGAAGTAGTCGTGGTCAAGCATGGTGCATGTCAATTCTGCGGTGCTCGCCGCGTAATCATGAACCAAACCCAACAGGTCACGCTTCTGGTCTTCGGTCAGCTGGTCGCTTTCCGGAGACGGCTCCCCGTAGTCGGAGTCTTCCAGACCATCCGGCTCGTAATGGAATCCGGCCGGAGGCGTGGGCATCTCGTCTCCCACTCCCCCGCGCTGTTCATCCAACCATGCATCCCAGAATTCCTCCCCGTCCCGGCGGGACACGTTTTCGGGAAGGTTGTCCAAGAAGATGTCGCGGATTGTGATGGTGGTGATATCGGCCATTTGTTTTTTCTCCATTCGGTCGTCCCCGAATTCGACGGGGTGTGGGTTGATGCTTTGCTTGGCTAAGTTGACGGGAATCATCGGTTGCCTCGTTGCTCGGAACCGTCGGCCATGTTCCCGATCACGTTCCGGGACACTGCTGACAGCGGAACAGGATAGGACGGACTGGCCCGCTGCCCTGGCTTCGCGGGATCCAGGCTTTTCCTCGCCTCCCCCGAAGGGGCCGAGAGCATCGGACGCCGGGATAGTTCCAAAGCCCGCTTCACCGCCTGATCGGGTGCGCGACCGTAGCTCAACGATTTGAGCAGCGATCGACGGAACTGCCACATCTCGTCGGGGTCGGAAATCTGGTTCTCCTCCATCAGCCGGGTGATGGTCGCCTCCGATGGCATCGACTGCCGTCGTTTCCTTCTCACGGCGAGGTTGATATCCCCCACCGTCATCCATTCGCCGTGAGGATGCAATGCGTAGAACTCCCGTACCGCGGCGTTGGCCTCGTCGAACGACACCGATCGGGCCAGCTCCTCGTAGAAGCATTGGGCTTGAGCGTCGCTGATTGGCGCGTTGCCGTGATGCACGTTGATGCGGCGCAGCACCTGAAGCGCTTCGTTAAAGTTCATCGAATTCATCCTCTCGCGGATGGGCTTCATCCCAGGCGGCGGCCCGCGCCTGTAGTTCCTCGTTATGCATGTCGTTCAGCACGCTCTTCGGCAGCCTGCCGTTCGCCGGTAGGTTCTCCGGGTGTAGCGCGATGTTGTTGGGGTCGCGCCCCATTTTCAGGTTTTGAATGTCCCGTTCGAGCCAACGCCTGTAGGTGATATCCCAGTTGGCGCTGCGGTATTCGGGTTTCTCCTGCGTGTAGTAGGCGACGAACAGGGTGACTTCGCGGATCAGGTTGACCCCCGCCTTGGCCGTGGCGATGCGCAGCTCGGGCGAGGGCTTCCAGTCGGGAGCCAATGCGGTCTGACGGCTTGCGGGCTTCTTCTCTTTTTTCGGAACTTTTCTCTTCTTCGAAGAAACCGCGGAAGGTTTCTTCTGAACCGGAGAGGCTTCCTCGACCCTGCTGGAACTCCGAGAAGCTTCGAAAGAAGCATTCTCGTTTTCAAGCTCTGAGGCGGACTTGTCCGCCGATTTTTCGTTTTTCTCCGATTCTGGATTTTGAGGGGATAGAGAGGAGTAAATATCCTCTGTTCCCCTGTTCCCCTGTTCCCCTGTTCCCCTGTTCCGGGCGTGGAAATCTCGATGGGGTCTCGCGACACTCTCGCGACAGTCTCGCGAATCTGGGTCTGAACCGTTGGAATCATTGGGTTCTGCCATCTTATGAGACGGATACCTCGGCTTGCCTGGCTTATCGATTCTCTGGTGCCTTGACCATGTCGCAATCTCCAGATATGGGGTGCCGTCGAACTCGTAGCGATATATCAATCCAGCTTCAGAAAGACTCGCGAGGGCTCGCGACACTCTCGCGACAGTCTCGCGAGGATCTTTGATGAGATCAGCCGCGAACAGGTCTCCGATGATGTCGTAGTCGATATCCTTGCCTACCCCGTTATCATCCACGTAACTCCATAGACCTATGAAAACCAGTCTGGCGTCCCAATTGAGATTCGCTATATCCCGGCTGCGCCAGAACTCCGGCTTGATGCTCCTGATGCGCATGGTTCTCTTTTCTTCCGAAGAACCCGGTCAGACGGTCTTGGATAGGGGAACGTTCTTGTTCATCTCGGCGAGGGCTCTTGCATAATCGCAGAGGCCGAACATGTCCGTTAGCCCCAGTGCCTTGCCTACGATGTCGAGTTCGTTGCTGTCCCATATGGTGTGCTGGTTGAGTCTGCGGCCCGTTGCCTCTCGCGTGGTTCCTAGATCTTTGGCGAGTTGTTTCACCTGGTAGTTCTGGGTTGCCATGCGAGCAAGAATCGCTTGGGAGATGATTTCGTTTGATGACATGTGATAAAAACCTTTCGTATCTCATGGGAGATATTAGGGGTTGATTGGAATGGTGTCAATCTCTATGGAGATACGGCGTGTTTTATAGCATGAAAAAAGTTCTCTCAAGAGATAGAATGACAACATGGTACGGAATGACAGACTTAAGAAGACCGGGGAAAGCACCAAGCTCATAGCGGAGTTCGTTGAAGAACGTCGGCGGGCAAAGAGTCTGACCCAAAAGCAGATTGCTTCGGCCTTGGGCGAGAAGACGAGCCAATCCTACGTATCCGTCCGATTGCGCGGAAAAGCTGCATGGACGATGGATGACCTTGATGCCATTGCACCTCTCATTGATTTTGACAATGCCATCGAATTGATCGGAAACCTAGCCCGAAAACGAGCTGCCGAGGAAAACGGGCCCGGGCTGCTTGCCCGTCAGTTCGTAGCCATCATGGATGGGGACAACGTCGTTCAGATTATTGATGGGTCATCCTCTTCCATTCCGGTCTCCGGACTTCCCCATGACACATCAGTCGATACGGGCGTTACCTCCGATAAGAGAGGCACGGGTCCTGTTCCTCGTGCACGTTCGGTTAAACCCTCGTCTCTATCCGATGAAGAGCGTAAGCGGATCGTTTTGGAGAAACTACGTAGGGGCGACGTGTCCCTAGCGGCGAACAAGGATCCGCATAAGCTCGCGGAAATGGAAGGCGGTGACGGCCGCTAGTGACGACTGCTTGCCCCCGTTCTGTCAGAGTATCCTCTTCTCGAACCGATTCGATAGGAGGATATTCAACCGTGCTGACGGCCGCACCATTCGACCGCCACATGCCCATCAACCGTGGCATGACCTATGAACAGATGCTTGATGCCGTGGAAACCCAGCCAGTCCACGTCATCGAAGCTACGCTTGATGATGACACTTCAGGCCTCTACTGTGAGGCTGTCCAGACCATAATCATCGACGAGCACATGACCGACGTGCAGAAACGATGCTCTCTCACCCATGAATTGTTCCACTGGCTGCACGCCGATGATTCGCATGCGGAATACGGGAAAAGCCATGCCGAATGGCGTGTGCGCCGTGAAACCGCCATGTTTCTGATCGACCCTGCGGACTATGTGCAGGCCGAACGGGAATATGATGGCGAGATCTATCAGATGTCCTGTGAGATGGATGTCACGGTATTCCTTTTGGAGGACTACCGTCGGATTTTGGAATATAGCCAGCCATTGCATAGCTGAGGAGAGATAAATCATGGGACATCTGGACCCGTTCCTGCAAGACCTCAATGGTATCGGAATCATCGCCATGATGGTAGGCATCAGTGCAGTGATAGTCCGCGTGGTTTTCTGCAAGACCATGCGGGACAGAATCTATACGGGCGTGGGGGGATTAATATCCGCGATCGTCATGTCGCTGGGTATTGATTATGCGATACGGCCATTCGCCGGTACTGGTGAATCGACTGCGACGAATGGACTGGGGTTCGTCCAGCTCATGATAGGTGTGGTTATCGCGCTTATCGGAGGTGCCGTTTTGCGCGGCATCCTGAGTCTTGACGATGGCGAACCACAGCCGACAAGCAATTCCCTCATTATGGACACGCAGACGGAGCTGAACCGTCTTGCACCCCGATACGGGCTGGTGGCCGCCATGAGCAACGAGGACTCCTATTATGGCTGGTTCGTGATAGACCACGACAACGGCGGCTCCCCCGACCCGTTGTATGAAGCCAGCCTCAACGCGAACCTGCAACAGGAACGCCAGCTCGGGAAACTGTACGGCGATCCGGGTTCCGGCTTGGACTATTCCGCTTTCGGAAACACGGCCGTACAGGCCGGCCAGCAGGGCGAATCCGCATTGGCCAGAATCATCGCCTACATGCGGCTCAACGTCATCTCCTTCTGGTCCCTGTACGGGCTCAACGAGAACCGCCAGCCCATCAACGCGGACATCGACTGCGTGCTGGTCGGCATAGACCCGCAACAGCAGGTGCATGCCTGGTTCGTGGACGCGAAGAACTACAAGGGCGGCAGCGACACCAAATACGTGAACCTGGATCCACGAAACCTGGTGCGCATGAGCATCAGCCGTCGAGCCCTCATCAAAGGCTCGGACGGAACACCCGTGGTCAAGATGAGCGAGAACATGGCAACCCAACGCGATAATTGGGCGTCCACGCTCGAAACCTATCACGTGGCAGCCCAATGGATGGTCTGCATGGTACCGGGCGGACATAACGGCAACCCGGATGTCAGCGAAGCCGTCTGGCCGGGCAATGTTCGTGTCGTGACGCCTGGACAGTTGGTTGCGGAAATCCAATCCCTGAGCCTGCTGCCGGTGGACAATATTCCGCCACGTGTCGTCAGACTGTTCACCTCGGCAGTCAAACAACAGGCTCCTGTGCCAGCAGCGCCGGTGACGAACACTGTGCCGATGCCTGTGACCTCACCCGTTCCAGCCCCTATCCCCCAGCCGGCAATAACGAACAACTGCCCCAAATGCGGTCAGCCATTGAACGGACAAACCAACTTCTGCCCCAACTGTGGCACACCGCTCAACGCCTAATCAGGAGGTCAAGCATGGCTACATGCCATTGAGTTGACGCTCCCCACGGCGGGGCGTCTTCCTTCTTTTTTCTTGTTGATTTGACGAACTGTAGCCTGTAGGCTACAGTATTGGTATGTTGAGATTCAAGAGGACGAGCGAATTCCTTGAATGGCTACGCAAACTAAAAGACAGAGACGCAAAAGCCAAAATCGAAGCACACCTTGACTACTGCGAGCTAAAAGGCTCCCTTCTGGGAGATACCAAACCCGTAGGAGACTCCATATACGAGATGCGCTTTCACTTCGGACCCGGATACCGAATCTACTACGCAAGAAGCGGATCAGAAATCTATCTGCTGCTCATCGGCGGAGATAAAAGAAAACAACAGGCAGATATCAAAAAAGCCAAGAAACTATTCAGGGAATACTCCGAATAGGAAGAGAAAAAATGACAAAGAAATACCAAGACTACGACACCAGCGAATTCCTTGAAACCGAAGACGACATCGCCCGCTACCTCAATGCCGTAGCAGAATACAATAATCCTGAAATGTTCCAAACCGCACTCGGAAAAGTAGCAAAAGCACGAGGAATGTCCAGCATTGCCAAAGAGGCGAACGTGTCCAGAGAAAGCCTGTACCGAAGCCTCAGTGCCGAGGGTAATCCCTCGTTCCAAACCATCTCTAAAGTACTGGCTTCAATGGGGCTTCGACTGACTATACAGCCAGCTGAAGCCTGATATGTTCACCAGGTCGTCGGTGGAGCGCATCGACTAACGTTCTCCTGTTCTCATGACCACGATCATGCTGGGGAATGGCGCCGCTTCACCGGCCTGCCCATTCACCTCATACTTCAAACGTCCGGGCAGAAACCGGACTTCCGCACGGTGCAGGATATGGTTCTGGAACCAGCGGGTGTCAGTGCGTGCGGGAACCAATAGGACTACGAGAGTGTCAGGTTTGCTGGCTTCCTGGGAGGCTTTGCGTATCCAATCACCGATGTTCCGCCCGTAGGGAGGATTGCAGAAAACCGTCTCTCCCTCCCATGAGTGTTCTAGGCCACTGTTTTCGACTGTGTAGTGGTGTTCGCATTTTGCGTTCTGGTCGTTTGAGGCGGCATCGAGAGTGAAGTGGAATTCCTCGTCCAGCTGGTCGAACAAGGATTGCGAGGTCTCCCAATCGTCCTTGTTCGAGGTCATCGCAGCCGCACCCGCCTTGTAGAAGTTGCTTGCCATTACAATTTGCTCTTTTCGTTAAGGATTGATGGTTTGGTATCCAGTTGGGCGGATTCGAATTTTTCCGCAGCTTCTCTCTGAGAGGGAAACGAGTATCTGGTGCGGGTTTTGCAGTATGGGCAGCCGACCCGCCACCATGTTTTCGTATGAGTGATCGGGCTGACGGCTTTCCGGTATTCGCCTTTCATCCCGCAGTTAGGGCATAGTAGCGTCGTGTCGAACACGTCAACGTATTTGTCGCCCATGCGATCCAATGTCCGTTGCATGGCCAGGGTGTCCACGAGCTTCGAGTCGAAGCCGAGCCTTTTGACCTGCTCCGCGCTCCAATGTGCTAGGTACCGGAGGATCTGCTGTTCGATACCGTATTGCGAATAGTGGTAACGTTTGCCGGTTTTCAGTTCGATGAAATCGTCTTCGTGGGCGAAGTCTCCGGCGCAGAACCGTTCGACGGCTTCCTCTCTGCTTTTGCTGGGGAAAATATTACAGGCGATGCACCGTTGGTTCGAACAGGAGCAGAAGTACGGGTGGCACCAGAAGCCGTCCATTTGTCCGTCACGTTCGCCACCGTGTATGAACCCGAGGGGAAGGAACGTGTCGCAGTCATGCGGTTCCGCATGACCAGTGGAGCAAAGCGGGCACGGATACTGTTCGCGCATTATCTTCGCTTCGGCTTTCCTCATGCTACGTTCCGCGGCATCCACCGCATCCTGCTCCGCCAGACGTTTGGCGATAGGCTCGTTGATCTGGCGAACGATATCGACGGGCAAACCGGTCTGCTTGGCAACGGATTCCACCGTGGAACGACGCGACTGGAGCAGGTCGGCTGCTCGTTCGGCTCGACTATGATATCGGGGCATGATCAGACTGGGTCTTTTGCAAGGCGCACGGCGACTGCGATGATTGCGGCCAGCATGATGCTGAGGCTGATAAGGATTGGATGTTTCAAGATTCTTTCCTTTTGCTAGTTTTCAAGAATGATTTGCGTGCCACTGAAGAATGCGAGACGGTCTGCTTCACGGATTTTCTTCGGATCGGTCACATCACGCATGAACTGTTCCCTGAAGCGCCGGTATTCGGCATCGTATCCGGAACCAGTGTTCTTCTTCTTTTGTGCCGGTTTCTGTTTCGGTGTCGGCCGACCTTTCTTGGAGGAGAGTCGTTCTCGGCGTCGCTTGTCTGCTTCGACCACACGGTTGATCTGTCTGGCACAGGAGACAACCGTTTTCCTGTCACCTACCAGATGAGCGGATACGGCTTTACGCCGCAGTCGTCCGATATTCCGGCAAGCGTCAGCCGACAGTCCCGGCAACAGTTCGAACTCGTTTAGATACAGGATTCCACCCAGCAGAGTGAAAGGTGCAATGCTCTCATTGGCTTCCGGCATCAGCATCTTCCTCCTCTTCAAGTCCAGTCAGCACTCCTGCATAGGCGTCTTCGATTTGCTGACACCACTGTTCCATCGTCGTATCCAAGGAAATGAACATGGTCGGAGTGAACCCGCCGGTCATGTATTCATCAACGACTCGTCCCGCCAGGTCAAGGTCATACAGTTTGATTTCACCGATCAGCCTATTGTCCCGGAAGAAAGCCAAACGTCGTTGCGAATATTCCACCACACTCATGCCGCTGATAGCCCAACCGTTCAACCCGTTACAGGAACAGGCCAGAGTGTGTTCGTTCTCCTCGACAATCTTCCAATCATCCTTTTCGACGATTGTTTTTAATGGTTCGTAGAATTTGCTCAAATTTTCTCCTTAATGACATTCCGGGCACAGCCACTCGTCTGTGGCGCAGTCCCATCCGTTTTCAATGAGTTCGTCATGGTTTCCCATTGCTGTTTTCCCGCATTTGCTGCAGGTCAGATGCCAGTGTTGCGGACAGTAGTGGTTTTCGTCTCCATCCAATTGCCATCCGTCGGAACTGGCGTCATCGTCTGCGTCGTCTTTGTCTGTGTAATAAGCGCTGCCGTCTTCGGGGTCGTATTGTTCATCGCATTCGTCGCAGTGGATTGCGACGAATTTCTTCTCGGTGAAACTCATAGCGTCCCCTGTTCTTGCGTCATCGTTTTTTGGTTTGCGGAGACCCCGTCCTTTAGGGCGGGGAGGAAGCAAACCGTCCTCCTTTCACAGATTATTATGATATAATGTGAAACATGGTCAGAAGGCAGGCGTGCAAGCGGGCGTACAGGTTCCGCTTCTACCCGACGCCCGAGCAGGAGCAACTGCTCAGGCGCACGGTCGGCTGCTGCCGAAAGGTCTACAACCTCGCGTTGGAAGCCCGCTCCACCGCATGGACCGTGGAACACAGGAGCATCACCTACGTCCAGACCAGCGCCATGCTCACCCAATGGAAGAAAACGGCTGAATACTCGTACATGAACGAAGTGTCCTGCGTACCATTGCAACAGGCGTTGAGGCACTTGCAGACGGCGTTCTCCAGCTTCTTCAAACAGACCGGCGACTATCCGAGGTTCAAGGCCAAATCCCACGGCGGAAGCGCCGAATACACTCGAAGCGCGTTCAAATGGGACGCCAAGCGCAACGAACTCACGCTCGCCAAGATGCGCGGACCATTGCCGATACGATGGTCCAGAACACTGCCCCGCAAGACGGAGCCGAGCACCGTGACCGTAAGCTTGGACGCCGCCGGACGATGGCACGTCAGCATCCTCGTGGAGGAGACCATCCAGACTCTTCCCACGCGAAAGCATGCCATCGGAATCGACTTGGGAGTGGGCAGCTACGCCGTCACCAGCGACGGGGAGACCATAGCGAACCCACGCCACTACAAGAAACTCGCCGAACGGTTGGAACGGGAGCAACGGGCGTTGTCCCGCAAAACCAAAGGCGGCAACAATCGTCGGAAAGCCGCCCTCAAGGTGGCCCGCACCTACGCCAGAATCACGGACATGCGCCGTGACTTCCTCCACAAGTTGAGCACGAGGATAATCCGCGAGAACCAAACGGTGGTACTCGAAGACCTCAACGTGAGGAACATGGCCAGAAGATGCGCGCCGAAACCCGACCCGGACAATCCGAACCATTGGCTCCCCAACGGTCAGTCCGCGAAAAACGGGCTGAACGGGAGCATCATGGACGCCGGATGGTCGGAGTTCCGTCGAATGCTCGAATACAAGGCCGAATGGTACGGGCGACAGCTCATAATCATCGACAGGTATTATCCGAGCACGCAAATCTGCTCCCACTGCGGGGCGAAGACCGGGCCGAAGGGCATGTCCGGCCTCACGGTCAGGGCATGGACGTGCCCGGACTGCGGAACAATCCATGACAGGGATTTGAACGCAGCCGAAAACATCCTCGCCGCAGGGCTTGCGGTCAGCGTCTGCAAGGACGGCAGAACCGGAACCAGGGTCTCGCATTAGCGTCCCCTCCTTTCTTGTTTTGTCGTGGCGAACAGAAACCCGAACCGTGAGATTCGGGAATCCCCCGCATTCATGCGGGGGAGGATGTCAAGTCTCGGATGGCGTCCTCGAGCAGGCTTCTCGCGGCCTTGCATCCTTGAATGTATGCGCGGGATGGTTCCGTTCGGGCGTGGGCGTCGCTTGCATGTTCGAGTTTGAGTTCGCTGGAGATTCGTTTCCCTGCTTCGGTTTCCGTTTTGGCCAGCAGTTGGCGATCATGCTCGGTAAGCCAGGCGTCAAACAGTTCGGCTACGTTGGAGAATTGCGGGTTTGCCGACAGTGAATAGAAGTCCTCCGCGCCGTTTATGAAGATGTTCCTGGCTTCGCTGTCCGTCAACGGTTGGTTCACGCTCAATTGTTTTCCTCTCTTTGATGATGCTTGTCTTCGATGACCCGGATGCGTTGAATGCCGTCGAGATGAATGTGCATGGGTGTGCCGGTGATCCAATTCCAATACACGTGATCCAACACGACGGGAATGGTTGAGCCGTCTCTGATTCGTGCCGTGATTGTTCTCTCCCACCAGCATCCGGTGTTGTGTTCCAGAATCTGAACGGGCGCGGTGACTGTAAAGCCTTGCAGTGGCTTCGGGGCTGTGTCATTGAATTCGACTTCTACCGTTTTCCCTTCGAATCGGATACGTATGTCATTGATTGCCGCATCAAGGAGTGGCTTGTGCCGTCTCCCGTATTCGCCGCATCCTTGACGGTCTCGTAATTCGTTCTTGTAAGGGATGTTGGCCGATGATGCCCCGTTCAAGATTCCAACTCCTGGTTAATATCGTCGATATTCTTTCCTTCTACCAGTCGAATCATCAACGCGATAGCCCGGCACATCTTCGGATAATCTCCGAACCGTAAGGCATTCCAGAACTGGAATTCGTATTGTTCCGTCTGGGATTGATGCTGCAGCGCATTGATGATGCCAAGCTGACGGCAGGTCAAAGCGACAGGCTCGTTCCTGTTTTCCGCATAATGCGTATACCAGAGAGCCTTTCTCAGGTCTTCGACCGGCTTGTTCTTCGACCGGTATCTCCACACGTATTTGACGGCGTTGCCCATGCAGAAGCTCATGCCGGCGGTCAGGTCAATACATTCCAGACCGGGATGGGATAATTCGTAGTGTGCGGGATGTTCTACCGGATCGGCGTCACCGACTCGCGTCACTGTTTCATTGCTCAATTGCTGCTCTTCTTTCCTGCGAACACGTGCAGGTCGTACACGTTCTTGTTGACGCCGTGGATGGAACCGTCCGGCCAGACTTCCAACACGTAATCCGTGTCGTAATCCAGGTCTCGAACGCTGAGGTCGCTCATGCCGTTGAATTGGAGTGTCCCGGCTTTCGGCTCGCCTTTCCACGTGAAGATGACAAGGCAGCCTTCCAGCTCATGACAGTTTCGGCCAACAAGGTTGGTCAGTTCGACGAGTCGCCGGTCATCTTCGGTCCCGAACCTGTCGTAAGCGTCATGCAAAGCGGTTTGAATATCAGAATAGATGCAGGAACACTTGCTGGTCAGATTGTCTTCATCCGATTCTTCCAAGTGGAAGATGGAACGCATGCGTCCAGACATCGTGACGGCCGCAACATGTTCCTCTTCCTGGCTGGGCTGACGGTAGGCGTGAGCGCGATAACCTTTGATGAATGCTTGTCTGAGGCTGTTACTTCCAAGGCCTGCATCCTTCAAGGCATTCAATGCTTCCTGCTGCAGGTCGATTTTCTCGGACACGATTAGGCTTCTTCTTCGATGTGGGCTGATGGATGCGAATCCGTTTGAATCAATGCGAATTCGAGTTCCACGCCAGGGTTGCGTCGCAGATAGGATTGCACGGATTCCACTCCGGCGACGATGCACGCGGCCTCACCACGTCGAACATCATGGCGCCCGTTCTGGTTGGCGATACCGGTCGCATACTCGTGAAGCCGAGTCAGCACGTCAACGTCAACGGGGGTTGTTCTGGTGTCCTTGCTGTAGTCCGTGTGTTGCCGGATCCAATCCAACAACGTCCAGTTGTCTCCCCATAGCATCAACGTTCCGGGATTTGGGTAAGCGTCATCGCCGGTGCCTTTGATCCGAATGATTTGTTTGAAGTTTCGTACTGGTTCACTCATTGTTTTCTGGTTTCTTGATTCCGGTCACGGCTTGCACGGTGACGTATCCGTCCGTGTCGAAGTAGTCGACCATGGCGTTGTTGTTCTGATATGTGTACTGGTCGCCGACCTGCTGGCAGAGTTTCTTTGCGTTGCGGACTTTTGGAGTTTCGATGACGCAAGCTTGCTCTTCTACGGTCAGCTGTTCGTTGTTCTGGATTTTCTGGTTGATTCGCCGTGCTGTTTCATCCCATTCGTCGGAGGAGGCGCTTCCTCCATGAGCTTCGATGATTCCTCGTCCGGCCCTGTGTTCCGGACCGATGATCCGGTCTTCGGAATCCGCAGCCATATATTCGGCGTGGGTCGGCACGTATGTGGAGGATTCGCCTTCCGGCAGTTGGATGGTGAATCGGGCTCTCCAACTTGCGGAACCTGTACTTGTTCGGACTCCGATCTTCCAATCTTTTGGAAGTTGACCGTTCTTCTGCAATGCTTTGATGTCCGCGCGCATGAGTTTCGCGTTTTCCGCCGGACTGCGACTGGCATCGTATTTGCCGCCGGTGATGGCGGTGGATCCCATGTAGCCTTCCGACTTCACGGAGGGCTTGATGATCGGCTCATCAACGGTCGCCGAGCTTTTCGCTAACAATTTGGAGGCACGCTGAATCATGTCGTTGGAGGGAAGTCCCGCATTCTTGTTCTCGTTGGCGAATGTGCCATCGCTGTTTCTGCGCTGTTGTTTCGCTTGCGCTGACTTAATGGACATGTTTTCGTTCTTTCTATTCAGATGACGGGATTCGCGGGAACGCTCGTTGGATTGCCTGCTGCGACATACTGCCCATAGTCCGGGTCGTCTTTGCAGAGTGTCCAGTCTCCGCTGCCGTCATCGTGGTAGGTCATGTGTGATTTCACGCCTTGTTCGATGAGACATCCATGGGAGCAGGTGTTGAGACGGTTTTGTTCGGGTAGTTTCATATAGCCGTCGAGGCTGTTGCGGTCTGCTTCGGGACGGAGCACGAAGTCTCCTATTCCGTTTTGGATGTCTTGGATGCTTGTGTTGGCTGCGTGGCTCATTGGTGGGTCTTCCTTCAATTCTCTATGTGGATATATTCAGTATAACAGGCATATATCGTAGAAGAAAATCCCAATGAAAGATATTCACGGTTTAAGGCAGGCGCCTGGTGCCGAGAAAGCCGAACCGACGTCCGCAGATTCTCCAGCCTCTATCTACTTTAGGCATTCTCGAAAGCCTCCTGATCGAACTTGGTATCCACGTGGACGGTCCATCCGCTGCTGATCACCTCATTGCAATAGTGCTTGCGGGATGCGACCACTTGGGATTGCAGGTACCTGTTGTCCCTCAGCTGTTCCGCAGTGGGGTTGCCGAACAGTGGTGTCGGTATTCTTTTCGACCCGGTCTCCGTGACGAAGTACAGGTTGAGCACCGTGTCGTCTTTTACGCGGCGCATAAAGTCGCCGAGTTTTTCGGCCTTGCCTTCAGACAATGGATCTCCTTGCTGTTCCATACTCTATGTAGATATATTCAGTTTAACAGGCATAACAGAATTGTTTCAGAAAAAAGAAAAGGTGCGGCTCACCCAAAAAGTCCACAAGGGGAAGCCGCACCATAGGAGAATCCGAAAAAACCTGGATTAACACCGAGGGGACTTGGGCTGAGGAATGAACCTTCGTCCCGATACCTCAACATACCGTGCCGCTTCAGCCGTTAACGGCAGGATGTTGAAAGAATCAGCGAATTCCCGGATTTTCCTATTCCCCAGCGGTTTGACATTGCTTGAGGAACCCGATCGTCTCGCTTTTCTCCCAGCTGCTCATGGAAAGTCCATACTTGTCTTTGATGTAGACGCGCTTGGCCATGTAGGAGCACTGGTAGCCGCTGTTGCTCGGCAGCCAGACGGATGGGGTGGATGCGGCCCATCGTCCGACGGACTTCTTGGGGACACCACTCCCATACAGGTTGATGCCCTCGCTTTTCGCATTGTTGGCATCCCCTTGGCTGGCAAGCAGCACGTCCGGATCGTTCGCGTATTTCACGCGATCGTTTTTCCTTGAGTTCTTCCACAAGCCGGAGGCCCATGCGTCGTTCAAGGCGACCACATGGTCGATCTGCACTGCGGTGCTATCTCCGCTGACGGTCTTCCCATTCTTCACGACGCTCTTCCGGAAGTTGATGGTCTGGCCCGTATAGGGGTCATGCAGTGTCCCGGATTGCACCTTGCAATTGGAGTCCATGACCGGATTGGTCAAGTCACGGTTGAGAATGTAGTCGCGGGTGGTTCCGTATCCGCAAAGCTGGTCGCTGTTCTGCCAGTCCCCGAAATCCTCGGCGCGATTGTAGCCCTTCGTATGGGGTGTTTCGGTCGGGAGGTTCCGGGCGGCTGTGATGGCTTCGGACACGCTCATGGGGCTTGCTGCGGAAGCCGGCAGTCCGCTCGCTCCCATATCCGTGTTCGTGGAATCCTTTTCTCCGGTGTTCCCCGAGGAGGTCAGACCGTCTTTGATCTGGCCTTCGATTTTCGACAGGTCCGGTTTTTTCAACCCCAAGCCGATGTTTGTTTTCTGCATGGAGTCTTCGCTCGGAAGTATCTGACTGATGCTGGTTATTGCAGGCAACCCGAATTGTGGGGCGACCGTGGCCCATACTCCGGTTTGGATGATGACGATGATGGCTATGAGCACGATGGCCAAGCCGCCAAGGATGCCGGCGACGGTTATGCCGGTCTTGTTTTTTCTCGATGCCACGACGGTTTCCTCTTCTAGAACAGTCCGCTGATAATAGTCCAGACGACCGCGATGCCGAATAGGATGACGATGATCGCTCCGAACAGGTCGGCGTTGCTGTTGACGAATTCCGCAAATGGGGGAAGTTCCGGTTTCTTGTCATTGGCCATGATGGTCTCCTTAGTTGTTCTGGCTGTCGGATGCCGTACCGTCCGACGATGTGCCGTCTGAGGCGTTATCGGACGAGGTGTTGCCGGTCTCGTCGTCGGAGTTCGCCGAGGTCACGTCGCTTTTGCTCAGTGCGTTCGCATAGGGACTCAACGTCCTGACGCTGCCATCCGCTCCCCAGTCGATGATCTTCGCGTTACCGGATGTAGGGTTCTTGACCAGTACGGTGATGTTCGTCTTGACGGTCGAGCCACCGGTGTTGTCCGAAGATGACGTGTCGCTTACCTTATCGGAATTGTCTTGCATCGCGGCATACGGTTCGAATGTGATGCTGATCGACGCCGCAGCATAGGGAGGCGTGTCACTGGATTGTTCCTTTGGCACGGATTGCCCGTTCTTGTCGCACTCCACAAGCCAGTTGATGCTCACGTTTTTGAATGTTCCGATGGCTGCTGGCTGGTAGGCGTGCTCGCTGTTCGGATCCCCGACCAGCACGGTGAATGCGTTGCTGTCTTTCCCGATGTAGGCTTTCGCCCAAGCGTTGACGACGTTCTGGAAGCTGGCCGCCTGGTCGATGCGAGAGTATCCGGATGGCGTATAGGATTGTGCTCCGCCAGCGCCGCTTGCTTTCAGCGGCAGCACTGTTGGGTCTCCCACTGCGGTGGCCACGTTGTTCTTCCATGAAATGAGCTGGGTCACGTCGCGGGTGGATCCGTCAGACAAGTCGGTCAATGAGAACTGGTGGCTCCACCAGTCGGTATGTTCCTTTCCTGTTCCGGTGTCCTCGTCACTGGATCCGACTTTTGTCGCCGAATCCCATAACAGGTTCGTGGTCCCGTAACGGAATGGTCCTTTGTTTGTGTCCAACCATTTGTTGACGGACGCCAAGGCTGCCTGTTTCCCTGGTTTGTCTACGCTGATCTCCTTGTATTTCGCGCTCAACATGGACCCCATGTCCTGCAGCGTGCTGATTGCGCGAACGCTGATGACGGGAGCGACGATTCCGGCGATCATGAACACGGTGATGAAAACCTTCCACCAGCGGGTGTTTCGCATGGCGCGTTTGATTGCCGTCAGTTCGACTTCGTTCTTCCGCTTGTCTTCGGTGATGTCCATTGGAGATTCAACGGATGCTTTTCGTGCCACTGCGTCTCCTTGAGAATCTGAACGTGTTATCAAGTGTCAGACTATCCGGAGTCTCAGCGTGAAAGCGGTGGAAGTCGGGAAAAGAAAAAAGAGACTCGGATACTGCCGAGTCTCTTTTTGTGTCAGCGGGTCTGCGCGTATTTTCTGGCCAGCTCCATGTCAAGTCCTCCGTTGACGAAGCATTGTTCCACCGCGGCGTTAAGAAGAGCCTGCGTGGTCATGTTCGTCTCGACCGACTTGATCCGCAGCGCGAGATAGTTTTCATCCGTCAGGTTCGTGCCGAGCCTCCGGTCGAACGAATACACGGGCTTCCTCCGGCCGGCCCTCCCGGATGCTTCATTCGTTTTCGTCTCATGATCTTCCGGGACTGCTTCAGAGACTGCTTTCTGCTCGGGAGCCTCGACCGTCATCTTCGGTTCGGGGGATTCGGATAGGAGAGGCCGACGCCCCATGTCGCGAGTGTCCTGCAGGCCGCGTCCGAAAGCGCTGTTGATATTCTTTACCATGTTTCAACTCCTACTCGATGCCGAACTGTTTGACGAGGTCAATGAGCTCTTGGGTGACGGAAGTGTAATCCCTGTTGTCTATCTGGTTGGTTCCGTACAGATTCTTGATGGCTTCCCGCTCGTGGATGACCGTTTCGAATCGTGTTGCCTCCAGATCATCCAATTGTTTCACTGCGTCACGCGCGAGTTTGGTTCGCGCTTTCACTCGCGTGAGCAGGATGATGCCGTTTCTGGCGGCCGCATAGGTTTTCCCTGCATGGCTCAAATCGCTGATGGACGGCTGGCAGGGGATGATCGACACGTCGGCCGCCTGGAGTGCCGTCTGCACCGTTCCCGCATCGGATGGAGGCGTGTCGATGATGACCCATCCTTTGTAGCGTTCGCGAATCCTGTCGGGCATTCCGAGGATCACGTCATTGGTTTGGATCACGTCGAAACCCAGCTTGTAGGGTTTGTGCGGAGTCCCGTTGGCTTCGTCTTCTTTGCGACGACGATCGTCCTCGATTCGCACGTATTCGTCCCAGAGCGTCGCGCCACCGGTGTTGTCGGCGTCCAGAACCGTGACGTGTTCTCCGCGCCGGGCGAGGCATCCGGCGATGAGCATGGCTGTCGTCGTTTTTCCGACGCCGCCTTTGATGTCGGCGACCGCGACAAGAATCGTGCTTTTCAGCATGCTGTTTTCTCCTCTGTTCACGTTTTCCGCCGCCAAGGTGGAGGCGTGGGACGCGCTTTTTTTGTGTGGCCACATTCAGTGTAGCAGAGGCGCATTTTTTTGTGGAACCAGCTCTCCCCATCAACAGGAAAACAACACAATGCGGGAATGATCAGGCAGAAAAACGCTTCCGCATTCATCTGCCAAACCATTCCCGCATTTCCACAGTTCTTTGCGAAAATTTTAGGATGCCGTAAACAACAGCCTCTCCAAAAACGCTTTGAGCAACGCGCCCAAATCCGGGAGCTGACTAGCGATCCCCTGCATCCATTCACGGATGGGAATGCCCATCGCCTCCAGGACGCCGCTGATGACCCACACGAAGAACAGGCCCGCGCATATCCTCGCCGCAACGGACAACATTCTCATCGAACGTCCCATGATCCTCATGAATACGCTGACACCGCCGACCGCCAACAGGAGCAGGGTCAGCACGGCTCCCGTTGGCGTGAACATCCAAGAGAACAGGACAGTGAGGAAATCGGCGGCTCCCTGCCCAGCCGTCTGAGTAACAGTGTCGGTCTCCATCAGAACGCATCTCCATCCGTTTCGAACTCATCAGACGTTTTCTGGCGAGGTGGGTTCTTCGGCGCGTTGGCGTTCGCATAGTATTTCGCCGCTGCTTCCTTGACCTCTCCCGTGATACGCGCGCTCTCCAATGCGTCGGCGGCTTCCTGCTCGCTCATGTGGCCCTGTTGCCGGAAGTTGTGCATCATGCTGTTCTCCACCACCCCGAACGCCTTGTCTCCATCGGAGTTGAGACTTCCGTCCTCGGAGTGCATCGCGTTCAATGATTCATCGAGATCGAACGGATTGTCTTCGACCTGTTCGATCGGAGTCATGACCGTCGTAGGCCGTTGCCCCAGGCTTAGGATTTCGTTGCGGCTCTTCTCCGCTCTGGATCCCAGTGCGCCGACCCCGACCTTGGCTCCATGCCAGAGGTCACGGTTGGTGGCGAGCTTACCCAATGCGACTACACCTGCCGGCAATGTGATCGGGTTGGATACGAGTGCGGCAGCGGCGATACCGGTCGCCGCGACTTTGGCGCCACGCTTGACCACGTCACGCAACGGTTGGGATCGCATGACACCTAGGGCTGCCTTGCCTGTCGCACCCAACAGCATAGCTCCCCCGCCCAGGCCGCGTGCGGTCTGATTAAGCAGGCTTGCGCCTTTTGCTATGGTACGGGCGCGGCCGAGCGATGCGCCGGGATGGCGGGCCATATAGTTCTTGACGCGATCATCGTAGGACATGCCGCCCGTCATGAACGCCTGAGCTCTGTCGGCTCGGTTGGCGAAACGTGCGGCGACTCCTGCGAGGGACCCGCGTACGGTGCCTTCGTTCATACGCCCCCATCTATAACTGAGGGAGTCTGCTCCGCGGGCTGCGATCGCATCGTATTCTTTCGCGTTGCGTCCGTACAGGTTGCGGCCGCCGCCGTCGAGGTCAAGATTCTTCCTCTCCGAATCGAGCATGGAGTCGAGTTTGCTTTCGCCGGCGGTAGGACCGAACATCCTGTGTCGGGGTCCGGCGTTGCGACTGGACATGCCACCGTGGTTTCGGCTTGTGAGAAGCCGTCTCATGAGGAGACCGCTGCCTATTCCTCCGCTGATTCTCTTGAGGCCGGCCAGTACTCCGCCTGCCATGGCTCCACCGGTGGCGATTCCCATCATCGCTTTGAAACTGAACGGGTTGCCGACTTTGAGCACGCTGGTGCAGAACAGGCTGATGGCGGCGATTGCAAGCACCGGACTGAAACCGCTGATCACGTTGTACATGAAACTGCTGCTCATTTCGGAACAGAACTTCAACATGAGCTGGCAGATGAACGTGGCGATGGCACCCAAAGCCGAATACAATCCGCCGGTCATGCTCAGGTTGCACGTGTATTTCACCCAGTTCTTCAACACGTTCTTCGGAGCCTCGCCGACGGGGAAAGCTCTCACGAGGAATGCTACGACGAGGAACAGCACCATCAGGACGAGCATGAGCTTGGTCATGATGAGGATGACGCTGAGCAATCCCCATACGATCATGTTGCAGATGCCACCGAGCACGGATCCGAATGCGCCCAGATTGTCAGGTGCCGAATTGCCGTACAGGTTGTCCAGGGTGATTCGCATCGCTCCTTGTCCGGTCGAGGAATCCTGCGTGTCACCAAGGTTGGCTTCACGCCAGGTTCCGCCGACGTTGGGGATATCGAAACGCCAGCCCAGGTTCGCCGCGTTGGCGATGTTCGTGTTCTGGACGTTGCCGCTCGAATCACGGAAGTCATTGTCGTTGTGAAATGCCTGGTACTGGTCGCCTTTGAATTGTTTTGTGCCCAAAGCCACATTGCACAATTGGAGTATGTTCTGGTCTATCTTGTCATCGTCCCCGTAGAAGTGAGCCCCGTTCCCGCCTGAGATGTCGCTGAATCCATCCTTTTTCAGTCTGACGGTGAGCTTCCCGTTTTTGATGGCTCCTGTATCCTTGTCCCCCATGTTTTTGACGAGGATGCTCCAGCCGTCACGGCCGTACACCTTCCCACTGCCGTTGACGCCGCAGGTCTCCCAAAAGATTCCTGCTCTGGTCAGCCGAACATATTTATCTCGATCGTTCTGCTCCTTTTCCTTGTCATTGACGGAACTGTCCTGAGGGTCGATCCAACCGTGTTCGCTGAACAACCATTCTGCTGTGTCGGAATCGATACTCAAACCGGTTGCCGCATTCGTCAATGTCATTTGCACCGCAGGATCAGTGTTCGTGTTCATGTCAAGCACATGGCAGTACGCTTGCTGTGCGTTGGCAGCCACGCCTGATGGCGTGTTCGGCCCCGCTGACGGATTACCCCATTGCATCGTCACCCATGATCGGAGAGCTGTTTCCTCCCACATGCGGTTCACGGCCTTGGTGATAGAGGATGTGTCTCCCCCGTTGCCACTGGTCGCGGTGTCGTACTGCTGGTGCATGGCATACAGGTAATCCTGGCAGTTCGTATCACGGTTGAGTGCTTTGTTGCTGAACGCCATCATGTTCGATTCGCCGTCGTTCAACCCGTCTAGATCAAGTCCGACGGTGAGCTTGTTGACTGCGCCGTTGATGGTGTTGACGACCCACCAGGGGCTGCCGGTCGCCGGTTCGGTCGCATTCTCCGCGGTTTTCGAGGCTCCTGTCCCCAAAACGATGAGAGTCGCAAGGCACAACACTGTGGCAAGCAGTCGTTTGCTCGCCTCTTTCGTGGTCCCGATGTCGAATCCCGCCGCGAGAAGCCATACGACGATGGCGGTCACCATCAATGCCGCGGGTATTCCTCCGGCCATGACATTGTCGATAAGTTTCGCCGTGGCGTGGTCGACCGACGCTCCGGCGGTCTTCAATGGGGTGAAGCTTGCCGCGAACTGGCTTAGAGAAAGGGCGGATGACCAGCAGAGCTGTGTGATCTGCATCAGCATGTTCGGCAGGATGTCCCTCGTCGTATGGCTGATCAGGGCCGGCATGTTGGCGATGAAACCAAGGATGCCGCTCGATGGTTCGATGCGGCTGGTTATGCTGCCGACATTGCTTCCCCATCGGCCTGACGGAAGACATGTCGTGTAATCGACTTGGGTACTTGTGGTCGTAGCGCATGCCGGCGCACTCGCGCCTCCGTCGTTTTCGACCATGGCGAATGCTTGGGAGGGCAGTACGACCACTGTCATCAGAACGACGAGCAGAACAATGAACAGCATGTTCCGTCGCGCTTTCATCCTGACCGGGAGGCTGGGCTGCATTTGAGTTGAAGCGCTCACAGTATCCACATCTCCTTCAGACTGCTTAGATGCTCTGGCTGATTCGAATTGGGGTAGAAAACCTCTCCGGCGATGTTCCGGCTCTGCAATCTCCTGAGAAGTCTTTTCCATCGGACCTGCTGGGTCCGGTCTTTGACTTGGCCGACCATGAGGAATGGTGCGGCGACCAAGCCGATGAGGATGAACACCACGCCGAATGTGATGCCGATGATCGGGGCGAGCATAAGACAGATCAACAGTCCTATAACACCGCCGATGATTGTCGAAAACACGGTCTTGGATCGGGCTTCCGCGTTTTTCGTAATCATGAACGTGTTCTTACGTTCAATGGATGCGGTGGATGAGACCTCGGTGATGTCATCCATGGTTTCCCTTGGATGCAATTGTCTTTGCTCGCCCATGAATATGTCCCCCGGTCAGACTCCGAAGTAGTCTTTGCCTTGGTTGCCCACGGCGTTGACGATCCAGTCAAGAGCTGTCAGCAATGCCGGAATGGTCACGGTCGGGCCAGCGAAGATGAAGATGACGGCGAGAACGACGACGATTCGTGCGGCGCTTGGACAGAACATGGTGACCAGCTTGTTGCTTCGTCCCAGCATCTTGCTGATTCCTCCCAGGATAAGCCCCAAGGCCAGGATCACTGCGGCAGCGGCGCCCACCTTGGTGATGAGCTGTCCGGCGGTCGAGTTGAGGATGCCGTCGAACATGGCGTGGTAGCTTCCGACGAGGTTGCTGGCGGCGGCGATTTCTATGGTGTTGCCCATGATTGGATTCCCTTCGATTTTGGTTTGAAGGAACCCTCCTGCGTTTCCCGAGTGTATCAACGGAATCGGTTGATAACGATAGATTTTCGGTTTTTAACAAAGTTTCTTGCATATTCGGATAAGCCGGGGGACGCAGATTGAGAAAACCCATCCGGCATCAACATAAGCCGGATGGGTTGGCATGTTTTTTGCGAGGCCTACTTGTCGCCGGGACGATAACCGTCGTCGAAGTCTTTCACGCTTACGATGAACGCCGGCTGGATCTGTTCCATGTTTCTGGTTCTTACAGCGGCATGGTATTTGGGGAGGTTCGTCACCGCTCCTCCGGTCCACCCGTCCAATCCCTCATTGTCGGTCAGACGTGCCGCGGTCAGCGTGGCTATGCGCGGAATCGACGTGTTGTAGCTGATGAACGTCGTATACCCCAGGAACGAATCCAACAACGTGTCGGACAACTGGGTCGGGTATTGGGTGGCGAACACGAGAATCAATCCGAACGAACGCCCCTGCTCCCTCAGATTCTTCAACACGTCGTCCGACCCGTTCGCCAGCAGGCTCAGCTCGTCGCAGACGAGCATCGTGTGTTTGCCAAGCGTTAACCAGTCCTTGCAGTGTGCGAACACCGTGTTCCAGAACCGGTACATGAGCCACGAGCCCAGAATCTTGTCCATGAGTTCGGGAAGCGAGTGACCATTGTGCGGGGCGAGCACGATGTGATAGTCGCCCGGATGATCCAATATCCACTTCCATGTGACGGTGCTGCGTCGCGGCGTGAACATGTGTTCGATGGCGAGGAACTGGTTGACCTTGTTCACCGAGGCGTTGGTGCGCTGCAGTATTTCACGATCGCTTCGCGCCGCCTGCCCCTTCTGATCCGGTCGTCCGTACAGTTGTTCTGCGGCACGCGCGGCCAACGTCATGTCCGTTCCGAGAGGATCGTCCTTCAATTCCAATGCGAGAGCCCTGCATACCTGTCCAAGCGCTCTGGCTGATCCGGTTTGACCATCCGACCCACACAATGCGACCACGGCCCACCCGATGGGTGACTGCTGTTGCCTGAGTTGACCGGACCCGGGATACTGTTGCTCGAGTTGTCTGCATCTTCTTAGGATGTCCCCTGGCTTGTGTTGGTCGTATCGGCTTACGGCCACGCCGATGGTCATGGATTGGGTGATGATATTTTGGGAGTCGTTCTGAATGTCGCCGGCATTGAATGCGTATCTCATGGTTTTGGCGACGCTTTCCGCCGTCTCCTGGGCGTTCCTTCCCTCCTGCATTCCGAGCAAATCGAGACCGATGCTGGAAGGATCGGTGAGGTATATGACACGTGGATGGGAGTCAATCCCCTGCGTTTGCCGATACCGGTCCAGCACTTCCACTCCGGTGTCGTCCTTCATCCAGAAGTGGATGAGTCGTGAATCCGTTCCCCACACGTCACGGCTGGTATCATTGCGATGGCTGATGGCCCATTGGCTGATGCCGTGGGTCAGAACGGTTTTTCCTGATCCGGCTTCACCGCTGATTGCGATTCCGCCATAGAGCTGTGTCGGATCCAAGTATCCGGGACGTCCGGAATCGTCCAATCCGATCAGGACGCCTCCATGGGACAATGGTTCGGGCACCGGGTGAAGGTCCTGTTTTACCGCCGTGGATTTCTGCACCGGCATGAACAGTGTGGTCGTGGTCATTGGGCTGAAGATCAAAGTAGTGCGTTGCGGGCCATATCCCGTCGCATACACTCGTTTGTCTTTCATGCCGAGTTTTGTTTCGGTGTCACTGAGATTCGCCTTGCGTTTGCGGCGAAGCCACCAGTATCGGCGTGGGCGTTGGAGAATATCATCCCATAGAGTGTTCCTCCACCATCTGATTCCAGCTGCAACAGTGAAGGCAAGAGGAACGATCCACAACCATGACGGTATCGGCAACAGCATCAAAGAGCAGTACGCCAACAGTCCCAGACATGCGAATTTGTAGTGCGGCGGTACTCGGAAGTACATTCGAGTGCTGTTGTCGTCGTTCAGCATGGCTTTCGCGTTTGCGGAGAGTAGTCCACTCAAAACCCAAGGCACCAGCAGTATCGCCGCTACCGTTCCCGCCAGCCAGAAGAATGTGGCAAGACGAATCGGAGTGATGGCGGACAATACCATCGTCAACAGGGTGACAGCCAAGGTCACGATGAGTCCGCCCAACTTTGGGTAGCTGGGATGACTGCTCATGTTGGAGAGCAGCGGGAACATGGCCTGTCCAGCCCGTTGTGCGAGTTCTGCGTTCCGGCGGCTGTCGGCGCATGCTGCGGTGACTCGCGCGCAGAGAGTGTGAGCGGCGACAAATTCGTTGCCGTCCTCGACGGTGGAATGCTCGTCGGCAACCCAATCTCGAATTCGGGCCTGTTCGAAATATCCTTGCCTGCGGAGCGTTACGCTGACATAACTGTCTGCCGGCATCAATGCTTCGACGCTTTTCCGAATGCCGGCGGAATCGGTGCGCATCTTCTCCATCGTCGCCTTTGAATTCAGGCGGGCCCGCCATGGCACAAGAGAGTGAGCTGATCTGCTGATTCCTTCCGGTAGTTCGGGTTCGCCGTTCCCTGGCAGTGGGCTGATGGAAAAGCCGGCGAGATCACCCGCCTTGCGTATGCCTTCGCCATCGCCATGCACATATTCGCGGACCGGTTCGTTTCCCGCTCTGACGAGCAGCAGCGTGCAGTCCTCCAGATTTCCTGGGACATCATCCGCGATGGATCTCAACTGGTCGCCATCGAGTTGGCTAATGCTGCGAGTCACCTCGTACCATGCTTTTTCTTTTTCGTTCATCTTGTTTGGCTTGTGGGGACTCCGCCCTTCAGGGCGGGGAGGAAACAAGCCTCCCTCCTGTCAATTCGATTGTTCTGCAGTTGCCGGTTCGGCGGAGTAGAGCATGGCCAAGGGGAATCCCTCCGGCAAGTCGAACTTGGCCAGCTTCTCTCTTTCCAACAGTTGATATAGCCATGTGGTCATGCGGACCGTCGCATCCTTGTCCGCCAACGCCCATCCCAAATCCGCATACCCGTCCTTGACGGTGCTCTGGTCGCCGATGGTTTCCCTCATCCGTCGTATGGTCTTCACCGCAATGTATTTGGAAACGTCGAACATGATCGCATCCAATTGCCAGAGTCGTATTTTTTTCAAAGCCGGATTGCGTTGCAGGTTGACCATAAGGAACGGGACCACCAGCGAACGGCGCCCTGTTTCGCAAAGCGTCCGTATCTTCTGCAATGCACGGTAACGTTCGGTCTTGGCTTCCTCCAAACGCTGCTGGTTGGTTGTGAAATTTTCAGGAAGAGAGTTCAACGCTTTCACCTCCGATATACCCGTAGAATCCTCCCCGGTATGCTTCCGGCTTCCGCCATCCACTGACATCCCAGCCCCATTGGTGTCTGATTGTTTCATCCATGACCGTCCACCCCCAGTCACGGATCGTCGTCACAGGTTTTGTTGATGGGGTGCATCGGCTCCAGTCCGGTGAGAACATGCTGCGTTCGACGTTCAGCATGTCCCGGTATGTTCCGATCCCGCCGGTCGGGTTGCCTTGCTCGTCGAACCAGTCGTCCCATAACGCGAATCCCATACGCGACGCCACGGATGGGTCGCCGACCAACATCTCGTCGGCATGGCTTGCCGTTTCGATGATGCTGCCCAACGCCGGGTACTGCCATTGGCTGGTGTCGCGTATGAGCAGCCAGATACAGATGAGTCCACGTCGTTGCATCGGCGAGTAGGCGAGCAGCTTCGACCAATTGGAGATTTTCTGGCTCATGTTATTTGGGTGGACCTGCACTTCGATTCCCGCAAGCACGTTGTTCGATGCGAGTGCGGTGATGTCCGTCGAACAGCTGTGAGGCAGTCCGGCTTCGCTGACCGCCTGCGGGTCGATGAGCCGGAACGCTCCCCAACCGTCGCCGCCGACGAGTTTGATGTCCGGATTGACACCGAGATGCAGCCCGACGTGCGCCGCATACGTATTGTGGCGCACGTGGCGTCTCATTCCAATCAACTGCTTGTCTGAAAGCATTCGACGAAGCCAAGTTGCCGAATTAAACAGGCCGAGCGTGCTTCGGATGAGTTTCTTGTCAGAGCTCAACGACAACCAGGTTTGCGGGATTATCTGCCCGGAAAATCTTTCGTAAGGGCTGAAGCCTATGTCGATGACTCCCAGCCGACACAACGCGCCGTACAGGTTCGGTTCGTCGCGATGGAATTCGGGAGCTCCTTTCACGGAGAGTCCCGCCCGAAGCTGGTCGACGGTGCATGTCCTCCATGAAAGCAATGCGCCGATGATGCTCGTAACCAATTCACTGTTTGCCTTGACCATGCTTTCCGCGAACAATCGGTTCGGAACGATCCACTGATGACGTTGCGCCAACACTCCGGGGTGTTCGTTGTTCGCCACGTCGCTTCCGCGAATCCAATCGGCGTCGCTACCCATCGGCCATAAAGCACGGTCATCGGGATTCGGTGTGAGTGAGAGATCAACCACGATGGAACCATCCTTTTTTCTTTTTCAATTCGAACTTGGCCGGTTCGAATCCCTTATCGGGCAGAACCCATTCAAGGGTCTGCTCTCTCGCCAAGTCCAGATTCGAGTCAGCCCAATTCGATTTACCGGATGCGATCAGATTGCCGGCCTCAACCGTCTGGTACTCGACTCCGAGAAAAATCCCGTATCTTGAATAATCAAGTGGCCGGTAGTCTGTCATTCCGACCGGGACCGTGTCTTTTATTCCGATACATTCTCGGGGCAAACCGTAACGGGGAAACGCGCTGAGCAGATTCAACGCATCTCCTTGCGTTTGCACGCCGGCCTTGACGATGACCAAGCAAAGGTCGCCGGCAAGAACGTAGGGGACGACCATTCCTCCGGCGGCTGTGTTGCTGTCCTGCAGATCATCTGCGCTGATACGGTCGAGATCCAAGACGACGAAGTCCCAGAGCTTGCGTGCTTCCTCGATGTATGCGCGGTAGTGGTCCCACGACACCATCGCACCGGCCGGTGGGGCGAACGAAACATCGTAATCGATGTTGAACATTCGTCCCGAATTGGCGCCGTATTGTGTCGCCATGCCGGGACGCCAGTCGGCTATGGTGCGCGCCGGCATACGCTGCCCAGGGTCGAAGAAGGAACGTTGCGATGACTGTCTCATGTTGCCGTCGATAAGGAGGGGGCGTAGTCCTTTTTCTCTTGCCCGCTCGCATAATCTGCGTGAGGAAACCGTCTTTCCCACGCCTCCAGTGTTCGATGTGACAATGATCATGGGTGCCGTCTGGCGGGTCCTGTTCAGGATGATATCGCCTACCAGACGCTTGTCGATTGTCTGTATCCGCCAGAACTCGTGGACGAAATCCGTGATGCTTCGGTCCATGAAATATTCGGGGAGGGCCTGCGCTCCGATGGGTATCTGTCCGCGGTCGATCCAGTAGATTGTCCAGCCTGCATCGGCGACCGGCATCCAGTTTCCCGGGAGGTTCGTGAACACGATTCCCTGACGGCCTGGACGCACCGGGTGCCTTGTCAGGAAGTCTGCCTGGGCTGCGAAATCCTCTCCTGCGGGCACCCTCCAACGCTGTTCGGGGACCTTGGATCGCAGCACGTCGAGGATGCCTCCATGTCCGATTATCAGACTTGCCATCTTTTCTCCAAGTTCTTCTGCCCCGTTTTTGCTTGTTCCGGGGTTTTCTCCGGAAAGAGACCATTCTTGACGAAACAACACTGATTTAGTTTTATTGACTGTTTTTTTGTTTTGTTGCTTGTTCGTCAATCGTCCTGTCTGTTCATTTCTTGATATTACGTCATATCTTGTTATATACCTAATATTTGTTGAAATTAACCATTCAGGATGATGACTTTGCTGATGTATGGGTCGTTGCGGTTCGTTGCTCTGTTGCGTTTTCGTTCCGTAGGTTCGTTGCTCTGTTGGTAATGTTGCGGTTCGTTGCTCTGGTTTTACCCTGCTGTGATGTGGTTGGTAATAGTGTCTTGGTGTTTGTGTGATGTGTTGCGGGTTGGCTTCTTTCTCTTGTTCTTGGATTGTCTTTTCTTATTTTTTCTCTTCTTTTTTTCTGATTTTTTTGGTTGCCTGTCTGTTCTTTTGTTTTGTTCGTGATTTTTCTGGTCCGCCTAGTTTGCATGAGAAACGGCGGCCGCGCGACGCCGCGCCGAAGTCAAGACGGTTAATTTCAATATTTTTTCGGTTATTCGTTGTTTGCTCGGATACAGTCGTTGAAGACGGTTCACTCGAACGGTCCTGCCTTGACGAAGGGAGTTAACGATGGCAGATTTCCCATGGAACAACAATTTCGGCACCCCGACCCCAACCCCGGCGCCGGTCGACGATTCCGAGCCGGTGAACGAAGCCGGGCAAGTGGACGATTCTGAGAACTGGTCGGCATTGGATGAGAATTCTCAGCCTGCCGTCCAGCCGGAAGAGACGGATTCCGTCGATGAGACAACGCCCGACCGTGAGGAAGAAACCCCCGTCAAGGGCGCCAAGACCACGCGGCGCAAGACCGCGAAGAAAAACTCGTCCTTCCCTCATTTGGAAGCCGCCTCGTATGCGAAGATCAAGGAAATGCTCGACGTTCTTTCTGATGACCGTACCGTGAACATCGCCAAGATTCTGTGCGAGACCAGCAAGACCGACGCTCCGGTTCTGCTTGAGGTGTTGACGGAAACCAAGACGCGGAAGCGGGTCGCCGAATTCTCCAAGTTCGTCAAGGAACTGGCTGGCGCTCAGCCGTCCGACCTGAAGATGAGGCTTGCTTTCGCGTTCATGGAAGACAAGACCTTGTCCAAGACTCTGTTCGCTGTTTTGAATGCGGCCGAACCGGATCGTGGTTTCGGCCGCGCGTCCGGCGAGCCGATGAAGGATGTCAATGCGGTGGCTGAACACTGGGGTGACGGCGTCGATCTCAGTGTGGTTGAGAAGCTGAAAATCTGACGGCCGGCATCTCGGGATGCTTGAACGGTTGGATACGAACATGGATTCGTATCCAACCGTTTTTTTATTATTCCGCGATGAGCTGCACACGGTTCTCCGCCTTTGGCGGCATCCCGTATGGTCTGATTACGAGGCCTGCCCTCGTCAATGAGAATACCCAGATTTTCTGAATCTGGTTGAGCTTTTGGAGGGTGATGGTGAGGTGCTTGGTGGACACCGTCTCCGTGCTCGTACCGGGGACGATCTTGTATAGATTATTTCGACTGATATACAGTTCCTTCTGCTCCGGACAGTAGAGCGTCGCGAACACCAGCAGATCCAAGGACAGGCTTCCGCCACTGGTTCCGACGACGGCGGAAAGAGGAATCTCCTTCGGTTCGCGCGACATCAATCGGACGTATTCCCAAGTGAAGGTAATGGTTTTTTCGTTCCAGCTTTCGCCTTGGACGATGTTCGTCTTTTCGATCGGTTTTATTTCTTTGCCGTCCCTTGAAGTGAACGTGATGTCCTGATAGCCGATGATGCTGGTGACCGTATTCTGTCGGCCGCAGCCTCCCGTCAGCATGCCCATTCTGCGGGCCACTTGCCGTACGTCCTTGCCGATGGTCAGCGTCCTGGTCTTGCCGTTGTAATCCGCGTTTTGTGTGTTGATGAACGTCGTGAACAGGATGCTTAGGAGTCGAGGCGTCCTGCCGAATGCGAGCGGATGTTCGTTGCCGCGCACGTATGGGATGAGGGGATATGCCTCCTCCGCGACGTAAAGAATTCCGAATCCTGTGGCTATGCCGTTGTCCATCCCGACGCTTCTCAGCCTGTGTATTTTGTTGGGCATCCCGACTCTTCCCCTGTTTTTGCTTTTCGGTTGATACCAACAATTTTACGGTTTTTCATACGCGACATGCCAACATACCCAGTAAGGCAGATGCTTGTTTTATACCGTCGAACCGAAGACCTACCGGCCTTCCTTCCTGGGACTGAGGTTCAGACACTGCAGCCGGTAATGAATTCTGCAGGACACCAGTTTCGGGTCGAGTTTCCCATACGCATTCCGGGCCATGTCGATATACAGTCGACACCCCGGATCCGACAAAGCGAAATCACCGACACTCCAACCCAATGGTTCCTCCTCGTGAGACTTATGCCTCGCCATCAGAAAAAACAACCTCCGATTCACACCGATTCGCCTCCGGATTCGACGGCCGACGCGCCGTCCAAGTTGGTCAAAAAAAGGCGGGCATGCTGGAGGCGTTGGGGTCATCACCCGGCATGCCCGCCGGTCGTGGCCCTTATTTATTCCACTGCGGGTCGTTCGGGAATGAGATGGGCGAGCCGCCCCACATCTGCCTGTCTGAATTGATCATCGCTTCGGTGTATCCGTCGTCCATGAGACTCTGGGTCCTGAGGTCGAGGTCGGGCTTATAGTGCTTGGTGGCTGGCGGTATCATGCCCATCATGTCCCCGCTGTTGAATCGGAGGACTTCCTTGTCGGCCTCCTCGCCGGCGATCAGCACGTCGATGTTGTTGAGCAATGTCATCGCGCTTTTTGTATGCGGGATGTCCCCTCTTCCGATGCTTCCTGTGAAGGTGATTTTGCATTCCCGGAGAAATTTGATGTGTTCCAAGAGGTTTGGGGGTGTCGCTTCGACGAGGTACGGTCCGATGTTCGGCTCTGCCGTGAAGGTCATGTTGGCTCCTGTTTTTTTGATATCAACCGATTACGTTTTGCCGTTTTGGGGGAACCGCAATCGCCGTCTTCGGCATCACTTGTGGTGGCCCTGAGATAATTGCGTTGGGGTTCCGCTGTTTTCTCGGTGTGTATCTTTTGTTTTTTTATGTGGACGCGTTCAGCATATCGCGACACTCCGAAGATTCACCCCCTCCCCTTAATTCTGTTTTACTTGTTATACTGAATACGTCCACATAAATCGAAAGAAAACAACGACAACCAGTGGAAGAACACGACAAACGCTTCTGGCGAAACATGACATTCGCCCAGCTCAGAAACCGACGTGTACGAGTCTCCGCATACGGCGGCGACATGATCCTCGAATTCCAACTCGCTCCCGGAACCGGGCACACGCTCGGAGCCCGGCAATACACTGTCAACGGCTTCGACATCGGCGAACTGTTCCACGAAGGCCATGACGGATTCATGGAACTCACCCGACAGAAAGCACCCGTCAGCATCAAGCTGCTCCCCGACGAACCCGAATACAAGATCATCGAAGACATTACCGGCGTGCAACCCGGAGACGTCTTCGTGCAAACGAACGGGAACAAATATCCAGTACAGGAAATCACCGATGACGGCCATTGTCTAGTCCTGATTGACTCCAACACCTATCGGATTGATGACGCCGCATTCGACCATGCTTTGCGACCGGCACCCGCACGAATTCCGGATCGTCCCGGACTGTGGGAGGACAAGTCAGGCGGCCTGTACACCGTGTGGAAAAACGGTCAGGAGCTTTGGATCATTCAGATACGTGAGTCCGATGGGCGTTGGGTGAACGGCCCTGCGCTGCTAATCGGCAAGACGGGAGAAAACGTCAACGATTCAACGACGAAGGACCTGTCCTCGAAAGCTCCATTCCGATTCCACGATGGAGAACTGTGAGGGGAGAGAATGCAAGCCGTCACCAACATTTTCGACCAACTGCGTCTCTCGCCGCCTATTCCTGGACCGCTGCACAAGAGAACGGCTGATGCTGCGGATCTTGGCACCACCGCCGAGGTTCTTGCCGCGGCGAAAGCCCTATATCGGCTCATCGAAGGTCGTCGCGGCCGTCAGATTCTCGACTTCGGGCAACTCCCGAAACGAGATCAGAACCGGTACATCAACGAAGTGTTCAAAGCCTTCAACGATGCGCGAAAGGAAATGAAGTGCGGTTCCGAACGAAAATCCTGAACCACTTCTGCCGAGGGTGCGGAACCCTCCTGTCGGCAGATGAGAGACAGACCGGACTCTGCTCTTCCTGCTGGTTCGAAAAGGAGAAGAAGCAGTCCCTTGATGACAAGGACTGGCGGGAGGAACTGCTTCGAGAACTCGACGGATATCAGCCGATGGGACGGCCCGGCAAGAGACCGTAATTCAGAACGACAAGGAAACCGATGAGTATTTTTTTCATACAAGAAAAATCAGTTGACGGTTGGAAGCCCGCCTGGCATCGGAGTCTCATGCCTTCTTTCAAGAGCAAAAGACAAGCCATGGGCTCCGTCCGAAGATATGTCGCGCAACACGACCGAACGAGGCCAAGCATGTTCCGGATTCTCCAGATGAAGGTCTGATATGACGGTGCTACGCATCGACAATGACGACGGATCATGCCGGCTGGAGATACCCGGAGCCAATCGCCGCTGGTCCCTGATCCTGTTGAGGGTTCCCAGCTTTAACGGGTTCAGCGCATACGTGACACCACAGGACGGAAAGCTCGACGAGAACACTCCGAAAACATCCGTGTCAGACATCAGCGACCTGATTTCCGTACGCGACTTCATCGATGAAACCATCGCACAACACAATCAAGGACCAATCAGTGGCAGAAGAACAAACCCACTTTGAAATCATCGAATGCGAGAACCACATGCCCGTGGAGATCCGTCAATTCGATTCAGAGGAAGAGGCCATGGAATACCTGAACATGCGCCTCAAATCAGAACATCCATCCCATCCATCCGAACGCCATGAGGCACAGGAATCCGAGGGGACGACGGCGCAGGGGCTGCATGAATTCTCAGAACAGCTCCGCATCCAATCCGTTTTGCGCATGCTGGAAATGAGCGCAAGAGGAGAATTCAACGCCTTCGAACGCATCGAACTGTATGCCGCGCTCAACAATCAAAGAACAAGAAAAGCTCTTGGAATCACCGTCGAATCCTCTCCTCGCAAACAGAACCGCCAAAGGATTAACACGCAATGACATCAGGGAAAAAGCTCGATCGGGAAACCGTCAATTACCTTCGTGCGCTGCCTGAAATCGTGCGCAGAGTGCAAGGCGGACGAATCTACTACACGAACTCCTTCAGGGCGCAAGCGACGGCACGCTATGCCATGGGAGACCGGCCCGTCGACATCTTCCGCGACAACGGGATAGGGCCCGAAGTGATCGGGTACAAGCGCATCGAACGCTGTATCGCCCGGTGGAGAGAAAACCCGGACGAATTATCCGCAGTCGATAGTCGGACGGCACGTCTGGAGCGCATCGAGGAAGAAATCAAATACCTCGAGCAGCAGGCGAAGAAAATCCGACTGGCCGAGGACAAGGAGGCGAGCAAGCAATGAACGATCCGTTTAACCAGGAACTACCACACAAGGATGAAGCGGAACGCACCGTATTGGGTGCGATGCTCCAATCCCGTACCGCCATTGACGAGGCGCGTCAGAAAATCACGGAAAACGACTTCTACCAGCCGAACAACAAAACGATTTATCGTCTGATCTGCGACCTGTCCGATCAACATGGCGACGTTGACGCCACACTGCTTTGTACAACATTGACCGAGCGGAAAATGCTTGATCGTGTTGGCGGTCTGAACTACGTCGGCAAGCTCATCGATTATGCTCCGACCACGTCGAATGTCGGCATCTATGCCGACATGGTCAAAGACGCGGCGAAACGACGCGACATCATCGCCATCGGCACCCGCATAGCGCAAATGGGTCATGCGAACGACGCCGACACCGACAGTATCATCGGCAACGCCTTGGACGAGGCGTTCCATATCGGAGAAGACGATTCCAATACCGATTACAAGGACATCTATACGGTTTCCACCGACATGCTTGACCATCTCGACAAGATTCAGAAGGGGGAAATCACCGAAGGAGTCCACACCGGATTCAGGGACATCGATGACGTGACCCACGGTCTGCAACCAGGGCAGATGATCGTCGTCGCCGGACGCCCGGCCATGGGAAAGTCCACGTTGGGAATGGACTTCGCACGGAATGCGGCCATTCATGACGACCAATGCACAGTCGTCTTCAGCTTGGAAATGAGCCGTGAGGAAATCGCGCAACGCCTGTTCTCCGCCGAGACGAACATTCCGTTGAATGTTTTCCGCGACCCGTCTCAGATGACCGACGAACGATGGCGAACCGTAAACGGTTTTTGGCAGAAGCTCGAGGACAAGCCATTGTATATCGATGATTCCGCGAATCTTAAGGTCCCTGATATTCGAGCGAAATGCCGCAGGTTGAAGGAGACAAAAGACCTGAAACTCGTGGTCGTCGACTATCTGCAGCTCATGTCCAGCGGGCGCATGACCGAGAACCGTCAGCAGGAGGTAAGCGACTTCAGCCGCCAGTTCAAACTGTTGGCCAAGGAACTGCAGGTGCCGGTCGTGATCCTCAGCCAGCTGAACCGCAACGTGGAAATGCGCGCCGACAAAGTACCTCAAATGAGTGACCTACGCGAATCCGGCTCCATCGAACAGGACGCCGACGTGGTGTTCCTCGTACACCGTCCCGACGCCTATGACAAGGAAGATAGGCCCGGCGAGGCCGACATCATCATGGCCAAGCATCGCAACGGCCCGACCGAGACTTTCCACCTTGCTTTCCTTGGCAGCAACAGCAAGTTCAAGGACATGCCGCAGGACTATACGACCGGAATCTGACCCACAGGAAAATAGAAGGAAACAGATCATGGGAGAGAAAATCACCGCCAAAGTGGAAACCATCACCCCGGAAATAGCGAAAACCATGCTCGGCGAAAACGTCAACAACCGGCGTATCAGCCGAGACAACGTCAACTTGTTCGCCCGCGAAATTCGCAACGGCGAATGGCGGTTCAACGGTGAGGCCATCAAATTCAGCAAAGACGGGCGACTGCTGGACGACCAGCATCGTCTGCTCGCCGTCATCGCCGCCGACAAGCCGTTGACCACGCTCGTCATCCGAGGGTTGGAAGACGAAACCCAGCAGACCATGGACAGCGGAAAAACCCGCACCTTGGGCGACGTGCTCACCTTGCGCGGAGAAAAGAAATCCACGCAGCTCGCCTCACTGGCCCGCGCCGTGTATCTGGCCGACCAGCTGGGCATGGAGGCCGCCGCTCAGAACGATTTGAAACCCACACGCGGCGAGATTATCTCGTTCATCGACCAGACCCCGCAACTGGCGGACGTGCTCGCCGCATCACGCGCGTTCCGCAGCCAATCCGGGAACATGCTGACCAGCAGCATGTTCGCCTCGCGCTGGTGGACGTTCGCGCACATCGACACGGATGCGGCCAACAGGTTCTTCACGAGCCTCGCCAGCGGCGCGAACCTGCAAGCCGACGATCCGATCCTCATACTGCGCAACACGTTGATGGCTCAGCCTCACAAGGCCGGCCGTTCCACCCGCGACAACCGTGTACGCATCGCCGCATTGACCATCAAGGCGTGGAACAAGTGGCGTAAGGGCAAGCCTCTCCGCCAGTTAAAGTTCTCAGCCGGAGAATCGTTCCCTACGCCACGCTGACCGGTTATCCACAATCCACAACAACTGTCCACATAAAAAACAATCAAAAAAGGAACCATCATGGCATACAACAAACGCTACCGCGTCTCCCACACATTCGAAAACGGGACCCGATTCATCGGCACCATCGGGATAAGGAACGCAACCCCGGATTTCCCTGAAAACATCGAAGGCCGTATGATCGTGGAATCGGTTAACGGACGATTCCAAGGCGTCTTCAAACTTGTCAACGGGACTGTCGGCCGCGTTTCTGGCGTAGTACTTCCACCTCAGCCAAAAAATTGGATCTTCGAGCCACAAGGTGCAGACAAGTATCTGCAAAACGAGACCGGGCCGAACGTGGAACTGCCGCGCACCGAACTCGACATCGCATCCAACCGGGAACCCCAGTATGACAGCGTCCTCAGCGACGGGACTCCCGACGATGCGGAATTGTTGAGTCTCATCGCCTGACCGGAGCGAGAAAAAAATGGCCCAGATACCATCCGGATTCACGTTCAACGACGACATCACCGAAGACGCAAGCGAAAGATTCCCGCCGCCCGCATTGGGCTCCACCAGCATCAACTGGAATGACGCCGGCAGCGTATACGACGCGATTCAACAGGTCAGCGAACAGTTCAAACAAGCGTTCGCCGACCTCATCGACCAGTCCGCAAAAGGCACTGACAATAGCGTGGAATCACGCCTGTTCTTCACCATCGCCGCCTACAGCGCCATGAACGAACTGCACGACATGACCGCCCCCATACTCTCCAGCACGCTCATGAACCAGCATCCCGACTGGGTGCCGGTCATCAACGGCTGCGAAAGCAACGAGGAACTAATGGAAGCCTGGCCGGACGTGAAAACCGTGCATGACGCGCAAATCCAAGCGAACAAAACCGGACGACCGGTACGAGTCCATTTGAAGGACGCCGACGTGGACGCGATCATCTCAGTACAACCGATAAAAGAGGAGGACTTCCATGCTGAACGAGCGGCCTGAAGGCAAAGACAAATTCGGATATGTGCTTATCGGATTGCTTGTCGCCTTCGTTATAATCCTGGTAACTTCGGCTGTCATCTGGAATTCAAATCATCCTGAGAAAGTCCAAGAAAACTTTGAAAAAATCGACACCCAGCAAGCAGAAGAGAAGAAGGGCGCCAAGCTCGGCCCCTACACCATCCAGTTGAAGGACAAAAAAGTAGTGGACTGCGTAGGTGGAGCCCTATATACCTATAGCGGGATAAATGTTATACCAACCTGCGATTGGGATCACCCAAGACAGCTGGCCCCTGATGAGAAAGCCAACAGGCAAGCCACATACGTGACCCTAGGAAACGGCGAACAGGTTCCCTGTGCAGGCAACAGTTACATCGAATGCGGCTGGCAGTTGAAAGACGAACAATGAGCTTCACCAGCCTCACATCGCATGTAATCCTGCTAATGCTCGTCAGCTGGATGGGCGCCGAACTATTGGCCTCTGGGAATCGGATGATCCGTAGGGTGTTCGGGAAGCTCAGCGTACTGCTCGGCATGTATGCGTTGACATGCCTGCTGATAGACGTATCCAACCTGACCCATAGGCATGCCCCGTTCATCGGTCTGCCGGTCAGCGGAATCATGCTGTGCGTCGCGGTTCTGTATGCGATTCGACATATCGGCGGATACAGGAAAGGACAATGATGGTTGACTATTCCGATTGGTTGAATTCTCTGCCTGGGGAATTCCATCTGAATACTGGGTGGTTTCTGGTCATTGCAATCGTCTCCGTATCCGTCATGTTTCTGATACTCGCTCGCTGCAGAGACCTCGCCGATAGCTTAGGTTGGGAAAAATGCCAAGCATGCATCACAAGCCTCATCATCGCCGCCTGGGCAATTGGACTGCTTTGGTTGTCAACTACAACCGGAACGGAGCCACAGTACTTGACGTTCACGGAAAAGACGGAACGGACGTTCAATGTCAGTCATCTGCGTTGCGAAAATATCGGCGGATGCCCATCCAAGAAGCTGCCGGAAGATAGAACCGAGGCCACGTGGCTGCAGGGCAACAGGTATGTCAAGGGGTGGATACTTGTGGACGGCAACAAAGTCGGTCTCGTTGGATCCAATGGAATCCTATTAACGGTTAAGGAATCGTAATGAGCAGGACAATGACCTATGAGCAGCTGGAGTTGAACGGTTGTTATGCGATGCTGTGCGAAGCGTTGCGCGCCTGGTATCGGATCCAACATGACCATATTCGCGAGATCGCGGCGAAAACGTTGAAGGATGTGTACGGGTACGAGTTCCATCTGAACGGCGGAGGCTGCTCATGGAGGCATCCGGAAACAGATCACGAATGGGCAGTCAACGGGATGCGCGCACTCGGATTGCCGGCTGACAAGTTTGAGGAGAATGCTCTGGTGCTCGCCCGACTGCTCGACGGGCAAGCGAAGGACTATGAGATAGCGTCTGGCCGTACTGTAGAGACTATGAGATCCGTATATGGTTCTGATAGTGAACGGTTTGGGGTGGTCGAGCAGTTCCATAATGCTTTCCGTCGTATCGCCACTGACTGGGATCGTACCCTAAACCGTAGTGTCATGGACAAGAATCTGGAACGATTGCTGCCGTTGGCTGCGCATGCTGTGCGAGAGCATCGGGAGGGTCGGACTCCTGATTTGCGGCCGATGCTGGGACTGTGTCGTAGGAATCTGGACTGCGATTGATCTATTTTCCTTTGCGGGCAATGACCGCATACATCCTTCTCCAGAATGGGTAGTCTCCAGCCAGACCATGGTCTCAAGATATCTGTTCTAAAGTGTCGTGCAACGGCTGGCGCATCGGGTGCCGGTAAAGCAACGACAAGGAGAAACGGATGGTTGATTCGACTGATGGAAAGTATCAACAATATATGTTCCCGAAAAAAATAGACGGCGAACTTTGCCGTTGGAAGCTCCAGAGGAGAATACTCCCGAATTGTCTCGGTCCATCGAATTCTAGATAGCGTCGAAGAACTCCCCCAGTTCCTTGACGCTATCGAAGCTCCGAACGTATTCCCGGTTCTTGACTTGGCGGCGGGCTTCAAAGTTGCGGGACTCTTTCGCTTCCTCTCTCGGTTCGTGCATATGGTAAGAGCAGGGCTTGTTGGGAGTAGTATCTATGGGCTTGCCAATGAGAATCATGACTATAGATTACAGCTGATTGGCAGGCCTAGCATACCAGTTAAAACCGCCAGTCGACGGTATACCATGAAGAGAAAAAAACGAAGACGAAGGTCCATCCATGGCTCAAACCAGCATCATTAATTCAGCGAATGATTATTATCTCCGGGATCTGCTCAATCCGGATTCCTTACTTAAATATGTGATTCCGAAATATCAGAGAGAATACTCTTGGCGCAAGCCACAATGGGCTGCTCTCTATGACGATATTATGGGCGAATCGGGGTCTAAGCCTCATTTTCTGGGTACGGTCATCGCCATCAGCGGCGATGATGCCATTCACCCACAGCTGGAGCTGGTCGATGGACAACAGCGTATGACCAGTTTGTCGATTCTTCTTGCCGCCTTATACCGGGAGATGGCGGACAGGCGCGAACAGTTCATTGCGGATGAGAGCAGATTGTTCGAGTCCATTTCCTTGCGGAAAATGCTTGCCACAAACGACAATCCTCGACTCCGTCTTCAGGCTCAAGGCAACAACAATGCAGACTACGTGTATCTCGTCAGTTTGGCAATCTCCCAGAACGGACAAGCACCAACTCCTGTACCTCGATACTGGGGTAACCGAGGCATCGGTAAAGCATACAAGTATTTCCGCAGCCGAATAACCTCTGAGCTGGAAGGATCCACTGACCCGCTGTCCGTCGTGTTCGGCATGGCACGTCGAGTCCGGAACACGGTATTGGTCAAGATAGAAGTACCAGATCACGCCAGCGCCTTCACCCTTTTCGAGAGCCTGAACAATAGAGGGATGGATCTGTCCCCCATCGATCTGATAAAGAACGAAATGCTCGCCCGTGCGGATTCCGACAGGAATCTTAATATCGATAACACCTACGAGAAATGGATGCGAGTCATCGCAGCGGTCGGACCCGACGGCGGTGCCCAGGAGCGGTTCCTGCGCTACTACTACAACGCCTTTAAGTCCACGGTTGGCACTCCGGCGACCCACTCAAACCTTATCCGATTGTATGAGAATTGGCTGGATGAGAAAGGTGTGGATGTCCTATTGGACGAGCTTGCCGAGTCGGGCAGAGTCTACGGCATGCTTGCCGGCTCCACCGATGATTGCGGCCTACCCGCATTCAAGAAGATATCCGATTCACTTCGCCATGCAGGTGGAGCTCAGGGATTCATGCCTTTGATGTGGTTCACGGCGAACCGAGAACGTCTGCAACTATCCGACAAGGATCTTGCCCATATCACAATGATGTTGGCAATATGGTTCGTGCGCCGCAATTTCACCGACTACCCGGCAACCAACACCGTCCAACGATTGTTCGTCGCCGTTCTCCGCAATCTAGAGGAAGACGAACCCCGAACCGCTGATCAAGTGATCCAATACCTGCAAGAACAACTCACGAAGCCGACGAATTATGCGTCAGATACACGCTTCGAGGAGTCTCTTCGGGGACCGGTGTACGAGGATAATCGTGACATGACACGCTATGTTCTCGCTGCGATAGCGCAAACCGGAATGACAGGCGAGACTTGGGTTGACTTGTGGCGTATGAACGAACGAGGTACCCAATACTATTTCACCATCGAACATATTTTCCCGAAAACCGAAAACATCACACAGGAATGGATCGATGCCTTCGGCAGCAAGGAGCAAGCGGAAGAGGTTCGTTCCACTTTGGTGCACACCCTCGGCAATCTGACCCTCACCGGGTACAACTCGGATCTAGGGCGAATGGGCTTCGAACGGAAACGCGACCGCAAGGACTCCGCAGGCCGCTACATCGGATACCGGAACGGCCTGAACCTCAACGATGATGTAGTGGACAAAACCAAATGGGATGCCGGAGCGATCAAGGCCCGTACCGATCGCCTGGTGTCCGTCGCGTTGAAACTGCTACGACTGCAATAACCCATCATAAATGTGTAACGTCTACACATTTATGATAGGATAAATGTGTAACGTCTACACATTTATGATAGGGAGAGGCTATGAGACTCCAACGGGCAGCACTGAAAACGCTCAATCAGTGGAAGGCCGCCCCAGACCATAAGCCTCTCCTGATCCGCGGCGCACGGCAGACGGGCAAGACGTGGCTGGTCAACGAGTTCGCGAATGGACAATACGACAACATCGTCTCGGCTGATTTCATGCAACGCCCCTCCCTGGCCGGGATATTCGAGCAGGATCTTGACCCGCAACGGATAGTTCGACAGCTTGAGCTCACATTCAATCAGCGGATACTTCCCGGCAAAACCCTGCTCTTCTTCGATGAGATACAGGAAAGCCCGCGCGCTTTGACCTCGCTTAAGTATTTCACGGAGCAAGCAACCGACTATGACATCATCGCCACCGGCTCCTATATGGGAATATCCAAGCACAGCAAAGCCTCTTTCCCCGTGGGAAAGGTCACCATGATGAACCTGCATCCGCTCTCCTTCACCGAGTATCTGGACAGCATCGGCCAGAACATGATAGCCGACACTATCAGGCAAGGACGGTTCGAGGATATCCCGCAGGCGCTTGAACCACGGATGAACGACCTGCTCAAAACATACATGTGGGTAGGCGGCATGCCGGCCGCGTTAAGCGCCCATCTGGACAATGGTATTCCACAGGATGTGCGGGCCATCCAACAAGATATCCTCAACGCCTATGACCTTGATTTCTCCAAGCACGCCGCCTATACGCTTGGCGAGCGTATCCGCCTCGTGTGGAACACATTGCCATCGCAGTTAGCCAAAGAGAACCGTAAATTCGTTTACGGTGTCGTCCGGCGAGGCGCCCGTGCGCGCGAATATGAGGAAGCGCTCAACTGGCTGACGGATTACGGGATCATTACCAAAGTCCCTTGCCTCGATGCTTTGCATATACCTCTGACCGGATATGAGAGTCTTAACACGTTCAAAATATATCTGGAAGACACGGGCATACTGGGAGCTTTATCTGGTCTCGAAGTGGACACTCTGGTAAACAAGTCGAAGCTCTTTTCCGAATTCAAGGGCGCGTTCGTAGAACAATACGTGTGCCAGCAGCTCGTAGTTCAAGGAATCAAACCTCGCTATTGGACTAATCCGAATCCTCAGGGCAGGGCGGAAATAGATTTCGTTGTGGAACAGGGAGACGAAATTTTTCCTATCGAAGTGAAATCCTCTTCTAATATTCGCGCGAAAAGCCTCGCATACGTCTGCAGCCGATATGGGCTACATGGAATCCGCACGGGAGAAATAGGCTACAGGGAGCAGGATTGGATGACAAACATTCCACTTTGGTGCGTAGATGGATTAAGTGCGTATCTCAAACGTCGAATCGCAAAAAAAGAGTAACCGGATCGATTTTTTGGTCAGGAAGTGCCGAGCAATCCATTTTTTTGATGCTTTCTATTGAACAGACACACTTTTCAATGTTTCCGATGAATTGACTGATTCCTTGCGGTAAAGCGGAGACTGAGGATCCCCGAATAGCTAGACGGCTATCCGAAGTCCAAGAAAACATAGTTTCCGCTTACCGTAAGGAATCATTTTGTCCAACTCAGAAAAACAGCACACACATATCATTCCTATTCTTGCTGGCGCTACGACCGCTATCCTGTTGATGGCCGCAGGGACTGGAACCGTGTATGCGGCTGACTTCAATGAAGCTCAAACCCAGTATGAGGTTGCTGTTCAGAGTGCACGGCAGTCCCACATTAATCTTGCCAAACAAGTCAAAGCAGTGCAGAAAACGGACAAGATTCCTGCCGGTCAGCTACTAGGGAAAGACCATGATCTCGTGTCTCGTATGGATTCGGCCATGCTCGGAGCCAAAGGTCAGTTGAAGGAAAACATTGCCCACAATCCGGATGCGGGAAGAATGAGTATCAGTCAAATCCGTGAGCTGACCGAGACCATTAAAAACCAAGACTCAGCCAATATTTCTTCCTCTTCCATGCTGAACCGACTCGACTCCTATATCAAGGAATCGCAGCATTACAAGCAGCTCGACGACGCACGCGGTAAAGTCAAAGATTCGATCGGGAAAGCCAGTCAGCTTCTCGAAACGTCCAAAGACAACGTGGATGACGAAGCGCCCCGCCAAGCATTGCAGAAGACAATGGATGCGGCAAAAGACTGGAAGAAGTCCACTGATCTCACCTGGCTGAAAAAACAAGCGGACGTAATCAATTCGAAAATCCAGCCGGTGAAAGATGCAGTGTCCGCGCATGAACAGCGACTTGCGCAAGAGGCCCAAGCCGCAGCCGTCCAGTCCTCATATCAAACCTCGTCCACGGCCAACAGTTTGAACGCCAGCACTTATACGAACCCGGTCTACACGGGAAATGCTCCCGCATATCAGCCAACCCAACCAGCCGACAACGGATACACCTACACGCCCTCCACCACATGCGGAGACGGTGGATGGAACCTGCGTGCCCAATGCCAGGCAGCCGTCGACCAGGGAGGCCTAGTCGAAATGCCGATTTTCGACGGGCTCGGCGGCTCACGTCTCATCGCCGGACACAACAGCACGGGCGCCGGGTGGATCGGACAACTGCAGCAAGGCCAATCCACTCCATACGGGACCGTGCAACAGGTGTGGCACAACGCGACGCCTGACACCATCAACAACAGTGGCATCGGAACCTATCTGCAAACCTGTGACCAAAACGGCAATCCGATAGTCGTCAAAGTCGGCTGACGAAATCGATTATCGGCGGCTCTCCGGGGCCGCCTTCCTCGTATGGAAAAAACAGTTCCCGAAAAAACAAGGATCCCGCCACCCCCGTGCAGATAATCTGAAAACCAACAGTCCTTAACGAGAGGCGCCCAAATGGTTGATTCCAGAAAATCCTTACACGCAAAGCAACAACGCCGTCGAGCGAACGGCGAATTCGCGGAGGAACAGGATACCGGTCTGCCCTCCGGCGACACGTTGACGGACTTCGAACGGAAACGGTTGAACAATGCGATGCTCGCCGCAGAAACGAACATCATCATGGATCCGGATGTCGCCGATTACTCGCAGTATGCGGCCAGCCGACTAGACGAGCTGGTCGCAAGACCGGCAAAGCCCGGCGAGACCGATGACATGCCCCTCATCGTCGCCAATCTCCGTTACGACCCTATGGGCGCCGACGGCTCACGCGCCGATTATCTGGCCGACCACGTGCAAGCCGCCTACGACGGGGTGCCGGTGAAAGCCCGTGATCGTATCCAACTGGCAGAGGAGACACGACAGCATATTCTCGACACCGCCGTTGACCCGGACAAGGCATTACGGGAACTCGGCTTGAGGCCAGTACAACCGGGAGAGCATGTCGGAGGCCCTGACACGCCACGCTTCCCCGGCGAACTGGCGGAGCTCCGCTACCAGGCCGCATTGAAGGGAGCCCAAACCAAACAGGCCAGATATGATGCGGCCTCGGAAAAACACCTCGCACCACTCAACGAGCAAATGCTCGGCCTATACAAGGCCAATGTGAATCGCGGGTTGATCAACGGCAGCGCGTTCGATGACAAGATGGCTTTCGCCGACGCATTGCATGAACTCCAGGAGGACGGCTGGAATCCGGAAAAAGGTAAGGAATACCGTCAGTCCAAGGACTTCAAGAAACTGGAAAAACAGTTGCTGAACGGGCGGAAACCGACCCGCCGCTACCGTCAGCTGCGCGACGCGTTGTGCGACGACGAACACGGGTACCGGGCGTTCATGGCCGCGGATCCTGACGTGTTCGACCCGGACGAGAGAATCGTGAAGCCGTTCGCCGGACTCGGCCCCGACGTCGGCCAGGCCGCCATGCTGCGCCTGGCCGCCAAACACCGGGGCGTCACCGGGGCGCTCGCCCTGGCACGCTGGGATCCGGGCATCGAATACGTGACGGCGGACGCGAAGACCCACACGTTCCGCATGGAGCATGACCGGCCGGGAATCGGGTACATGAGCGACGGTGGCACGTATCCGGTGGACCATACGATCATCACGGCGAACGGCGTCAAACCGTCGAGCGTGATGAGCTGGATCTACGGGGAGAAGCCCGGCTCGCCCGCCTGGGAGCGACGGGCCCGCCGACGGTTCGAGGAGTCGAACGGCGGCGAATGGAAGCCCATCGGGGACTGACGGGGGGACGCATGCCTCCGACTGGAATCGTTTATGGACGGGGCGAATGACGGAAAAGGAGATACGACCCATGACGGGATGAACGGACAAAGCGTACGCCTATATCCTCTCGATGCCGTGGAGACTGAAGCCACCGGAAAGGTTTGGGAGAGGATGAGAGAACCCGAGCATCCCATACTTTTCCCACAGACCGTGTTTGTCCGACTGCCCACCTAGAACGCGGCGTCGCGTATCCGCCATCCGCCGGCCGTCAGCTGCGCGACGCATTGTGCGACAACGAACGTGAATACCGGTATTTCGTCAACTTACCGCGATGACGAGCATCGCGGCTTGTCCCTGTCCAGCGGTAAAAGCGAGACATTCGTGATGATTGTCTCTCCCGCCTTTGATTCCGTTTCCCCGAGGGGTTGCGGTGACGGAACATCATGGGATGGTTGGCTGCACCCCTGCGACGTCAAGCGTGTTGGCGTCGCACTGCATCACGGTAAGGTCGTAGCCTTTGTGACGCAGGTTCATGGCGGCCACACGGTCGTCGTTCGACCGGTAGCCGCAGTTGCGGCAGCGGAACGTGTGCGTTTCCTTGTTGCGGTTCTTGCGGGACACGTATCCGCATCGGGGGCATGTCTGGCTCGTGTACGCTGGGTCCACTGCTATCGTGGCCTGCCCGTTGCGGGCGGCCTTGTATTCGATGAACGAGCGGAGTTGGCTGAACGCCCACGAGACTTGCACGTAACGTTGTTGGACTTTCACGGTTTCCGCCGTATTGCGGATGCCTGTGAGGTCTTCGAGCGTGAAGAGCGTGTCCTTGCCGTACTGGTTGACGAGTGCCTTAGAGACCTGATGGTTGATGTCGGTCATCCAACGGTTTTCTCGACTGCCTATGGCTTTGAGACGTTTTCTCGCGCTGCGCGTGCCCCTGTGTTGCAACTGTTTGCGGAGTTCCTTGTATTTGCCGCGCCGGTGTTTCACCTCCTTCCCATCGTAGAAAACGGTGCGCTCCCCGTCGTAGGAGGTAGCAAGGAACCGGATACCCAGGTCGATGCCGACGATGGTCTTCGGATGTTCCGTGGCATCCGGCGTTGGGATGGTGACGGGGATGAGCAGATGCCATTTGTCCCGCTTGCGGATGAGGCGTGCGGTTCCGAACCTCCCATGCCGGTATTGGTCGGGAATGCTGGCCCATTCGGCTTTCACTTTGATGCGCCCATCCATGACGGGGAGGCTGAACAGGCCTGTCTTGGTGGAGTACGAGTAGTCCCTGTTCCACAACAGGTCGGCACCGTCCGGCGCATACTGGGGTTTGATACTGTAATATGCTGGGATTTTCCTCCTCTTGCGCCTCTTCCCGTTCTTCTTACCTTTGCTCTCCTCGCGGAGGTTAGCGATTCGCGTGTGGATGGCCTTGTAGTTGGCGATGACCCGGCGTATCGCCGATTGGGTCATCTGCGCGAGCAGCCCATGGGTTTCGCGCAACTGGTGGTAGATGGCCTTGTTGATTTTCTTCTGGCTGAGCGTGTGCGTGGAGTCCACGTAGTCAGCCACGTCGTTGCAGCAGTCGGCGAACGTCGAACACAACGCTGCGAGAGCGTCCGCTTGCCGCCGTGTGGGCGATAGACGGACGCACATCGTCAACGTCAACTCAGCCATCAAACCTCCAATAAGACAAATAATATCATAAACTTAGTGGAAAGAAAAGTGGCGTTCACCCGCGACGACAAGCATCGCGGTACCCCGCCATAAACACTCATAGAACAGAATGGTGGCGACTGGCGTTCTGCCGGCTGATCGTATTCTGCTTCGCTAAGCGCACTGGAGTTTTCGGTGCGCTTTTTTTGTTTTCATTATCCTATTTACGTGTTATACTGAATATGTCCACATAGAAACGAAAGAGGAAACCATGAAATCATACAAGACATACGCGGAAGAATACGGTCTGGATATCGAAGTCATCCGATGGGTGTTCAACCACATTCGCGTCACCCGATACGTCATGTCGGAACCTATCGGATACAAGATCGCCTTCAAATATCTCGGCCAGCCGGTTCACCTTTCATCGAACTGGAAAACCGGAGTCGCCGAAAAATCGTTCCGGGAAATCGTCAATATACGAAGAAAAGCCATCACGACAGAAGCAAACCCGGAACTCGTTCCAGACAAGGATTAACATGCCGTTATTCACGCGCATAACTCTCAACCCAGTCAACCCGGACGTGCGCAAAGTGCTGCGCTCCCCCGAAGCGATTCACGCCGTGGTCAGCGCCGCCACCTCCGGCAGTAGCCGCCCGTTGTGGCGTTTGGACGGGGACAGGCTGTACATCGTCTCCGACCAGTTGGATACGGATCGGCTCGAAGCCCGACTGGGCAAGCCGATCATCAACACGCTCGACTACCGGCCGTTCCTCGACAAGCTACAGAACGGTGAGACACGTCGCTTCACGTTGACGGCCACACCGGTAGTCAGCAAGAACGGGAAACGCACACCGTTGCGTACTCCCGCCGGAATGCACCAGTGGGCGGAAGGCAAGCTCACCCAGGCCGGAGCCCGTTTGGATGCGTTGGATATTCTCGACGTTCACGCCACCCGATTCAACCGTCAGGGCCGCAAACTTACGTTCCACACTGTCGAATACACGGGAGAGATCACTATCACCGACCGTGACAAGCTCACCCAAACGATGCTCTCGGGTATCGGCCACGGCAAGGCCTATGGATTGGGTCTGATGCTGCTTTTCTAACCACTGACATGCGATAGTCGAAAGAAATCTTATGGCAAACCATTCATTCAACCTCGTCACCGAACCATGGATCCCCGTACTCGCAAACGGCAAGCACGAGTCCTACTCTCTGGAAACCCTGTTCGATCAGCCGACCTCTATCCGACAACTGGATATAGCCGACCCGTTGGAACGAGTCAGCATCATGCGACTGCTGCTCGCCATCATGTACGCGGCACGTCAAGAAGGATACTCGTCCCCGGCGGAGGCAAAACGCATCATGGAAGCCGGGCGCGACCAGGAAATCATCGACTACCTACACGCATGGGCACACCGGTTCGACCTCATGTCGGAAACAGAACCGTTCCTGCAAGTCGCCGGCATGATGCCGCAAGGCAAACCCAAGGACTACGGTTTCACCCGACTCCACCCCGCAATGCAACGCCCCCTCTGGCAGACCCACGACCCATACAAGCCCGTCACCCCTGCGGAAGCGGCACGAATGCTGCTCGTCTGCAACATGTACGATGTGGCCGGACTCCACACCGGCATGAACGGTGATCCGAAAGCCTCCAGCGGCAAACGCACCCCGCAGGGCGTGGCCCAGGCGGGCGGGCTAGCCCTTGCCATCATCAACGGACCGAACCTGTGGGAAACACTGATATTGAACTTCTGCAAGACGGACAAGGGCAACAAGCCCATCTGGGAGTATCCGCCGCTCGAATGCGTTGACATCAATCCCGACACCACCGGCCCCGCATACTATTACACGTACCCGTCCCGCCGAATCCGACTGCTCTGGAACACGGACGGCCTATGCACCGGCGCCTACGTCACCTACGGGAACCGTTCCGAATGGACGACCCCGGAAAACGAATACATGGCCTTCTGGACACAGGACAAGACCGGCAAACCCAAACCGGTGAACCTCACGTTCGGCCCGCTGATCGACCGACCATTATGGACGCAATGGGATAAGGCGTTCGTTGAACCTGACGGCGACGAACACTATCCCGCAACATTCTTATGGGCATCGAACTTCAATTCGACCGTCAGCTTCGACACGGTTGCAGCCCAATACGGCAGCCAGTCCAGCAGCATCGCACGAATCCGCCAAGACCACATGACCTTGGATATGCGGCGTATCCATGAACATGCAAACGTCAGCGCCATCGTGGACAAACTCGTCAAACAGGCATGGCCGAAGGTCGGCAACGGAGACAATCCGCATGATGCTTGGGCCAAAGCCGATACGGCGATGCTCCCCTATCTGGCAGGCGGGAAGGAACCCGACCTTGGCTAACAGCTACCTCGCCTGGGCACGACCCCGATTCGCCCGTCTGCAAGACGGCTACCTGAACGGCACTTACACGCGCGCCGACCTCGCCAACCTACGCAACAGTTTCAAAAAACCTTGCGGCTCGGATCCGAAAGCATCCAAATGGTCGTTGAACGGCATGGACTACCGCGGGTACGCGAAACCCACGCGCATGGAACAAGCCTCATGGTACGCATTCGGCCTATACGCCTACCACCAGCAAGGCAACCAATACAAACCCATGTACAAGGAAGGCGAACGCTTCAACAAAGCATTACGGATATTGGCGGATACCGGCGAAGACGTTGACGAACTTTACCGGAAACTGTTGAACACCCACAATATGCAGGAAGCCGCACCATTCTGTCTGAGAATAATCCGACTGTTGAACGAGCACGACATTCCACTGGACCACGCCCTGCTGGCATTGGACTTGGCCAGACTCAACAAACCGGACTCCGCAGACATGGTACGACGCGACTGGAGCCGACTGCTCGACTGATTGTCCACCAGATTGCCAGCACTGGACAATCGGCTCAGAAAATAGGAACAAATTTGCATAATAGACCCATGCATGGTCTCGAAAACGTTGAAAACTAAACTACCTACCCCGCAGGCGCGGGGATAAACCGGACGGCAACCCCTACAACGTCGCCCCGAACGAACCTACCCCGCAGGCGCGGGGATAAACCTCAAACAGGCTCTCGGATACTGAGAGCTGAGACACCTACCCCGCAGGCGCGGGGATAAACCTGGCGTCGTGTTATGGCTATGCACGTTTGTGCTACCTACCCCGCAGGCGCGGGGATAAACCCATTGGCGATGGGGTTGTTCGCGGCTTGGCGAAACCTACCCCGCACACGCGGGGATAAACCGAAAGCGCCATTCGAGGATCTCGATGTCCATAAATCTACCCCGCACACGCGGGGATAAACCGAACGAAAGTCCTGAACATCTCGCAGATTTTGCATCTACCCTGCACACGCGGGGATAAACCGCGTCGGCCGAGCTCAATCTGGGTGATGCCTTCATCTACCCCGCACACGCGGGGATAAACCTTGGAACGCGCCGTTGCCTGTACTGCAGGCCGAATCTACCTCGTACACGCGGGGATAAACCTGTGAACCACTTTTATTGACATCTGACTTTTATCTGTTATACTGAATATGTCCACATAAAACAGAAAGAGGAACCAATGACCAACATCATCGAAAAACCCAAGACCAACACACTCATCGAAGAATACCGCCAACAGGCACTGGCATACGGGCACGAAAAAGCAATCCGCACCTTCGCCACCCCCATGCTCCAAGCATGGGAGAAAGCCTGCGAAGGATACGCCGACGAAGACACGGAACTCGAAGGGTTCGCGGACCTCATGTCCGAAGTATTCAACGTCAGGGATGCGGCAATCGCCGCCGCCATCAACCCACGATTCAAGATCGGGACCATCATCAACCTCGCGGCGAAAGCCCACACGCCATACTATAAGAGGCTTCTTTCCAAAACACTTGTCGACGGGTTCACCAACCCCGACATCAAACCCGACCACAACCGGCTACACAATGCCATCACAACCGCATGCGGTCTCACCGACCTTGCCTCGGAGAAGAAGTACCGCGCCCATCCCCTTGCCGTCGCCGCCTATCTCTCATGGTGGGACGGGAAGATGGAACAGGCATATTCCTACGCGATCCTCGCTCTCGATGCGGACCGGACCACGAGTCTCGCTGCACTCGTTCTGGTCGCGCTGTCGAAGGGCAAAAAGCCCGCCTACCTCAACTAGTCCTCACCATCGTTCGCGGGGGCTTCCCGCCCGACAGCCCCCCACGGACAAAACGGAACCAATCCACCATCCACCAAAGAAAAACCAAATATCAGGAGAAACAATATGGGATTGTTCATCGACATCCACGCCATCCAGACCCTTCCGCCCGCCAACCTCAATCGCGACGAGAACGGACGACCCAAAACCTCCATCTACGGTGGCGTGCCACGTATGCGCGTCAGCTCACAAGCATGGAAGAAGGCCATTCGCGACAACTTCCGCGACACCCTCGACACCGGCAGGCTCGGCTCGCGCAGCCGTGAGTTCACCAAGATGATCGCGCAGCGCATCAACCGTGATCCGGAGGACGAGCATCTGCTGAAGGTCACCGGCGAACTGATGAAGGCGGCCGGCCTTCCCTCTGACAAGAACCGACCCGGCAGCACTAGCGCGCTCCAGTTCTTCGGTGAACAGCAGTGGCAGAAGCTCGCCCAATATGCGGAAGAGGCATACGGCAGCACCGATCCGAAGAAGTCCGTCGCCTCCCATCGTACGGACATCAAGAAGCTGCTCGACTCCGACCGGAGCATCGACATCGCGTTCTTCGGACGAATGAGCGCCAGCAGCGACAAGGGCACCGGCAGCGAGTACGTGGTAGATGCGGCCAGCCAGTTCGCGCACGCCATCAGCGTGAACCGAGCCGACGTGGAAAACGATTATTATGCGGCTGTTGACGACTGCGACAACACGAGCGGCGCCGGCATGATCGGTGAAACCGGATACTTGAGCGCCACCCTCTACCGTTACGCCTGCGTCGACGTGAACCTGCTGAACCGTAACCTCGGATACGATAAGGAAGCCGTGCGGCTCGCCCTGTCCACGTTCCTGAACGCCTTCGCATTGAGCCTGCCATCCGGCAAGCAGAACAGTTTCGGACATCAGACGCTCCCCTCGTTCATCGAAACCGTAATCCGCACCGACCGACCCATCAACCTTGTAGAGGCCTACGAGAAGCCGGTCACCACGGACACGATTCCCACCAGCGTGCAACGACTGCTCGAACAGCAGGCCGACTATCAGAACACGTACGGTCTGGCCGCAGCCGACACGTTCACCATGGCCGACCTGAACGCGCGCAAGGTGATGGGCAAGGAGCAGCAGGAAACACTGCTCACACTCCCCCAACTGGTCGCAGAAACCACCAGCACCGTCATCAAGGCACTCTGATCACCATGCCGACCCTACTCCTCCAGTTGAAAGGCCCATTGCAATCATGGGCCACCGAAGACGGGTACACGCACCGCAACACCGGCAGCATGCCCACCAAAAGCGGTGTCATCGGTTTAATCGCCGCAGCCTTGGGACGTGACCGAGGCAGTGACATCAGCGACCTCGCCGTCCTACGGTTCGGCGTGCAACCCGTGCATACGGGCCCACGGTTGACGGACTTCCAAACCATGGGCAAACGCGCCGACGGCAAACCCAATCCGTTGGAAATGAAGGAATACCTACAGGATTCCACGTTCACCGTCGGACTGGAATCCAAAGACCCGCGACTCCTCGCCAGAATCGGAGCCGCTATCCAACACCCCGTATACATGCCGTACCTGGGACGACGCGCCTGTCCGCCAGCCGGCCCCATTCGCGTCGGACTGGTCGACAAACCGTTGGAACAGGCATTCAAAGGCAAGGAACGGATACATGTTGAGACCGTCGACGGCGTGGAAGCACACTGGGATCAACCGGCCAACAACCGAGTGTTCCAGGCACGCTACTCCAATGCCATCGACCCGTTATTCAATGCGGTAGCCGAAGCGCAGAAAAAGCTGAAGCCATGAGCGACTTCACGCCGGCGGACTTACCACGAGTGTCGGAACGAATACCATATTTGTATCTGGAGCAGTGTGTCATCAAACGCGCGAACAATGCGCTGGTAGCGGCGGACGAGAACGGCGAAACCGCATTGCCTATCGCTACCATCGCGGTACTCATGCTCGGGCCCGGCACAACCATCACACATGATGCCGTCGTCCTGGCAAGCGACACCGGCGCGATCATCGTATGGGCCGGAGAGCAGGGAGTCCGCCACTATTGCAGCGGTTCCGCACTCACCGGCTCCACCAGACTGTTGGAACAGCAGGCCAGACTCGTATCCAACGAGAGGTCACGTCTCATGGTCGCCCGACGAATGTACGCGATGCGATTCCCCGGCGAAGATCTGTCCCATACGACGATGCGCCAACTGCTCGGCATGGAAGGCACCCGAGTCGCAGCCCTGTACACGGCTGAGGCGAAGCGCAACGACATACAATGGCACGGCAGGAAATGGGATGACCGTGGCGGAGCGGTCAACATCGCACTATCCACGGCCAACAGCTGCCTGTATGGTGTAGTCCATGCGGCGATCACCGCATTGGGATGCAGTCCGGCACTCGGTTTCGTTCACTGCCACAACCGCCGCTCGTTCCTCTTCGACATCGCGGACCTGTACAAGGCGGAGTATTCGATCCCGCTGGCTTTCCGACTGCACGCCTGCACTCCCAGCCTGGTTGACGGAATCGCACGACGACGAATGCGCGACATGATGCAGGACGGCAGGCTGCTGGAACGTTGCGTACATGATGTTTCCACTCTCCTCTCGGAGGAGCCCGATAACGAGGACAATTGTTCCGTCTGGACTGGCGGGCAACGATACGGGAAAGCCGGTCAATCGTGGGCACCGTCGTGATACGACTCGAAAGCGCTCCACAAGGACTGCGCGGACACCTATCCCTATGGATGGTGGAAATCAGCAGCGGCGTATACGTCGGAGACCTCAACACCCGGATACGTACGCGACTCTGGCAACGAGTCCTCTCGGAACTCGGTACGGGCAGAGCGACGATGGCATGGCATTCCCAGCATCAGCTGCATGTCAGCAGCCAAAACGGAAAGAAGACGATAACCGCTTTCGACGGAACCATCCTAATGTCCAGACCGCCTAAAGCCAAAGACAATACGGCCTGAAAACAGGTACGCAATTTGCATAAACAGCCCTCGCATGGCATTGAAAACGTTGAAAACTAAACTATCTACCCCGCACACGCGGGGATAAACCGAATCCCCACACCAATAGCTAATCCGATGGCGAATCTACCCCGCACACGCGGGGATAAACCTGCACTCGTAGGGACGTCCTGCTTTGCTGATGCATCTACCCCGCACACGCGGGGATAAACCTTGGCGAGTTCTGGGACACGGGCTCGGGGTATGATCTACCCCGCACACGCGGGGATAAACCTCCCAGGTCGTCCACGGCGTAGGGGGAGAGCAGATCTACCCCGCACACGCGGGGATAAACCAGCCAACGTAGCTCCGTTGACGGGAATTGGTGCGATCTACCCCGCACACGCGGGGATAAACCTATACCTGTACCTTGTCAACAGGCTAGCCTGTAATCTACCCCCGCACACGCGGGGATAAACCCGATCCAAGCCAGAAAGGAGAGGAATGGGATCGATCTACCCCGCACACGCGGGGATAAACCGTTGGCCCATCAGTCCTCCAAAGGTTCGATGGAATCTACCCCGCACACGCGGGGATAAACCGCGACAGCTGTACACGGATACGGAGGTGGCGAGATCTACCCCGCACACGCGGGGATAAACCGCACCAGCACGACGGCAACAATCGTCAGCCAGAATCTACCCCGCACACGCGGGGATAAACCGATAGTGCGGCATCATGGCGCGGGCGAAAGCATATCTACCCCGCACACGCGGGGATAAACCGGTACTCACAATGGCCGACGAAATGAAGGAATCTACCCCGCACACGCGGGGATAAACCGACTGGAGAGTGATCGCATGAACGGCACTAACAATCTACCCCGCACACGCGGGGATAAACCGGACTGGGATCCCCGCGTCAAACGATATCTTCCATCTACCCCGCACACGCGGGGATAAACCGGAGGTGATCAAGGTGGACGACGAAATCACACCATCTACCCCGCACACGCGGGGATAAACCGGCAGTGGATCGTCTCCAACATGATGGACGAATATCTACCCCGCACACGCGGGGATAAACCGAGCGAAGCTGTGATGGCCATGGGCGAGGATGCATCTACCCCGCACACGCGGGGATAAACCGGACAATGGAATCGAACTCATCATTTCCAATCCATCTACCCCGCACACGCGGGGATAAACCGCAGGTCGGTTGGCTGGCGATCTAGCCCACAGAATCTACCCCGCACACGCGGGGATAAACCGAAAGCGCCATTCGAGGATCTCGATGTCCATAAATCTACCCCGCACATGCGGGGATAAACCCTTGGAAGCGGGTGCGTGATGGCCGGCATTAAAATATTTTCCCATTTGCCTGTTATACTGAATACGTTCACATAGAAATGAAAGAGGAAAAACAATGAGCCCTTCGGAAGCCAGTGCCACGAAAATCCCTGCCACCTCCATAGACCGGCGCTAATTGGAGTGGGGGCAAAAAATGAATCATCCAGATCAACTCAGCCGTGAATATGCGGCGATCCTTCCCGCCTTGAAAGACCACGGCTATCGAGCCGACGTGAAAGCAAGCATCGCCGACGAACGTTTCATCTTGGTCGTCAGCGGCAAACCCACCACAAGAATCTACCGGGACGGAGGATGGGTTCGCGACGATGGTGCGAGAGGATCCACTCCAGCCGACCTACTCAGCTTCTACAAGCATGAGCATTACACGGAAGCCCTGAAACATTGGACGAACAAGGATTGGCGTGGAATCGCCCGTGACCTGCTAATCGACAACGGTGTCCGCATGGGATCGGTCCTGTCCGCCGTTTTCGAGGGTGCTCATTTGGACGTGGAGTATCGACCGTTATCCGGGCCGGTGGAAACCATACGTTTCAACCGTGTGCAACGGAAAACGGAAGACATGCTGAATCGCATGCGACAGGCGAACATGGCCGACCAACTGTCGGAAGCCGCATAAAAACCACGCAACTTATTCAAACATCAACAAGGAGATTCACCCCCCAGTGAAGACACTAATCCAGGCCCTGAAAACCAAAGAGTTGAGGAAGAAGATTCTCTTCGTCCTGTTCATCATCATCGTCTACCGCATCGGTTCGTTCATTCCGACCCCTGGCGTGGACTACAACGTGGTGAACAAGTGCATGGCCACCATCGGCAGCGCCTCCCAGGAGAACTTCATCGGACTGGTGAACCTCTTCTCGGGTGGCGCCATGCTCCAGCTGTCCATCTTCGCGCTGGGCGTCATGCCGTACATCACCGCGTCCATCGTGGTGCAGCTGCTGCGCGTGGTCATCCCGCGCTTCGAGGCCCTGCACAAGGAGGGCCAGTCCGGAGAGGCCAAGCTCACCCAGTACACCCGTTACCTGACCATCGGCCTGGCCGTGCTGCAGTCCACCACCATCCTGGTCACCGCCCGCTCCGGCGCCCTGTTCAACTACCAGTGCGACCAGGTCATCCCGGACGGCTCCGTGTTCAACCTCGTGGTCATGGTCCTCATCATGACCGGCGGCACCGGCCTGATCATGTGGATGGCCGAGCTCGTGACCGACAAGGGCATCGGCCAGGGCATGTCCATCCTGATCTTCATGTCCATCTGCTCCGGCTTCCTGCCCCAATTGTGGGAGATCGGCTACGGCACCAACGGCAAGAACGGCGACTGGACCAAGTTCGGCATCGTCGTGGGCGTGCTCGTGGTCATCCTCATCTTCGTCGACTTCGTCGAACTGTGCCAGCGCCGCGTCCCGGTCCAGTACACGCGCCGCATGATCGGCCGTAAGATGTACGGCGGCTCCTCCACCTACCTGCCGCTGAAGATCAACATGTCCGGCGTCATCCCGCCGATCTTCGCCTCGTCGATCCTCGCCATCCCGACCCTGATCGCCCAGTTCGGCAAGTCCGACCAGTCCTGGGTCAAGTGGATCAACGCCAACCTGGCGAACACCACATCCGTGTGGTACATCGCCCTGTACGCGCTGATGATCGTGTTCTTCTGCTTCTTCTACACCTCGATCACGTTCAACCCGGACGAGACCGCGGACAACATGAAGCAGTACGGCGGCTTCATTCCCGGCATCCGCGCCGGCAACGCCACCAGCCGTTACCTGACCTACGTGATGAACCGACTCAACACCGTGGGTGCCGTCTACCTGCTGTTCGTGGCCCTGATCCCGACCGTGCTGATCATGGCCCTCGGCCTCAACGCCAAGCTGCCGTTCGGCGGCACCACGATCCTGATCATCGCGGGCGTGGGCCTCGACACCCTGCGTCAGGCCAAGGCCCAGACCGAACAGTTCCAGTACACCGGCTTCCTGTTCGAAAACGTGGACCACAAAGAGGGCTGACGCCCGCTTGACAGCGGCCGCCCGCAATGGGCAGGCGGCCGCGCGAGGAGTGGAACAGTCCAGTGGACTGTTCCACGACGGAGCAATCTTTCTTCCGCATATAACTCAATGGCTCCCTTAACCAAGGGAGCCAAAACCGTATTAATAACCGACATAAAAGGAGACCACCATGCGTCTGCTCATCATGGGCCCCCAGGGCGTGGGCAAGGGCACCCAGGCTGCTCTGCTCGCCGAACACTTCAACATCCCCACCATCTCCACCGGCGACATCTTCCGCTACAACATCAAGAACAAGACCGAACTCGGCCTTGAGGCGATGAGCTACACCGACAAGGGCGAGCTGGTTCCGGACTCCCTGACCAACAAGATCGTCAAGGATCGTCTGGCCAAGGAAGACTGCAAGAACGGCTGGATCCTCGACGGCTACCCGCGTAACGCCGCCCAGGTCACCGCTCTCGACGAGATGCTCGCCGACCTCGACACTCCGCTCGACCACGTGGTGGCCCTCGAAGCCGCCCGCGACGTGCTGCTGGAGCGTATGAAGAAGCGCGCCGCCGAGCAGGGCCGCGCTGACGACACTCCGGAGGCCATCGCCAAGCGCCTGGAGACCTATGAGAAGGAAACCGCTCCGCTGCTCGACATCTACGAGGCCCGTGGCCTGCTCGTCGTGGTCAACGGCGTCGGCGACATCGACGAGATCAGCGGCCGTATCATCAGCCACCTCGAGTAGTAGGTTCGGCAGCCCGGGCAACAAGCCGGAGTGATGCCGAAATATCACATCAACGTTTCCATACCCCTGTGCGACACGCCGAGTGTTCGTACAGGGGTATGTGCGTATATAGTTGACAGTTGGTGTGTCTTCGGATATGCCATAGTAATCATCCAACGGAATAGGACTAGAGGCACATGGCAAAAGACGGTGTGATTGAAGTCGAAGGACAGGTCGTGGAAGCACTGCCTAACGCGATGTTCCGCGTTGAACTCGAAAACAAGCACATCGTGCTCGCCACGATTTCCGGCAAAATGCGTAAGAACTACATTCGTATTCTGCCGCAGGATCGTGTCGTGCTCGAAATGAGCCCTTACGACCTGAACCGCGGACGCATTACGTACCGTTACAAGTAAAGGTACACAAGAAAAGGATAACCATGAAGGTCAGCCCTAGCGTGAAGAGGATCTGCGAAAACTGCCGCGTGATCCGCCGTCACGGCCGCGTCATGGTGATCTGCGTCAACCCGCGCCACAAGCAGCGTCAGGGCTGAGAGCAGATTCTCCAGCGGCACTAAGTAAATAAGGCACTCTCTCACAGTGCTTCCCGCAAGGGAACGACACTGAACCACGGGTACGTAGGCCCGTGCCGGGTAACCGGGCGAGCGGGTGCAAGACCTACGGCAACAAGAAGGAATCGCAATGGCACGTCTTGCCGGAGTCGACATCCCCAATGAGAAGCGCATCGAGATCGCCCTCACCTACATTTTCGGTGTGGGTCGCACTCGTGCCAAGGAAACGCTTGCCGCGACCGGTATTAGTCCGGACATCCGCGTCAAGGATCTCACCGACGAGCAGCTGATTACGCTGCGTGACTACCTCGAAGCCAACTACAAGATCGAGGGTGACCTGCGTCGTGAAGTCGATGCAGATATTCGTCGCAAGATTCAGATCAACTGCTACCAAGGCCAGCGTCACCGTAAGGGACTTCCTGTGCGCGGCCAGCGCACCAAGACCAATGCTCGTACCCGCAAGGGCCCGAAGCGCACGGTCGCCGGAAAGAAGAAGGCCACCAAGTAGTCGGTGGCATGATTCGGGCCACGGGATGATTTTCATCCCATCGCCCGAACGTCAACAACAAAGTTCGTTACTAGGAAACGAGGGTCAATGGCAGCGCCTAAGCAAGCCGCTCGTAAGCCCCGTCGTCGCGACCGCAAGTCGGTCCCGGTCGGCCAGGCTCACATCAAGTCCACTTTCAACAACACGATCATTTCGATCACCGATCCGTCCGGCGCCGTGGTGTCCTGGGCGTCCGGTGGCGATGTCGGCTTCAAGGGCTCCCGTAAGTCCACGCCGTACGCCGCTGGTATGGCTGCCGAGTCCGCCGCCCGCAAGGCGATGGAACACGGCGTCAAGAAGGTCGACGTGTTCGTCAAGGGCCCGGGTTCCGGTCGTGAAACCGCCATCCGTTCCCTGCAGTCTGCGGGCCTCGAGGTTGGTTCCATCACCGACGTCACCCCGCAAGCCCACAACGGCGTTCGTCCTCCGAAGCGTCGTCGCGTCTGAGCACTCAGCAATACCAAATCCATCCAAAACCGCCTGACCGGTGAGTGCACCACCGAGTTCAAGCTGAAAGGATAACCACAGTGCTTATTGCACAGCGTCCGACTCTTACCGAGGAATCTCTGAATCCGCAGCGCTCCCGCTTCACCATCGAGCCGCTCGAGCCTGGCTTCGGCTACACGCTCGGCAACTCGCTGCGTCGCACGCTGCTGAGCTCCATCCCGGGTGCTGCCGTGACCTCCGTGCGTATTTCCGGTGCCCTGCATGAGTTCACCACTCTGCCGGGTGTCCAGGAAGACGTCACCGAGATCCTGCTGAACATCAAGGGCATCGTGCTCACCAGCGAATACGACGAGCCTGTGGTCATGTATCTGCGCAAGAGCGGCAAGGGCGAAGCCGTGGCTGGGGACATCACCCCGCCGGCCGGCGTCACCATTGCCAACCCGGAGCAGCACATCGCTACCCTCGCCGACGATGGCGAACTCGAGATCGAGTTCACTGTCGAGCGTGGCCGTGGCTATGTTCCTGCCCAGATGAACAAGCAGGACAACGATGAGATCGGCCGTATTCCGGTTGATTCCATCTACTCCCCGGTACTCAAGGTGAGCTACAAGGTCGAGGCCACCCGTGTGGAACAGCGCACGGACTTCGACAAGCTCATCCTGGACGTGGAGACCAAGCCCGCCATCTCCCCGCGTGACGCGGTGGCTTCCGCCGGTTCCACCTTGGTGGAGCTCTTCGGCCTGTGCCGTGAGCTCAACGCCCAGGCTGAAGGCGTCGAGGTCGGTCCGGCCCCGGTGGCCGAGGAGACCAACCCCGAGATGGCCGTTCCGATTGAGGACCTCAACCTGACGCAGCGTTCTTACAACTGCCTCAAGCGCGAGGGCATCCACACCATCGGTGAGCTTGTCTCCCACACCGAGCAGGACCTGCTCGACATCCGCAATTTCGGTATGAAGTCAATCGATGAGGTCAAGGAGAAGCTGCAGACCTTGGGCCTGAGCCTCAAGTCCTCGCCGATGGCCTTCGATACCAATAATCTCGAAGGTGGCACGTTCTTCTCGCCGGAAGACGAGTGATCTGCCTCTTTGACCAATCGTTCGTTCACTAGGCAAGCAGATGTTCGGGCATATGCCCACCTGCTTGCCTGAAGAACGGACATATAAGGAGTAAACCCAATGCCTACACCTAAGAAGGGCCCGCGTCTGGCTTCCAGCCCCGCACACGAGCGCCTCATGCTGGCAAACATGGCGACCAGCCTGTTCCAGAACGGCCGCATCACCACCACGCTGCCGAAGGCCAAGCGCCTTCGTCCGCTGGCAGAGCGCCTGATCACCTTCGCCAAGCGTGGTGATCTGCACTCCCGCCGTCGCGTGATGCGCGTCATCCGCAACAAGTCCGTGGTGCACATCCTGTTCACCCAGATTGCCGAGCAGATGGAGCAGCGTGAAGGTGGCTACACCCGTATCGTCAAGATCGCTCCGCGCGTTGGCGATGCCGCTCCGGCCGCTGTGATCGAGCTCGTCACCGAGCCGGTTGCCAAGAAGGCTGTTGTGAAGGAAGCTGAAGCCGCCGCCAAGGTTGCCGAAGAAGAAGCTCCGGCCGTTGAGGCTGAGGCCACTGAGGCTGCTGAGGCTGTTGAGGCTCCGGTCGAGGAGACCGCCGCCGCTGAGGCTGAGGCTCCCGCTGAGGAAGCCGCTGACGCCGAGAAGGCCGAGTGAGCTGAATAGCGTTTCGCTAAGCTAGCTGAAAGGGCTGGAATCCGTTTGGGTTCCAGCCCTTTTGCGTTGTTTTCATAGAATCTACAACGTACGTACGGCCCGAATGGCCTCGGCTCTTGCGGCCAGCTGATCATCGGCGGGATATGCGATATGCTCCAAAGTCAGGCCCTGCGGCGCAATCGGCCCGCTTGAGCCTTCACGTACTGGCTCGGCCATTTTGCCGGCAAACCACTCCAGTGATTTGCGTCCCGAACCAACTTTGATGCATGAGCCGACCAGGGAGCGCACCATATTGCGGGCAAAGGCGTCCGCCACAATCGTGAACACTACCAGGCCGGACTCCAGCGACGGAGTCCGATATGCTTCATGCGATGCCATCTCATCCGGTACTAGGGGAGTGATCGGCACCCGCCGCCAATAGGCGGTCTTGACTTCACGGATCGTAGTGCCTCCCGGATTCGGAGTGGCGAAGGAACCAAAATCGTGCAGGCCGATGGTCAATGAGGCTGCGCGGTTCATAAGCTCCAGATCCAGCGCTTCATCCACGGTAAGTACGCATCCACGCAGGCGCGGGTCGACCTCAGACGAACGATCGGCGACCCGATACACATAAGTGCGCTCCAATGCGGAGAACCTGGCATCGAAGCCGACCGGAGCTACGGCAATGCCATGAATGACGATGTCCGAAGGCAGCACAGCCTTGAGTCTGCGAGTCAGCGCCTCGGTGACCGGAATGGTCATGTGACCTACGCAGCGATTCAGTACCTCATCGGATACATCCAGATGCGCCACTTGGTGGGAGGCATGTACACCGGTGTCGGTGCGTCCAGCCACTGTCAAGCGTAACGGTTCGGCCGCGTCATCGGTCGGCACCCGCAGCACCTTGTGCAGCGCATCTTCAATGGTGCCTTGCACCGTACGAAGATTGGGCTGTTTGGCCCAGCCATAGAATCCGCCGCCGTCGTAGGCCAAGTCAATGCGCAGTCGTGTCATAGCCATTCATTGTAACGAGTGTGGTCGGCGAGATGAGTGCGGTCGGCAAGATGCGTGCGGTCGGCAAGATGCGTGTGGTCGGCGAGACGAGTGCGGTCGTCAAGATGCACGCGGCCGGCGAAGTGACCTGCCTGTAACATTCTCGCGCGTTTGTTGAAACGGGCCCGCCTTAGGTTGAAACCATCAAACCCGGTTACGGCTTGCGGCGTCAGCGTGCGCTCAAAACGCCTAACCGCTTGAAGCCACAGAAGCCGCCACAGCAAGGAGCAGGCACGATGATCGAATCCGCAGCACGCAGACTGGCCCATGAACTGGTAAACCGTCGCGAAGCGATCAATCGAGAGCTGTCCCGCAACGGTGTGCGTTTCGGCATCTACAAGAACGGCGAATACCATGACCGGCTGTTCCCGTACGACCCTGTGCCGCGCATTATCGAATCCGACGAATACGACGAATTGGAGAAGGGCCTGAAGCAGCGCGTCAACGCCCTGAACGCCTATCTGAAGGACATCTACTCCGACAAGGCCATCATCCATGACGGCGTGGTGCCGGAGGAATACGTATACACCTCGGCCGGCTACTTCCCGCAGGTCAACGGCGTGACCCCTCCCGGCGGCATTTTTGCTCACATCGCCGGCGAGGACCTGGTCCAAGGCGAGGACGGCCGCTGGTGGGTGCTGGAAGACAACCTGCGTATTCCCTCGGGTGCCAGCTACCCGCTGTTCGTGCGCGACATCGAGCGCCGCATCTCCCCGCGCCTGTTCCGCGACGTTCGTATTCGCGATAATCGCGAATACCCGCGCCTGTTGCGCAAAGCCATGGACTTTGTCTCCACCGAGGGCATCGCCGTGGTACTGACTCCCGGCCGCTACAATTCCGCGTTCTTCGAGCACGCCTATCTGGCGGAGAAAACCGGTGCGGCGTTGGCCTTCCCCGAAGACCTCGAAGTGGTGGACAACAAGGTCTACTTCCTCGACTACGCCGGCAAACGCCACCGTGTGGGCGTGGTTTACCGCCGCCTGTCCGACGAATTCCTCGACCCGTTCGCCTTCAATCCTGATTCGGTGATCGGTGTGCCCGGTATCCTGTCCGCCTACCGCGCGGGCAACGTGGCCATCGTCAACGCGCCGGGCAACGGCGCGGCCGATGACAAGGCCGTCTACTACTTCGTGCCGCAGATGATCAAGTACTATCTCGGCGAGGAACCGATTCTCAACAACGCGCCCACGTACATGCCGATGTTCGAGGCCGACCGCAAGGAAGTCCTGAATCGGATGGGCGAGCTGGTCATCAAGGATGTGGCCGAAGCCGGCGGTTACGGCGTGGTGTTTGGTTCGTCGCTGGATGCCGCCGCACGTGAGGAGCTCGCCAACCGGATCAAGGAGGAGCCGCGTCGATTCATTGCCCAAGAGGTGATTCAGTTCCGTGATATCGATGTGGTGGACCCGAAGACCGGCGAGATGTCGCCGCGCAAGTGCGATTTGCGTGCCTTCGTGGTCACCGGCAAGAATACGCACGTGTGGTATTCGGGCTTGACTCGATACTCGTCGGTGCCCGGCCAGATGATTGTCAACTCGTCGCAGGGTGGCGGATTTAAGGATACGTGGGTGTTGGCACCCGAATCCGGCGTGGAGCACGAGTACGGTGCCGAAACGCAGGTGGCGAACCTGCTGAGCCAGTCCCGCCACCATTCGTTGTCGCTGGTTACCGCTTCCAAGGCAGACAACCTGTATTGGCTGGGTCGATACACCGAGCGCGCCTTCACCACGCTGAACCAGTTCTTCCCGTTCTACGATCGTGTGATGGACACCGATGTGGACGCCTTCCGTCCGTTCGCTCACGCACTCGACCTGCCCGAAGATTTCGAGGACTTCGACGGGTTCGTGAACAGCTTCCTGTACGACGGGTCCAATCCTGATTCGGTGCGGTCGGCCGTAACTTCCGCATTCAACAACGCCGTGATTCTGCGCCCGGAATTGAGCTCGCGTCTGCTGCAGTACGTGGAGTTGGCGATGACCAATATCACCGATGCCGCCAAATACGCGGCCGATGCCGAGGACATCTACAAGCAGCGCGATATTACCGATGACATGCTCGCTTTCTGGGGCGGCATCGAGAATTCGCCGGTCGACCCCACGCTGAAGGCGTTCATCTTCATCGGCAAATATCTGGAACGCATCGACCTGTACACGCGCTTCGGCCTGACGATGGAGGATCTGGAAGCGCCGCTCAAGAAGCTCGCCGCCTATTCGATGACCTTGGACGGCATGCCGCTGCCCAGCTGCTTCGCCGACGGACTGAGCTGGCTGGTCGGTCAGCTGCTGTCTCGCGGATATCAGGAAGTCGCCGACCTGCTGAAGAAGTACCTTGACGACTACTCCGGCCGTGTCAGCGCGCTGGCCATCAAAGACATGGGCTCACTGAGCTCCATGAACATGGACGCCAAGCGTCCCTGATCCCGACCTGACACCCTGACGGGTTCAAATGCTATGGTGGTATGGCGAAAAAACCGTGCGCCCGAGTGCCGGCCTGTGCATATCAGCAGATTGCCGGAATATATGCGTGGGCTGTGAGCGCACGGACCATACCTCAGCCATGGCTGTAGTGTCGTTATCCCGAGAATATGCCGGTTGCCGGCTCGTGTGCAAGTGCAGGAGACGTTGTGAAAAAACTCGTGTTCGACTATGAGATGAGGCTGTCCTTCAGCGCACCGGTCACCGATCACAGGTTCCAGCTTCGCTGTATTCCCTCCACTGGCCCTCGCCAACAGGTGATTGACGTGGAAGTGAAGATTCAGCCCGAAACCGAACTCGAAACCACCATCGACTCCTTTGACTCCGTGGTGATGACCGGATTCATCCCTGAGCCGCACGACATATTCAGCTACTCGGTGACCGGCATCGCCTTCGTGGACAATGCGCATATCCATAAGGAAGCCTATAAACCGCTGTACCGATTCAATTCAGCGCTCACCATTCCCGGCCCGAACGTGGAGGCGATGATTGCCGTATGCCGCGAACGCTTGGCGGCGCTGCCTTCCGACGCCACTCCGGTGCAGCAGGCCGCCGAAGTGATGGATGAGGTCTACAAGGCGTTTGTGTATACGCCCGGTTCCACCACGATTCGCACCACCGCCGAACAGGCCTTGGCTCAGCGCAAGGGCGTATGCCAGGATTATGCGCACGTGATGCTGTCCGTGTGCCGGCATGTGGGATTGACCGCGCGCTACATTGCCGGTTTGCTTGGGGGAGAGGGCGCGACCCATGCTTGGGTCGAGGTGTATCAGGATGGCCGATGGGTCGGACTGGATCCCACGCATAACCGATTGGTGGACGACAGCTACATCACCATCGCCCACGGCCGCGATTACCGCGACTGCATGCTCGACATCGGCATCTTCTCTGGATACAACGTCCAGCAGTCCCAATGGGTCAACGCCTCCGTCCACGAACAGGTGGCATAAATAAAATTCCAAGCCCCCTCTGATGAGCTGAGCCGTGAAGAAAACGCCGGAGGCGTTTTTAGGCGAAGGCGAACGACAGTGAGCAAATAAAATGGCAGCTGGAAAGCTGTCCTTAATTGCGTTCGAGCTGTCAGCCGTAAGGCTGACCGAGGGAGAGACCACTCAATGCAGAGTGGCCCCGTCACCGCTTCTACCACCACCAATATTCGGATTTTGGTAGTTGAAGAATTCGGATTTTCGCAGTTGACCAATTCGGACTGTTAATCGGCTCATCGTCTGACCCATCGCAATCTCACACAAAATCGCATTATCCCACGCCGAATCGAGCTCAGCGAAACTCCGATTTGCCAGGTCGGCAGAATGTGGCATAATGAACAAGTTGCCATTTTGGCAGCATGGATAAGTGTCCGAGCGGTCTAAGGAGCACGCCTCGAAAGCGTGTGAGGTGAAAGCCTCCGCGAGTTCGAATCTCGCCTTATCCGCCTTTAGGGTTCCGGGTTTGTCCCGGAACCCTTTTTGTTTTTGATACGAACGTCCGTATTCGCTCCTGTGCTGTATCGTATACGGCGTGTCGGGTGGAAAATAGCGAAAAGGATAACGTTGTACTCAGCGGGACTTGCGTACTAAGTACAACCATCGTATTATCGATATCAACAGAAGTACAAGGTTGTATTAAATATCCAGAACGCACATTCACCGCTGATTGGCGATGCCGCAAAACAGGTGAACCAAGAAGATGGGCCGATTGCTTTTGGTATTTAGCACAACGTTGTCTTGCGGTATTGAAGACAACGATTAAAGGAGAGCACATGTCCGAGCATTCGCACGACAATAAACCGGGGGAGCTGGAGGAATCTCGACTCGTCGTCGATAATGACTTTGAAGTAGCTCCGGTCAACGACAGACTGTTCGGGTCGTTCGTGGAGCATCTGGGTCGCTGCGTATACGACGGCATCTATGAGCCGGGCCACCCCGAAGCCGATGAAGACGGTTTCCGCAAGGACGTCATCGAACTGGTCAAGGAACTCGGCGCTACCACGATTCGCTATCCTGGCGGCAATTTCGTTTCCGGCTATCGCTGGGAGGATGGCGTTGGTCCTCGTGATGAGCGGCCGCGTCGCCTGGACTTGGCATGGCATTCCACCGAGACCAATCAGTTTGGTCTGCACGAAATGGCGAAATGGCTGGAAAAAACCGGCGGCAACGAGCTGATGGAAGCCGTAAATCTGGGTACCCGTGGTCTTGAAGAGGCCCTCGACCTGTTGGAATACGCGAATATTCCCGGCGGCACCAAGCTCTCCGAGGAGCGTCGCGCCAATGGTGCCGATCAGCCGTTCGGCATCAAGATGTGGTGCTTGGGCAATGAGATGGATGGCCCGTGGCAGACCGGTCACAAGTCCGCCGAGGATTACGGCACCTTGGCGGCCTCGGTGGCGGCAGGTATGCGCGCCATCGATCCGAACGTTGAACTGGTGGTCTGTGGTTCATCCAGCCACGTGATGGACACCTTCGGCAAGTGGGAAGAAACCGTACTTGAGAAGACGTTTGACAACGTCAACTTCGTCTCCTGCCATGCGTACTACCATCCGGAACTTCAGCCTGATGGCACCCGTGACATGAAGAGCTTCCTTGCCTCGGGCGTCGATATGGACGGTTTCATCAACGATGTCGCCGCCGCCATCGATGCAACCAAGGCCCGGCTGAAGAGCAAGCACGACGTGTTCATCTCGTTCGATGAATGGAATGTCTGGTATCTCAACGAAGAGCCGAGCAAGAATCCGGAAGGCATCGGCAATTGGCCGGTTGCCCCGCGCCTGCTCGAGGATGTGTACAGCGCCGCCGACGCCGTGGTGTTCGGTGATTTGATGATTACCCTGCTCAAGAACGCCGACCGCGTGCACGCCGCCAGCCTGGCCCAGTTGGTCAACGTAATTGCGCCGATTATGACCGAACCGGGCGGCCCGGCGTGGCGTCAGACCACGTTCTATCCGTTCTCGCTGACCGCAAAGCTCGCCAAGGGCGGCACGGTGCTTGAACCGAAACTGGCTTCCGGAACGTATGAAACCGACAAATACGGTGAAGTGCCGACGATCAATTCCGTAGCCGTGCGTGGTGAGGACGGTACGATCAGCGTGTTTGTGGTCAATCGCTCCATGGAAGCGGCCAATGACTTTGCCATCAAGCTGCCGGAAGGATTCGCACTTTCCGCGGTCGAGGCGCAAACCCTGCACGAGGATGATCTGCTGGCAAAAAACACGCTGGAAGACCAGAACCGAGTCGTTCTGCACCCCAACACCACCATCACGTCCGACGCCGATACCGGCACTGTGCGTGTGACCTTGCCGCCGGTCTCCTGGACCGCCGTGCACGTGAAGTGATTCGAGTGACGGTGGCGCATGACAGGGCGCAGTCTCTTATGGTTGCTGTGCCCTGTACAACCACCAAGCAATACCCAAACAATCATCAACATGCCCGGATTGCAGAAAGAGAGGTTCGGATTCGCCACTAATGTAATGTGGCATACCAGTCAAAGGAAGACAATGCCGTCATTCACATCGACTGGAACAATTCGATACCCAACAAAGGAATAAGGAGAAAAGACGGGTATGTAAAAAGCTAGGTTGAAAGCCGGCGGTCAGAAAGTCCCTTGTTCGGATGGCGTGCGTGCGTTTCTTCAACCAGAAAGTTTAACCTCTACGTTCGATCGTCCTGCAGTATTGTCAGAAGGATATTTGCCTAATGGTGCATGGGGTCCAACGGAGGAAAGCTCCTTGGCTGAATTCTGAGGTTGAGGGGTAGATGATTCCGATATGAGGAGGAGATGCTCGACCCGACTGTGACTTACCATAATAAGAACATAATGACGCTGTTGAAGGTGTGTCATGTAATAAGCAGAAATGGATTCGAACAATGGGAAACCGCGTAACTATCAAGGACGTGGCGCGTGAGGCGAACGTCTCCATCAAGACGGTTTCCAATGTGCTGAATGACACTGGCAGTATGAGACCGGATACACGTCGCCGTGTGGAAGAGGTGATGCGTAAGCTTGGATATACCGTCAATATTTCGGCGCGTGCAATGCGATCTGGCGGCACAAAGCTTATTGGACTCAACATCTTCGATTTCTCGCAGCCGTTCGTTCCTTTTTTCACTGACAAGGTCATTGAATACGCAAAAGAACGCCATTACGGTGTAGTCATCAACACATATGGTTCCGACGGTGAAGGGTTGGTTGCCAGCGTTGACGAGTCCTATCGTTTAGGGGCGGAAGGATGGATTCTGTTCGTAATGTCGCCGCTCGCGGATGAAGGGGCCGTTCTGGAGCCGCCATATCCGATTGTAACGACCGGAGACCATCTGGCCTACGGGAAAAGCGATTGGATCACCATGCCCAACATTGAATCCATCTCCACGGTTGTAGGAAGATTTTTGGATGAAGGTGCCCAAACGGTTGCTCTGATGGGTGTTCTTCCTGAACTGGTGGATGAGGCAGTGCTGCGTCGTCAGACGGAAGGGGCCCAGGCGTTACGCGCCCAAGGATATGTGAAGGCATTTGAAGAGCGCGGATTATCGGTGAATTGGCGGTATGTGATTCCGGCAGAAAGCATGAATCAGCGTGAAGGTATGCGCGTGACAAAAGCTATGCTAGACAAGCTCCCATGCCCGGATGTTGTAGTGTGTCTCAATGATGCCATTGCTTTAGGCGCAATTCATGAATTGCAACGATGTGGTTTGCATGTACCTGACGATGTACAAGTGGTCGGCTTCGATAACGTGCCGGAAGCCGAGTACTCGGTGCCGGCGCTGACCACCATCGATCCTCATATCGATGATTATGCCAAGCATGCCGTTGACATGCTTATCGACCGCATCGAAGGATACTCAGGCCCGGCCCGTACGTACACCACCGATTTCACATTGGTGGAACGTGCCTCAACTCGACTTGCCCACTAGCATCCAACAAGTTCGCATCGGCTTCGTGAGGAGTGTGTGTCTACTCGAACAATGCGGCGTCAGTCGCTGGGTAGCCAAGTTGGAACGCGGTGTAGGCGTGCTTGGCGGCCAGTGCGGCGAGGATGAGCAGCGTATCGCTCTCGGTGGAAGATTTCGATTCGGTCACGGCCTTGATCTGCGCGCGGGCGCAGTCCATTTCGATGGCGGCGGCGGTCGGTACGGTTTGGCCGCTTGCCTTGTCGGCGATGGTGGTGGGGTTGGCCAGTAGTTGGTCGATGGCATAAACCTTTTGGCGGGGGTCGCTTTGGCCGGAAGAACTGGATTGTGCGCCGGAATCATCAAAATTGCCGTTCGCCAGCGCAACCAACTGCTGCCCGGCGGTCTTATGCATATCACTCAACGCCAACGTAGCCCCAGCGGTCTGTCCTCGTGCGGCCAAGACCTCGATAGCGAATCCGGCGCGATCCTCGGCCACGGCCATCGCATCCAATACCGATCGGTCAACGTTGGCGGACGTGACGCCATCAAGACGCGCCGGCGTCACCTCAGGCGCGGACTGCCCGAATTTATCGGCCAGAAAAGCCATCCATTGCTTGGTCTGCGCGTCACGTAACGTTCCCTCGGCAAAACGACCCGAACAATACCCGGCAACGTCAATCCAAGCCAGGGGGGCGGCCAGACCGGTGGCATACTGCTCTAATAACGGTGTGCCTTCAGCCGGATGGGTGGCGTAGTTCGCCAACGTCATCGCTTTCTCGCAAGGGGTCATTTGAGCTTCCGCCTCGGCCCGTCCGGCCAGTCGCGGCATCGAACACGCCGAAAGCGAACACAGCATCGCGCTCGCGCATAGTGCGGATGCCAAGCGCCGGGTAAACCGTCCTGAAGAGAAGCGTGTCTGCATGGAAACCTACACTAATAGCTAACTGTGACCACTCATAGGCCATGCGCCACATAACTTCATAGGAGGTACGGATCGATGGAACTGGACCTGACAGGAATACACAAGCTCGCCGCCGAGCAAGGAATCGACCCCGGAACCCTGGATGATGCGCTGGCAGAGGCCCTGCGCCTCGCCTACCTCAAGACCCCGCACGCCGCCAGGCACGCGCGTGTGGAGCTTGACGAACGTTCCGGCAATTTCACCGTCTGGGCCGCCGACGAAATCCCGGTCGAGCCCACCGAGGACGACCCGCACCCCGCTCCCAAGCTGGGCGAGGAATACGACGACACCCCGCGTGACTTCGGCCGTCTCGCCGCCGCCACTGCACGCCAGGTCATCACCCAGCTGTTCCGCCGCGCCGAAGATGAGAAGGTATTCGGCGCGTTCTCCGGTCAGAAGGGCAAGCTCATCACCGGCATCATCCAACAGGATGCTTCCGACCCCTCCAACGTGCATGTCGCGATGGGCGATGTCGAAGCCATTCTGCCTCGCCGTGAGCAGGTGCCCGGCGAACGTTACCGCCACGGCGAACGCATCCGCGTGTACGTGGTGAACGTGGCCCGTGGCATCAAGGGCCCGGAAATCGTGGTGTCCCGCTCCCACCCGGAGCTGGTCCGCAAGCTGTTCGAGCGTGAAGTGCCGGAACTGGTCTCCGGTGCCGTGTCCATCATGGCCATCGCTCGTGAGGCCGGCGCCCGCACCAAGATCGCGGTCAAGGCCAACACCGATGGCGTGAACCCGAAGGGTGCGCTGATCGGCCCCGGCGGCGCTCGCGTGCGTGCCGTTATGGAGAACCTTGGCCCGGAGAAGATCGACATCGTCGACTACTCCGACGATCCGGCCAAGTTCGTGGCAGCCGCGCTGTCCCCGGCTGTGGCCACCGGCGTGCAGGTGATCAGCGAGAAGAACAAGACCGCCATCGCCTTCATCCACGACGACCAGCTGTCCTTGGCCATCGGCAAGGAAGGCCAGAACGCACGACTGGCAGCCAAGCTGACCGGCTGGAAGATCGGCATCGAATCCGCCGAGGCCCATGCCAAGAAAGTCGCCGCCGAAAAGGCCGCCCAGGCTGCGGCCGAGGCTGCTGCTCCGGAAGCCGAATAGGCCGCCGGGCTCGAAGGCGAATGATCTTCAGGGCGCATTATTTCCTGATACGAGCCGCGTCAGCAATGGCGCGGCTCGCTGCGTCTACGCTATCCAGCGCTATGAGTATGCTTGATTGGCGTATGTGGGCTGGCGCAGTGTGCGCGAAATCGCCCACACCAGAGACGAGGTAACACGATCATGGTCGCACGATGAGACAGGGTAGGCTTGCCGTCATCACCAACTGACCACGCCCATGCACGCGCGTGGTCACAGAATAGGAGTAATTAGTGGCGAAACCACGCGTATACGAACTGGCTAAGGTTTTGAATGTCGATAGCAAAACCGTGCTTGAGAAGCTTAAGGACATGGGAGAATTCGTCAAGTCCGCTTCTTCTACGATTGAACCGCCGGTAGCCCGGCGTCTGAAGGCAGAGTTCGCCAAGGACAACGCCAAGGGCGATTCCAAGCCCGTGCAGCAGCGCCGCCCGGCCGCACCTTCGGCCCCGGCTTCCACTTCATCTTCCGCACCGACTCCGGCCGCTCCCGCACGTCAGGCATCGCCTGCCTCGGCACATCAGCAGGCTCCGACTCCGGGTGCACCGACACCGCGTCCGCAGGGCGGCGCACGCCCCGGCATGCCGACCCCCGGCCGCCACGGTCAGAACGACAACCGTGAGAATGGTCGCGATAATCGCGAAGGCCGTGAGAACGGTCGTCAGAGTCGCCCGAACGATCGCCGTAACAACGATCGTCGTAACAACCAGGGCCGTCCGAACAATGGCCAGCCGGTTCAGCATCAGAACAACCGCGGCAATGCTTCGGCTCCGCGCCCGCACGCTCAGGGCGGCGCCGGTGCCAATGGCGGCAATGCCGCTTCAAATGCGATTCCGCGCCCGCACGCTCAGGGCCCGCGCCCGGGCAACAACCCGTTCTCCCGCAAGCAGGGTATGCACACCCCGACGCCGGGTGATATTCCGCGTCCGCATCCGATGGCTCGTCCGACTGCTGATAACGGTCGTGGCGGTCGTCCGGGCCGTCCCGGCCAAGGCCAGGGGCAGGGCCGCGGCTTCCGTGGCGGTCGTCCGGGCCAAGGTGGTCAGGGCGGTCCGCGTCCCGGCCAGTGGGGCCACAACCGTCCGGGTCAGGGCGGCGGCTCCCAGGGTGCCGGGCAGGGCGGCGC
>OLPQ01000076.1_pt1 | contig 85082 bp, 18 predicted proteins | sample 1672451 | NCBI WGS metagenome assembly OLPQ01 (sample SAMEA3136687, study PRJEB25190) | human gut metagenome | biome: human gut; feature: human-associated habitat; material: faeces | place: Austria | collected 2013
CCTGTGACATCCTGCTTGTAAGGCAGACGCTCTCCCAGCTGAGCTAAACTCCCATTTGCGCTGACCTGTTGTGTCGGCCAACAACATTGACTATTATAGCAGACCTTTTTTACTTTGTCAACACTTTTTCAAAAAAAATTTTTATTTTTTTAAAAAAGATTTTTTTTGGTTATTTTTGACTGATATTTATATTTATTTTTATGTTTTTATGGTGTATAATATTACTAATATAAAATGTATAACTTAGAGGAGGAAACACTTATGAAGAAATATATAAAAAAGTTAATTTCAATTCCCCCTATATTGGCGATAAGCATTTCATTGCTTACTGCGTGTTCTGTTCCGCAGAGCGAATCGACTCCTTCTCCTTCGGAGAAATCAGCAAATGAAACCGTCTATGCTTTTGTCGGAAAAGATATACAAAATCCTTACAACCAAAAAGTTTTTGAGGGTTTTGAAACCGCTTGCAACGAAATCGGCATTGAGGCGGTTTACAAAGCACCGACTTCCGCAACCGCTGACAAACAAATTGAAATTATAAATGAACTTATAGATAATAACGTGGACGGAATCGCCATTTCCGCCAACGATGCCGACGCACTTGAATCTTCACTTACCGAGGCTCTGAATTCAGGCATTGAAGTAATATCGGTTGATGCACCCGTAAATTCAATTTCACGAAAAACACATATTCAACAAGCCGATCCGGAAGTACTCGGACGAAATTTTATAAAGAGTGCGTATGACGTTTCAAACGGTGAAGGCGGTTTTGCGATTTTAACTTCCACAGGCAGTGCACCGAATCAAAATCAATGGATACGCTATCTAAAGCTCGAAATAGAAGAAAATCCCAAAAAATACAGCAATATGCCTCTTATCGAAATAGCTTACGGCGATGATGATGCAACCAAATCTTACACGGAAACACAATATCTTTTGCAAAATGACGCTATTAAAACTATTATCGTTCCTACGACAATAGGCTTGAGTTCCGCCGCCAAAGCGCTTAAAGAATCCGGCAAGGATGTAAATCTTATAGGACTTGGTTTTCCGAGTGAATTATCCGAATACATAAAAGACGGAACGTGCGACAGATTGTACATATGGAATACGACCGATCTCGGCTACCTTACCGCCTACACGCTTAAAGCCCTTGACGAAAATGAAATAACAGGCAGCATAGGTGAAACATTTACCGCCGGTTCACTCGGCGAAAAGACAATCACCGCTGACAAGGACAATGTAAGCGAAATAATACTCGGCGACCCGATTATGTTTGACCGCACAAACATCGACTCATTATCGGATATATATTAGTGTAAAATCTCCAAAAAAACACATTTATATGTGTTTTTTTATTTGAAATTATTGCACTGTTCTGCCTATTATGATAATATAATTATACTTATAATTTAATTATTCATATTTTCTTTTTTGGGGAGGCACAGAATATATGTATAAAAAAACAATATCAAAAAGTTTAGGTCTTTTAATTGCCCTGCTTGTCACTATTGCTATTGTTATAATCAGCTATGCCAGTTATATTACCTATGCGGCAAATCAACGAACGATTTCTACTCTTTCTGAAATTTCACACCAAAATCAGACTATTTTCAGTCTTGAACTCGGAAGAGATGCAAAAATCATAGAAAATGCGGCATCTTATATAGAAAAATTGGGTTATGCCTCTTTTGACGATATTCTTACATTTTTAAAGCATAGCCAAATCGCTAATCAACAGCATCTTTTAGGAATTGTAACACCTGACGGCAAGCTTACCGACATAAACGGAGTCGAAATCGACTTATCGCAATTTCCTAATACAAAAGAGGCTTTTAACAGCGAAGAAACTAAATTCTTTTGCGATTCATATAATGATTTTACATTTCTTGTATGCACTACGCCCATAAGAATAGACGGCGAAAATAAATTCGTAATTTTCTCTACATATCTGACTTCCCGATATGCAGATTCAATTTCAACGCCTACATTTGAAAACGAAGGATATTCTTACGTCATTGACAGTGACGGAAAAAGAATTGTCGGCTCATCTCATGACGGTTCATTCGGATTGACATTCGACAATCTGTTTGACGAAATGAGTCAAGCGTCAAGCAAAAATGACAGTGCCATACAGCAAATGCAAGCCGATTTAAAAGAAGGTAAATCAGACGGAATAATAATGCTTAACGGCATTGAAAAATACATTTATTATACACCGCTTAATATAAACGACTGGTACATACTTACCGTTGTGCCAAAAAACGTTGTGACAAAGTACACAACTCAAATTCTTATATGCTGTTACCTGTTCATCGTATTTTGCTCAATCGTATTTTTCTACCTATTGCATACGGCAATCAAAGCAAAAGCCACCGGTCAAAAGCAGCTTGAGGAAATGGCTTACGTTGACAGTCTTACAGGCGGTATGTCATACACAAAATTTGTTTTTGAGGCTGAGAAAATACTGAAAAACAATCCTGATGAAAATTATGCTTTAATTAACCTTGATATAAACAATTTCCAATATATCAATGACTTTTTCGGCGATGACGAAGGCGACAGAGCTTTAAAATTTTTGTGGTCTGCCATTTATAAGCGACTTGAGCCAAAAGAATTGTGTTCAAGAATTTTTGACGACCACTTTGTCGCATTAATCACATACGACAATACTAAGTCGTTAGATAAAGCTTGCGCAGATTTCTTTAACTCGCTTAAATTATACAGTCCGGCAGACGGTGTATATAATATGACGGTATCTGTCGGAATTTATCTTGTGGATGACAGAAATATGAATATAAATTCAATGCTTAATCGTGCAAGAACAACACAAAATCATTTGAAAGGACAGTCCTCACAATCGCAATATGCAATATATTCTTCAAAGCAACGTGATGATATTATGATGCAGAAAACGATTGAAAACGGCTTTGAGGATGCTATTAAAAACAAAGAATTTAAGGTTTATTTCCAACCTAAATTCAATATTAACGCAAACAAATTCAACGGTGCAGAGGCTCTTGTACGTTGGCAAAAACCTAACGGAACAATAATTTCACCGGGTATGTTTATACCGCTGTTTGAAAAGAACGGCGATATTATTAAGCTTGACAAATATGTGCTTGAAGAAACTTGTGCCAAAATCAGAAAATGGCTTGATTTGGGCTATGACGTTTCGCCAATATCGGTAAACGTATCACTCCTGCAGTTATTGGACGAAAACTTTGTTGAGGATCATATCAAGACGGTTGAAAAATACGGAATACCGCTAAATCTGATTGAAGTTGAATTTACCGAAAGTATTCTTGCAGAAAACGAAAGCTTGCTTATTTCGCTTACAAAGCAATGTAAAAAGCACGGAATTAAAGTTTTACTTGATGACTTCGGCAGCGGGTATTCTTCACTTAATATGCTTAATCTTCTGCCTTGTGACATCGTTAAACTTGACAAACGTTTTGTCGATAAACTGGAAACAGACGATAAGTCAAAGGCCATTGTTTTGAGCACAATATCGCTTGCACATACACTTCAAATGTCGGTTACGGCAGAGGGTGTTGAAACAAAAAATCAATACGATTTATTGAAAGAAATGCATTGCGATACAATTCAAGGTTTCTATTGTGCAAAGCCAATGCCTGAGGACGATTACGAAAACCTAATCAAAGGCTGATAAATTACAGACATTATAAAAGGCTGTCGATTTCGACAGCCTTTGTTTTATATTTGCCCTTTCATCTTAAGCACTCGCTCTACTGCACTGTTTAGTGTCTCTTCACTGATTTCACCGCATTTAACCGCATTTAAAATCTGATTATAACCTGTTTGATAATCGGTCGTTATAAGCAAATCATTACCCGCATTTACCGCTTTAACGTACACATTCTCCATATCTGCGACTGCGCCCATAGCAATGTCGTCTGTCATTATAACACCGTCAAAACCGCACTCATCTCTAAGCATATTGTGAATTGTCGGCGAAAGTGACGCGGGGTTTTCACTGTCAAGTGCATTGACCGTATTATGTGCCACAAGCACACTGCTTGCACCTGCCTCAATTCCGGCTTTAAACGGAAGCAAGTCGTTTTCGCATATGCTCTCGGCAGTTTTGTCGTCATAAACAGTGCCTTGATGACTGTCACCGCCTACACCGCCATATCCGGGAAAATGCTTTAATACGCTCATAATTCCTGCGTTATTCATTGCCGTTACCGTCTTTGAAACGAAATCAGCCGTAACTTCCGCATTTTGTCCAAGACTTCTGTCATACATATAATCAGACGGATTTGTCGAAACGTCCGCAACGGGTGCAAGATTCATATTAACACCCAAGCTCAAAAGAAGTTCCGATTTTTCCGTTGCATTTTCAACTACTGCGTCCATTCCGCCCTCATTGTAAATCTCTTGCGGTGACTTGAATTTTTCGGGTGCAAGATTAGGGTTTGAACTTACTCTTACAACCGTTCCTCCCTCCTCGTCCGCACCGATTATAAGCGGTATGTCGCTTTTATCTTGATAACTCTGTATTTTTTCTTTTACTTCGTCTTTTGTAAGTCCCTCAAAGTCACGTCCGAACATCAATATTCCGCCCGGTTTTATACTCATTAAATCATCTGTTTGTTCGTCATCAACGCAACGCACAAACAGAATTTGTCCGACTTTTTCTTCAAGGCTCATTGTATCTATGAGCGTCGGCTGTTCTGTATCAGATACTTCGTTCTTCACACCGCCGCAGGACGCAAGCATTGCACACATTGCAATACTTATAATTATAGATATTGTTTTTTTCATCACTTTTCCCCTATTTCACATACAACATTCCGTTTTTATCCTCAAGTTCAAAATACGCAGGACGTTCAAGCGGATGCTTGTTCGGCGAATGTAATAATAACAGTAATTTGTCATCAAACGTTTTGAAAATCATACCGTGTCCGCCGTCTTTTTTAAACAGCAGTTCGTCACGTTGTACCCAATTACCGTCTATGTCGCCGTTATCCGACACTGCAATAGCCTCTGTATATCCTTCTTCGCCCATACTTGACCATAGCAAAAGTAATGTACCGTCAGCACATCTGTACGGAAACGGACCGTCCGTAACGTATATACCTTTGTTTTTCTGTGCCTCGGCAATCCAGCTCGCCTCACTCGCTTTAAACAACAAAATCGGTTCACCGACTGCTCTTTTTAAATCTGCACTCATTTCAATCGCACACATTTCACCGTCATTTACCTGTACCCATTCATGGCAAAAAATCATATACGGCTTACCGCTTTTGCTTATGTATAATGTGCCGTCAAGCGATTCCCAATCCGGCGGTGTAATTGTACCCTCACTGTGTACCGTAAATTTGCCGTCCGGCTTGTCTGCCTTTAATACCATAGTTCCGCGGCATCTGTCCGCCGATTTGAATGACGCAAACATATAGAACGCGCCGTTGTACGCATAAACTTCAGGCGCCCAATAATGTCTGTCCGCCCAAAAATCTGCAGTTCGCGTAAATATCTCTTTTGGTTCAGACCAATTTTCAAGGTCTTCACTGACGTATACGTCAAGACCTGTCGCATTGTCCTCCCACACTTCACTTCCGCGTGAGCCGTATAGGTAATATTTGCCCTCATACGGCAATATGAATGGATCACGTATGTTTATATCTTCTCTTTTCATTGTGTTTCTCCTTTTATTTTTTCTCCTTTAAAGAGTGGCTTTCGTAGTGGCGATCATCGGTCGCCCTTTTTGTGTTTTCTTCAACGGGCGACCAATGGTCGCCCCTACGGTTAGCATATGTGGGACGTCGAGGTGCTGTCCCCTACTTTCGTTATATCGCATCTGCCACCTCTCTGTCACTTCGTGACACCTCTCCTCAAGGAGAGGCTTTTGGCTCCCATTGAGGGGAGCTGTCAACACAGTTGACTGAGGGGTGGCATTTTATTGTTATCCCACGTTATACCATATGAGACAGTCCGCTACTTTCCCTGTACTGCGGTCATAATTTGATTATATGCCCAATGATTTGGCGAAACATCACCGAACGGATTTTCTGCATTTTCCGCTATCGGATTATCAAGCACTTTATTCATCATTGTAACCGCCTCCGCGCGAGTTACTGAATTATCAGGCTTAAACGTGCCGTCCTCATATCCGCTTACGATATTTTCATCATACAACGACTTTATATATCCTGTTGCATAATAATCGTTTGGCACATCTGAAAATTCTGTACATATTCCATCTCCGTCAAATGAGCCGTATTTACTCAAAATAACCGCCAATTCTCCGCGTGTTATATCTATGTCAGCCTTAAATGGACCGCCATCGTAACCCGAAATATACCCCTTTTCAGTGGCATATCCGACATAATTCGCATACCATTCATCACCCGATACATCGGTAAAATTACTTGAATACGTCTTATTTTCGTCAAAATCAGACGAACATCTTGCTATAATTGCCGCCGCCTCAGCACGGGTTATTGTATTATCCGGTCTGAACGTGCCGTCCTCATATCCCGAAATATACGCTTTACTTCCACCGTTTCCTGTTTTAAGTCTTATAATACTGAATGAATCGGCAGGCGCATTATATGTAAAGTTATTGCTTGCGTTTGTTAATTCGATTTCTTTCGGTACGATTGCATTTTTATTATCAAGACTGTTTTCCAAATTTGTATCGCCCGACATAACAGTTGTCTTTGCAATATTTGACGTTACAGTTTCACCCGATACATTCATTCCGATATTTACGTCACTGTCCATTGTATTGACGACCTTAACGATAACGTCACCTGTTTCCTCATCATACACGCTTGACGAATACACAGGACCGTATTCCTTAGGCTTTTTATATGAGCATATAAATTCATCATTCAAATATGCTTTGATTTCATCATCAGTCACTTCAACCGTAACGTCATACCATTCATTATCATTTATATGCACGTTACCGACATATGACTGTTCCGCAACGTTACCGGAAGAAGAACTTACACCGTTTACAATGTGCTGTATTTTTGCGGTTGTATTGCCCCAACCGCCTATATTAACTCTGTAATAATTCAATGCATCATCTGCCGCAACTCCTATTTGGAAACCCTCGCCGCCGCTCAATTTGCGTGCTTTAAGCGACAAAGTATATTGTCTGTTATCCGGATACGGGAAATAACATATCGCACCTGTTTCATCAGAGGATTGGACAAGTGCGCCTTCTTTATTCATTGTCCATTCGCCTTTGCCAATCTTCCAACCCCTATCTTCTAAATTATAATCGTCCTCATAATATTCTTCATCTAAGTTATAATCGTCCTCATCATCATATTCTTCAGACTCACTTGGCGTCAATACACCGATAGTATCACCCGAATATAATCTTATATCTTTAAATTCGTTATGTGTTCCCCAACTGCCGACTGCAACACCGCCTTGAAGTGCGCCATCTTTTTCGATACCGTTCAGCTTAACTTCTGTCGGCAAAGAATAATCACCTTGATTATTTGAGAACAGTGACTGAACGTAATAATTCGGTGTAAGAACGTAATCCGAATTATTAAACCAAATCATATCCGCCGCCGACCACTGTGTATTGCCGTACTTCGCAAACATAGGCGCGTAGCTCGCCATACGCACAACGTCCGCATTTCTTTCAAGACCTGTCATAAACGCCGCCTCTGACAGTGCGTTATACCAAGCATTACCCTTTGACGCATATTCACCCAAAAATACCTTTGTATTTGTGTCACGTCTGTAATTATCATATCTGTAAGCGTGCTGTCTGAACCAATCGGCTGTTTCATAATAATGCTCGTCCATACGGTCGGCAAGTTCCTCGTGTTCATTCGCCCAATTCCATGCAAGGTCGTTTGAACTTCCGCTTGACGCAGTACCGGATGTTGTTACAAGGTTAATATCGGGATATTTTTCGTGTATCTGCTTTGCAAATTCTTCGTATCTTTCAAAGTAAATATCGCCGTACTGCTCATTTCCGATACCTATGTACTTCATATTAAACGGCTTTTTATGTCCCATTTGAATACGCTTCTGCACCCATTCATTACTTTCATCAGTGCCGTTTGCAAATTCGATAAGGTCAAGCGCATCATCAATATACGGCTGTAATTTATCCATAGGAACAAGGTGTTCTTCGTCTGTTGCACTTCCGCTGCGGACTTGACACGCAATACCGCAATTCAAAATCGGAACAGGCTCCATTCCCAAGTCCTCACACATTTGGAAATACTCATAAAAACCAAGTCCGTAAGTCATCATATACGGCTCTATCGCAGACGGATTCCATATGTTTATCATTTCCTTACGCTCCGACACATCACCGATTGTATCTTTCCAGTTCCAAGCCGTATCCATTGTCTGTCCCTCAACGGCACAACCTCCCGGAAAACGCAAGAATTTAGGGTGCATTGCCTCAAGCTGTTCCATCAAATCCTTACGCAAGCCGTGTCCTTTGTATGTATCCTCCGGCATAAGCGAAACCATATCTACATCAAGGTCACTGTCGCCTGTATTTGTAACGATAAGTCCGCTGCCGTCACTTTCAAGTTCTTCGTCAGCAGTGAATGTAACAGAATACTTTTTCCAATCGTCTTTTGAATTACATTTTATAACGGCAGCAGCCTCATTAAAAGGTTCAACCTCAAAACTAGCCTTATGTTCATCTATTACAATTCCCAACGACACCGTCAGTTCACCCTCGCCGCGTGCATATACCGAAAAATCATATTTTTCGCCATTTTTAAATTCCATTCCGCTGAAAGATGTACCTTTATCGCAATCCCATTCGGTTCCGTCATAAAAACCGTCATTACAAATCATTTCACCTTTCGGAATGGTAATATATGTAGGATTATTTTCGTTCATCGGTTTATCTGTTTTAACCTGTATATTTTCGGCGGTATAATATTTGCCGTCCTCTCTGTTAGGCTCTTTGTATATTGAATAAAGTCCCCAATTATATAAATGTCCTTCTTTTTCATCACTCTTTTCAAAAGAACGGTTTTGCACCATTTCCGCATAAAGTCCGCCGTCTGCGGCAGAGTTAATATCCTCAAAGAACAATCCCCACATATCGTCCGAAACGTCCTTACTTCTGTCCGAAGCGTCAATATTAATCGAATAAGGATCTTCCTCACTGCCCGTCACATACAGTGTATACTCTCTTTCTGTGTTGCCGTATGACTGCACAAGTGTTACTGTTTCGGCGGTTTTATTATGCTTAACCGCACCTGTTTCGGTGTTTATAAGTCCGAGATTATCCGTTTCATTCCACACAATACCGTCCGCCTGCGGTAAAGTTATACTGTCGCCTGTCACAATCTGTTCATCGTCTATCGCATATGAATCAAGCATAACATCGGCATTTATTTCACCGTCAGCCATAACTTTTAATATTTCGTCCTGTGAAAGTGCGGTGTTATAAACTCTGAAATCGTCCACTACCGCCGACAAATATGCGTCACCGTCATAGTGCGACTTACCTATATAATTGGCAGTGTTTGTAAGTTCGGATATATCCTTTATACCCGACTTACTCTTTATAAGTCTGCCGTTTCTGTAATATGAAACGGTGTCGCCTTTAATTGTTATCGCATAGTTTACCCAATCTTTTGCGGTTTCCTGCGTGCAATCCATTGTATCAACGGTTGCACCGTTTTTTATCTCCACTCTTGAAGCACCGCCGCTGTACGGTGCAAAGAAAAAGTTTTGGTTTGAGTCAGTACCAAAATCGAAAACTCTGCCCCATGTTGTGAATTTATTAATCTTCACCCACGTTGTAATCGTCATATCGCTTGACAGAATATTATCCGGCAATTCGGCATAGCCGTCAGTACCGTCAAGCAAAAGACCTTTACCCTTGTTACCGTCATCAGTTACACTTGCATCGCCCGACAGTTTCAATTCATTCTTGCCGTTTTGGTCGGCAAGCTGTTTGTTTCCGTCAAACGTGTACTGTAAAACGGGTTTCGGTACATTTTCCGCCGCAATGCTCACACACGGTAATGACGCAAACGTCATTGCCAACGCAGACACCATTGCAATAAGTTGTTTTTTCATAATTTCTCCCTCTTTTTATATAAATTTTATTTGTGACTTCTGTAAATACATTCCGCAACATATTGTTCCAATGCATTCCACTCTTCAACACGTCCTTCTTTTATCGCCAAGTCAATCTCCGCAACTCGCCTCAGCATCCAAACAAGCGAATCCTCCGAAAAGCCTTTGGCGCTGTTTATATATTTTCTTGCAACAAGCAACGGAACGCCTATTCCCGATGCAACCTCAGCTTGTGACGCACCGTTCATTAATTTTACACGGAGCATTTTTTCAAATGTCGAAAGCATTAAATATATAAGCGTAAACACATTTTCTTTGACCGTTTTTAAATCGGCAAGCGTTTCCATTGCCTTTTGTGTATTGCCGAGCATAATCGCGTCCGTAAGTTCAAAAACGATAACTTCCATTGACTTTGCAACAACTCTGTCAATATCGGTTTTATATATTTCTTCATCACAAAAATCAATCAGCTTTTTAATTTCATTATTAATACTCGCCAAACCACTGTCACATATAGTTATAAGGTAATACGCATTTTCTTTTGAAATCTTCTTTTTTGCGTTCAGAAATTGCTTGACAACCCACGTCACAAGGTCAGCCTCGCTCAAATAAGTAAATTCAACCACTGTTCCGACCTTTGCCGCCGCCTTATACAAAGCACTTCTTTTATCAACCGCTGTTTCATCGAAAATCACGACCGTATCGTCAGATATTCTTTTAAACTTTTCGGTCCAAAATTCCTTTTTTTCTTCTGTCGATGCCTCATCTTTTCCGCTTTTCAACTGAAAAATACCGCTGTCCTTAATGTGTATCAGCTTTTTATCCGTCATCATCGGAAAGCTTTCCCATGCGTCGTCATATTCCGAAAACGCAACGTCACGGCCTTCAATTTTTATGTGGTTAAAGTCCGGAAAACCGCCGTCCGGAACACAGTCTTTTACCCTATTAACGTACATTTCACGCAGGTAATCCTCCTCACCGTAAAACACATACAAAGGCGCTAAAATACCCTCTTTAAGCTGTTTTTTCAGTTTTAACAAATTTCCGTTTTTCTTTTCCGCCATACTTATCTCCTATTATATATATCCGTTTCGGCACTGCCGTTTTTATGTATTATAAATTTTATATCGCCGTCATAATCAGTACGAAAAACCTGTGCATTTTTCAGTCTTTCAAGTACATCGTCATTCGGCAAATTATATGGATTATTCTCACCGACGCTTATAACCGCATATTCGGGAGTTAATTTTTCAACCCATTCTTCACACGTTGCGGTATTCGAGCCGTGATGTGCAACCTTTAACAAGTTCGTTTTGCCTGCTTTTCCGTCATCAATCAAATTCTTTTCGGCAAATGATGACATATCACCCGTAAATGTTGCAGAAAAACCGTTATACTCGACGTAATACACATATGAAGTATCATTTTCATCATTACTTAACCCTGTCTTATTTGACGGAGGAATAATTCTTATTGTCATTCCGTTATTATAAGTAAGAAGTGTTTCCTGTGAAATGTAATGCACTGTCGTGCCGTTTTCCCTTGCGGTATTTTCAAGTGCCGCACGCCATTCACTGCCCTCCATATTATCGGGCAGAAATAAATTTCTTACCTTTATATTCTCCATTGCCGCTATAATTCCCTGCACATGGTCTTGATGATAATGACTTACAAACGCACTGTCTGCCTTTGTTATCCCCTCTGTTTCAAGATAATCAAGGTACACCTTTTCACCGGGGTTGTAATCAGAATACGAATTACCACCGCCGCCGTCTATAAGCACATTAAATCGGTACGGTGCTTGAATTACCGCACCGTCACCCTGACCGACATTGACGAATGTAATTTCCACATTATTTGTACTAATCACTTCGCCTATTACATACGAAGTCATCAATGCCGCCGCAACAAAAATTGCAATACGCATTTGACTGTTTTTCTTCTTAATATATTTCACTCCCGAGGCAACGGCAAGAGTGTATATAATAAGTAATAACAAATTCGGTTTTGCAACTGTATGCGATACAAGACCGAGTTTATATGAAATTGTCGGCACAAGTTTTAGTATAAACAGCACACAGTCAACCGCCTGTTTAAACAGCGGTGCGGTGTTGAATACCGCAAGCATTACAAGCAAAATCGGTGCAAGCACCATAATCACCGTCACGCAAGGCAACATTATTATTGACAAAACAATAGAATATATCGAAACAGCACCGAAAAAGTACGCCGAAACAGGCAAAAGTCCGATTGTACAAATTATGCCTATCGCAAAAAGTCTGCGAATGTATTTTATATGTATAAATTTAAGTTTACCGTGCACACAGTCGTAAAAGTAATATATCATAATTGCCGACAGCACCGACATCACAAATCCTGCGTCAAACAGCATTATCGGGTTTGCCGCTCCGACCGCAAGCAACGTTATACCGACTATATCCGGATAATATTTACGTCCGAATTTACTTTTGGTAAATATTATTACCGCTATCATCACAGCCAATCTGACCGAAACGGTATTGTTTGCATTTGCGAAAGCATATATAATAAGAAGAAACACCGTCAAAATATCGCGTGTCTTCTTTTTGAATATGCCCAAAACAAGTGTCATTAAGGACATTAAAAGCATTATATGAAGATACGAAGAATAAAAATATCTTTTCGTACCCGTTTTGGTAAGTATCTTATCAAAATCGTCCGAAAATTCTTTTTTATCCCCTATCAGCACAGCTTTCATTATCGCATTGTAATCGCCCTTGTAATGCTTGTCAATTAATTTTGAAATTGAGTTCTTAAACGAATTGTTAATCGCATATGGTGAATAATCTTTTATCACTTCGTCCGAAAGTTTAACTTCACTGCTGTATGATTTAAAGAAAATCCCCAATTTTTTATAATATTTCTTATAATCAAAGCCATTTCTATTCAATTTTTCAGGAAGTTCGTTGATAAATCCGCCGAAAGTTACGGTATCACCGTATTCCAGCTTATTATCGGAAGTAAGAAGGATTTTATCCCTTACCTTTTCATTATTTACTTTACGCACATCGATTACATATCGTACATTTTCATCTTCTTCACTGTCCTGCGGTATCTCGCACACGCGTCCGACGACAGTCACATACCGCCCTTCATACTTATACAAATCATGTGCATTTTCGCTCACTTGGGCGTTGCAAAGAACTGTGCCCATAACAAGCGCCGTCATCATAACAAGTATTTTTGTATTGAATTTATGTTTAAAAACCGACACAACTGTCAATACCATTATAAGGGACAAAAGAAAAATTAATGCAAACGCAATGTCTATGCGTTCGTAAATATACACCCCAATCGAAAAGAATACGGCGATTTTAATATATTCAACCATATTTCTTACTCCTTGTATGCTTTAATTATATCAAATCGCAGTTTTCTTTACAACGGCAATGTAACTTTTGTAATCTTTGTAACGCGTTTGTAATATAAATGCACCGATTTTTACAAAGAAACATACTTTGCGCGTAATCTACCTGTAATATTAGGCTGAAATTCTGTAATTTTTGAATTATTTGAATTTTGTACACTTTTACATTATTTCACCTGTAAAACGCACTGTTTATGCAACATATTGAACATTTTACCCCTCGTTTTATGTTACAAAAGCTACTGTTTTATTACCGAATTGTTACAAAAAGAATACGATACGATTAAAAAAGTGTTGACAAATGGTTTAATGTGGTGTATAATCCTGTTTGTAATGTTTTAGAAATATATTAGAAATACAAATGCAATTTAAGTAATCGTTAAGAAAACTTAAATCATTAGGAGGTTTTATTTTATGAAGAACTTTAAGCATTCACTTATTGCTGTAATAGCAGTAGCAATGATAAGTTCACTTGCAGTAGCACAAGCATCCGGCTTAAACAATTCAAAAACAGAAAGAGAACAAAGAATAAATGCGGCAGCAGCAGAGCAGAGCATAACAATCGCTCAAAAGGATATTACAGACGCAGTTAAAGGTACTGCCGAGATTTCAACAGAATCTACAGAGACTTCTGCTGAAAATACAGCAGAAGAAAGCGAAATCGCGGCAAAGAGTTTTTACCCTCTTGGCTATGTACTTATCTCAAACGGTTCACTTGACGTAAGAGAAACTCCGTCAGACGAGGCTAACGTTATCGACAAAGTCGAAGTATGTACAGAAGTTGAAGTTATGGAAAACTCAGAGGGTTGGTACAAAATAGCTTATAACGGTGGTAAGACAGGTTATGTTCCGAGCGAATCGATAACTCAAGATAAAAACCTTGCAGACGAGGCTAAAAAGAGTTATACTAATTACAGAATTGCTCAAGTTACACTTTCAGGCGAATCTGTAAGAGTAAGAAGTGCAGCAAACACTGACGCAGATGTTATAGAAGAACTTTCAGACGGTACTTATGTATATGTACTAAGCGGTGAAAATGATTTTATAAAGATTTGCTACGGTGATGACTATAAAGAAGGTTACGTTATCAATACTTCCCTTCAATTCACAGGCGAATGGATAGAAAAAGACACTATCGCACAAAAACAACAGGAAATTGCAGACGCAAAGGCAGCCGCTGAAAGAGCAGAAAGAATTGCCAAGCAAAACGCAGCCGCAGCCAACGTTGCAACATCTGCACCGTCAACATCTTCACAATCAGAAGAAACACAGTCGGCTCCGTCATCTTCATCAAAGGGACAATCTATCGTAAACACAGCAATGCAATATCTTGGTGTTCCGTATGTTTGGGGCGGTACTTCCCCATCAGGTTTCGACTGCAGCGGTCTTGTGCAGTATGTATGTTCAAAGAACGGTATCAGCGTAAGCCGTGTAGCGGCAGACCAAAGAAATAACGGAACTTATGTAAGTCGCGACAACCTACAGCCGGGTGACCTTGTATTCTTCGGTAAGGGCGGAAACATTCACCACGTTGGTATCTATGTTGGTAACGGAAATATGATTCACGCTCCTCAAACAGGTGACGTTGTTAAGATTTCTTCAATCAACACAGAATACCGTATTTCTCAATACGCAGGTGCAGTAAGAGTTTACTAATTCGATTTAATTATACTGTCCTCTCAAAATGAGAGGACAGTATTTTTTTGTGTTATTTTACAGTTAATTATTGACATAAATTTGTTCGATATGATATAATTCGATTATAAATATTGTAAATTACGGAAAAGGAGATGTTGTTATGAAAAAAAGAATTATAAGCCTGCTTTCCGCACTTGCTCTTACTGCTCAAATCGTGCCATGCGCTTTGGCTGACAATGACGTGAAAGTGTATGTTAACGATACAGAAATGATTACGGACGCACCTATAATTATCGAAAACAACCGCACACTTGTACCTGTACGTGCAATCTTGGAATATCTTGACTACAATGTAGATTGGGACGGTGCCACGCAAAAGGTTACAATCGCAAAAGATGAAACTACATTAAATCTAATAATCGGTGACACGCAAGCAACTCGTGACATCATATATAAAGGTAACACACATAGCTATAAAAATCCTCTTGAAGTCGCACCGCAAATAATCAATGACTCCACATATATTCCGCTTTCCGATGTTGCAAATGCCTTTCGTTTAAACATCACTTGGGACGGCGACAACAGAGAAGTCCACATCACCCAATACAAAAAGGGAGATTTAACTCCGCTAATTGAATTCGGCATTATTTCAGATGACGATTTAAACAAAGGCGAATACATCACAACTCAAGAGGCACTTAACACAATACAAAAATTTTATACAATGCCGAGCGAGTCGTATTTTAATCGTTGGTATTCGTCTGATAAATTTGAAAGCCTGAACAATATTGATGATTCATCAAAAAAGCTACTTATTCATCTTCATTCCCGAAACTTGCTGACATTGGATGATATAGCAGAATTAAAGCTTGAAGATAATCTTACCAATCTTCAAGCATTGACTTATACCATACGAATGACAGGCAGTACATACGATTGTAGCTCTCAAATCAAAGAAATAAGACTGAGCGAGCCAAGCGATATTTACAGCACCGCTTACGAAAGAAACTTTATCGATAGCGAAGATACCGCAAACGCACAATCGCCTATATCAAGGGCAAATTTTTACGAACTTTTGAATAAAATATTGTTCTTTAACTATTCAAGAGGTGGCGGTGCAGGCATATATACAACAAGTTTATATAAAACATTGCAAAAACAAGTTTCGTAATTCATGAAAACCTAAACTCTTTTGAGTTTAGGTTTTTATTTTTCCTATTGACAAAATTCGCATACAGAGTTATAATAGTTAGCAAGCTAACTGTTAGCATACTAATAATAGAGGTGCTTTATGGATAAAAGTTTTCATTATATGATAATGGTAAACCAATCATTATTTCAAAAAAAAGTATTGGATGCTCTATCCCCCTATAAACTCACAGCAGGTCAGCCGAAAGTGCTTGACTATTTAGGCAAGCATAACGGTTGCATACAAAAATCAATCGCCACAGGGTGTCAAATCGAGCCGGCAACGCTTACCGGCATACTGTCACGCATGGAAGAAAAAAAGCTTATTATACGTCAAACAAAGGACGGAAACAAGCGTTCTTTATATGTGTATTTGACCGATGAGGGCAAACGACTTCAAGAAATAGTGAATAATACTTTTGAAAAAGTCGAAAATGAGATTTTGGGCGGAATTTCAGAAAGTGAAAAAGAGCAGTTTATCAATACATTTTTTAAAATATGCAATAATATGACAAATACGGAGGAATTACAGTGACAGACAAAACAGAATTAATTAAACGATACATATTTTTACTTGCGGGACTTTTCGTCAACGGACTCGGCGTAAGTTTTATCACAAAAGCCGGACTCGGTACTTCACCGATTACAAGTATCCCCTACACTCTAAGTCTTGGTTTTACGCCGACAGTCGGAATGTTTACGTTGGTTTTTAATATTTTTCTTGTAATTCTTCAAGTAATTCTTTTAAGACGTAATTTTCAACTTCAAAGCTTGTTGCAGCTGCCGATTATCGCATTGTTTTCATTCTTCATTGACTTAACAATGTCATTGCTCGGATTTATGCAGCCCGAAACATATGCTATGAAAGTTGTATCACTTATAGTAGGCTGTTTAATTCTCGGTTTCGGTGTGTTTATGGAAATGGTCGCAAACGTTGCAATGTTACCGGGTGAGGCAACCGTCAGAGCGGTTTCCGATGTGTTCAGTACCGATTTCGGTAAAACCAAAATCGCATTCGATTCGTCTATGACAGTAATTGCGGCAATTTTATCGTTTATAATGTTCAAACACCTTGACGGCGTCCGAGAAGGAACTATCGTTGCCGCTATTCTTGTAGGCTTTATCGCAAGACTTTTCAAAAAATATATCGGCGGAATAGAAAAAATACTTATTTCTTGATTTTAGTCTTGACATTAGAAGATATTTATGGTATTATAATTGGGTAATTTGCCGATGTGGTGGAATTGGCAGACGCGCGGGACTCAAAATCCCGTGATGGCAACATCGTGTGGGTTCGACCCCCACCATCGGCACCACAAACCTTGTAAGCAGTAATGTTTACAAGGTTTTTCTTTTATTCCGACAGAATGTTTTCAAACAAAATTCGCCTGCCAAATTGTATAGGCTGCTACATACTATATCAGACGTTAAATCCCTAATCAAAATCACCGTGTCAATAACCCCACTCACATATTCATCTTTATTTTGAATACCCCAAAACAAAAAAGAAGAACCAAACTAATGGTTCTTCTTTTAAATTGTCATTCTTTTTTAATACTCGCAAGCCGCAAGAAGTATATCGTTATATGCCCAATGTGTTTCAGAAACATCACTGAACGGACAAGTTAATTTTTCAAGAATTTCAGTAGTCATTTTTCTATCAGTAATTCTGTTGATAATCGCGACTGCTTCACTTCTCGTAAGCTTATTATCAGGCAAGAATTCATCATTCTCATAACCCGTAACAATTCCCTTTTCTGCCAAGGCATTTATATACTTTTTGCACCAATCAAATCTTGCAATATCGGTAAATTTATCTTCGCCGTCCAACGGTTCAATATTAATATATCTTGCGATTATAGACGCAAATTCTGCTCTTGAAATCATATCTTCCGGACGGCATAAGCCATTTTCATCACCCGAAATATAATTCTTTTCTACTGCGAAATTGATATAATTCTGATACCATGTACCATCGTGTACATCGCTGAACTTATTAGCATATGTTTTATTTACATCAAAGTCACCGTCAAGCACCGTCAATATCTTCGCCACTTCCGCACGAGTAATTGTATTATCCGGTCTGAATTGTACCACGCCGTTTTCTTCATAACCGCTTATATACGGTTCATGCTTGGTTATCGGCATTTCCGTTGGATTTGGTGTTTGATTTCCGTCATTCGGTTTAGGCGAATTCGTCGGTTCAACTGTCGTTATCGGCGTTTCGGTCGGAGTCGGTGTAGGAGTAGCTGATGATCCTTTATTTCCGCCGCTTGATCTCTTCTTTGTTATCGTTACATAATACTTATGTTCTACACCATATTTGTTTTTCACTGTGTAGACAACAGGATTTTTTTCTGAATCTGTAAAGTCCTGCGCACCTTTTGGCGAATAATCGTCACCGTGTATTTGCAAAACAGGTTCAACACTGTTAAGCTTTGCACTTGACTTCAACACCAATTTTACATTATCGTCTTCATACTCTGTTTCACCGTACTGTCCGTCAACAGTCAAGCTCTCCAAATACGGATCATCACCAACACGTTCAATATGTACCGTATAAGTTACATCTTCATCGGCTGCCGATGAAAGCGTATACTTAACAGGATTGTCCAAATTACTGAAATCCTGTGCGGTATCGGCACTCGGTGATATTTCATCAGCGTCAAACGTGATTTGCGGTGTCACAGATGATAAATCATAGATATACGGTGATGATATATATATATCCGTACCATCTATCTTCGTTTCACCCTCTTGCACATCAGGCAATGTAAATTCAGTTATCTTACGAGTCGTACGTCTTGGAACTGTGATTTTTGTTTCACTTGAATAATTTGTATCAAAACCATCTATAACAAATTCAATTCTGTATTCCTGCTCACTTTCAGTATTGTAGTTAGTAGGAATATTAAGAGTTGCTGTTGCTGATTTATCTTCAAATGAAATTGTTTTTCCTTCTATCTTTGCACCACCGCTTATAGGCACTGCATACACCTTTACATCTTCAAAGAATATACCGTTCAAGCCTACTGTTACAAGTCCGCCCTTAAACGTTACCGGTGAAGTATAACTTACCTCGTTAATAGTAGGTTTACCATCTCTTGAAATATGTACAGTGTATTCTCTGTCCACATCATCCGCCGCCGATACCTTGTATACAAGTGACTTTGTTTCGTTATCAAAGTTCTGCTCCCCTTCCGGCGCATAACTGTCACCGTCAATTCTGAGATTCGGTGTAAGCTTGCTTATGTCAGTATCATACTGTACTTTTACATAAACATCCTTATCCTGTATATCAGCACTGCCAACTTGATTTTGAACATAGAAATTAGTTATAGTCCTCGTCTTACGTCTCGGAACTGTAACAGTTTTTAGCGGAACATACGATACATTTTCAAATCCGTCAACATCAAATACCAATGTATAATTCTTTGAATTTTCAGTATCATCATTTTCAGGCATTGTTATACTTGCAGACGCACTTCTGAAACCGTCCGTTACATCGCCGACAACTGCATCATGGCATTCAATCTTGCTATTTCCGTCCTCCGATACGGCATAAACTTTCATACTTTCGTTGAAAATACCTGACATTTCAACCTTAACATCACTGCCCTTAAATGTTTCGGGAGCATTTGAAACCGATACACTTGTTATTGTCGGCATACCCGAACGCTTAACTGTTACAGTATATGTTTTTGAAACACCTCCGTCACCTGTCACGGTATATTGTACAGGATTTGTGAAATCCTGTGTTCCCTTTGGTGTGTAATCCTTACCGTCTATATCAACTTTAGGCGTCAACGCCGTTAAATCAGTCGTATAAGGCATATACAACGTGATTGTATTGTCGTCATCATTGATTTCGGCGTCCTTAGTCTGGTTGTTAATTCTAAAGCCTGTAATTCTACAGCTTTCTTTACGCGGTACTGTAACAATTCCCGACAAACCGATTTGTTGTTCTCTGCCGTTAATCGTTATTTTAAAGTCATATTTCTTATCCTCACTTGTATCATTTTGAGGTAATGTAACTTTACCGATTGCATGACCTCCGTAGCCGTCATATTCAAGCATTACCTTTTGAGTTTCTCCGTCACCGCGAGGTACTGCAACAACCTCCATTGTATCTTTAACCTCACCATCTCTTAAATACGGTATAAACTGACCTGTTATATCAACTGTTATATCAGTATCATTAAATGTTTCAGGTTGATTTATGTTTACGTTGTTTACCTTTGCAACGCCTTCTCTCAATACATTGATTTGATATACATTTTTTGTTCCGTCCTCTGCAATGACGGTGTATTCTTTTGTACTGTTCAAATCCTGTGCGTCTGTAGGTGTATATGATACACCAGTATGACTTACTTTAGGTATTACATTGTTTAAATTCGTGTTGTACGGTACATACAAGTACAACTTATTTCCGTTTCTTGAAATTTCACTTTGGTTTTCCGAAACAACAAAATCTGTCAATTCTTTTCTGTTCGACTTTCTTTCCGGAACGGTAAGTGTTGTATTTCCAGACAAATCCTGTTTTTCACCGCAAACACTTACAGATAATTCATAAACTCTCTTTGTATCATTATCATTCTTCGGAACATTAAGCGTAGCAATGTAATTACCGGTTTCGTCAACCTGTGCGATTGCAGTTGATATACCGCTTCCTTCAGATTCGCCGCTTATAAGTTTTGCACTTACGGTAATTGTTTTTTCATGGTTTAGGGCATTTGCCGCATTATCAAGATTATCACCGTTAATCCGAACCTGTACTCTGCTTTCCGAGTTTTGTTCAGGGTCTTCAAACGTTATGCTGTTCACTTGAGGTGTTGCCTGTTTTTCAACATGAACAGTATAATCCTTAGTTGTAACCTTATCCTCCGCTGTAACCGTATAAACTACATCAGATGTAAAGTCCTGCTCTGTAGCCGGCGAATATGTCGCATACATATCTTCAAGCTCAACATTCGGCAGCAATGATGTAATATCCGCGTCAAAAGGCATTGTAATGCTTATATTTTTACCTTGTTCACCCGATATTTTTGTATCGCCTATTTGATTATTGATTGTAAAATCATTTATACCGATAAGTCCGCGTTCTTTTCTCGGAACTCGTATAGTTGAATTAATACTTGTTTGTTCGGTATCGCCGATTTTAGCTTTCAATGTATATATTTTATCCTCTGTATCGCTTGTATTTTCAGGAATATTGATTTCTGCCGTATATGTATCAACACCGTTTACAAGGTCATATGTTGCCTCGACAGGATCAAGTCCGTCATCAGAATAAATATATACCTTTCTGTTATTCTCGTTTTCCGCATTCTTTATACTGCTCAATGCACGTCCTATTATTTTTACCGTAACGGTAGAAGCCGCACTTGATGTTGGGTTTCTAAGGCTCAGAGATGTAATCACCGGAGTTGCCTCTTTATATATCTTAATCATATAATCGGCAGTCGTTGTACCGTCTTGAGCAGTTACCGTATATTTTGTTCTCGCATAGCCGTTTATATCAACAGTATATTGTATCGGTTTACCTTGGTCATTTGAAATTCTTCCGCCGATATATGTAAGTTTTGAAGGCGTATAATAATCTTGATACTCATGATCATATGGCATATAAACCGTGATTGTATGACTGTCTTCCGATTCATAAATTGTACTTTGACCAAGCTGACCGTCTATTTCAAAATTCGTTATACTGCACACACTTTTATCATAATCGACTATTAAGTTATTTTTAAGTTTTGTTTCTTTATTCTTAACATCATAATATACTTCATAGACAACAGGTTTTTCTGCACTTTGGTTTTCCGGAAGAGTTATCGACGCAACATAATTGCCGTCTGAGTCTTTAATAACGTCACTTTCCAAAACAAGAGGAATATCCTCCAGGCTCTTTACTCTTATTTTAACGTTGCCTATAATTGACACACCTTTAACAGTAAAGTCAACTTTACCGCCTTTATTGTCTTTTTGCGAGCTGTCATAAGTAACCGACTCTACATATACGGAATATAAAATTCCTTCTGCCATTGCACTGTCAACTTCTATTGTACCTGAATAATCATCTTCGCTATAGCCTACACTCATATTATATGAACCGTTAGGAACCATTAAGCACAATATATGGTCGTCGCCAATATAATAATCTGTATCTTCATATGTACAAATATTTTCTGTTCCCTTTGCACCATTCAATGTTGCTTTTACTTGATAAAGATTATCTCCGTTCGCATTTTTAACTGTTGATGTACTGTTTTCGGCAATATTAATATACGTCTTGCTGTCTGTAATAAATTCACCGTCACCACCGACTGCAGTTCCGGTAACAGCAGTAAGATTTGTCGGTACACCTGTTATTGTCAGCTTCGTATTCGCCTCGGTATTTACTGCATTTGCACCTATTCCGCCTTGAACATCAAGCAGATTGGCAAGTGGATTTGTTTCTGTTGATTTTATAGTAGGCTGTGGATTGTTTGAATATGAATTTTTTACAGAAATGGCATTACCCATCATTGATCTTAATGTACAGTTACCGTCTATTGTTATATCAACATTTCCCATAATATTTATCGGAGTAGCCGAATTAGACATTTTTATGTCAAGATTCTTCAATGTAACAGGCGGAAGTTTCGTTGCCGAATCAAGGTTAACTATATTTTCTGTTGACGTTCCCGTTATTACATATCCTAAATCGTTGGTTTTATATTGTACACCGCCATAGGTTACATAAAGATCAGTTACATAAACACTGCCATTTGAAACATCATAAACATCGGCTTGCTTTTCGGTATGTTCTGAATCCAAAGTAAGATTTACAGTATATGTCACTTCACTCTTATCGTTACCCGTTATTTTATACGTTGCTGATGTTGTATTATTAAATTTCATTGCATCTTTTTGAGTAAATGCACCGATAAATTCTATGTTAGGTGTAATATTTTTCAATATGATGTTATAAGGTACTTTTACAGAGATTACTCTGTTCTCATTATCTATAACAGTATCCCCGATTTGACCCGGAATTTTGAAAGAAGAAACACTTATCTCTGTATTGTTTGTACAATTAAATGTATTCTTTGACATCGAATCAACTTTTGAATATCTGTAATATGTTGTACCGTTTTTGTATACACGAATCCATTGATTTCCGGCATTTGCATACAAATACAACTTACCGTTTTTGTCTGTACGTGTTTTTATTTTCTTTTCTGCACCTGTATCATTATCAGAAACAAGTGAGTATTCAACATCTTGCTCATCTGTTATTCCGTCAACCGTTGTTTCTACCAAATACTGATTATACTTAGTTGCAGGAATTGTTCCGGAATTATTAAACGCATCAAATGATGGGTCATTATTTGGTGTTGTTCCGAGAGTTGCGTCTACACTTCCGCCATTAATTGTAATAGTGCCGTACGGAGTCTTATTTCCACCGTTACCGATGCCGTAACCTGAGCCGTTACCGACAGCTTTAACATAACCGCCGTTTACAATGACATTTCCGCCTCGGCCGCTTGTTCCCGATGCACTGCCTGTACCGCCTCCGATACCTGCCGCATTACTTTCAGAATCATCATCGGCATATGCGTAAACATTACCGCCGTTTATAAGTACGTTGATGCCCGAACCGTCCTTACCGCCTCCGATACCTGCACCGCCATTTCCGCCATAAGCATATACAGTACCGCTGTTTACAGTAAATTGCTTCATATCGCCTATACCGGCGCCGTTTGCAGACTTAAATGTTATAACACCGTCATTATCACCCGAATCTTCAACAATAAGTTTTGAAGTAGCCGTTATACCTCTTACCGCCGCAAGATTTACAGATTGTGACTCAATTTTATTTGTGCCTTTCAGTCTAAGGGTCAGCTCAACATAGTCACCTATCGTCAATGCATTGTTTATAGATGAACGAGATAAAATATTAATATTATCTAAAACAATGGTAGGATTTGCACCCTGTACCACTTCAATTACATTACTTGTTTGACTTGTTGATTGAACTATATATATTTCCATATTCTTTGGAATATCATAGCTTGTTGTACCAACCGTAACTGTTACTATATCGTTATTATCATTGTTTTTTGTTATTTTGATATTTCCTTTTGAAATATCAAACTGTGATTTATCATCACCTGTCAAAGAAATATCTTTTGAATTATTAAAAATATATCCATTTAAAGTTGCTGTTACCTTAACACGAATTTTATGAGTTCCCTGCTTATAATGTGCAACTATATATCCGTCCACAACTTCTGCCAAATCACTGCTTATTGCTGTTTCATTTTCGTCAGCTGTTGTTAATGTATATGTACAATTAAGAATATGAGTAGGATAAGTACAGTCACTTGATTTTTCAAAATCAGTTGTTAATTTGATTTTTGTCTGTCCGACAATTTTATTTACAGTTATTTCATCAGGTACAGATAATTTAATTGATGAATTTGCATCTGTACATGTACAGTCTGAACCCGAATATTCTGTCAGTGTTGTTTGGTTTTCTATATTGTCTGTACGATATATTTTACCGGCATATGTTACGGCATAGCCTGTTGTATCTTCTGTTACATATACATACAGCTTTGCTTCGCTGTCTGTTACTGTTTTCCATGAGCCGACAGTAACTTCTTTATTTGCCATTTCAACTGCATCCGGCATTGTCAGAACTACTTGTTTAAGTTTATTTCCATACTTATCTTGAACTTTGTCATAATCTGTGCTTCTGAACGTACCATCTACACTGCCGCCGTTTATGTATATATTATTTACACCAAATTGTTCTGTTGTGGGAGTCATTCTTCCCGGTCCTATGGAATAAGTCATCGAAGCATCGGCTGTTGCTTTAATATATCCGCCATTTACGATAATCTCCGCATTAGACTGACGCTCCACACCGCCTATGGCTGTTCCGTATCGTCCTGCACTTGCATTTATGATACCGCCGTTTATTTCTATTGTACATCCGCTGACATTACCAGATGTTCTTATACCTCCGCCTATAGCTGTACCTTTCATTCCTCCGCCAGCATTAATAGTACCGCCGTTTATTATAATCTTACCATGTATTTGATTTTTATTTGCACCGATTCCCGATGCTTGTGCAGTACCTGTTACATTAAGAATACCATCACCGTCAACAGTCAAAATCGAATAATCCGACTCTATACTATTTGCTGCCACATTAATACCTGCCTTACCGCTTTTTTTAGCAATAACGGTATTTGTGCCGTTTATGTGCAAATTAACAACTGCACCGGATTCAATTATAATAGGCGAACTTGTTGCAGACGTCATCGTTACATTTTCAACCGTCAAATCCGCCTTTACACCTGTTTTTACCGTCACAATATTTGTAACATCAACAGAACCGATATAATATGTACCGTCTGTATTAATTGTCACATCACCGTTTTGTAAATCTGAACTTAGGTCTGTTCCGTCTGTCATAGGTGCAACATCATTTTTATTTATATTTACAGTATCCGTTGAATTATCCAACGGTACGTTTGTAGCCGCTATATTTTCTTCCGTACTTTTTTCATTCGGAGATGAAGTTGCCAAAACCTCAGTCTGCTCCGAATTGATTTCTGTTTTGATTTCATCAGCCGACACCGCAAAATTCAATGTCGGTAAAAGCATTGATAAAGCCAATATTATAGAAACCGCTTTTCTTTTCATTTTAATTCCTCTTTTCATATATCTTAACAATGTATAGTTATCCTTATTATATATTTTATAATACCACAAAGCACTTGAAATTGTCAATATTATACACTGAAAACGACTGTTTTTAACACCGTTTCTCAATATTTTTAACAAAAAAGAGTTATGACAAATCAACTCCAAAATTGTTTCATCATAACTCCAATGTCAAATTATAACCAAGGATAATAAGCTTCCAATCTTACAGAGAATCTGTTTCTGATTGCATTAACATCATTATTGTCAATCCTGCCATCCTTGTTTACATCCCAAATACGCGCTTGTTTTACGCCGTTCGCATCAGCATCCTTACCAACAAGATTATTTGCATCAATACCGTTTACTGCGCCGTCACTGTTGACATCACCTATTCTTCTGTCCACAACTAACAAATATCTCTCCATAGTTGAATCGTTGATTTGATATGTAACCTTATACAAGCCTTCTACTCCGGATACGGCACTGACCGTCCCTTTTATAGTATCAGATGTCGAACCGTCATTTATATTCACGCCTGGATCAACAAATTTATCAAGACCGCTTGTTATTACAGTATATTCGTTACCGTCTGCATCAATGTTATTTATAGGATTATATGTAATATCGGCAATGCAGTCCTTCGGCAAATAGTTTTCACTGAATTTGTGATTTGCCTTTAGGTAATCCAACGCTTCTTTCTGCCATTCCGCATCATGCGTCGTATCCTTATAAATCATAGCAGCCGGTGAATTACCCAAATTAAATGTATATGTAACATTAACAGTCATTGTTGCACTGAAAGAATTGTCTAAAGTATAGTTGCTGTTTGCAAGTTCAATTACTATATCATACACACCTGCATTTGTAACACTGTTAAGTTTTGTTTCTGTATCACGTTTAACGTATTTTACGGAATACAAATCCGATGCCAAAGCCTCGGTCGGTGTAACCTTTGCGGTATGTTCCTTACCGTCATAATCAACTACATTGTCTGTAACCGTAAAATTAACTGTTTTCGGCGTAACCGTTATTGTTTTCGATGATGTTTCATCTGCAATATAGTTGCCGTTCGGGAAAGTAATTATTATATCATATACACCGACATCCGTAATTTCAGTCAAGTCAGTTTCTGTACCTTGCTTACGGTATGTTATTGTATATTTACTGTCATCATACGGTGCGTCAACCGTCATATTCGGTTTGTGCGTCTTTCCGTCATATACCCAGCTTTCATCCGTTGTAAAGTGACCCGATTGCGGACTTATTGTAAGTTTATTATCATAATCATTTCCGATTGAATACACTATATCATTATCAAGTGTAATTTTTATCGTATAAACATCTGCATCGGTCGGATTTTCTACAGTTTCACCCTTTGAATTAGTATATGTAACTTTATATCCAACATCTGCGGGATCAGAAGAAACAGTTGCCTTATGACTGTTTCCGTCATATGTAAATGATGTATTTGTTACCGTAAAGTTTACATTTTCACCTATGATTTTAATTGTACATTCGTCATATACCGTTTCATAGTTAGGGTTTGTTGTATGCACCCTTGCAGTATATATACCGCTTGAAACAGGCACATCGGTTGTGTATTCACCGCCGTTTCTGCTATACTCAATAACATATCCTGCCGCAGGCGGTGTTACCGTTACGTCAGCTGCCGTAAGCGGGTGAGGTAATTGGTCATATTGATATTCTTTGTCACCGCTTAATGAAATTGACGCACCTTGACGTTCAATTTGAATATGCGTATCACCCTCACGTTCCGATATGATACAACCCGATACATAAACATCAATATAATATGTTCCGGCATCTGTTACAGACGAAAGATTATCTTTACCGTATCTTATAATCGGTACAGCGTCTGTCAGTTCGCCACCGTTCAAATCATAACATTTAACTGTCGCTGTATAACTGTTTCCGTCATATATAATATTCTTGGGAGCAGTTACATGAATCTTGATAGATCTCGCTCTTATATTAATCTTAAATGTAACATCTCTGTATGTACCGTCTACATTACTTATACGGATATTCATATTAGCATAATATCCGGCACTTGTCGGAGTACCCGTTATTGAACCGTCCTCGTTGACAGTAAGACCTGTTGGTTTAAAACCCGATATAAATTCAAAACTATATCCGTCATTGCTTCCGCCGCTCATTGTTATTTGTGCTGAGTACGGCTTATATGCCTCACCCATAGGAAGCAACGTTGTATCTACACTAAAGTCAGCCGCATGAGCACATACACCTGCCATAAGCATTGCTATCATTATAATCAAAAATGCAGATATTTTTTTCATTTATTACACCTCTTTTCCGTTAAATCAATTACACAGCTTATTATTTTAATTGTTATTGCATTTCCGAAAGCATTGTCCAAAGATACGGACAATGCCATTGGAAATGCAATAACACAGGGCGATAACCGCCCTGTGTCATTACATTGCTTTATTTATCGCATTTATTATAATTCGATATTTATTAAGCAGCAGGAGTTGCTTCAGGAGCTGTTGTCTTTTCAGGAGCAACAGTTTCTTCCGGTTTTACTGTTGTTTCAGGAGCAACAGTTTCTTCGGGAGCTGCTGTTTCTTCCGGTTTTACTGTAGGAACTACTGCATTTGCGCCAACCATTCTTTCATTTACTGCAAGAAGAATGTCTGCCTCTGCCCAGTGACCTGCAATGTCATTAGGAGTAAATGTTACGATTGGTGTTGATTCTACAAGAACTCTGTTGATAATTGCAACAGCTTCAGCTCTTGTTAGCGGTGAATATGGACCGAATGTACCGTCTTCATAACCTGAAACGATGTTCTTGTCAGCAAGAGTTTCAATGTAATCCTTAGCCCAATCATTTTCAGTTACATCTGTGAAGATGCCATTGTATGAAATCAAATCATATCTTTGAGCTCTTGCGATAACTGCACTGATTTCGCCTCTTGTGATTGTATCCATAGGTCTGAATGTACCGTCTTCATAACCGCTTAATACATCCTTATCTTCAAGATAACCGATGTACTTGTTGAACCAAGCGTCTGAATCAACGTCAGGGAATGATGCTTGATACATACCGTCAGGTAGATCGTCACCATAGCTTAGTCTTGCAATCATAGCTGCAAGTTCGCCTCTTGTGATGTTGTTATTTGGTAGGAATGAACCGTCATCATAACCTGAAGCGTATGGCTTTGTATATTCTGTGTTGATTACAGGTGCTTCTGTCGGCTTAACTGTTGGTACAGGTGTTGGTGTTGCTGTAGCTTCTTTAACAGTTACAGGAATATTCTTAACTACGCCGTTGACCTTAACCTTAACAGTTGCTGTACCCTTACCAACAAATGTGATGTTACCGTTTTCGTCAACAGTTGCTACATCTTCATTTGATGATGTCCATGTTGGTTTAGCTGTTGAGCCTGTTACAGTAGCTGTAACTTTAATCTTATCACCTACAACACCGGAAACAGTATCCTTATCAAGTTTAATTGATACGCTGCGTCCGCCGCCGCCACCGCCGCCGGCTGTTTGAGACATATAAAGTGTAGTTTCTGTTGAAAGTGTGAATGGATATGTAATAGCTGTCTTACCTGCAAGATCTGTGAAGTATGCCTTGAACTTGCTTGGCTTAGCTGTAAGAATCTTTGTATTAATATCGTTATCACTTGTTGCTGATGTCTCGTTTGTATAGATTTCAGCAAGTGGGCTTGTTGAAGTATTTACTTTGTAAACTACAAGGTGGTTCTTGTATGTTGTAGCGTCTGCTGTTGATGCAGGAGATGCTGCAAGTGTTTCTGTAGCCTTATATCTTGCAGAAACAGTATATGCCTTACCATTTTCAAGACCTGTAAATGTTGTTCCTGTCTGCCAATCTGTTCCGTTAATTGAGTATTCAATATTATCACCCAAAGGACCTGCTACAACAATGTTGTTTGTCTTTTGGTCAACACTTACTGTTGGAGCTACAGGAGCCACTTGTGTACCTTGAGTAATCTTACCTGTTCCTTCAACTGTCTTATCAGCAGCTATTTCTGTACCTTCATCATTAACCAATACATAGTTGCCTGATACATCTTCTGTACCTTCTCCGACCTTAGCGAACTTAAAGTCTGAGAATGTTACCTTTTGAGCGTCACCAACTTGTTCTGGTGTTGCAAATTCAGCTTTGAATGTTAGCTTAACCTTATCAGCGTCAGCTGCTTCAATAGCACCTGTTGGTAATGTTGCTGATGCATTTACATTATCATCACCATATGCTTTTGATGCCTCAAATTGGATTTCTGAAAGTTTGATTGGTTTTTTCTTTGCTGTTAGAGTAATTGTCTTAGTCTTTGTTACTGAGCCTTCTGTGTATGATACTGTTATTGTTGTATCTCCATAAGGAAGCTTTGCTTCATCATTAAATTCGTTACCGGCTTTATCCAATAGCTTGTAGTTTGTAACAGGAGCCTTTGTTGCCGAAGCACCTGTACCATATACTGCATTAACTACCAAACCGCTAAAGTTAGGTTTCAAATCAGGATATGTGTATGTTACATTGTCAGGACCTGTTACTTCGATATCTGACATAGCGTCTTGAGTTACGCTACCCTTAACAATTACTGTTGCAGGAGTGAATGAATAGTTAGCTGCATCTGTACCTGTAAGAGCCTTTTCTGTAACTGTTACATCAGGAGTACCCGGTGTCTTTACATCATTAACTGCATATTTATATGTAAATGGAAGTGTTACGTTATCTCCATCAACTATAGATGAATTATTATCCTTAGTTAGTACCAATGAGCTATCAGCAGTTACATCAGCTGTAGCATTAGGGTTAGCCTTAACTGCAGGAACTTTTATAGCATCAGCATTAACTGTAAGAGCCTTTGCTGTAATTGTTGCAGCTGTCTTAAGTGTACCGTCAGCATTAATCTTATCTGTATCCGGTGCAAATGTGTACTTACCGTTTGTTTCCGGTAGTGTAGTTGTTAGTTTAATCTTCTTATCTGTGCCTACATTTTTATCTGTATATGCAAATGTACCTGTAACTGTGTATGAGTCAGTACCTACAAATGCTGTAGCTGAATCCTTAATTGAAATTGTAGGTAGTGTTTGATCTGCAGGAATAGTTAATCCGCCATCATATACCTTTGTAATTGTTGCGTCTGATACTGTGTAGTAAACTGTCTTTGCAGCTACAGTAATCTTAGCTGATGAAGTAAGTGTTTTACCGTCATAGATAAAGTCAACTGTCTTATCTTTCATATCAAGTGTGATAACAGTGTCAGCATTAACTACTGTTTCACCGATTTTAACTGTAATACCGGCTGCTGCCAATTTATCAAATGATATTTCTGTTCCTGTTGAGTCGCCATCATATATAACATTCAACTTAAGGTCATCTGTCTTAAGCTTATCGCCATATGTATAATCTGTCTTTCCACCGCTAATTGTTGCACTCTTAATCTTCTTTGCACCAAGTGTACCGACTTCAGCTACTGATTTTACACCACTGCCTGCATTTGTGTAAACAACAAAAACCTTGTGTGTACCGTCAAGCATAGCCTCTGTAATATCTGTATTAGCATCTACAGCTGTTGCTGTCTTAGCTTCTTCGGCGTTTGTTGCGATTACAACTTTATAGTTGCCGTCAAAATCAGCATATGAAACTTTAGTACCCTCGCCTGTTTCTGAAGCTTTCTTAGCTTTTACAGCGATAGCTGATGGATCGAATTTGTCACCCTTATTGTATGATGTTTTAGCATTTGTGTCTTTTGTAATTGTAATATCATCATAATTTGATGTTACTGTAAATACAGTACTCTTAACTGTTGTATCACTCTTAACAGCTACTACAAAGTAGTTTAAGCCGTGAGTATATGTGTCTGAAGCTGTTACTTGTGCAAGAACGTCGCCATCAGCATTAGATTTGTAAATTGCCAAGCCATTACTGACATTTTCATAGTTTGTGAATTTAAGATCACCAACTGATGTACCATTGTTCTTTTCAATCGTAGCAACCAAATTCTTGAAGTCGATTGCTGTACCGTCATAAGCAGTTGTCGGAGCACCGCTTACTGTAATCTTTGTAGTCTTAATTTCACTAACTGTTAATGCACCAAGGTCGCATATAAAGTTACCAACGATTGCATATATGTGCTTATGGTTTACATCAGGTGTTAGTGTTGCAGGAATAGCAGTCAAGCCTGCATTGTCTGCTGCTGTAATACCTGCTGCACCATACTTATATGTAACAGTATCACTTGTACCAAGGTCTGCGTGTGAACTATCGTCATAATCGAATTGCAACTTCACATCCGTAGTAAATGCCTCACCTACAAATTGAGGTGATTTCGTTGTACCTGACTTAATAGAAATACCTGTCTTCTTAGCTGCACCTGCAGGGAATAAATTAAGATTTCCGGTATAATCCAAGTGATTCTTTAGGTTACTTTCCGGTGTAATTGTTCTATCTACATTCCATTGAGCCAACCAATTAGGATTAACACTCGAACCGGTTTGAATAACAAAGTTTGCCGGATTCAAAGCCGCCTGAACAACTGTTGTTCCATCTGCCGGTTTCTTTATCAACCTAAATGGTACTGCTAAGATATATACAGGATTATTATTCAAGTCGTCCGTGAAACCGAATATATTCGTAGTTATATCTCCTGATGTTGTTATACTTGTGTATAGTAGCTTAGGCTTGTCCTCAGTCTTAATTGCAGAAGTTTCTCTACCTGTTGAACCTCCTACCTCAGCCGCAATATTTGTTACGTCCCATGTATAATTGTTATATCTTGGATCTAACTTTTTCATAACAGCCGGTTCGTAAGCATTATTTTTCATCTGAGCGTCACTGACATATACCGGCTTTACATATTCACTGGCATACTCTATACCTGCTGCGATATTAAAAATACCACCGGCTCCGACCCAATCATATGCATCTGCATTTGCATAATCTGAAAAATGTGATGTTCTTCCGGGATCACCTGAAGCTGTTGTATCCATTTTCTTCATATCAGACAATGAAAGACCAACCCAAAATATAGTTCCGTCAGTTGCTCCGGCAGTCCATTCCGATGTATCCGGAATTGCCTGTTCAGATAATGTATCTGTGCTCTTTCCTGTTCCAGTTCCCAAATACACCATATTTATTTTGCCACGTGATGTACTGGACTCTGAAGTATCAGTTGCCAACACATTTGGTACCATCAATGTTAAAATCATTGACAGTGCCAAAAAAGTTGAAATAATTTTTCTTAAATTCTTCATAAACTAATCTCCCTCTTTTTATTATTTTGATTGTAATCTATTATAAAATTGAGATAGACCTACTGCAACCTTTGAAATAATCTCTGTGGCATCGATATTATTTACAACCTTGTTTGCATCAGTTACTGTATCTGCAATTCTAAACTTGTACAAAGAGTTTACACTGCTCTTTAAGAAATATGAATTATTACTAATAATATTAGTAGCATCGATATTATTTACGGTCTTATTCGCATCCATGAACACATCACCACGATTTGAAACAGCGATTACTTTTCTTGTTTCTTCTACTTTATCACCTGTTACAGAGTCTATAAATGAATATTTCATATCATATATATCAGGTCTGATATCATATTGTGTAAATTCAGTAAATAAATAATTATTTCCTTTTACGTTTGCTGTTACATCTTTTGGTTGGTCTGTACTATCGTAGTTTACAAATCCTCCCTTAAATGATGTCATTGTCAATGTGATATTTACATCATTAGAATTAACAGTTTGTCCCAATGCGTCTGTCGCTGTAAATCCAACATCTCTAAAATCACTTCTTTGGAATACAAATATTGCTGTTGGGTCTTCGTCTCCGTTATAAACTGTATTACCTGTTACATAAGATGACCAAGCTTCTGTATAATAATTCAAATTAGATGTTACACCACTAAATACATGTGTTGATTTGAAATCATTTATTGCTGCATCTTTATCCGTAATTGATGTATCTTTCATAATTTCACCAACCGGTGAGTTACCATAGTTCAAAGTGATTTTTGGTGTCACAAGTTGTTGAACATGGAATGTATATGTTAGAGTCGGTGCATCATTATCTGTACCTGCTTTTGTTGTAATAGTGATAGTATTTTCAGTTTGTCCCTTATTTGTAAGAGGAGCCTTAATTGTGTATGTACCGTCACCATTCTTTGTAGGTGTAAGAGTTGTACCGTCTGATGCTGTTATTGTTGTAGTATCAGGATTTGTAAGTGTTACATTAAACTGAATGCTATCAGCATCAACATCCGGAACTCTTACATAATAATCCTTAATTGCAGGAGTTTCCGCATTATCAAATGCTACATCATTCTCATACTTGCTATCCTTAAACGGTAATGCAGTTGAATCAACTGTTGAACCCTTGACAGAATTAGCTTTTATTTCTTTAATCGAAGGGTCATTTGCAAGTACTTCATAAACAATGTTTCCGCCAACTTTGGCATCTGTATATTCAGCATAGCCTGTTGTCTTACCATCATAAAGTAATACCGCTTCTGTTGTTGTTGACTTAACCGAATCAATAACATAGTTTGAATTAGCTTTTAATTCAACAGCAACTACATACTTACCAACCTTTGTAATGTCAGTAACTTCACTTAATTCACTCTTCTGAATATTTCCGTCAGGAGTAGCACCTGCGTCGGTCCATGTGTAATACTTAATGTCATATTCGCTTTTTCCGACTGTATTGCCTGAAGCATCAACTACAGTGACAACAGGGTCCTTACGAGATGAACCTGCTTTTTGTTTTTGAGTATCAGGATCTACATTTACTGTAAGTTTTGCTGATGTTACTTCAAATGTTGAATCCTGTACACCGATTTTATAACCGTTTGCATAAGTTCCGGCATTATCAATAGAAATTGCTATTGTATAAACACCGACATTTTGAATTGTTGTTGTAGCATTATCCTTATCTGTTACAGTTGCAGTAAAGCCTGCCGGAAGCGTTTCATTTTTTGCAATATCGCTGTCCGCTACTTTTGTATATGTAGTTTTGCTTGCATCATCATATTTAATTTGATAAATATTGTACTTAGGCGAAATAACTTGTCCTGTATATTCAGCATTTGCATTTACAAGCTCAATCTTCAAATACTTAAACCATGTTGCATAATAAGTTTTATTAGCGTCTATTTTTGTATCCTTATCAAACTTAGTACCGGTACCGTCAAACGCTGTCTTCCAGCCGTCAAATTCAAATGTACCGTTTGTTGGTTCTGTTATATCGTATCCGATTGAATCACCTTTGTATAGAGTAACTACACGAGGAGATGTGTCATTACCCTTAAGATCCAAGTTCTTGTTAAATGTAACATTAACTTTGTCAGATGTCGGAACTGAAGGATCTATATCCCATTGTGCATACAATGTTGTTTCATATGCAGTCTTTGTACCTGCAATTTCCTTTAGTGCATCCTTAAGTGTCGCTTGGTCTATTTTTGTTGTCGAATCAACAGTTACACCGCTGCCATCAGCTTTTGTGTTCCAACCTTTGAATACATAATGTGTTCTTGTTGGTTCATTTGGCATCATATTGCCAAGTGCATCACCAAGATATGGATATACATACTTTGGATTTGCATCTGTCACTGCTGCATTTGTTTTGTTTCCTGTAACATTACTGTCAAATGTAACCTTTACACCATTGTTCTTAGGAATATCATCCGGAATAACATTTCCTCCCGGATTTACATTTGCAGCTGCCCAATATGCGTATAATGTTACTGTTGTAGGAGCTGATGCCTCACTGCCTTGTGCTGCAAGAGAAACATCATTCAATGTAGGATATTTTGCTGAAGTAACAAAATTACCTGCTCCGTTAGGTTTAGTATTCCATCCTATAAATACATAATTTGTTTTTGTAGGATTCTGTGCAGGATCTGTATAGTTTGCTGTAGGCGCACCCACAACGTCATTATATGTACCTACACCACCATTTACATCATATCTGATTGTAATATCCGACAGCCATTTTGCATAATAATCAGTATTACTGTTTATTGGCTTTGTCTTGTCAAATGCCGTAGTTGTCATTGACAATGAACCGCCTGTTACTGTACCTTCATACCAGTTATCAAACGTATAACCTTTGTTGGTCGGTGCTGTTACATCATAGCCAAGAGAGTCACCCTTGAAAATTGTTACTGTCTTAACGTTTGTACCACCGTTGCCGTCTTTGTTATCATTAAATGTTATTGTTACTTTATCATTAGCATCAACATTATCAGCAATATCCCACTGTGCATATACAACCAAGTTGTATTTGCTTCCATTAGCTGTTACACCGTCAAGTGTTGTTGTTATTGCTGTTGCATCTGTAAATGTTGTACCTGAGCCATCTGCTTTTGTATTCCATCCTACAAACTTATAATTTGTTCTTGTAGGAGCTTCCGGCATCAATGTACCAAGAGCATCTCCAAGATGCGGATATACATACTTCGGATTTGCATCCGTTACTGTTGATGAAGCACTTCCTGATGCATTACTGTCGAATGTAACTTTTACACCATTGTCATTAGGTGTTTCATTACCCGGTAATTTACCCGGTGTTACAGGAGCATCTGCCCAGTATGCATACAATTCTACCGGATTTGTTCCACCGGCAGCTGTTGAAACATCATTTAATGTAGCGTAATCAGCTGCAGTAATGAATTTACCTGAACCGTTTGCCTTTGTATTCCATCCTACAAATGTATAATTTGCTCTTGTAGGTTCTGAAGGTGCTGTATAAGATTTTGAAGGTGCACCTTTGTCTGTAGCAAATGGTGTTGCCGGAGTTGTTCCGTCGTTAATGTTAAAGTTTACAGTAATATCAGATTTATATGTTGCCTTTACCGTTATATCTGAATTTACTGTTGTTGTCTTATCAAAATCTGAATTATCAGCTGTATTTACCCACTTATCAAAACTATAATTTGTTTTCACCGGTGTTGTTGGCATTGCATCGCCAATCGAATCACCTTTACCGACAGTTATAGTTGTCGGAGCAGTAGGTGATGTTGCACCGTCATAATCAAATGTTACAGTTACCTGATCTCTGCCTGCATATGTCCAATGTGCATACACCGTTTTATTATCTGCTAAAGTAAATGGTGCTTTATCAGTAGTATCAGATTCTGAAGCCGCTCCGTACCAACCGTTAAATGTGTATGCATCACCTGTTGCTGACGTCTTTGTCGGAGTAGGCATCTGATATGCGTAAATTGTATCACCTCTGACAACCGTCATAGATGCAGGTGTTACTTGTGCGTCACATCCTGTAGGACTAAATGTCAATGTTACTGCATTGTCCGGATTCTCCGGTGTCCACATTGCATAATAGTCAGTATTGCTTGAAATTGTTTCTGCCTGTAATTGTGTATTTGAGTATGTAGTGCCTGAGCCGTCTGCTTTTGTATTCCATTCTTTAAATGCATAATCTGCTCTTGTAAATGTCGGAATATCACTTGATTTCAAACTTGAACCGGCACTGATTGTTTTGTTTGTTGTGTTTTCTGTTTGTCCATAATTCTCATGGAATGTTACTGTTACATTCTGTACCCAATGAGCATAAACATCGGTGATTGAAGAAACATCTGTTGCTGATGATGTGTTTGTACCATCATCAAATACGATTTTGTCACCACCGTTTTGCTGTGTAAACCAGCCCCCAAACGTGTAACCAGCAGGTATTTCAAAGTCATCACTTGATGTACCAACTGTTGGTTTTTGCGCTTCAGCAATCGTTGCACCGGCTTTCGGTGATACTGTAACATCCTTGGTTGTCTGTGTACCTGATGGATAGTTACTGTTGAATGTAACCGTGTGACCATTAACATATGTGGCATAAACTTTTGTATCTGCTGTTATCTTTGTTGTTTCTGTAAATTCTTTAGGTGTTGCTGTACCTTCAGGAATATAATATAATTTATCAAAATATTCTCCAGCAGGGGCAGTGAAAATTGATGATTCAGGAAGGCTCAAACCTGCCGAAGTAATACTTTCGCCATCTTGAATTGATAAACTTGCATCGACGTATTACTTGTAGCATCATAACTGTTATAGAAATCTACCGTATAACTCAAAGGATAGTTAATTCCTGAAGCGTCAACATCAAATATGTCTCTAATATCATATTCACCTTTTGTTGGTTGATAGTTTATATCTACACCTGTTGAATCAACACAACCAATTGTAAAGTATGATGAATATGTAGTTGATACTGCATCCGAATTAGGATCTAATGTAAATAATTTTGTACCTGATGCACTTGGCTTCTGCAGAAACTTATATTTCAATACTGCAATATATGTATCCTCACCATTATAAGGAGCCTGAGAAGAATCATCTGCTTTAATCGGCAAACTTACCATTCCTGTCATTTTACCAATACTGTTTGTGTTGATTCCATATTTTGGAGAGTTAGTTTTTCCTGTTTTATAAAATTTAGAATATATACTTTCCTTATTTCTTACACCAAGTCTATTTGATAAAGTGTCCGTATTAAATGAACTATCTGTTACATCTGTCAACTCAATATAACTTGCGTCATAAGCAATAGGAATAGTAATATTCTTTATACCGTATTGAGCTTCATCAAGATTTGTAAGACCTTTAATCTTGATTCCCACAAGATATTCCTTATTTAAGTCAATATTATCAATATCAGGTCTTGACGTTTCCTCAACAATCGGAGATAGCCAAATCTTAGTACCATCAGAATATGTATTCTTCGAGGCACCAATTTCATCTATGCTCTCAAATTCGCCGTCTACGTCTTCATCGTACATTTTCTGTACCTCATCTTTATATTTCATAGGTACAAATTCAATCACAGCTTTTTGACTTGGATCTATCAATCCCGCAAAAGCCATATTTGTTGGGAACACAGTTAATAACATCATTATGCTAAGTAACCATGCTACACTTCGTTTAATTTTCATAGTGTTTATTCCTTCCTTTCTTAAACTATATATTCTTTATTTTGCAGGTAACTCTACATATAATGACTCAAGAGGATTAGCCATCGTTGTAATTCCCTGCTGAATAGCTGGTTTATAGTTTTTCAAATATGAATATATCGGATTCACATCCGAGTCATTTATCAAGTTAGAATTGTCAACATCCAATCCTTTATAAAAATAAATTCTTCTTGCTGTTCCCGTTATACCATCGTATGAAGCCGGGCTTTTCAAATAAGAATATACCGGATTTACCGCAGAGTCATTGATAATTCCTGAGCAATAAGTATCTCCTCGTTCTTGAAGAACTATAACCGGTCTAATAACGGATACCTCACCTGACAACGCATCTTCAAACGAGTATTTCATATAATATATATCCGGTCTAACTCTTTTTCTAGTTGCATCAGAATAATCATAAGGTTTAGTAACTTCGGTAATCAGATAATCTGATGGTTGATGAGGTATTGTTATATCATATGATATTTGATTTACATCATTCAAGCCAGCTAATTGTTCTTTTGACATTCTATTTATAGTTATGCTTCTATCGACATTATCAACAGCATTGCCTTCAGAATCAATCGCTATAAAACCCGGATCTCTAAAATATTTATCATTATAGACAAAAATCGCATAATCATTTCTATCCATATTTATATCTGGATTTTGTATTGTTTCTTTTTCTGCAGTTGTCATGCTATCCAAATTTTTTATGTCAACCCACGCTCTTGTTACATATGTAATGTTTTTCTTATCTTTCGCTTCAGTCGGTAGGTAGTTTGCATCATATTTATTCTTCACATCAAATGCATCTTTTGCCTTTTGTTTATCAGAATCAGCAATATTAGAAGCCTTCATGATTTCGCCATATGGCGAATTACCGTAATTTAATGTAATCTTCGGTTTCAGCAATCTACGGATATATACCGTATATGTTGTACCTCCGGCTGTAATTGTAACCGTATTATTATATCCGTCGTTTACAGCCTTGTCCAATTCAGCAAGATCAAATAAATCTGACGAATACTTTTTAGCGTCTGATGCTGTCACGTTGACGCTTGCCGAATTAACAGTTACAGTCGGTTTTTCGGATGAACTTACGTCCATTCTGATTTGTTCCGTTTCATTAGGAACACTTACATAATACGTTTTAGTTTCCGCTTTAAACTTATCTTCTTGTAAAGTCTTGTCCGATGATAAATAATAAGTTGTATCCGGTGACGGAGTCGCTCCCGGATCTGACGGAGTTTCTCCCGGTTTTACCGCAACTATATTATCTATTGCATCATTTGTTCCAAACAGACTTATATCGCCGCTGAAATCAAATAAATTTTTAAGGTTAGTATCATCCGGGGCCGGATGTGTCGTAGCAAACCATGATGCATAAGGATTTGTACCGTCACTACCGGAACCGATAGCAAACGTATCTCCACCTCGAACCATACTCAATACAGTAGGATTCTGGTCTGCCGCAGTTTCATCGGGAGCACTCAAAAGAACGAAAGGCAATTTCAGCAAATACTGCTTTGAATTACTTGCCAAGTCTTTAAATCTTAACAGCGAGTCCCCTTTAAATACCACACCCACATAGCACATTTTCCAGCCGTCTAAAGCACGTTGAGCAGCTTCTGTGCTATTTTCTCTATCATTTAACGCAGTATCTATATCACATTCACGAACAGATGTAATCTCATATTGTGTATCATCCCACCAAGCACTGCTATCACCTGTTGAGCTCAGGTTTCCCTTTACCAGCTCATCATTCCAGCTTTGTTCTGCAGTTGAAGATGCTGTTGTTTTATCCCAATACGGCTTTACGTAATTCGGATCATATTCAAACGCTACATCTAATGAATAAACACCGTCAGTAAACAACGGTAAATCGTTTACATTTTCAACGCCGATACCTACCCAAAATTCAAGAGGATTGGTTAAGTTTACATCATCTTTAGTAAATCCTGCTTTACCGGGACTTGCATCATTTGGTGTAGAACCTCTGCCCATAAAATCTACAGATAAAGTTCTGTTTGTTGCCTGTGTTTCTATATTTTCGTATTCATCCGCAGTAGCAGGAATACTAATCATACATACAGCACACATAGATAGTGACGTAAATCCTGACACTAAGCTTTTGAGAATCTTATTCATTACGCACCACCTCCATCATTAGTATAGAACTGAATCATTTTTTTAGCACGTATATTATTTGCATCTATCAAATTCACCGCTCTATCTTTATTTACATCGCAAATACGATATCTATTTAGCAATCCGCCAACATCATAACCTGTAACATTTGTGTTGTTAGCTAAATCTGCACTGAATCTGTTTCTTATTCTTGAAACATCTTTTGTATCTGCTTGTTTATCATTATTGACATCTCCAAGAGTATTAAGCAAGATTAACGGTCTTTTTATTGAAACGATTGAACCGTCAAAATCTGCAAACGAATAAACAAGTTCATATTTATCAGGTCGGATTCGTTCCGCATTTAATTCTGATATTGTACCGCTCGACGGCAGATTGATTGTCTGTGCATTGACAGATGAATAATCCGTAGAACCGCCATCTTGATATGCCGCATTTGTTTCCGTTAAAACATTTACCGTTATCTTTTTGGTGACATCGGTTACCGCTCCGCCAATCGAATTAATAACACTTTCATATCCCGGGTCTGTAAAAGTTCCCGAATTCAAAACAAACAATGCTGTATCATCCAAATCATAATTCACACCCGACGTCCAAGCTTCACCGCAATAATTTACACCCACTGTCGCACCTGCCGGCGTATATCCTGCAGTAAATGTATAATCATTTTTGTCAAATTCATTTTTAGCCGTCGCCTTATCCGTTATTGCCGTATCACGCATAATCAAGCCATACGGCGAGTTACCATAATTAAATTTCATCAATTTGGACTCTTCTATTTTTCTGTAAACGTGAATCTTATACGACCTTGTAACTTCGCCTTCATCAGGATCGTCATTAGGATCATCATATGTCATCGTCAATGTAAGCAGGTTATCAACAGGGCTGACGTCAAGCTCTATATCCTCTGACTTATAATAATTATCCGTTGCGTCCTCCGTTGGCGTGGTCAATGTATCAGTTACAGAATTATGTTCACGCGAAAGAGACAGCGTCGCATTTTTTGCTTCATCTCTAAGTTTGAACCAAAGCTTTACTTTGTCAACACTATTTGGCACTGCAACATAATACTCACGTTTTACAGGGTCAAACTTTACAATTTTCCAATTCTGATCATGCAAATCCTGATCATTGTCATTTGTATCTTTAACCATAAGTTCTGTCGCTCTGAGTTTCGCTCCAAGCGACTCTTTAAAGTGAGCCGTTATTTTAACATTTTCTGCCGGCATTTCAAATGTCGTATTAGCCAATGTGCTGTCTGCGAATGTCACATTACCGGTTTCACAGGTCCATCCGGTGAAAACGCAATCTTCTTCGGGAGTTGCTGTTATTGAAACAGCTTCACCTTCACTTGCAGTATATAATCCCGAGTCCGTTTCTGCTTTACCATATTTTACATTATCAGAAACAAGCTCTATTTTATATGTAGGAGCTTCCGTAACTTCAAAAGAGATTTTAAACGTTCGAAGGACTCCCTCATTTGATATAACAGAAACTGTACATTCATAAGTTCCTACATCAAGACCTATATTAGTTGTTATATCAAAGTCTACACTTTCACCTTTTTGTAAAATCTGAGGCAACTTTTTGCTGATGGTAAATGCTTCTTTATTCCCATCTTTACTCAAAGAAATAGCAGCTGTCAAGCCGTATATATCGGTTGAGCCTATATTTTTAACAGTAAATGAATTTGTTTGCAAATCGTTATAATCATACCCAACTTGTTTTTTGTCATATGTAAAATCGGGTATTACATCAATTTCATCTCTATCATCACCGTTGACAACCAAATACTTAATCTCAACTGTGTTATTATTCTCATTTACAACATTTCCGTAGTTTGTATATGACGTTGTTGAAAGCGTACCCCGTACAGTTACAACACTGCCAACCAATGTAGGGTCTCCGTCAATAACATCCCACGAATCAACTGTGAAGGTCGAAAGCTTACCTATTTCCGTACCGTCGTATCCATCATATGTTGTTCCAACAAAATCAGAAAGTACAGGAAGCGTTACAGTTGTCGGCAAACTCACACCCGCTTTGATAGGAAACATTGCCGATTGCAAATCCGAATAATCAAAAGTATAGCTGTCTAAATAAATATTTTTTCTCGGATTTGTACTGAATTCAGTATACGGTCCCGGATTTTTTCCTGGTTCCGTTGATGATATTTCAAACTTACCGGTTTTACTTCCAAGGTTTATAATCTGTGCAAGTTTCTTTTCAGAATCTATTGCAATATCAGCCTTTACAGTAATTGTTGCCGTTCCGTCATCATTTACAACAACATTATAACCCGACATTGAAGAATCAATAAGTTCTCCGCCCGGCATTCTCACATCAAATGTTGTACCTACAGGAATTGTGTTCCCATCTTTATTTTTAACTGTTATTGTCAAAGTACCGTCATCAGCCGTGACAGCACTTACAACCTCCAACTCTTTTGGAAGCTCACTCTCGTTATCGACAACATTTCTTATAAAGTTGACATCAGAGCTGTCCTTTACTGTAAGCCACGGATAATTAATCGATATTTTGTTTATATCGGCAATGTGTCCCAAAATCGTATATTTGCCTACCACTTTATTTTTGATATCGTCAGGTATATCAAGCAGCTGCGATGTTTCAGTGCTAAGCTGGTACCATCCGATATTAAACTCCGGTACTCCGCCGTTTGGAATATATTTATCAAGTATCGGTTTTGCTTTTGGTGCAAGTTTCAAATCGTCTATTGTTGCAGGATAATCCGCCGCACCGGTCCAATACGTCAAATTTTCATTTTCTGCCGTGAAGCCAATCAAATTAATCGGCGTCACATGTATTGTAACGGTTATATCAAAATCATCATTGTATTTTTGAACAACCGTATAGTCACCTTCTTTTGGATTCCACGAAATCGAGCTTAGATTGCTTGTCGTCTTATCCCACTTAAACACTGCCGGTCTTTCGGAACCGTCTGCATATTGGAGTGATATAATCGACATTTTATCATTTATGAAATCAAGTAAATCATCTATCGTACCATTCTTATAGATGTCATAAGAAGTAACTGTAAGCTCCTCATTCAGTGCCTTAACATTTGAAAGTGCCGCTTCAATCTCAAAATTACACTCAACATTTTTATCGGCTCTCGAGTACCATTTGACATCTCCGTCACTGCTGTCGATATAACCTATATGAACACCGTCATCATCTGTAATAGTATCGTCCTGCACTGTAATCATTGTCGAAAACGGTACAATTTTAATAACATCCTTAAGTTCGCTTTTTGAAAGCTTTGCAAACTTTGCAGGGTCTTTTATATAAAAGCTCAATCGTCCGAGTTTTAAATTTTTACCGTTTGCAAGAATAAGATGTTCGTCACGACCTTTTACCGCAGTTATGTATTTAGAAGTTGTACCTTCTTGCGGTAAGAAGTTCATTATTGCTCTGCCGTTATCGGCATCTGCAACACCTATAATCGGCATACTTACACCAATCATAGACGGTAACTTAAAGTCTCCAAAGCTTCCGATTGGGAAATCATCAGTATTTTGTTCAAAATAATCATGAGCAATATCATATGAATATCCGACACTTCCCGAAGAAGTTGTAGGGTTTTTAATCGGCGTATTCGTCGCCACATCCGAAAGCTCTATGTAATTTTTATCATATTCAATACAATAAGATATTGCAGTTGAATCAATGTTTTTCAGAGATATATCAACGAAGCCTTGTGTTGTTGAACCGTTAGCCACCATTTTTATGCCACTGAATGATATAGCTGCATTTGGGTAAGATGTTGCAGCCCAAACAATAACAGATACAAAAACAACCACAATAAGTGCGCTTATTGTGATTTTCTTTTTCCCAATATGCATGCTCTCCCCCCCTGCTACAATTATCCCTATTATGAATAATTCTATACTTTAATTGTACACCAACTTATACCAAAAGTCAACATTTCTATTCAAGAAAAACACCGTTTATTCTTTACAGTTCATTATCGTATATTGTGTGAATGTTACAATTATTACTGTTTAATAAAATTACATAAAATGTATAAAACAAAAAAAGAATCGACAGAATTAAATCTGTCGATTCCTTAAAGCTAATTAATATGCTTTTATTTTGACTTTGTCGGGACCTTGGTTATCCAATACAGGAGTCTTCTTTCCAAAATACATACCTGCATACAGAAGGTCTTTTGTTGTGATTGAGCCGTCACCGTCAAAATCACAATCAGCTCTTTCAACACGTCCGCCCTCAAAGTTAATCCAAGAAATTATCTTCTTGCCATTTGCTTCGTAATAAGCGCCGGCTGTATTAGTGCCATCACCATATTGGATTTCTGTATAATCAGATACACCTGCTACTGCCGTTGAAACAGAATATGATGATTCTGAACTCTTAGCACTGTCTGATTTACTATCCGACTTACTGTCTGATGTCACACTGTTTGTTGTGCTGTCCGACTTACTGTCTGATGTCACACTGTCTGTTGTGCTATCCGACTTGCTGTCTGATGTCGCACTGTCTGCTGTGCTATCCGACTTGCTGTCTGACGTCGCACTGTCTGTTGTGTTATCTGACTTGCTGTCTGATGATGTATCACCATTTGATGTATTATCACTTGATGTATTACCATCTGACGGTGTTTCTGTATTATCGGATTTATCTCCCGTTTCAGTATCTGATGATGTATTATCGCCTGTTTCACCTTTATTAGGTGTATCAGTCGTTGTACTGTCATCCTTACTGTCACCACTGTTTGTTCCATCACTTGGAGTTGATGGTGTATCCGGTGTTTCACTCGGAGTTTCAGGGTTATCCGGTGTTCCGCTGTCAGGAGTTGACGGTGTTGACGGATTATCCGGTGTTCCGCTGTCAGGAGTTGACGGCGTTGACGGATTATCCGGTGTTCCGTTATCCGGAGGTTCAGGATTATCACTCGAATCGTCTTTCTTATCAGTATCCTTAGTTTCATCCTTGGTTCCGTCTTCAGTTGTTGTTATCGAATCCTTAATAATTTGTCCTGTATAGTCATCCATAATAATGTTATATAGGAATACATTTACTAAGTTAATATCAACATAATCTATGACGCCGTCACTTACATCATAATCTGTAACGTTACCCGGTGTAATTCTAATCATACCAAAGTCATATTTAGCTTTCACAAAAGTTTCGGTTGAAACAATGTTGGTGATTTCATAATCCAAATAACCTGTTCTGCTTATTACAATATGATATGTATCTGCATCAGGAAGCGAGATTTCAAAGTTGCCGTTCAGACCAACTTGGTAAACCGTATTTCCTGCTGCATCTACCGCAACAAGGTTATTGCTGCTGTCATACATTCTTATTTCTGCAGTATCGTCACCTTGAGCAACCGAATGAACTCTGCCTGTTATGTAAGTTTGAAGTTCTGGAACTGTTTCGGCAGTATCTCTTGTAACAGTTACACGATACTTACCGCCGTTAGTTACCGTAGAGCTTACCTGACTTACAATCTCAAAGTCGATTGTGAACGACTTTTGGTTAAGTGCAAGGTCAAACATATGTGTTAATTCTGATGCCGACTTACTTGCTACCTGCGTGCCTTCAATGCTCATATTTAGGATTGGATTATATTCTGTAGTCTTAATCGTAAATTCGATTTCTGTTGCAAGCGGATCTACAAGAACATCGTAGCTTATTACACTTGCATCGAACTTAGGATTTAGTTCTTCGTATCCGTCTCCATCAACTGTATCTGTTACGATAATGTTGCTTAGGTAAGCTGTGTTCTCTCTTACAATCTTAATTACATAAGTGTATGGAGTTTCAGCTACTGTTACGAATACATAATCTACAGCTTCACCCGCGTCAAGCTCAAATTTCTCACTTGCACTGCCGATTGATTCTGCCGAATTTTTACCCTTATGAGTAAATACTATACTGTCAGTTGGGTTTTTAGCTTCTGCTGTTACCGTAATATCTTCATCATAAGGTGAGATATTAACAACATAACTAAAGATTTCAGGGTTAAATACCTTTGACAAATCGAACTTATCGGTTGTCAGACTTGCAAGTCTTGCATCTCCGTTTGCTCTGTCATCACGAGTAATCTTCAATTCGTACTTGCCAATCTTACCGTCCTTATTTTCAACAGTTACCGTTACAGTTTCGGTTGAATGTTCACTGTCAAGGAAGCTTGACGGCAATGTAATTTCAGTGGCTGTGCCGCTTGTTACCGTTGTAACCTTACCGTCGCTTGTAGTAACGGCAAGTTTATCATTTGCCGGATCTTTAGCTGTTACAGTCAATGTAATTGTATTGTCTGTGTAATTAACCTTAGCAGAATATTCAGCATCTTTTTCTTCAAATGCAGGAGTCATTTCATATAATCCGTCGCCTGCAGCTGTTTCATCCTCAAGTTCAATGTTTTCAAGGAATGCCTCAGGAATTAACTTATCAAGACGAGTTACATTCAGAACATAAATTCCGTCTTTTTCGTCAACTGTTATCTTAACCGTTACGGTAAAGTTCTTAGTATCAAGAGGAAGTTTATCAAATGTTCTTACGTCACCGTCTACATAAGCTCCGCCGTCGATACTCATACTTACTTGTGCATTTTCATAAGTATTCTTTGTATGTACGGTAAATGCTTCGGTATCCTTACCTATTTCAACATCATAATTTCTTACTATCGGTGAGAACTTAGTCTTCATAGTAGCATTATCTGTCCACAAATCAGTTAAGATAGGTGCGTCTGTATTATAAACAGTTACTACATATTCATTAATAAGCTCGTATCCGCTTTCAGTAAACTTAGTTGCACGGAATGTGAATGTTGCCTGTCCGCTTTCGCCTATAGACTGTGCCAAGTATGAACCCATACCTTCTTGCAATGAGTAATCTCTCATTGTTTCATTGATTACTTCAATGTAAACATTCGGGTCATCACTCTTAGCAAACAAGTACGGTGTAGCACCGTCATTAACGGCACTGTAAACAAATACTTTTTCGTCAAACGCTGTGAAGAATGTTGCATCCTTGCCTGTCTGATTGATTGTCGGATCAATCATAATATGATTGATGAACGGTTCATAAGGCTTGTCTGCATCGCTTTCAGCATATACAACGAACGACTTGTTAATACCGCTTATTGCGCTTACAACATTAATGTCGAATCTTTCCTTTTGTGTTGACATTGTAAAGTCAATGTCCTTTCCGCTTTCAATCTCTCTGCCGTTTACAGTAATTATTGCATCGCTGTCGGCTGAAGTTATATTAAGCGGAATTGTTGTTGTACCTTCAGGTACTGTTATTGTTTCACGAGTGCTGTTTGTTATCGCATCTCCGTTCAATGTACCGCTGATACCGTTGATTGCAGTATCACGCAAGATTGTTACAGAATACTTCTGCATTGTAGCACCGTTTCTGACTGTAATAATTCTTACTGTCTTATTACCGTTCAATGCAAATGTTCCGATACCGCTTACGTTTGCAGAACTGCTTGCTGCCTTAGCATTTATTGTTACACGGGTTGTTGATGCATCTACATATGTGTAGTAGTTAAGCTCTCTTGCCGAGAAATCCGGAATTATGTCCTTACCGTCTACAGTCAAGCTGCTTAGGTCAGGAACATCGGCTGCCATATTCTTTCTGAATATATCCAATGTGTATGTTACTTCAGGCAATGAATCATCAGCTGATGCATATACCTTGATTGCAACTGAGTTATATACTCCGTCTGTCAAGTCTATATCCATAGCGCCTGTATATTCTGTGCCGTTTACTTTAATCACACTGCCCGGATTTAATGCAGCTGTTTCAAGAGTTACCTTATTTACCTGATAAGGAACTGTTACATAATAGTTCTTTACATCTCTTGTAAATGCCGGTACGACTGTACCCTTATTAAGAACAAGTTCTGTTAGAGCATTATCGTTATCCGAATCAGGACGATATACATTTACAAGATATACACGCTTAGTTATTGATAACTCTGCAGGAGATTTTGTATTATCTATTGCAGTTACAACAACCTTAATCTGATTCTTACCCTTCTTAAGTTCGATATTTTCTGATGCCATACCGCTTACAACTTCAAGGTTGTTAACAGTAATCTTCGCATCATTGGCAGTTGGGATAAGGTTAATGTATGATGTTGATTCATCTACATTAATTTCATATGCCGTCTTATCCGGATCAAATGCCGGTGACAATGCAAAGTTCTGTTTAACTGCCAAGTCGATAAGTTTAGGGTCAAGGTCAGGTTGTTGACGATTGATTACCAATGTATAATACTCTTTATTTTCCTGAGTATTCAATAGTTCAATCGTGAATATGTTATCACCGTATTCAATAGGTTCAAAGATATTATTCCATGTACCGCTTGATATTACTCTGCCGTTTACTCTAATCGTTAGATTATCTTCATCCGATGGGTCATTTGATACAGCAGTTACCTTAATATCTGCCTTTTCAAATGTACTTGGAACACTTGCATAATATGAATGTTCATCCTTATCGAATGCAGGCGTTATAGCATAGTCATCAAAGTGTTGGTCTTTTAGTTCCAAACCTGTAATTTCAGGTATCGGAGTTTCAAACTTATTACGATATACCGAAACCGTATAAGTCTTTTCTGTACCGTTTACTGTTCTTACAATGAATGTTACTACCGTTTCACCTACAGCAAGCGGTGACAATGAGAATGTATCTCCGCTGCTTATCACCTTAGAAGTTTCGCTTGATGTAACTGTTATATCCTTTATAGCATCCGGAGTTCTTGCAATCGGTATCAAATCAACATTTTCATGCTCATAAGTATAAGTCAAATGATAATTTGTTTCATCACTGTCAAATATAGGAGCGAGTATACCGCCTGCTGTGTACTTAATATCTATTAGGTCAGCATTATCATTTTCACTGCCTCTGTAAATATTAATTACATAAACCTTCTTAGTGTTATTCCATGTTCTATTACCTGCTTTTGCAGTATTGTTAGGAGCAGTTACCGTAATAACAATCTTATTGCTACCCTCTACAAGCTTAATATCGGTATTTATCGTACCAACCGCATCAACGTCAATATCTAAGGCTTCGCTTCTTACCCAAATAGCAGACATTGTATTTTCGGATTTAGCGTTAATCTTAATTGAATCAACGTCATTTGCAACAGTGATCTTATATGATGTTACATTCTTATCAAATGTCGGCGTCATACTTTGACCGCTTGCTGTCAGAGATGAAAGCAATGCGCTTGTATTCTTATCTATTGCTCTGTTTATTGTAATTGAGTAGTAACGACTGTTGCCGTTGCCATCGCTTACTTTGACAATAAACAAGTTATTACCCGCATCAAGCTTAACCGGCGTCGGCTGACCGGACAACATAGTTTCGGTTGTATTATTGGCTACATCATACAATGTTGCAGTCATATTACCGTCTGTACCCGTAACATTTGTATTCGGAATTACTGTGATTGCTTCTTCTGTTTCCGTATTAGTTACATTTGAATAGTAGTTATAATCTACATCTGATGAGCTGTTCATCATTGTCAATGTATGATTTGCAAGAGATATACTTGATAAGAAGTTTTGCTTTGGATTGATATTAGCATTAATATTCTTATAAAGTGTAATCTTATACTCTTTCATTACTACGCCGCTTGCCGATACATTGAATGCAACTTCGGTTGTTGATTTCTCAGTCAAACCGTCTTTGATTGTCACGCTTGTTCCCTTTGTGGTAGAACCGCCGTCAATCTTGTAAGCCACATCGCTTGCAGCACTGCTTGGTGTTGCTTCAATATTAATATCATTAATATTTTCACCTTCAACAATAAAGTAGTAATCCGTAATATCTCTGTCGAACATCGGAACTAAGCTGTAATACTTACCGCCGATAACGACTCTGATGTCGTCCAAAGTAGCGTCAGTATCAGGAATCTTACGATTTATTGTAACCGTATATGTCTTAGTTGTTATTCTGTCTTCAGATGTTACTTCAATCTTCAATATGTTGTTACCAACTGTCAAGTTATCAAATACAAAACTATTTCCGCTTGTATGGTTGATAACCGGCTTTGAACCGTTGCTTGTAGATGTCATAAGCTTGATTGTAGCATTATTGCTTGCTGTAATCTTATCAAATGTCACCTGTGTAACAGCTGTATCTACATCGATTTCGTAGTTATGAACATCCTTATCGAATGTAGGTTTCATCACTACGCCGCTTTCAGGTTCAAGTTCGATAAGGTCTGCATCGCCTGACATTCTTGTTACGTGTACAATATATGTCTTGGTTACATCTGTTGCAACATCCTTTACAGTAACGGTTATATCTTGAGGATTATTCATCAAGTATGTCTTATTGGTAAACTGCTTTGTTGTTCCCGCATCAGGATTTTGTTCAGCAAGAGTACCAATCTTAACTGTCTTACCTTCGGCAAGAGTTGTTACTCTCATCATCGGTGTATATGTCGCATTATGCGGAATACCTATTTCAAAGCGGTTATTTTCACTGTTCCAAACAGCTGCAATAGGATTTGCATATTGACGAGTTGTATCTGTTACAAAGTCGCCGTTGTCAACATCCATGTAGATGCTTAGAATATCACCCGTTACACTAATCAACTTCAATACATAATCTCTGCTGATTGTATCATTACCGGCTGTCAAAGAAACATTAATATCAACATTTGCCGTTGCAGTTGATACAGTAGGTACATTTAACGTTACCCAACCAACTGCCGAAACATCTGCGGCACCGTTTGTCTTCAATGTTGTTGTTGCTCTTGAATCACTTGCCATAGCCTTAACTATAGGGTTAGTACCTGACTCTACATATGCAACATACGTTCCGTCCGGCTGCAATGCGGCAGGCATATCATTTACCAAGATATACTTAACGCTTGCGTCTATCGGCTTACGATAAATATGAAGTTCATACTCTAATTCCTTAGATGTTTCACTTGTTACCTTTACATAGAATACATTATCGCCGTATTCAAGGTTTACATTCTGAGTAATTGTAACAAATGCATTACTCATCGGTTTTTTGTTTGAATCAAGAATTGTAACCATCGTCTTAGCACCGTCATGATTATGATATGCCTTAGCGTAAATGTCTGCATTTGTCTTTTCTGATTCAACATTTACCGTATAAATACCCTGTTTCTTTTCATCATCTGTTGTAGGCTTATTTATCTTATAATTATCCTTATCAAAGTCAGGATCCAAGTCATAACCGATAACTTGTAAATCTGCAAGTCGGTTTTCATCGCTCGGGTCATGAACTTCTATATAATAAGTTTTTGTGTAGTGAGGAACTCTCAAGTAAATAGGTATTCTGAAGTATTCCGAAGTTGTTCCGTCTGTCTTCATACTGTTGACATACTGCTTAATATATTTACTCAAATCGTCGATTTGCTCACTGCCTGCGTCTGTAATCTTGATTCTTGTTTCATAATCATTAGGATTCCAGCCTTGTGTCTTCGCATAGTCAAGTAGTTTCTGATGTGTTTCATGTGCATTTGCATATACATCATACTCATGTAAATCATTTTCAGTCTTAATCGAATAAGTTGTAACCGTCTTTATAAATGATGAATTATAGAACGGTATCTTATTTGAATTGTCCTTCTTTGTGATATACAAATCATCAAGATATACGTCAACCGGAATATGCTTGATACGTAATGTATAATAGATTGACGGGCTGCCGTCCGACTTCTTAAGTTCAATCGAGAAGTAGTTGTCGCCAACCTTCAAATCTACGTTTGCAGTAAGCTGACCGCCCTTACCTGCTCCCAATGTATATGTCTGCGATACTGTAAGACCCGTCAACGTAATTGCGGCGTTTTTATCAACAGCATATATATCAACTTTAGCAGTTGGATTTTCTGCTTCTGAATATGAGTATGCCTCATATATAATCTTGCCGCTGTCAAGAGTTGTCTTAACTGCATCATTGTCATTTACACGGATTGCTCCAAGTGCTGCGTCAAGCATATCACGCTTAATTAAAATATTGTTAATTGTTATTAAGAATCCGTCTTCGTCATATACACGAAGCTGAACAATCGAATTAACTTCTTTTAGCTTAATTATTGATTTAATAGTCTGCTCATTAGTTGTATCATCTACAAGTATCTTTTCACCGTCATCAATCTGAACGTAATATTTATGACCTTGAGGGTCTGCCATATTAATTTGCATATCTGCATCGCTCAAGTAGAACGGAAGTTTTGTCGGACGTTCATAGTTTGAAATGATAACACCGTCTTCATTTGTAACCGGATCGCCGATTCTTTCTGTAAGTTCGTCATTTACTACTGTGTTCAAATCGAAGTTGTAGATGTACTGAACAATGTAAATCGTATAGTTCTGTGTTGCGCCTGACGGAGATTCTACCGTTACAGGAACTTGCGTAACACGACCGTTTAGTTTTACATCATCAATATATGTATTTACTGCGCTGTTCTGATGAACACCGTTTACATATATCTTAGCAAACTTATTCTCACTTATAAGTTTTACTACAGCTGTATCACGTCCTTGCGGAACTGATGCCAAGTAAGTTGTAAGACCTGTTATACTTGCATTCTTCAAGATTACTTCAGATTCATCTATAGGATAATCTTTGTATCCTTCTTTTCTCAAACCGATATTAACATTTTTCAACTGAGTACCCTCAGGGCTGTTAATAAGGTTGATTACATATTCCTGAGATGCGTTGTTGGTTCTCGATGTTACTTTAAATCTGAACTTATATAAATTTCTGTCTTCAATACTGGCGGCATCCGTTGTAGCACCTGCGAAGTTTACATTAGTTCCTTGAATTTGTTTATTATTGCTCAGTACATATGTACCATCTCTGTACTCATAGAACTGAATTACCGCATATGGGTCTATTGCGAATACAAACGGTTGTGCAATGTATGTATTCATCGGCATTTCAACTTTGTACGATATTGCTGTTGTATTAGGTTCCACACCCGCTTCATAACCTGTAACCTTACCTGTAACTCTTGTTGTCTGCTGAGTTTCAGTAGAAAGTCCGCCTGTAGCGTCAACATATACTTTGTCTATACCAAGTTCGCTTGAAGCTTTCTGAATCATCAATGTGTAATCCTGTGTTTTGCCGTCACCGGCTGTTACTCTGGCTTTCAATATGATGTCATCTATACCTGACATTGATGCCTCTGTATCAACTGCCAACATTCCGCTCGCGATCGCAGGTTTACCAAAATCAGTAAAGAATTCAATCTTTGAACTTGCCGACTTAGTCTGTGACTTAACATATGCCATATTTGCCGTTGGATTAATATAGCTTATGTAATTATATGTATAAACATATTTGCCGTTTACAAGTGTCTTATCTTCGCTCTGCTTTGCAGCCTTTACATATGAGCTGTCAACTAACTTAATATCGCTGACAAACATATCAAGTTTCAAATCAGAACGCAATTCTTCAGGAGAAAGCTTTGTAATAATAAGCTTTGTTATTGCTATCTCATCAGGAGTTGTACCATCTGACAGCAAATCAGGTGAACCAACCTTAATATCAATCGTTACCGATGACGATGTCGGAATTGTTGATACGTCATAATTCAAATATGAATTGCTTGAAAGAGCAAATCCGTTATTCTCAAATTCTACGTATTCCCCGGCGTTCAGAGCAGTAGCTTTGATTTCATTTACAAGTGTTTCATCTGCCCCTACATCAATTCTGAATGTATGAGGGTCGTTTCTGTCTTGCTCTGCATAACGTCCGTCAAGTGTAATTTCCTTAAGCTTTAGATTATTCATCTTTCTGATAATCTTAAGTGTGTAGTATGCAGGTGCAATATCGCCTTCATAACTCCATACCGTTACCTGGAATGTTCTTGAACGTTCGCCTGTTGTTTCATCAACATCATCGTCATTACTGTCAAACGGAATATTTATCTTTAGAGTTTGATTTGTCGAAACAGTATCTACACCATCTATCGTCATACCAACTCTTGCTGTTGAGTAATCAGCACCGATTTCAATAGGAACGATTGATGTACCGTATGTTATATTCTTTATGATAATCGGATTGTTTACAGTTATATTTTCAACAACTGACTGGAACAACTTACCCGTTTTATCTTCAGGATATGCATATACGTGATCAATCTTTCTGTTATTAGACTTTCTGATTAGGTCTACTATGTATTCCTTACCATCACCAACACCTGACAACATTTCATCCTGTGAACGTATTCTAAAGTACAATGTGTAGTTTTGGTTAGGTTCAAGATTTGAAAGTTGTACTTGTTTTTGATGTAATTCATAGTTATTTGTATATGATGATGTATATGGGTCATAAATATCTACGCCCGCATATTCATAATCTGCGATTACCTTCATGTCAACAGATGTTATACCTGTTTCAATTTCTACAGTGTATCTGCCTGTGTTCTTATCGTACTTAGCAGGCGGTATGCTGTTAATTGTTCCTGCAGGACCAACCCATACACTGTAATTATCACTTTCGGCATCATATTCAACATCTCTGTTTGTGTTATCTGCAAGATAAACTCTCAATTCATATTCTTGCATTGTACCCGCTTCAGAGATAATTCTGAATTTAACCACATGAGGAATATCAGGATCTGCATCGTCAAACAAGTATGAGTGGGATACTCTGAACGGAATGTTGTATTTAGCATCATTTCCGTGATAATCAAAGTCGCCATCTTCCCATAGAAGTTCTGCTGTTGTATCCTTCGACTGAACAGCCGCCTGAACAACAACCGATGTCTTTTCAGCATTATTAACTGCTTTTTCATATACACTGTAAGGAATATAGCTGTTATAATACGGCAGATCCGAATCGTCCTCAGTGAACGGACCATATGCTTCTACACCATTAACCGTTACATAATCGGCATTAGTATTAATCGACTGGATTGTTACGTTTAATGCATTGTTTGAAGTATGTCTGCCGTCTTCTGATGTTACTACGTACGGAATTACCTTAACGCTTTCGCCATCCTTTACAGGAATCAAGATACCATGAATATCTCCGCCGTTTACTACATTTGAACCACTTATTACAGTGTCATCATCTGTTATTCCTGTATATATTTTACCGTTTAGAGTAATCTTAGCCTTTGAATACTCTGTCTTGATATATACTCTTAAATACTTATTACCGTTTTCATCAACTGTAAGTGTTGATTCGCTTACTTTGTAATAATCTACAACATTTGGACTTGTTTCACCGTCATATCTTGTAGTTTCATTTACAACAGTTTCTGAGTTGTCACTGCTGTTATGAAGTACATTTGTATTTTCTGACAATCTGTAGATTACAACCTTATACTGATGAGTATATCCTGTACCTGCTTCAGGTATTGATACAATAGTAATATTTGTATCAGGAGTATCTTCAGATACTGATCTTGCCGTATTTACAGGGATTGTAAGTACACCATCTGTCGGATAATTATAATCAGATCTGTTTACAATTCCGTTTTCAGATACTGAATTTACCGATACTGTCGGATCATATGGAGTTGGTGCATGTTCATCAATGCGAAGTCCAACCTTTACAGTTGCATCCTTCACGATACCGTATCTATAGATAATCTCATCGCCGACCTTTTCAGGATTTTTAAGCAAGTTACCGTCAATATAAATATCAATATCTGCATCAGTGTTCTTATACTTCTGACCTATTAAGAATGTATAAGTCTTAACAGTACCAATCTTTTCATCAATAGTTGCATCTGCTTGAGCCTTATAGTTATTAGCTACACCAACCTGAATCTTAACTACTGTAAATCCACCGTCTTTTTTGATTAGAGGAATCTTATAAGACTGGTTGCTTGTCTGACGCCATCCGCCATCCCATACAACGCTTGCATCGGTTGCTGAATAGTCGTTTGCTGCGGCTGTTTCATATGCTGCAACCTCTTTCTCATATTGAGCAAGTGCTGCTGCATACTGTTCATCTGTCATACTTCCCTGAGTAGGTTTTTCAGGTCTTGTCAAGTGACCTATTCTGATGTAGTTATTAGCATCCTTAGCCAACACTGATGCGATTGCACTTGGCAAATCATCAGTCTGCGGATCAAGACGAACAACATATGCATTTCTTGTGCTGTCCCAAAGAGCATTTGACAAGTTGCCGCCGCTGTAAGGTCCTGCCTGTACAGCTTCAAGATCAAGATTCAATCTATTGATATTAATTTTATACTCAGCAGTAGTATTTAATGAAGATTTAATCATTACATTAATAGTGTTCTTACCTGTTATTGTAAAGTTCTTATAAACATTATTATGTAATGACGAAGTATTATCGTCAATCTGTACTTCTGCCAACAGAGTTGATGCTATCGCCTCAAGATCTACTGTTGTAACATCAGACGGAATCCATAGCTGATATTCACCGTTTGTATCCTCTCCGGCTTCAACAGTTGTTTTTGTTCCGCCGTCATCGTAAGTTGCGGTAAATGTCTTAAGGTTTGCATTATCACTCTTCTTGTAGATGTATAGATATGATACCTTAATTGTTTCTAAGTCAGCAGCTTTTGACTTGATTTCATAGATTGTTAATTCTTCGCCGTCAAGAAGTGCATTAGTTGCTGTCCACTTATCCGAATTAGCTGATGTTGGGTCTGTTGCCGTTGGGCTACCTGCATTTACAAGTGTATAAATATCATTAGCCTCTATCAAAATATCAACATATGTCTTATTTGTAAACGGAACATTACCCGGAGTATCAAGTTTAACTACATATACATCTGCAGTTGCTCCTGTTTCTTCATCTATTACTCTGTTTTCAGCTGCCGGAGTATAAACATTGCTACCGTATGTTACCTTAACAGTCTTTAATGAATCATCAATACTCTTTCTTGTTAAGTGAAGTACATAATGTTCAACAACATTCTCTTCTGTTGTTACGTCAATCGGAATGTAAATATCCTTAATTGATGTATCAAGGTTATATCTTTCGATTTCTTGTACATTAGCCGAATTATACTCTGATGCAATGCTTACCTTTGAAGTAGAGTTTACGGTTTCAGCCTTAATATTGATATATTCAAGGTCTTTGGTAATTACATAGTTATAAACATTTTCATTTATATCTGTAACATCTGTATAACCCGAACCTACAAGAACATTGCCTATAAGAGTAAGCGGATCAACCTGTACATACTTCAAACCTGTATGATATTCAGCAGGTTTCAAGATTAACGGATATTCAACCGTTGAAAGTGCATTACCGTTTGTTACTCTCAATGTATAAGTTGTTGTAGTACCGACATTTGCAGGAAGTGCTGTATTAATCCATGTCAAGCCGTTCATGCTCTCATATGAAACAACATTTCTATCTTTGTCAAGTACTTCAACTGTACCTGATATAGGAGTAATTTCTGCATTTACAGAATCAGCTGACTTACCTATTTCTGCAACGTATGTGTTATTTACACGAGCAACTGTCGTTCCATCAATAACAACGCTGTCAAGTGTTGCCAAAGTAGGTTCTTTAATAATTACAAGATTATGTTCCTGACTTGCACCGCTTGTTGATGTAATTGTAAACGGAATTATTGTCTTATCATTGATAAGTCCGTTTATAACACCTTCAAATACACCTGTATATGAACCGCCTCTGATTGCGATTGTTGAATAAGGATTCTGAGCCTTTATGTAAATATTAGCCGAATTCTTAGTATCTCTGATATATACAATATGTTCGCAGGTTGTTTCTCCGTCTGCAAACAAGTCAATGCTTTGTGCAGAAACTGACGAAGCCTTATTTGTAACTTGTAGCATTGGGTAGCTGCCTGATGTCATATACCATATATCATTGAAGTTCCAATCGCTAAAGATTGACTGAACATATAGGTCAGATGCAGCAATACTGCTATTATCATTTGTCGTAACGATTGATGTATCATTCTTAACAAACAATGCACCCATTACACCGTGTGTATGTGTAATTGTACCGTCACTGTTAATAGCAATCGATGCTTTATCAAACATTGAGCTTGACAGATTTGCGTTAGCGAATACATATCCGATTGTTGCACCGGCATTATTGCTTATTACTATACCTGCAGAAGCATTGTTGCTTACAAGTGCAGTTGATGTAATATATGAGTTTTCAATAGTACCGTTGTTTTCGATTGCAAAACCGGCTGCATTCTTAGCTGTAATCTTACCGCCCGTTTCAATTGCAACTTGTTCGATTGTGCCGTTGTTAATGCCTGCTACAACAGATGCATTTTCAACTCCGTTTTCACCGATTGTCGCAACCGCAAATCTCAAGTTCTTAACAGTACCGTTGTTTACAGCAAACAAAGCTGAATAATCTTGACCGTTTACGCTCTTCTGTGATGTAATCTTCAAATCGGAAATTGTAAATCCGTTACCGTCAAGACTACCTGTAAATGGTGTATCTTCTGAACCGATAGGATCCATTTGAATGTAGTCCGAATTATACTTCATTGAAATATTATTCTTCAATACATAATGCTTTGTTAAGCTTTCCTCATCGTTACCGATGCTCTTCAATCCTGCGGCTGATGTGATTTCAAACGGACGTGCTTGGCTGCCGTCAGGAATGTTAAGATTTGATATATCTGCATCAGCTGATTGGTTCCTGAATGTAGGATACTGAGCTGTCTTGATTACCCATGTATTTGCAAAGTCCCAATCATTGAATGTTGCTATATCTCCAAGCTTTTCAGGAAGAACTGACGCACTGTTATATACATTGCTGTTGCTTCCCACCTTGCTGTAGATTTGGCTAGGCATTACTGCATATGCATTATTTATTGTTGAGTTGTCAAGGTTCAATACAACAATCGACGCTACGTGTTCATCGGTTAAATTACTTGATGTTGAGCTTATTGAACCTACATTATATACATTCTTAACAGCGTTATGGTTCAATGCTGCAATACCTGCTGCGTACTCACCTGATGTAATTGTTGCTTTATTATATGCGTCTTCGATAGTACCACGGTTATCACCTGCTACACCACCGGCTGCATATGAAGATTCAATATTACCTGAAGCTACGGCTACTCTTGAAATTACACCGTTTTGTTCATTCTTACCTGCCACGGCACCGATATATTGATATGATGTGCCTGCAACAGATGTAATATTTACATCTTCAAGTTTGAAGTCATAAACTTCACCCTTATTTACACCAAACAAGCCGTATGCTGTATCATTTGATGTAGCTGTAATTGTTAGATTTGATATTGACTTTCCGTTACCGTTTAGGTTACCTGTAAACGGTTTGGAAGTTGTACCAACCGGAGTCCATGCAGTACCGCTTAAGTCAATATCATTCATCAATACATAGTATGCATCAAGATGATCTGACATAGCCTGAAGTTCTTCGGCCGTCGTAATCTGGTAAGGTGATGCCTTACTGCCGTCAGGGTCTTCAGGAAGGATAGTTGAGCCGCCGCCGCACGATGCATCTTTAGCTACATATTCGTCCTCTGTACCTCTTTCGGCGATTACCTTTTCTACACTTGTATTATTGCTGTACTTAACAATTACAAGTTCATATCTGCTTGTCTTTGTTCCGTCAGAAACAACAATATAGAATTTATTTACTGTTCCAAGGTTTGCAATATCAGGTACTGATAATTGACCTTGATCTTCACCAAGAACAACATCACCTGTGTCTGTTACTCTGATAAGTCCAAGTTTTGAATCGCTTCTTCTTGTTGCAATTACAATGCTTGCACTGTCATCTGTGCTCGGAATAGCTGTCTTATAATTTCCGTACTTATCCGGAGTTAGCTTTGTATAATCTCTTTCTGACTTGCTCTGAACCATTACATTTGAAAGTGCCAAAGACTGGTCTTGTCTTACAAGTGTAATTGTTTCTGCAATAAAGCTGTTATCGTCATACGGATATGAGTAAATCTTGAATTTAACAGTTGTTGTCTTACCCGAATCAAGAGTTACTGTTTCAGTATTTTCACTTACCTTAAACTCGCTGTCACCAATCTGTACCTTTGAAACTTCGCTGTCTGCAACAACTTTAATATCTGCCGCAGTTGCTCCGTAAGGTACTTCATAAGTGTAACCATCGCTTGTCTTTGTAAGCTTAGTTCCGTTGACATAGACTTCTTTTTCACCCGTATTGCTTCTTATAATATACAATGTGTATGCTTGCTCTGCCTTACCGTCCTTAGATGTAACGGTAAAGTCAACCTTAGATACGTTCTTTGTAACATTATAAGATACGTTCAAGACACCGTTTGTTGATTTATCGCTGTCAAGTTTAACTACTGCATCTTCGTTTGCCGCAGTTATTGTAAGTATGCCGTTTGTTACGGTACTGTCTGCTCTTACAAGATATGTATTAGACTTAAAGTCTGCCTTTTCAGCTGTTACACCGTCAAAGACAACACTCTTTAGAGCTACGTCTGAATCTTCAACATACTTAATTATTACTTGATATGGATCACTTACAACCTTACCGTCATAACTCATAATTCTGAAGTTAAATACTGTATCATTTTCTGAGTTAAGTGCAAGATTTTCAAATACATAACCGTGTGAGTTGTCACTTACAAGAATACCGTCAATACCGAATCCTGTAAGTTCTACCTTTGCCATGTTACCTGTAGGAACTATTGAAAGGTCAACCGGATTACGTCTGTTTACAACTGCTGTGTAGATACGGTCATCAGGAACTGAGAATAACGAAATATCTACATCTGTTGCGGCACCGGCTGTAAGTTCAGTCTTATTAAGTGAAACCGACTTGACATCTGTGTCTTCGTAATCAGTATATACATACAATGTGTATGTCTGCTTTACACTGCCTGATGATGATCTAATTGTAAATTCGAACTTATTTACCTTTGAAACAGAAGGAGCGTCAAGCGTTCTCTTTGTTATAAGTTCACCATAACCTACATCATCAACACCGGCTGCGTCATTCTTCATTGAGATTTCTGCAATACCGCTTGATGTATGTATTGTGATAGTTGCAGGGTTTTCTGCTCTTGAATCGCCTCCGTTAAGATCTGACGGAATTGCAATCTCATAGATAGTAGGATTATTCTTTCTTGTGATTGCTGCGATACCATTTACGATAACCTCGCCTATCTCCGTGTTATTACTGCTCTTATAGATACTTACTGTATAAGTCTTCTTAGCATTTGGTGTACGTACATCATCAACATACAACTGTGAACGAACTTCTACAGTTATAGTTGTTTCTTCTTCAGAAGACAATGTATATGAAGTATCTGACCATACGTTGATGTATGGAATTGAAAGTGCATTTCCTGCTACATTGACAAGTTTAGCATATTGATTTGCTGTAATTGTTACATCTGCCTCAGTTACGGTTGTCGGAACACTGAATGTATACTTCAAACCATTTGAGATAGGAGTTGTATTTACAGTATCATTAACCTTTACATTGTCAAGTGACAAGTCATCTGATGCACCCTTTAATAATAAGTAGTAGTTCTTAACCAACTCTGCCTTATCATTTTGAGGTTTAACGGTAATTCTCAAGTATCTCTTACCGCCAATCGGAACACCGCCTACAACCTTATATCGGAATGCACCTTCGTCGGTCTTCTTTCTTGTGATGATGTCACCTGTCGAATCTATGATGTTTTCACTGTCATCAGGCAATGCTACTTCATGTATTGATTCGATTGTTGCATACTTATCTGTAAGCAGTATGTCAAGCAATGTATCGTGGTCAGGAACGTTTGCTTCATACAATACTGTCATTGACATATCAACATTGTATTCGCCATCCAAACCTTTTTCTGTTGTTATACTCTTAATTGATGTATCGTCTGACTTTTCTCTGAATTCAAGAACATAGTTCTTCTTCGAGCCGTTTTCAGCCTTTACTTCGATTACATATTTACCACCGTTTGCATTTGCCGGCAATGTATCCTGCCAATTATTATCTGTTGTCCAACCGGCTGTATCGCCTGCTGTTGAAGCACTGCTATCGCCGTTATTATGCCACTTATTCTGTGAATCATAGTAACCTACTCTCAATATTGACTTAGGTGAAGTTTCAATCGTAATTTGAGGTACTTCTGTCATTGAGTCTACGAAGAATATGTACTTAACGTCATCACTGTTTTCTACAGGTTCTTCTGTAGCGTCCACATTACCACGCTTGATGCTGATAATATCATTTTCACCGCTTCTTCTTGTGATGTGTAACTTATATGTCTTAATCGGCTGTGAAGTATTCTGCGATTGAACATAGATTGTATATATCTTAGCTGTATCAGTTGCTTCTGTAAGAGCGATTGTATAAGCCTTAGATGTTATACCCTTATCAACCAACGTCGGTGCAGGCTCACCATCTTCTGTAATCGCAAGTTTTGTAAATTGATTCTTAGCCTTTACTATAACATTTGCTATTTCGTCAGTTGTTTCAATACTTCCGTCATAGTAACCGCCGTTTGAAGCTACCCAGTTAGCTTCTACACCGTTTACTGTTACTGTAATATCGGTATCAGTACTCTGCGGCATAATGATTAGCTTAAATGTCTTCTTATAACTTGAACCTGATTTAGCCACATCAACTTCATAAGTATATGGATTGCTTTCCGTCAAAGCTGACAAGTTACTAACCTGTAATCTATACAATGTTCTGTCAGGTGAATCAACAGTTATAATATTATTTGCATTTGTTGTATTTCTTACTTCAGCAATATTACCGTTTATTGATGTTAGGTATATAGTTGCTGTGTTAGAAGTTGTAGGAACATATACAATATATTCGTTCTTGTCCTCTTCCTTCGCAATCTTTTCGTCATCGTATTCTACAGTCAATTCCATATCCATATCTGTAGGTGTTGCGATGATGTAGTAATCCTTTGTACCACCGCTCTGCGATGTTACGGTTACAGGAATTACGAATGAATCGTTTGTGCCGTCACCGTCAAAGTCGTAATCGGCTGTAAGTTTTGTAAATGTTGCCTTTGCAGTACCGCCGTTTGTATTTGCGAACGGTGCATTATCAATGCTTGTTACTGCCGCATTTACATCTTCAAGCTCGATTGCAAGGTCAAATACTGTATAACCCGATGTAGTTGACTTAGGAACATATACATGATATGCATTGTATATATTACCGCCTAAGTTTACACTGTCATCTGCTGTAGTATCTGTATCCTTGTTTTCACTGTCATTTGGATTTGCAGTTACCGACTTGATATTTGCATTGTTACTCTTCTTATAAATATATAGCTTATATTCGGCTGTTGCTGTATTTGTAATATCATCAGATTTAACTGTGATTGTTACTTCTGTGAAGTTACTGTTTATAGTATCTTCAAGGTCTGTTGTAACAGTTGCGCCAAGTGTCGGATTTGTGTTGTTATTGCCTGAAACGCCGTCTTTACCTGTAATTTCTACACGGTAATTTGCGTTAGATGCAAGAGCCCATACATCTGCACTTGTTGCTGTACCGTCTACATAATATACATATGAGCCGTCAAGATTTGTTTTCTTAACAGTATTGTTATCAACCTTTACAGTCAATGCATAATCATCGCTCAAACGTTTTAAATATACAACGTTTTCATATGCAGGGTCACCGTCAGCTGTTCTGTACAATCTGAACGGTACTTCCATTTCGGTTACAGAGATAGGCATCGAAACCTTAAGCTCTGCATAACCGCCGGCTGTAATATCGCCATTGTTAATGCTTACGAAGTGGTTCTTGCTCGCTGCCGTAACACCAATCAATACTTCACTTGCGTTCGGAAGTACTTCAAGATATGTATATCTTGGTTCTGAATCAGTCGGTGCATTTGCATCCAAACCGTTTACTGTTACGCTTTCAACAGAAGGAGCTTCGTCTGTACCCTTTATAACAAGCTTATACATCTTCTGTAGTGAGCCATCCTGTGAAACTACCTTAACATATCTAATCTCGTCGCCTGTCTGTAAATCCAAACCTGAAACGATTTGAGTTACATATCCTACGTTGCTTGGATTATTATCATATGCATTCTGTCTAAGTTTCTCAATGTCTGTAAGTTCTGCCAATTCATCAGATGCTTGTACAGTTACATTTGTAAACTTAGTTGTATCAGGGATTTCAACAGTCCATGTTTCACCGTTGACGTCTGATGATTCCTTAACTGCATAATATGTGCCAACCTTAATATATTCTACATCTGCATTTGTATCTGTATCTCTGATTATTAAGGTGTATTCTTTAGTTGTAAATCCGTCTTGTCCTGTTACTGTTATACGGTATCTGTTTACCGGCTGACTGTGTAGAGTTACCGCATCATTTGCCCATACATTCTGTGACTCGCTGCCCACTTCATTGTATGACAATCCATATGGTGATTTTGTCAAATCTCTTGTGATAGCTTCAACCTTAACAGTTGAATTTGCATCTTGTGTTGTTATTGAAACATCAGCAGTCTTATCACTCGAAATACCGGTCTTTAGATATGTGTAAGTACCGTTTGCATTGCTTACTGTAGTACCGTTTACAGTTACATTCATAAGGTCTGTGTTTACAGCAACCTTAGTAATTACAAGAGTATATCTCTTTGTTGTACCGTCTTTTGCCTTAACTTCAATCGTTGCAGTTGTTTCTTTACTGTTTACAACCACATTGCTCAAAGTAACAGCTCCGGTCGCTTCATCCTTGCTGTCATAGCTGCCGTTTATATGTACGTACTGAACAAGCGATGTTTGCGGAGTTGCTATAATATCAACTCTTGAAGTTGTATCAGGAATCTTAATTACGAACTTGCTGTTATCATCTGCATCATATTTTGCAGGTCTTACAACACCGTCTACAACAACATCAACGCTCTTAAGCTCAGGGTTACCTTCTACAGAAGATACCTTTACGAAGTAAGTCATTACTTGACTTCCGTCTTCTGACTTAATATATACAGGAATTGTTACACCTGCTCTAAGCTCGTCATCAGTTATACCTGTAAGGTCAACATTAACGCTTGCATCATTGCTGTTTGAATATGTTATTGCAGCTGAACCGACATATGCTGACGGTTTATAAGTTGTTTCGATTGCAACTGTTGACTGACTGTCCTTAGCCTTTACTCTGATAGGAAGAATTGTTCTGCCCGAATCTACATATGTATAGAATTCACCTGCGGTATTCTTGCTTAAGTCAGGGTCTTCATTTGCAATATAGATTGCTTTTACAAATTCAATCTCTGTATTATCAGACTTCTTGCGAAGTACAAGTTTATAATCCTTTGATGTAACTCCGTCTTCTGCTATTACTCTGATTGAAAGTTCTGTTGGACCATCATTCAATGACGGGTCAAGAGTAACTTCTCTGATTGCCTTATATGTTGCACCCGTTGTCATAGTTGAAGGCTGTTCTGTAGCAGGGTCGTAAATTACAACCTTTGAGCTTGTATTATTTGCTTCTGCAGTAATATTAATGCTTAGAGCTGTACCTGTTGTTATAATATCACTTGCATTAATACCAAGATAATACTCAATATTACCGTTCTCATCAGTAATCTGCTTTACCTTACCTGTGTAGTCAGGGCTTGCAGGGTCTGTTGTAGGTGTTGAATCAACCTTATACAGACCAACATTATTTGATGCGTATTTAATAATAAGTGTCGGTATATTCATTGAGCTGTTGTCTATGACAATACCGTCTGCTCTCTTAACATACAACTTAGTTGTTGTACTGCCGTTCGCTTCTTCTTCAAGAAGTTCTTTCGGAAGAAGAACCTTTGCAATACCGCCCTGTGTAGGATCTGCAGCGTTAATAGGTGTTGGAGTTACGAAGTTATTCGGTGTTCCGACTGCTACCTGCGAACGTGCATCGGCAGTTGTAACGTAAATTACAATACCGTCCTCCGAATAAGGGGCTTGACCTTCATATGTGTTAATTGAAGTCTTATATGTTGCAGCAACCTTATTTTCTGTTAAGTCTACTGCCGTTATACCGTTTGTTTCAGGTAATTTCAAAATATTTACCTTAAACGTCTTTTCTGTTCCGTCTTCTGACTTAACATGGATATATACAGCATTTGCCTTTGGCTGAGTTGCTTTAACATCCATTTCATCTGTATATGTTGCATCGCCATTTACATAGAATGTACTGCTTGTTGAAATCGTCAGCTTAATGCTTTCATCAGTTGTAACATTATCGCCGTCTACAATAACACCCTCTGCTACAAGTTTTTGAGTTGTGTTATCTGTTCCGTCAGTTGACGCAGGCAAAGTATATTCATACTCACCGTCAGCATTCTGCGAAAGTTCTTCGCCGCCATATGTTACCTTTATTGCAGTATTAGCTGACATTCTTATAATATCAAGCTGATATACACCCTGTGAATATGATGTATCTGCCGGAGTTACAGCAATATAAAGTGTTGTTGTATCTGCTGTAATCGAAACATTTCTCATGTCGAACGGCATTCCTGACATAGAGTCACTCTTTGCAGTTGCTTCATCAGGACGAATTGCAACCTTTGAGCTTGTGCTTGCCGCTACGGCATTAACCTGTACATAGTTAGTATCATACTTAATCTTTGCAACATACTTACCGGTTGTCTTATCATATGTAACATTGTAATTTTCACCGATTATTATACCTGTCGGCTTGTACTCAAGCTTATCAACAGTAAGGCTTCCCAAACGGGAATCTGCTGTTTTCTTGTAAATACGTAGTGTATATTCATTAACCGCACCCAATGTTGTTGTGACCTTTAGAGCAATATCCATATAACCCTTGTCATTAAAGTTCAAGGTTACATCTTCGGTTGTTGTATATGAATATACATTGCCGTTCTCAATTTGAACTTGTCCGTTAGTTACTGCAGTTGTCAATGTTACAGACGCTGTCTTAGCATCGTCATCAACTGCCCATACATACATTAACTTTTCATTACCGTCTTCTTTTACAAGAGTTGAGTTAATATAGCCGCTGTTATCAACTGATACAAACGGATCACTCTCTTCATCAAGCTTGAAAATTGTAAGTATATACGGAGCACCTTCAAGCGAATCGGCTGTCAATTTAATATATGTCTTATCTGATGTTTTTGTATTATCAAGGATAAATCCGTCATATGTGAATTCACCAGGTGTTGTTGCCTCCTTTACGGCATTTAGCAAACCATCAGGAGTGTATGTTACCTTTGCGACATCTCCGATCATAGGAGTTGTGATGATGTTAATATTAGCAACATCCTTAATCGGGATTACAACCTCGTAGTTCTGAGTATCACTCGGATTCTTCTGGTACGCGGTATATGTATTAAGCACATTTCCGCTTGCATCAACGATTTCTACCTTAATTTCCTTGATTGTTGTTGCCTCAGACTGTCTGTAAATAGTCAATGAATGGTTTGATACAGTTCCGTCTTGTGCTGTTACTTTAATAGGAATGACCTTATATGTTTCATTTGCCGACATTGTAATCTTCTGTACGTCATAGTAACCGTCATGACCGTTATCCTTGTCATGATCGCTGTTTACAGTTACATTCGCAATAGAGATTTTAGCTGATGGAGAAACTTGGCTATAGATATAAATATCTCTATCCTTAGCATCGCCGGTTTCCTTAATGATTGCATAATAGTTACCTGTATTACCTATCAGAACACCATTTCTTACATAATCCGATACTGCCGCATCTTTCAATTTAATATGGTTCTCAGGTTGGTCATAATAAACCCAATCAGCTACATCTGTAGCAGGATCGTTTTCACCAACTTTTACAATTCTCAAATCACCGTCATTTGAGTATCTTGTTGTATGAGCTTTATATATTCCGTCAAAGCTTGTGTTGCTGTTCTTAAACTCGAAGTAATAATTATCTTCAAGTTCACTGATCGGTACATCTGTAAATTCATAGTATCCTATAAACTTAGGGTCTTTTGAACCAATATTTGCGTCTGTCAACAATGTACCCATAACAGGATTTTGACCGTTCTTATCTACCATATAGATAACATCTGCGTCTACAATACTCTTAACGTGTACCGTTACAGTTGTAGCATTAGGAATTGTTGTTTGTACAAGACCTGTATAAACACTCTTTAGAGGATCAACAAGCTTATAAGACTTATCGCCTACAACAGATATTATCTCTGTATATTCATCACTGTCAAGATAACCCTTTTCAACTGCGGCTTGAGTTGCTGTGTCATCAAGTTTTGAATAATCAAATATGATTGCTTCAACATGATTATCGCTTGCATCGGCAACTTCTACATATGCAGTCTGTTTTGTACCTGTCTTTACATCTGTTACAACAAGCGTTGCAACACCTTCCTTAGTCTTTCCGCTTACTTTACCGTCTGAATCTACAGATACAAGTGAACCAGGAATAAGAGCAGTTACTCCATCCTTATCCATTTCATTCGTGATTTCCCATTTGTATGTGTTACCTGTTGTTGCATTATCTTTAATCAAGTTAAATCTATTGAATGAAACTTTCATCTGATAAGGTGCGGAACCGATATAAAGTTTCAAGCTTGAAGGAATAAGCTTCATAGTTCTGCCTGTTACAAGCACAGGGCTGAATTCGTTAGAATCAGATGCGTTTGTTGTACCAGGTTTATAGTGTGCAGGATCTTCACCCGCATAAGAGTCACCCAACTGACCGTGTGTATTTTCACCGAAGCTCCATACGTATCCGTCTTCAAGTACAACGTATGATGTTGCACCGCCTGTTGCAACCGAAATTGCCGACAGACTTCCGTCATCAACAGTTACTTCTACAGGAGATACTTTGTCATCAGATGTTGTTACATTACCGATACCCAAACGTCCAAGGTCTGCACTACCCCAGCTCATCACTCTTCCGTCTGCCGTTATCGCAAGGTTGTGCAATGCACCGACTGAAATATCAACTGCGTAGTTATTAGTACCGTCAAATACATCTACATAGTCAGGAGCGTAGTATAACAAGCTTCCGCTTTCGTCAATACCTTGTCCAAGCTGACCTTCGCTGTTAGCGCCCCACGATATAATTCTGCCGTTATCAAGCATTGCAACAACGTGATATAAACCATCATACGTTTTTAAAATATGACCGTTAAATTCATCACCAAGGTCTATCTTTACAGGGTACGAATAGTAACGATTATTGGTATTATTAATTTGGTGATTCGAGTTTTCACCCCAACCCCAAAGTGTACCGTCATAACGTACTGCCTTTGTTGCGCTACCGCCTGCACCGATACTAATGCTGATAACTTTGTTCAAGCCTTGTGCTACAACCGGAGTGCTTGATCTCTTGCTTGTATCCTTTGAAGGAGCACCAAGCTGACCTAAGCTGTTGTCACCAAAGCTATATACATATCCGTCTGCACCAAGTACCATTGTATGTTGTTTACCTGCCGAGATAGATACTATTTCAGGCAGACTTTCTACCTTTTGAGGTGTTGATACGACTATGCTTGCATTACCCAAACCAAGCTGACCGTAATCATTATGACCCCATGTATAAACTTCACCGTCACGAGTAAGTGCGATTGAATGATATTCACCTGCGTGAACAGATACAATATCCTTACCGTTTAATGCTGTTACATTTATAGGTTCATATGCACAAGATACGCTGCCGTCACCAAGCTGACCGTATTCATTGTTACCCCATGTCCAAACTGTTCCGTCCGACTTAAGAGCGATAACATGAGAGTTACCTGCTGAAATCATAGGAGCTGTCTGTGCGTCTTTATCTATTACATGAACGATACATACTGATGTAAGGTTGCCCTTCTTAACAACGATATGAGTAATACCAATCTTATTACCTGTAATCTCGCCGTCATCACCAACTGCCGTAACATCTGCAATAGCTGTATTCTTACTTTCAAATGAGATACTTCCAGGATTAGCATAATCAGTAATCAAGTTGAACTTCTTACCCGAATATGTGTCAAGAGTAGCAGTTTCTCCGACATGAATTGTCATTTCATATTTAGAAATAAGTTCTGTTCTTTCACCGATTAGAACCGGAACATAACTCTTTGTTTCGTTTCTGGCAACCGGTGTACCAAGTGAATAGTCACCATAACCGTAAACGTCACCATTTCTTGTATAGAATACTGAATATTCATCACCAAGACTTACACCTGCGATTGCGAAATCGTTATATGATGACTTGATAGTATCAATAACAGCATTTGCAATAGGTATATTTCTTTCAACGGTGTCACCTATACCAAGTTGACCCTTATTATTTTGACCGAATACATACATATTACCATCCTTACCGATAACTGTACTGTATTTATTACCGGCTGCTATGGTTACTGCATCTGTTAAAATCTTTGTGTATGTATTTTTTGTTGCACTCGGTGTATTACCAAGCTGACCGTGTTGGTCACTGCCTGTTGCATAAACGTTTGATGTAAATGCAAGAGCAATACTATGATCATATCCTGCAGCTATAGCAACTATATCTTCGGTATCTCTTACTTCTGTCGGCAACCACAATTCACCTGTGTTATTACCGACTCCGCCTTGTCCCGAATCATTAGCGCCCATTGCCCAAATTGTTCCGTTTGAACGCAATAGCAATGCATTTTCACTGCCTGCCGAAATAGCAGTTACACTGTCAACTGTTGATACGCTCTGAGGAGCAGCATATGCCGTACCGATATTACCAATACCAAGTTGGCCCTTATTGTTGCTGCCCCATGTCCATACATTACCGTACTTATCAAGAGCCATACCGAACGCATCACCTGCTGCAACGTTAATTATGTTGCTTAGTCCGTCAATCTTTGCGAATGATGTACGAGCCGATATTGCTGTTGATGCAACTCCAAGCTGACTGCAGTCATTCAGACCTGTTGAGTAAACAGTTCCGTCTGATGCTACAGCAAGTGCAAATTCTTCACCGACTGCAATATCAATAAACTTAACACCTGACGGTGTTACATCAGTAGGTTCATCAACAGATATTGTGTTGCCTGTACCAAGCTGACCGTTCTTGTTTATACCCCATGCCCAAAGAGTTCCGTCTGCTCTTAGAGCAAGTGAATGGTTACCCTTCGTTATAGCCTTAGGTTCAAATCCTACATTATTATTTGATACGATTACTTTTATGTATGCACTCTTTTGACTGTATTTGTTTTCAGCCGCAGAAATGTATGCCGTACCTGCTTTATTCGCAGTTGCAACGCCTGTTGACTTGTTGATTTCAAGTACACCAAGGTCACTTGAAACAAACTCAAATTCATTCATACTAAGTATGCCGCTCTGATATAGATTGAATACATTAAATCCTGCATCCAAATCCTTAACATCATCGACATTCATATAGATTGTGCCATAAAGAGCCGTACCGTTTTCATAAATAACAACTTCGTTACCGCCAACCATCAGAGGTACATTCTTATCAATTTGTGTACCGTCACCAAGCTGACCGTATTCATTACTACCTACAATCCAAACGTTTCCGTTTTCATCGACTGCCATCTGATGATTTGAGCCACCTGCAACAAGATCAAACTTCAAATCATCTGATGATTTAATAACCTTAGCAGGTACATACTTCTCTGTTGTGTTGCCGATACCAAGCTGACCGTATTCATTTGCACCCCATCTGTAAATGTCACCATTTACATCAATTGCGGCTGAAACGAATTTACTTGCTGAAATATCAACAATTCCCGACAGATATGAATCTCCCGAATTTTGTTCGCCTTTATAAACTTTTACCGGAACAGTGCTTGCTGTTCTGCTGTTTGTACCAAGTTGACCGTGTTCATTTGCGCCTAATGTCCAAACATTTCCGTTAGTATCAAGAGCAAGAAGATGGTTCGTACCGTGTGCAATCTTCAAGATTGAAAGTTCATTTCCGTTATCGTCCTTGTATCCCATTACCTTTGTAGGAATGTTATCCTTAGACATCTTCCAAACTTCACCGCTTATACTTAGAGCATAATTGCCGCTTACTTGAAGAATGTTATTCAAACCTGAAACGATTGATGCATAATTTTGATTATCGTATTCTTCTCCAAATACTGCAACTGTACCGTTTGCAAGTAGGATATATGCTGTATTGCCGTGAGTTGAAATTCCAACTGCACCTTCTACATCTGTACCGTCTTTATATTTAACTGTGTCAATACCGGTAGCCGATCTGTCATCATTACCGTTACCAAGCTGACCATTGTTATTATTACCCCACGAGTAAACTTTACTGCTCATTCCTATTGCAAGATTATACTTATCACCTGCCGCAATCAGAACAGCTTGTTCATTGTTTGCACCTAACGTCACCTTCTTAGGTTCAAGTGACATTCCGTTTTCTGTTTCATATCCAAGTTGATTTGAGTCATTCAGACCCCAAGTCCATACAGTACCGTCATACTTAAGGGCAATGCTGTGTCCTTTGCCGCCGTCTACCATCGGGTAGATACCACCGTTTTGACCTACGTAAACCGTTACATAACCGATTGTGTTTGAAGATGTCTTAACAACCTTCAAGATTGCTTTGCCGTCTTTAACACCTGTTATTGTAAGTCCGTCGCTTTCTACCCTAACAACTGATGTATCAAGTGATTCAACTGTATAACTGTTATCGGTTGATGTAGTCTTACCTAATAGATTTAGATATTCGGCAATCGTTACCGTAAGTGCATTATTATTAGTGTCACCTACAGAAACATTAACGCTTGAACCCTTATCCAATCTGATAACCTGTGGTTTAACGCTAAGTTGCATTTTACCCGCAATTACAGGAATATATGCATTCGCATTATCCTGATTACCAAGTTGGCTGTATTCATTTGCACCGAAACTCCATACATAACCGTCACTGTCAATAGTTACTGTATGGTTAATACCTGCAGCAACAAAGATAATATTCTTTGCAGAATCAATGTATTCGACCTTTGAAGGGCTCTTATAGTCCTTCTTAATCTTCTGACCTGACTGATACTTTTCTTCATTGATACCCCATGCATATACGTCACCGTTTTCTGTTATGGCTACGCTGTAACGATAACCGGCTGCAATATCAATTACCTTGCCAAGTGTGCTTATAAATTGAATATCGTTTGTACCAACTGAACTTATATCACTCAATTCACCGACACCAAGTTCACCGTTCTTGTTATCACCGAATGTATATAGGCCTCCGTCTCTTGCTATAAGAAGAGTATGAGTTGTATCAATATTAGTTGCGCTGCCGTCACCGATGTGGTCATTAGATGCAACCTTTATAAAACGTACATCTTTAGTATCTTTTTGAATTATTACCGATGACGCATTCTTATTAGGAATTTGCCATATTGTACCGTCAGCCTTTAGACCGTATTTACCTGAAATTTGAATCATTCTCTCGAACAAATCAAGCTGAATAGGTTTATTACCATAACCTGTATTGTTATTGATATTACCCCATGCGTAAATATGTCCGTCCTTATCAAGCGCATAGCTTGTTGTTTCGCCGACACCGATTTCAACAGCCTTTGTGCTGTCAGGAAGATTAACCTGTACAGGTTTATTAGAATTGTTACGTGTACCGTTTCCAAGCTGACCTAAGTCATTTCTTCCCCAAGTCCATACTTTACCTGTATTGTCAACAGCTACAGTATGACCGTTACCCGTTTCAATTCTTGTAATATAATTTGAAGGATTACCGAAATCAAAAGTAATCTCTGTAGGTACAATTCTGTTTTCTTTGCCTTGGTCACCAAGTTGACCCAAGTCATTTTTACCCCATGTATATACTTTACCGTCTTTATCAAGTGCAACAGTAAATCCTTCACCTGCGGCTACCTGCGGAAGGGTCTTATAGCCGTTCATAAGAACAGTTACTTCAACAGTTGTCTGTCTGCCACCGCCTGATACGATAATCTGTGTCTTACCTGTTGATACAGGATTGATTGTCAAGCCACTTACAGATGCAATGTTTCCGTTTATTGAACTTGCGCTGAAGTTTACACTTGAATCTGTATTCTGTATTACATTGAAGAACTTATTATAAACCGGATTGATAACTGATGTTTCACCCTCATGAAGTGTTACAAAATATTCATCAAGTGAAATATAATCTTCACCCGTCTTTGCAGGAACAAGTTCATTTGTTTCTGTATCTGACGATTGACCTGCCGTACCATTACCGATTTGACCAAGGTCACTTGCACCCCATGTATATACATATCCGTCTGTTAATATTGCAGAAGTATTTGTTCCGCCTACTGCAACACCCCAAACATTAGTGTTATTTACAGGGATATATGTCGGTTTAGATACCTTTTCTGTCTGGCTGTTATCACCAATCTGACCACGACTGCCCGCACCCCAAGTATAAACCTTACCGCTGTCTGTAAGTGCAGCTATATGCGTTTGGGCAGAACGCGAACCGCCAAACTGTAAATCAACAATACCGCTTGTTTCATTAGGTATGTTAATTTGGGATACCAAAGAAACCTTTTCGCCTGCGGCATCATTCAATACTTGGTAATACTGATTATTACCCCATACAAATGCTCTGCCGTCAGCAGTCATAAATGCTGAGTTATAAGGGCCTGCCGAAAGTGCGGCTGCCTCAACTTTATCACCGGTTGAAGAATTTGCATCTACAGGTAAATCTACTTCTACAATAGTTGCAGTATATGTATTACCGTCTTTTGTTGTGTCAACACCAAGTTGTTTTTCTGTATTGTCACCGACTATCCACATAGTTTTGTTACCAAGAAGTAACATTGTATGTGCGGCGCCGGCTGCTATATCAACTACTCCGCCAAGTGTACCGTTGCCGCCAACACCTCTCATTAATACCGGAGTCGGATGTTGAGAACCGTTTACATCTGCTGTTCCAAGCTGACCTCTTGTATTATTACCGAAGCTATATACATATCCGTTATCTGTTAAAACAACCGAATAATCAGCACCTGCAGCTACCTTTACCGCAAATACATTTGAAAGTGCCTTAACCAATACAGGCAATGATGCACTGCCATATTTATAGGCGCTTACACCAAGCTGACCGTAGTTATTCATTCCCCATGCATAGACTTGACCATTCTTATCTACTGCAAGAACATGGTCCGGACCTGCCGCAATATCAACGATTGTTTCAGCGTCAAGGTCAAATCTCTGGTCATTATTAGGATTGATATATTGATCAATTCTTGTAGGAGTTGCAATTACAGGAGTTGCTGTATCAATACCTACTCTGCCGTTAGTATTTGAACCCCAACCCCAAATTGTTCCGTCTGCTTTCAATGCGATTACATAACCGTCACCGATTGCAATCTTAGGATTTGTAAATCCTTCAGAAACCGTAATATGAGTTGCAACAGTCTTACCTGTAAGTGAATCTGTTGCAATAAGAACAGTTGAACCTGTCTTAAGTCCCCTAACCTTTACAGTAGTCGATGTCAAACCGCCTGTTGCGGCTGAAGGAGTTGATGATACGATTTCTGCAATATTTGGATTTAGTATCCTCCATGTAACTTCGCTTGTGGTTGTTGTTGATGTATTAAATAATGAGAATACTGTAGCCGATGAAGTTGCAGTTACATCTGCTTCATCTGTCGGATGAAGTCTTAGAACCTTTGAATCAAGTGAAACCGGACTGCTGCCGACAACTACCGGATAAGGACTGTTATCCGTTGTTTGGTCACCAAGCTGACCTTGATTGTTAAGACCCCATACGTATACTCCGCCCGTCTTAGAAACGGCAAGTACATGAGATGCATTATCGCCCGATTCAACCATCATGATATTTGACAGTTTTTCTGTTCCGCTGTTATTCTTATCAACAAAAGTTGGAAGTGTTGAAATTCCTCCGGTAACTCCGTGACCTAATTGACCTACATGGTTATAACCCCATGCATATACATTTGCATCTGCAGTATTGGTAAGTGCAACATGGAATCTGTAACCTGCAGTAATTTGCGAAATGTCCGTCAAAGGATTTGTTCCGTCTGTTGTTACCCTTACAGGATATACATTAGTCCAGTTTGTTGTATTTGTACCTGTAATGCCTTCTGTATTAATACCTGTAGAATATACATAGTTATCAAAAGCATCAGTAGGATCTGTTATATTGTCTTTTAGTTCAAATGTTACATATGCACCATGATAGTCACCGCGGCCAAGACTTACAACACCCTTGAATTCACCGCCGTTGGCACTCTTCTGCATCTTTTGAACAAGACTCGAATTACTTGTATTACCTACACCGCGTTCACCGTATCCGTTATAACCCACTGTGAATACTGTTGAATCTCTGTTCAAAATTGCTGTTGAATAAGTACCAACTTCTGCATCAAATGCATTATTAACACCGATAATCTTATTCGGTAATGTATTATTTGCACCGTTTGTACCTAAGTTACCATAATTGTTATAGCCCCAAGCATAAGCAGTACCGTCATCCATGATTACTATAGCGCTATGAACACCGGCTCTTATCTTAACAGCTTTGTTTGAAAGACCTGCACCGAAGAAACCGTTACCATCTGTACTCTTAACCTTTATCGGATAGTATTGATAGTAATCGCTGCCTGTACCCTGTCCGAGTGCAGCATAGTAATTACGTCCCCACGCATAGACGCTGCCATCTCTTGTCAATGCATATGCTGCATAAATGTTAGCCGAAATATCAATTACATCTTCAAGAGGTGAACCGTTATCAAGGACTACCTGTACAGGAGCTCCTGATTGAGTAACTGTTTTGTCATTAATACCAAGCTCACCGTATGTATTTTCACCCCATGTCCAAACTGTTCCGTCTGCCTTTAGGGCGATTGAGAAGTAATCACCCGCATCAATCTTAGGGAATACAGCTGTTCCGTTGTCAACTGCCGACTGATAGTCTGCAGGAAGGACATTAACCTCTATCAATGCATACAAGTTTGTATCCTTATCTGCAACTACAATGTTTGCCTTACCTACGCCAACAAACGAAAGCTGATTATTAAGTCCGACTGTAACAACATTTGTATCTGTGGATGCAATTCTAAATGTACCTATATCTGTGATATGGTCTTCAAATACGTTAAAGCCCGAAACAATACTCGGTATAAAGCTTCTTGAAGGAGCACCTTCATATGTTGTAATTTCATTATTTGTTATACCGGTAAGCTTAATCTTTTTAGTACCGACAGCTGTAGGATAATTGCTGTTATCAAAACCGCCATTACCGATTTGACCTTGAGTACCAAGACCCCAAGCATATACGTCACCATCTGTTTTTATAACTGCAGAATGATTGCCGTTGTTACTTGCATCTGCCCAGATTACTCTGTCAAGATTATTAGTACCGTTTTCGTCTTTAACGTTTGTAAACTTGCTTTCTGACAGATTTGTAGAACCTACGCCAAGCATTCCGTAATCATTCTTACCTGTTGCAAGAAGTTCCTTACCGTTTTCCTTAATTGCAAATGTAGCTCTTGCTCCGCTGATACGGATTACATTATCTATATTGTTATTCTTTCTTGGCAAGCCGTCTGAATTAACAACACCAAGCTGACTGTCTACACCTTTACCCCAAACATATGTTTCCTTGTTTTCGGTAATTGCAAATCCACTGCCGTAACCCGCAGCGATTGCTACAACTTTATCATTAATAGAAACTTGAGATTTTGCTACTACACTTGTAGAAAGCTTACTTGTACCGTGTTCAATACTGCCGTTATAACCCCAAGCATATACTCTGCCTGATTCTGCAAGAGAATAGCTTGTAGCATTTCTGCCGCCTGCTATTGCTATTGCTCTTGATACACCTGTATATATCGGTGAAAGGATATAACCTGCACTACCGCTCTTGATTTGTCCGTTGTAATTCTTACCCCAGCCATATACGTCCATTGTATCTGTAATTGCAAGTGCAAATTCATCTACACCTGAACCGCCGACTGAAATATCAGTTACAAGCAAACCGTTATTTACAAATGACTGAATCATTTGAGGAGTATTAAGCTGAACACTTGTTACCAAGCCTTGACCAAGCTGTCCATAATTATTTACACCCCATGTCCAAAGATGTCCGTCAAAATCAAGCGCCATTACGAAATTATCGCCTACAGCAATCTTTTTAATATTTGACATAACCTTTCGAGGTTCTGTTTCCATACCGCCTGTGTATCCAAGGCCAAGTTGTCCTGAAGCATTATTACCCCATGACCAAACTGTTCCGTTTGCCTTTAGAGCTACAGTAAATGTTTGACCTGCCTCTACCATCGGATATGTTACGTATTCGTCTTTATCAGGCACTACTGAAACTAAGACATAAAGAGTATTAATTACATTATCTGTACTGTCTTTAATCTTAATTTGAACATATGTCTGTCCGACAGTTTTACCTGTTACTGTACCGTTTGAATCAATCGTTGCAACATTGCTGTCCCATACGTCAAATTCCTGACTGTATGTAGCTGCCGCATCAGCTGATGAGAATAGGTTAAACGAACCCTTAATATCAATTATATTACCAATGTTTTGCTGCTTGTCAATCTTAGCAAGTATTTCTCTTTCCTTGACTAAAATTGTAGGCTCTGCACCTATCATTTGTGCAACATTGATTTTGTCGCCTGCATTTTGCAATGCAAGCTGTGAAGAAGTATTATCACCAACTGACCAAACGCTACCGTTTGAATCAATATATAGTGAGTGTGCACCGTTTCTTGATGATGATGCACCTATTGCATCAGTTGCTGTTGTACCGTCATTCTTCGCAAATTCCGAATACGGAACCATTGAAGTTGAGTTGTCTTCAGAACCGTTTGCAAGTTGACCGTGGTCGCCTAAACCTGATATTTTAAGCTGGCTGTCTTTATCTATTGTATATATGCTGTCACCGCCGCCGATTATCGCTGTATTATCACGTCCAAGCATTTCTGTCGGAGTTCTGAGCGTTGATGTATTATTCGGCGAAATTGCATAGTATGCGTTATTACCCCATGCATATGTCTTTGTTGAAGGCTTACTTGAAGCATCAAGAGAATATGTAACAGCTATACCGTTTTGGTTACCTGCACCGATTGCCATTGCTCTGTTATCAAGCGGTACTAATGTATATACTGAACCTGACGTTCCGCCTGTTCCGTATTCATATGCATAGTTCTTACCTAATGCATATACAAGACCGTTTGAAGTAAGCGTATAAACCGTTGCACCTCTGCCGGCTGCAACATCTACCGCATTAACTGCCGGAGATACAACAGGAGTATTGTAGCTTGCGTCATTTGCAATCTTTAATTGTCTGTATTCATTTGAACCGAAACCATATACGTTACCGTTTGAATCAAGTGCAACAACAAATATCTTCTCGTCATTCAATCCGCCTGCTGCAATCGCAACGATATTTTCAAGATATGTCTTATCTGCATTGCCTTGGTTCTGTTCACCCTTCAATACCTGTACCGGTACATTTGAGCTTACAGTTGTTCCGTTGCCAAGCTGACCGTTGTCATTTCTACCCCACGTCCAAACTGTTCCGTCTGTCTTTAGAGCTACCGCTGTCTGACCTGCTGCCGCAATCTTTATAATATCGCTTAAAGAGTCTATCTTTTCCGGATATACAACTGTTCCGTTTGATACACCGTTACCAAGCTGACCGTATGTATTTTGACCCCATGTCCAAACTGTTCCGTCTGCCTTTAGAGCAACAGTAAAGTCTGTACCTGCAGCTACCTGCGGATATGCTACACTTGTTTTTCCGACCGTCAAATCTGGCGGACGCACTTCTACCTTAACAAGACCTGTTGTTAGAGGGTCGTTTGCAATAGATACTATAACATATGTTGTACCTACACCCACCGGCGTAATTTCACCGGTATCAGGATTTACAGTTATAATATTATTGTTTCCGTCATATGTCTGCCATAGAAGCTTAGCATCTGTCTTACCGCCGTTATTTGAGTTGAATACATTAAACGAATCAACTGACGGTGCCGGAATTGTTACACTTCCGCCATTTACCTTTAATGAATATAGATATTGACTCATTGTCAGGTAAGATGCACCAACTCTTACAGGAGTCGACTCATCTTTATTTGAACCGTTGCCAAGTTTATAATATGAATTATTTCCCCAAGCCCAAACACTACCGTTTGACTTGATTGCATACATTGATTGACCCGGTCTTTCATCAGCTGTTACTGCCGCATTAATTATATCTTCAAGATATGTACCCTCTTCACCTGAGTCACCTGCAAGTACATTGCCTACTACACCGAACTTAGAATTCGGTCCTTGTCCTGTTGCATATATACCCGCCTGACCTGATGTATAAAGTCTTCCGTCTGTCATTAAAACAACCGAACTCAATGACGTATCTGCAAATACCGGAGATGCTGTAATTGTCGTTGACGGATAATTTATAAGTTTAATCAAGTAATCAGCGCCTATTCCGCTTGCTGATTCGACATGAACTTTTACAAGTTGTTCAAACTTATCATTACCTGATGTTGCGACATTATATGTATTCAAGCTTGCACCGGCATAGCTTGTGTCATCGCCCTCTGTAAAGACAGTACCGTCAAGGGCAGTCATTTCGACATTATAGAATTGTACTGTTGCATTCTTGCTTGTCGCAAATACAACCGGAGTTGCCGAAACAGCACCAAGAGGCAATTCAACTTCATACAACGCGTCAGCATCTGCCGGAGCTTCATCACTTAGTACACCAAGTGCCGTTGACGCTTCACCGTTCTTCATAACAAGATTTACAGATACCTTTTTCAATGAAGTATCATCACTGTCATCGGCTTGCATTTCAATACTGTCTGCAGACATTGTTTCAATCGCCTGCTCATAATTATGTTTGCTGTAATCTGCGACAACTGTCGGTTTTGTATTAGTAGTTGAATTACCAAGACCTGTTGTACCGTAGCCTGCATAACCCCACATCATAACCAAACCGTCAGTTGTAATTGCAACTGCATTATGCCAACCTTGTTTTGCATACAATGCTTTCTTACCGTTTAAGTCAGCTTGGGTAGTTGTAATTCTGTCAGATGTTGTTCCGTTACCTGCTGAGCCATATCCGTTATATCCCCAAGATACAATTTGTCCGTCACTGCGAAGAACACTGCCGATATGTCCGATTGCGTCAGAATTAATTCTAACTGCACCGTTTAGCATTGAGTTATTCTTTGTGATATTAACCGGTACACCTGTTACATATGAATCGCTTGTATTCTTAGGATCTATTGCTGATTTATAGTTTCTGCCCCATGTATATAGAGTGCCCTTTATATCAAGTGCCATTGAATATGATGCATAGTTACTGTATCCGCCTGCACCGATGTCTACGATAAAGTCACTGCCATTACCGTCGCCAAGATATGTGTTTGTATTATTGTTGCTATAACCTGTACCGACAACTCTCATAGCGACTGTCGAACTATGATCTGAAGTATCACCGTCACCAAGTGAGCCATAAATACCCCAACCCCATGCATAAACTTGACCGTCTGCCGTTAAAGCAAGGTTGTGATATGCACCGACTGCGATTTTTACGATATTTGTAAGAGGTACATTATTTGAATTAGGATCAGACTGATTTTCCTTTCTAAGTACCTGTTCAGGATGATCATGGTCACCGCCTGCAGTACCTATACCTAATTCACCGTGTGCATTGTAACCCCATGCCCAAACTGTTCCGTCTGCTTTTAGAGCTACTGTATGATAGAAACCAGGCTGAACTTGAGGGTATGCAATATAATTTGTACCTTGCGGTTCAACGTTTAGTTTGAAGAAACCTTCTGCCCCGTTTTTATCCGTTACAATAATATATGTTATACCTGTCTTTTTAGCTGTCACAACACCTGTCTTTGCATCAACTGTTGCAACTTCCGTATCAACCGATTTAAAAGTCAAATCATCAGGAGTATATGCAGACGCTCTCAACAAGTTAAATGATGATACACCGCTGATACCGCTTAAATCAATCGAAAGAATATCTCCCTCTTGAATTGAAGTTACAATTTTACTTGTATTCTGCATCTTTAATGTGTCGTAATATATTACAACATCATTGTCAACTCCATTGTTTGTCCATGTTGCTGTCGAGATTGTAAGTTGTGGCTGACCCATATCAGATACTACCTTAACAGGCGCTTTTCTTCTATCAGTCGTACCGTCACCAAGTTGACCGTTTATGTTATAACCCCAATCCCATACAGAATAGTCTGATTGCACAGAACCCATATGGTATCCGCCTGCATATAGACTTACTGTATCCTCAAGGTAATCTTTCTTTGTTTCGCCTCCAACTACACGTGTTGCATATACATATGTAGCATCTGACTTGTTAAGACCTAATTGTCCGTATGAATTATTACCCCATGCATATACCTTTGTGAATGGATCGGCAGATGCATCTTCAATAACGCGAGCTGACATTTGCTGCATACCTGCGGCAATTTCAACTACGTCACTAAGCTCTGTTGATGCGTCTGTCTTTACAACTGTCGGTACGTTTACAGTGCTTGCACTCGTATCTACACCAAGCTGTCTTTGGGCATTATAACCCCATGTATATGCTTTTCTGTCAGTTGTTACAACACCTGCCGATACACCGCCGGCTGTAATTTGTACCACATTTTGTAAGCCTTTGTCTGTATCACCATCGATACCTACAGGTCGAACCGGTGTTAAAGATGATGTGTATGATTTATTACCAAGCTGACCGTTAGAATTCTGACCCCAAGTCATAACACTGCCGTCTTTTCTTAGAACTACAGCGAAATCGTTAGTGCCGTTTACCCAGTCACCGCCTGCTGCGATTTGTATTACATCGCCCAAATATACTGTATATGCCAATCCGCCGCTTACTCTTACAGGAGCATTTGAACCGGTATTTGTGTTATTACCTAACTGACCTACATTATTTTGACCCCAAGTATAAACATTACCTTTTCTGTCAAGAGCCATTGCGAATGTAGGACCTGCTGAAATTTGGATAATATCCTCCAAATAAGTGCTTGAGCTATCCTGCTCACCTGTTACAACTTGCATAGGTGTCAAACAGCTTGTTTTACTTGAATCAGTTGGGTTACCTTTTACACCGATACCTAATTGACTGTAGCTGTTATCACCCCATGCCCAAACTGTTCCGTTTTCACGAAGTGCAAGAGCATAGTAACGATTACCACCGTCAAATGTACCTCCTGCTGCAACCTGTACTACATTTGTAAGGTATTGGTTACCTGTAGCGCCACCCAATACTTGTACAGGAATAAGTGAATCCGCTGTACTGTTGTTACCAAGCTGTCCCGCAACATTGTAACCCCATGTCCAAACTGTTCCGTCTGCCTTTAGAGCTACTGTTGACGATTGCTTAGCTGAAACCATAGGAGTTGCTACTGCGTCTTTCGGCTTAACTTGTACACGAATAATACCTACAAAGTTTCTTGTAGGATCTGTATCACGAATTATTACAACACCTGTTCCGTACTTACCGTTTTGGTTTGGAACAATTGTATTGCCGTTCTTGATTGTAAACAAAGTCTCGTCAAATGAAGAAATTTCAATATCCTTAGCATTTGAATATGAAGAACTCTTGTCAGTGATAAGGTTAAATCCGAAGATTTGTTCACCGATTAGCTTTGATGTGTCTATAACAAGCTGTTCATCTTCAGCGATTGCTTCACCGCCCGACAAGCTTCTAGGCATTGAAGAATCTTCATATTTGCGTACAGTAGTACCTGTTTCACTCTTCTGTACTTCTGCATATTGAACATCAAAGTTTGTTGTCGGAGGGTATCCGACACTTACCGGAATTGATGAATTTTCATTCTTTGAGTTACCAAGTTGTCCATCTGTATTCAGACCCCATGCCCACACGGTTCCGTCTGTACGCACGGCTGCACCGAAGTGACCATTTTGTGCACCGACAATTTGTACAACATCCTTCAAGTTTTGTACGTCCTGAACTTCATTTGTTGTAGTTGTTTTACCATTACCAAGCACACCATATCCGCCAAATCCCAAGCTTGAAACTGTTCCGTCTTCTTTTAGGATATATGTATATCCGGTATT
>OLPQ01000085.1_pt1 | contig 79221 bp, 90 predicted proteins | sample 1672451 | NCBI WGS metagenome assembly OLPQ01 (sample SAMEA3136687, study PRJEB25190) | human gut metagenome | biome: human gut; feature: human-associated habitat; material: faeces | place: Austria | collected 2013
CGTCCACGCTGGTCTTGATCTCCAGCATCTTGCCGGTCAGGTTCTTGTAGCTCTGCTCATTTACGGCTGCGGTTCCGTCCCGTGTGGCGTTGCCGGTGGATTCCAGCGTGACCTGCTGACCGGATATTTTCCGGGTCATGATATAGGAGCTCAGCACGTTTCCGCGGGCATCAGTGACAGATACAATGTTTCCAGGCGCGGGCAGGGGAAAATCCGCCGGGACGGTTACTTTGAGTGGTGTGTAGGTCACGCCCTGCATCGTTTCAAATATCGCCTGCGCTACCGGCTTCAGTGCTTCCGCAGTGGCGGATGTCAGCAGCAGGTTGCCCTGGATAACCAAGGCATTTGATCCACTCTCATCGGACGGATACAGCACACCCACGTCGTCATCGCTCTGCCGGATCTGTACTTTGGCGACCGGCGCAGTCTGAAACTTGTCATGCGACAGGCCGTCCCTTATGTATACGGTTGGCCCGATGCTCTGCGATGTACTGTAATTTGTGTACCAGGCAAATTCGATTTTCCCGTCCGATGTGGCCCGCAAAAAGGTACAGGACGCTTCGGCCACCCATGCAAGCAGCTGGCGGCCGGTCAGGTTATCGGCATAAAAGGCCTGCACCAGATAGGTTCCGTTGCGGGGCAGGGAGTTGTTGGCAATGGTTACGCCGCACCGCTGTGCTACCAGCCCGGCGAATTTCCACAATGTCATCGGAAACTGATCCTGAATGGATCGCAGCCAGGTAGACTGTACGCTATCAAGCCGGGATACAGCGTCATAAGCGTATACTTTATAGGTGTTGCGGGTCTGGCTGGTAGGTTTAACTGCCCAGTAGGTGCCCGCCAGGGTTCGATGGCCGGATGTCTCCCGGTAGTGGGTCAGCCGGGTCCCGGATGTGATCGGAAGATCCGTTCCCGGTTCCACCCAGATTGTGATTTCCAGCTTATTGGAGCAGGCTGCGCCAGGGCACAGGTCTGTGGTTTTGGATACTGTCTCGGTACAGATCAGGGAACGGATGGCATTCTGACCAACGGTGCCGGCGGCAATCTCAGTGCCGTCATCCAGCATCAGGATGTTCTTAACCATTCAGGCACCTCTTTAGCATTCTTTGATTTCCAGATCCATGTCCCGCCAAACACCGGCTTTCAGCCGCTGCAGGGCCGCCCCGTAGTTGGAGCAGTAGCAGGTGCGGGTGGTTGTTTGTGCCACGTCTGCGGCGTCGCCGGGGATAGGGCAGGTAAACTGGAATGTGGTTTTGTTTTGCAAAAGGCCGAGCAGGTAGGCACAGTCGGCGTTATCAAGGTAGCTGTAGGTCAGGGTACAGGTCAGTACACCGAACCGCAGCACCTCACGGTGGTAAACGCCCATCTCGTCGGCGCCGCTGTCACTGCTCTCAACGTCCGAAAACTTGATGGTGGGGGAGCCGGTGGGAACCGGTAGGGAATGGCTGTCGATCTGCAAGAGGGAAGTGCGCTTGAGCATCAGTAGGCACCCCCCAGCATGATGGATTGCGACTGCCGCGCGCGGTTGAAGCTGCGATAGATCACGTCGTCACCAATGACAATGTCGCCGCCGTTTTCCTGCACCGCTTGCACGATGGTGCGGGCGGCTGCGTTGATGGCGTCGAGCACGGCATGGTCGGCCTGGCTGCCGACGGAATTGACGGACGGTGTACCGGCCGCGATGGTCGAGCGGAGGCGGCTTGTGGATTGTAGCCCCAGGTCGTCCATGGCATCGGTGACATACCCGGCATTTTTTTCGATGCCAAGTGCCAGACCTTGCGGAATGTAGGGACCAATTTCAAATTGCATGAGTTTGGACGGCGACGCAATGCCGAAAAAGCTCTTGATGGCATTGAGGGCCGACTTTGCAACGTTGGTTGCCGCCTCCCACAATGCCCCCGCCATGGAGCCGATACCGTTGATAATGCCTTGGATGATATTGGTGCCAAGCCCGTTCCAATCTTTGACGACAAACGCATTCCACAACTTCGAGGCAGCGGACTTTGCAAGGGACCACAACTGTCCCGGCAGCCCCTTGATAATGCCGACAATCCCCGTCAGAATGCCTCTTGCTGCGCTCAATACGCTGCCCAGCATGCTTTTAAGGCCGTTTGCCATGCTTGTGATGGCATTGCTGCCCAGGCTTTGCAGCGTCGCGGGCAGGTTTGCAATTGCATTTTTAACGGCATCGAATATAGATGTTCCTGCGGATTGTACGGCACTGACCATGCTTGTGATGCCGTTTTTGAGCATCGTAATAATGTTGCTGCCAAGGCTGTTCCAGTTAAATGCCGTAAACACGCTGACAACGGCTTGTATAATCTGGGGGATATTGGCAATCAACGTGGGGATTGCCTGTATCAGCCCCAGCCCAAGCGTTACGATAATATGCAGCCCTGCCGCTAACAACTTGGGGGCATTGTCGTTAATCAATCCCGCAATATTTGTGACGATCTGCGGCACATATTCGATCAGCGTGGGCAGGCCATTGGCGATGCCCTGGGCAAGGTTTAGCAGCAAGTCGATGCCGGCATCCACAATGTTTCCGAAATTGGTGCGTAGGGTTTCTGTAAATTGCAGCACCATGGGCAGCGCCTGTGCCAAAAAGTTGGGGACGCCCTGCGCCAGCCCTGCACCCAGGCTTTGCAGCATTTGCGTTCCGACAGGTATCACCTGGAGCACAAGCGCAGACAGGATATTGCCGATTGCCGGGAGCAGATTGCCTGCCAAAAAGGTGGTTACAGTCTGTGCAAGGCCCTGCAATGCCGGGCCGACGTCGCGGCCAAGCGTTAAGTTGGCCATCACATTGCTGGCGGCCGCCTGCATGGATGCAAACGAGCCGGACAGCGTTGTCGCAGCCTCTTCGGCTGTGGTGCCGGTGATGCCAAGGTTGTCCTGGATAACGCCGATAGCGTCAATGATGGAGCTGAACGGCACGTCCTTGACCGTGTCGGCCGTAACCTTGACGGAATCACCCAGTACACCACTGTCGTTAATCAGACGGGCCATCTCGGACTGTGTGCCGCCGTACCCCAGCTTGAGGTTGTCCAGCATCGTGTAGTTGTCTTTGGCGAAACCCTGGTATGCGTACTGGATGGCGGACATATCGGTGCCCATCTTGTTGGCGTTGTCCGACATCTGGACAATGGCCTTATCTGCGTACCCGGCCGCCGCGGCGGTGTCCCCGCCCAGGCCCTGAAGCAGGGTGGCCGAAAAGCTCGTCACCTGCTCCATGTAGTTGTTGGCCGATACACCGGCCGTCCGGAATGCCTGATCGGCCGCCGCAGTCACCTGGGAAGCGCTGCCCTTAAACAGCGTTTCAACGCCGCCGATGCTTTGTTCAAGGGCAGCGCCCTCGGTCAGCGTCTTGCCCAGCGCTGCGCCAAGCCCCGCTGTGGTAATAGCAGCTATGATGGCCCCGGTCAGCTTGCCGCCGATGCTCGCACCGGCGCTGGATACCGCAGCATCCCCGCCGATGGCCTGCTCAATCCCTCCGCTGATGCCTCGAGCCGATGGGACGATCTGCACATACGCGGTTGCCACATCGGATGCCATACTTGTCACCTCTCTCTCTTAATGATCCGGGCACGTGCCCGCTCAAAGTCAGCCGGTGTGTTGTAGGCAACCGGCTTGCTATCGGATTGCTCTTCCTTGCCGCTGATTGCGTCCAGAACCGACGGTGGCCGCCTGCGCCCGTGTGCGCCGTCCCTGCTCTGCATCCAGCACAGCGTAGTCAGTCGGTCGAGCATGGCGGCCTGCAGCATCTCGGCGTTCGTCACGCGCTCGCCGGACATCGCCAACCGGATGCGGGAATCACCCCGCAGGCCCGCAGCCAGCGTGGCCAGCAACGGTACCGGCAGGGCGGTCATATCCAGCACGTGGTACGTCTCGGCCAGGTCGCAGATCAGAGCGTCCCGATCAGCGGCCAGCATGGCGGCAAGGACAATCAGTTTTTTGCCGGGGTGCCCAGTGCCTGCAGGATCTCCGTCAGCTCACGGTCCACGTCTTCAAGCGGAACGCGGCCAGCCTCATTGGTCAGATGGTCGTAGAGCTTGGCACGGATATCTTTGCCAAGAATCAGCAGACTGACGGTCGAATATTCCAGGCGGTTGCCGCTCTTCAAGTCGGCGAGAGCGTCCATCAGCAATGCATTGTTGAGCACATCGGGGTCAATCTCGCACGTAAAACCGGATGTAGTTGTAATTTGCATGGTGTCTCCTTAGCCTCTGGCGGTTCCGCCGATATACTCGTAGTGCGTGTTACCATCGCTGTCAGGCAGGGCGGTCAGCGTCATGCCCAGGAATACCGGATCGTTGTCCACGTAGGTGATGTCCTCCATCTCGGTGGGCTTGGCATTGGGGATAACCACACGGTGCGGGATGTTTCCGGCTGCAATCATCTCCACTACCCAGACGCTGGACTGCAGCTCCTTGCTGTTGCACTTGACAACCAGACCCGATCCGGTGTCGGTGCCTGTTACGTTATCATCGCCAAAATAAGATTTGAGCGCGTTCACGTTGAGTGATTCCAGCAAAGCCAGCTTGAACGTGTCGGTCTTTCCGGTCTGCGGGGTCAGCACGGTGTCGCCGCCCCACGCCTTGACCTCATCGCTGTCAATGGACGTAGAGTTTGTCACGCCATCCTCAGACACATAGCCGAGGCACTTGTAAGCTTCGGCCAGTGCGGTGACGGCATCGGTAGGCAGGGCAGTGCCTGCCGGGGCGCGGAACAGAGCCCCGCCGACTTTGGGTTTTCCGGCGGTCACTTTGGTTACATCTGTAGGCATAGTAATATCCTTTCAGTTAATCGTAGTAGGTCACGTCAAATACCGCCTGATAGCGGTATGTTTTGCTTGATGCGTCAGTAAAATTGTAATCGCTGTTCAGGTGCACGGCGGCTACGCCGGGTAGCTGTGCTGCTCTAAACATGGCCGTTTTAACCTGTTCGTTCAGTTCTGCCGCGTGCAGCAGCGTGGGTGCATAGGACTGCACCGCCAGAATTGCGGTGTTGATGTAATTTTCCCGGCTTTCCCCGGTCTTTTCCAGCACGGCAAAGGTGCCCGGCGCACCGGGCGGCCGCTCCATATAGCAGGGCACGTCCAGTGCGCCGGACAGGTACTCCAGGATTGTTGCTTCAATCATCTTCAGCCCCTCACTTTCATCGCACCGCCGAACACTTTCAGCAGCGTATTGTTGCGGTAGTTGTCGCTACGGGCTTCAGACGTGGACGGGTAGACGATGGCCGATGCGCGGGTCTTGCCCACATAGCCGTCATCCGCCGCATAACCGTCCCCGGCTGCGGAGGCTTTCTCCTTGGCAAGCCGCACGCACTCGTCCATGATTCCCCGGCTTTGCATCAGCTCCCTCACGCCCTTGCGGTTGAGTTTGATGCGCAGCTTACCCATACTTCTCCACCTTGACTTTCTTGTTCCAGCACAGCGGGATCAGGTTCTCAATGCCCTGCACCACATCGCCGTAAGTCCGGAATTTTTGCCCGAAGAACTCCACCGTCACGTTGTGCCAGTCGTTGGCGTCTCCCTTGGGCAGGGCCAGCGTATAGGCCAGCCGCCTGCCGTAGAGCTGCAAATCGTTGACGATGTCCTCCGTGGCCGGTTCGCCCACCAGCACGTTGTGGACAGTGACTGGTGTTTCAGTGTAGATCGGCGCGTGGAAAGCGTCCTCGCCGGTCTTGGTCTTTTCGTACAGGATGATGTCGATACCCTTCAGCATAAGTCCTCCAGCGGGCTGTGTGCGCCCAGCCTGCTGCCCACGCCCAGCAGCTTCTTTTCCAGCTTGGAAAGGTACAGCTCGCCGGTAGATCCGCCGCTCATGGTCCAGCTTTGGCTGTAGCCCAGCGCCGTGGCGGTGCCCTGCGTTGCGCCCATGGGGAAGGTGACAGCGTCCCCGCTGCCGTCCTCGCCCAACTGGCGGCGCACCATCCGGCAGGATACCAGCCGCTTGCGGTCAGCGTCGGCATCGGCGTTGTAGGTGTCGATGATAAGCGCCGCCTCGCTCAGCAGGGCGGTGCAGCGGCTGCGCTCCTCATCCGACAGGATGCGGAAGCCTGCCTCCACGTCCTGCAGTTCTGCGTAGCTCATGGCGGCACCTCATCAGGTGGCGGTCTCGGTGCGCTTGATGTACAGGGTCTGGGGCTTGGAGACCTTCAGACCATACACCTTGCGGCCCTGCACAGCGGATGCGCCGATGTACTTGCCGGAGCCGGACAGATCCTGCAGGTGCACAGCGGTCTGCCACTCCATGACGCGGTGGCACCAGTTGGGGTGGCCGGCAATGAACTCGGTGGTGGTCTTTTTGCTGCTGACGCGGGTGGTGGACTCGTAGTCCATGTTGTTGCTTTCGAACACGTTGAAGCCCGCAATGCGGCCAACAACGCCCTGCTGTACCATCTCCTGAGAAAGGTCGCCCTGCTTGATGAAGTGCTCGTCCTGCATCAGCACCTCCAGATACTCCGGGGATGCAATGAGGAAGCGGCCTTCATTGGGCACGCCCTTGCGGCCCAGCACCCGCTTGGCCTCCAGTGCCAGCTTGTAGGCGTTGGCCTCGGTGGCGGCGGTCTTGGTGGCGCTGATGGTAGCACCGGCAGCGCTTTCCAGCGCATCGATGGACTTCTTGTCGATGGACAGCGCCAGAGAGTAACCGGCACTGTCCAGACGCTCTGCCACGATGTCATCGGGCACGCTATCGGCATCGTAGCCGTCGATCAGCTCGTTGACCGCCTCGTCGTGGTCGATGTTCAGATCCAGATAGGTGGTGGTGCCCACGTCGGCATCAACGCCTTTGGCCTTGTCGTACTCCTTGACGGCCACCTCGGTGTCGCGCACCGGGATCTTGACCTTGCCGGAAGTAGGGTCGCCCTCGTAGCGGCTGTTGAAGATGAGATTGTCGCGGGTCACCAGCGTGTTACGCAGCTTTACGTCCACATAGGATGCCCAACGCTCCTGATTTGCATGTGCCATAAAAATACCTCGCTTTCTCCGTGCGGCTGCACGGGTCAGATTTTCAGATTCGGGTTCAGTTTGCTGAAGGCAGCCAGAACGCCATCCGGCTGGCTGGGGTTATGGTTCGGAGCACCACCATCTCTAACATTGGGATACCCGGCAGGCTGGGTGTCGCCGAACGCCCACGGGTTCGCCTTGACTGCATCCTCCAGCGCCTTGTTGATGTCGGTGGTGCGGTCTTTGGAGCCCTTCAGGGCATCCAGATCCAGCAAAGCTCGCACGGCATCCACGCTGCGGCCCTTCTTGCCGAGGATGGCGGTGTTTAGGGCGCTGTCAAAGGCAAAGCCATCGGCCTGCGCCTGCATATCCGCCTTCAGCTTGGTCACCTGCGCCTGAAGCCCGGCAACGTCCACACCGTCAAAGGCCTTCAGGCCGTCCTGTGCGGTCTTGAGCTGCGCCTGTGCGCTGTTCAGCTGGGTCTGCAAGGCTGCGGCTGCGCTTTTCTCCCGGGCGATGTCGCTGCCGTTCTCCTGCATGAGCCAGTTCAGCTGCTCCTCGGTAATGCCGGGGATCTTGTTCCTTACGTCTTCGCGTTTCATGGTGGAAACTCCTTTCTGTGGGTAAAACCTCGGTTTGGTGACGCAGTTCTCCGTCTGCGTCCGGTTGTGGGCAGGGTACGCACTGCCCGCTGCGATGGTGTCCGTTCCGTCCTCATGCGGGCAAAACGGGCATGAAAAAAGCACGGTGCGGTTCTGCATCGTGCTTTCAACAAATTGTTGGCGCGGCCATTACGGCACAATCTCCACGCCGTGTAAAACGTCCGTGTAAAAACACAGCCGGTACTGATGCGGGCAGATGTAATTCACCTTGAACCGTTCCGGGCTGGTCACTGCAATCAGCACGGCCAGCATCAAAACAAGCAGCTTCTTCATTGCGTTCTCCTAAAAATGGGCATGAAAAAACCACGGTGCGTGTGCATCGTGGTTCAGGTGTCTTCTTTGATGTCATCCAGCGGAGCAAGTGACTTTGTTTTTTCCAAATACCACTTGGCAAACGCTTCCGAATCGCCATCCAGTACAAGGCCGGAATCGCTAAAATCCACCGCTTCAAAATCCGAAAAATTCACTTCTGCTTTTCTACTATCAGCCACTTTGCCCACCCCTTTTCAACCCATTTTGAAATCATTTTTTGTGCGTCTGAATCAGATATTTTGTTGGGTTTTCTTATAAGAAAACGTCGCACATCATTTTGCAATCTGATGTTATCACAATTTGGAGATTTCGTCAATATTTCCAATCCGCCATTGTTTTTGGCGATAGTGATTCCCTGATATCCAGGAATAGTAACAGCTGCGATATCTTCAATTGAAAAGCTGCTGTTTCTCGGATGGTTATGCAAAATCCAACTATTTAAGCCAGTTGAAAGCGGTGGAATAGAGATTGTGGTTTCATCGCCAAATACAATAGTCTTTCGACTTAAATCTCCTGAAACAATAAAAGCTGTTTCAAAGCAGTTGTTTTTGTCGCGAGAAGTTTGAAGCAGTTCTTTATGTAACGATCTAAATTGCTTGTTTTGATCTTCGGTAAACCAATCGACCTTAACAGCGGGGAAATCATTGATTACGGAATCAGTGATTTTCGTAATGGGACCTTTCCCTCTCTCAGCAGCACTGATCAAATACTTTTGTCTTTCGGCATACGCCGCCCGTTTCTGGGCATTGATGCGCTCCTTGTTGGCGGCATAGTTCACCCGGCGCATTTTGTTGATGTCGCCGCCCGCATCCCGGTACTGTTTCAGGTATTTTTCCGGGTCATATCCCGCCACAGTGGTATTGTGGTCAAAACGGATGGCAAACTCACAGTCACAGTTGGCGTGGATGTGTTCTGCGTGGCCGCCTTTCAGCACCTTGCTGCTAGCTTTCTGCCAGCCGTTGCTTGCCAGTGTGATGCAGAAGGGGCAGGTGTCCCCGTGGGGTACCCAGGCCCACTCGGCCCCGTCGCGGACAGCGTTTTTCAGGGTGGTATCGGCCCCGGCACGCTTGACCAGGCGGCTGACGCCGTTGGGCAGGTTGGCCGGGTTTTGGTTCTTGGTGGCGTTCACCATGCGGGCCACCTCGCCGTAATCTGCCGGTTCGGCAGGTTCGGCGGCGGGCACCCCGGCGTTGGCCGCTTCGGCCAGTGCATCATACATCTGGCAGGCCAGCTCTGCGCTGCCCTCGCCGTATTTCGTCACAAGTCCGTAAGCGTAGGCAATCAGGTCGTCCGTGCTTTCGGTGCCGTGGGTGTCTATGTATTCCCGCATGAGCTGCCCGGCTTTCTGGTTCAGGCGGGACAATCGGGTGATGTACTCATTCCAGGCGTTGGCTGTTATCTGCATCGTTTTCCATCTCCATCAGCACCTGTTGGCCCCGCACCCGCTGTTCCTGCGCCTTAATGCGGCGGATATCCGCCTGATCAAAGCCGATCATCTCCAGAAAGGTGTCGGTGCTGGCGAACTCCTGCCGGGCAGTTGCAATCTTGATGGCTGCATCCGCAGTCACCGCCACGCTGGGCATGGCTGGGTTTTTGAAATGCGCCATCACATCGCGCTCCTCCTCGGTCAGCTCGGTCAGAGATACGTTCCGGGCAATGGCCTGCGCCATACAGGCGATGGTGTGCAGGGCATCGCCGTTGCCGGTGTTCAGCTGCTGCGCCATCAGCACCAGCGTCTGGCTCTGGGCAAGGATGGCATCGCTGCTGGTGGGGTTGGCGTCGTTCACCACGCCTACGTCGGTCACGGTCAGGCCGGTGGCTGCCGCAAACTGGGTGGCGGTCATCCGCATCTTTTCCACATGGGGCTGCAAACTGCCCTGCGCCAGCTGCCCAAAGACCGGGTTTTCGCCGGTCTCCGGGTTGGAGGTGGCGGCGATGAGCGCACCGACATACTGCTTGAATTTATCGGAGGTAATGGCATCGTACTGCTCATCGGTCACGCCGAGGATGTACTTCTGGGGCGTGGTGTCAAACTCCAGCGCGATGGTAGCGTTAGCCACGGTGCGCACATAGTCGTCGATGAGGGAACGGATGGCGCGCTTCAGGCGGCTGCGGCCAAAGGGCTTGTTGCTGGTGGCGTTCCAGATCAGCGGCTCCATCAGCGGACGACCCATCCGGTGGGGCATCCGCTGCGCCGCCCATCTGTTGCCTTCAGAGTGCAGCACGATGACGGCGGTGTCGGTGTAGAAGTTGACCAGCGCAGGCCGCCAGCTGTCTTTCTGATGCTCGTCCTGTACTGTGTCGATGATGGCAAGCCCGCAGTCGATGCGCCCCTTCTCGCCGCTCCAGAGCGCGGAGGCCGTGGCAGGGGAGTGGAAGCGGATGCGGCAGCCGATGTCCGCATCTGCGGACAGGGTGACGAACACGCAGCCGTATTTCAGCTGATCCCGGCAGGCTTTGGCGTAGGCAGCAACCAGACGGTTGTCGGTCACCAGCTTTTGCAGCCCATCCAGTGCGCCGCCGTTGCCCACAAAGCCATCGAACATACTGCGGGATGCCAGCGCGTCCACTGCCTTCTGTCCCCAGTTGCAGCCGACCTCCAGCTTGTTCAGCCCCTTGGGCAGCGCGATGCCAAGGTTCACGTCCTGCAAGGTGACGTGCCCCTCGTAATACTTGTCCTTGGTGGCGTTGCGGCTCTGGTGGTAGCTGTAGGCTTCGGCCAGGTCGCTGAGTTGCTGCTGTTCCGCGGCGGTCAGCCCGGCCACAATACCAAAATTCAGGGTAGTCGTCATGGTTCTCCTTTATCCAATGCGCATTTTGCGTGTCGGGTCGCGTTTGCAGGTTTTTGCGCCCCACAGTGCCAGGGCGCAGGCTTCCAGCGGCAGGCTGTTGTCGCCGCCAAAGCCATACCCGCCGCTGATGGGGCGTTTGATGCTGGTGATGGCACTTTCGTTCAGGGCTTGCTGCGGCTTGTACCAGGTCAGGCCGCGCTCGTTCACGGTGGTGACAAGCAGCCCCACCGAGGCAATCACATCCCTGGCAGAGGGGCGGAGCACGGCGCTTTTGGCTTTCCAGGTGGGGCGGATGCGCTCCACCAGCACGTCCACCCCGTTGCGGCCATCAATCACCACACAGCTTGCGCGGTCATAGCGTTCGTTCAGCCAGTCCACCAGCCAGGCCAGGCCGCGGCCGGTGGGCTGCTGTTCGATCAGCGAGACGCGGGCCGGGCCGTCCTTGGGGATCACCGCGCCGCACAGGCAGACAGCGGAACCATCCGCGGCAAACTTGACACCGTAAGCGGTTTTGCCGTCCGGCTTTTCCGCCTCGCTGGCGCAGGCCGCCCAGGCCCGGGCATCCAGCGCCTTGTCGCTCTGCTCCGTCAGAATGGGGCTCCACCAGCCCAGGCGTTCTCTGGCAAAGCCGTCGGCGCTCATGCTCCGGCACTCCTCCGCCGCAAACTCCTCGCTGAGCCGAATGCCCATGGCCGGGTTAGTCTGATACCAGACCGCGTGATTTTCGAGATCGATCTTGTCAACCTGCTCTCCCTCCACTGACCATTCGTGCCAGGCATCGTGCGCGCCCGGTGCGTCAAGACAGGCTGTCCGGCGGCGGCGGAATACGTCGCCGGGACAGCCCGGATAAGGCGGGGTTCCGGTATAGATCAGCTGCCGGGTGCCGGTGGCCGATGCGGCCAGCGTGGCCATGATGGCCTCCACCTGGTCGTCCGTCAGTTCCTGTGCCTCGTCATAGACCACCAGCGAGATGCCGTCAAAGCCGCGGGCCGCTTGCCGGGATCGGGCCGAGAACTCAATGCTCCCGCCGTTCAGAAGCTCGATGCACTCCTCGCCGTTGGTGTAGCGGATGTTTTTCACCAGTTCCAGCACCTCCGGGTGCCGCTTGTCGGTAAACATCCGGACCAGCCGGTTAAAGCTCTTTTTTGCCGTGCGCACCTGATGGGCGGTGTGCAGGATCTTCTCACCGTTGATGACCATTCCGAAAAACTCTCGCCCCTCCAGGCACACGTTTTTCCCGTTCTGCCGGGGCACGGCCAGCCCGGCAGAGGTCACGGTGTACCGCCCGGATGCATCCCGGCCCAGCCAGCAGTCCAGCACCAGCTGCTGCCATTCATCCAGCGCATTGCCGTAGGCGGCCATCAGCGCTGCGGCGTCCGCACCGTCGGTCGTAACGCGCTCCGGCTCGATGCGATATCTTGGAATCTGTGCGCCGGTCATGCGTCCTGTTTTCTCCGATTCTGCACCAGAGTGAGTACGCTTGTCGGCTTAATGTCGGATATTTGCTCTTGCGGCACCTCCACAGGTAGGAGCTTAATCAGCATATCCAATCCAGACAGGTACGTTTTCCACAATGCCTCATAAGCCCGGAAGGCCGGGTTCTCTCTCACGCCCGACTGCCCACCGCCGTTGTCATATTCCACCGTGATGCCTTCCTCGCCGATGGCTTCCCTGGCATCGTCCAGCTTGGATTTCATCCACGAAACATTCAAAATCACCGGGTCAAGCGACTGGATTTTTTCGTCATTCAATCCGTTTTTGGCCAAAAATTTAGCCAGTTTTCTGCGCTCTGCGGCAGACCTTTTCGCGATCTCCGCGCGCGCGCGATTAGAAGTATCTGCTGCCACTTTTTGCTTCTCCTTCCTGTTTTGATACCACCCCCCAATCAAATTGTTTTTTGCGGGGGTAAATCGGCGCTGGACGGCTTGGGGTCGCCCGCCGGCCGGGGCGGGGGACCCTCCCCACCCCTTACCAGCTGCCGTCTGCAGGGGGCTTTTGTGCGCGGGTGCGCTGCGCAGAATTGGGTTTTGAGGGCGAAAGCTTGCAGCCTTTTTGCGCGTTGCACCAGTAATGCGCAGCCTGTAAGTTGTCCCAATCTTCAGCCGCAGCTCGCGGGGAAGCGTACCCGAACTCGCGCCAGCGGGCAACGGGGCGTATCTCATCCACCACAAAGCTGAGCGGGTGCGCGGCATCGGACGGTTCGTCGTAATGGATCGGGCCAAGGCGTCCGCCGCAGATTCCGCACGGCGCGCCCATGGCTTTCAGCCGGGCCCGGTGCTTTCTGCGCAGGGCTCCGTTGGCATACCGGGGGTTGGTCATAGGGGGGCCTTTCTCAGCGGCCGCTGGTAAGTCCAACATCCGCCGGGACCAAGTTTGTATTTTGGGCGTTTACACTGCGTAGGATTTACGCAGCGCGGTAGGGAACAGATCACCCGTTCGTTGCCGCACATGCGCCAGATACAGCGGGCGCAGGGGTTGGTTGTTTTGTTGTTTTTATCTGCCATTGGTTACACTCCAAAACAAAAGAGGGCAGCCGGTGGGCTGTCCTCTCAATATTCTATGATATCAATTCTAGCACTAAAAAATCTTGCACAGTATCAACTTTTAGCCAATTCCTACGCGTTGCGCAACATTTTCCAAATATTTGCGGCGGCGGCGATAGAATTCTATCCGGCTAATTCCCGGCACTTCCAAGCGCTCGTATGTCCAGGTGCGGCAGGCCTTGCAGTTGAGTTCAATAGCCTTTTGCAGCGCGGCCCGTACCGTGGCGCTCTGGATGTCCGCCCCGATCTCATCCGCGGCGGCATCGATGGCCCGCATGATCTGCACATCCCGCTGTGTCTCAAGCTGCTGGATCGCCTCGGCCTTGTCGGCGGTGATGTCGTTGGAATTCCCGCCGACGTGCGGCAGGTACACACGCACGGGCGCGCCGCAGCTGGTTGTGGTATCCACAAAATTTGTGCCGCTGCGCAGGATGATCTCATCCACCTGGCGCTTATACTCGGCCTTGCGCCTGGCCTGGCCGCGCACCAGCTGCAGGGCTGCCAATACGATGTCATTCGGCAAGCGTTTGTTTTTCCCCACGTGTGTATACCTCCCTTAATCCGAAATATGGCTGTCTCTGCGTTCAGGTGTCAGGATCTCCGCCATGTGTGTGCGGCATATAAATTTTTGATTCTTCATCATCCACATGCGCGGCAGCTTTCCCAGCGGCTACCCCGGCGGTATAGGCGGTGGCCAGCAGCACGGCCAGAACAGCGCTGCCGATGATCGAAAGCAGGATGTCCATCAGTCACCCCACCTTTCGCCGCGGCTGCCGACCAGGCCGACCCCAGCGCCCAGCATGAAAATGCTCAGCCGCACGCCCGCCTCAAATGCTTCCATCATTTCTGTACATCCTCCGCTTCATCGGCCAAGGCAAGCAGCGCCTTATGGAGCGCTGTCTGGAATTTTTCCGCCTTTTCGGTCAGGCCACCCTGCTGCAAAGTATCAACTAGGTCAAATATTTTTCCGGCGGTGTCCTGCAACTGGTCAAACAGCAAGCCGAAGCGCACCGCGGATTCATCCGCGACCATGTTCAGCCGGGCAGCGGTTTCTTCTGCCTGGTGGCGCGCCTGATCCAGTTCTTTAGCGCGTGCCTGTTCAGCCGCCGCCGCAGCACGTTTTGCCTCTTCCAGTTCAGCCCTGGCTTTCTGTGCGGCCTTTATGGCTTCATCGCGCTCTTTCTGGTTCAGCTCGGTCATTTTGGCGTCGGCCCGGCGCTGGCTTTCCATTTCAGCCTTCATTTCGGCGCGAATCTCCGCACGCAGGGCATCCATGTCCACTTCTTCGGCCTGTACCTCAGCCACCGGCGGCTGATTCTGCAGCAGGCTGAGCTGTTCGGCGTACCCGGCATTTTTGGCCTGCAGCTCTTTGATCTGCGCTTTCAGCTCGGCCACTGTCGTTTCCGTCAGGTTGGTTTCCGCTGTAATCTGTTGCTGCTCCTGCCCACTCAATTGCGCCAGCAAGGCCAGCTTAGTAACGCCCGCGGCCGCGTTCTGCTCTATCAGCTGCGCGGGCAGTTTTTCGGCAATGGCAATGTAGTTATACGCCTGGCGCTGCTTCATGCCCATGGTGGTCAGTGTGTAGGCTTCCAGCGTGTCAAAGCCCAAGGCCTTGTATCCACCGGTATCCCGCATTAGTTTGATTTTGCGGGCCAGATCCAGCAGGCTGGCCGCCGCTGCCTGCGCTGCGGCCATGATCTCATAATGCAGGCGCAGAGCGGCAGATTCTTCCGCCGTAGCGGCGGCACCCACAAACGTCATCTGTTCGCTATCGTATTTCATTTTTTCGGTTCCTCCTCAACTTTTGGTGCCTCTTTTTCGCGATGTATCACAAAAACAACCTCGTTGGCATTGTATATATCAACCGCCTGGCTGCCGTTTGTTATGACTATTACAGCATTGGGAATGGCCTTCCATTCTGCCGTCGCGGGGTGCGGGTATATAATTTCTTCTCCTGATTTCAGGCGGACCACTATTTCGTCCATGCTTTCACCTTCCTATCATGCCACTGCCTGGGTGGCCTTGTTTTTCTTTTTCTTGGCTTTCTGCTCTGGCGGCAGCTGCCACTTAGCCAGCACTTCGCGCTCCCACAGATCCACAAATTCCCGGACCCGCCGGGGTATTTTTAGCTTTTTGCCGTGGGCAAATTCGTTTCCGTATCCATGCAGCTGGATTTCTCTCTTGCTGGTTACGTCAATGTTCAGGGTGTACCAGCTGCGTTCTGGCCGTCGGGTATGCCTCACAAACAGGATAATTCTGCCCCGTGCATGGGCATCTGAGTATCTGCCAACGCAATGGTGCAGGGTGCTGCCCTCCCGGATCAGCTCAAGCGGCGTTTCCGCCGGGCGAATGCAAATCCCATCATGTTCCCATGTCAACCCGGCGCAGCGGGCCGTCATGGCGGCGAACGCTTGCTGGCATTTGCCACTTACCCGCTCGTACTGTATTGTTTCGCTCATTCGGTCATGGGCGGTGCGCAGGTCTTTGGGCCAGCGCACTGCGTCCTGGTTCAGGTCACAGCCGGCCACGGCAGCCATGCGCCAATAATCCTCAAGCTGCGTAAGATCCTGCTCTTGGCGCTCTATGTAATTTATGGTCCGCATCATCGGCAGTTTTTCGCGCAAAATCCGGCGCGTGTCGTATGCTCCGATGGCTTTCATCGCGGCGCAAAGGTCGTGGAAGCTTACGCCGCATGGCAGCGTATCCAGCTCTTTCCACGTTCTCAGACAGTCAACTCCCAGACCGTACTCTCTCCAAGTTCGCAATTCTTGCTTTGTCATACCTAGCATTTGGGCAGGGCGTTTTTCTTTCCAGTCCACCCACTCCAGCTTTGGAGCCGCTGTTTGCGGGGCAAGTCCGGTATAGTAGTGATATTCCATTTCATCGTTGATTCCGTCGCCCACCAACTTTCCCAGCCCTGCGGTTACCAGGTTCTCAACATTGGGGTGCTTAAAATACAGCCGCAGGTATGCCACCGGGTAAAACGTTTTTGCCGCGTTTGATTGCTCCATGTACTCCCACAGCTTGGCATTCTCTGCGCCGGTGCCGTCCAAATCTGGCAGGTTTGCGGCGTACATTTTCGGGCAGCCAATATCATCTACCAGTTTTGCGCGCTGTACCCACGTGCCCAGGTTCCGCCAACTGCCAGCCATAGCGTTGTACTGGTAGTGCGCCAGCTTGATGATCCGCCGGCCATCAACCACAAAGGCGTTAATAGCGTTCCGCTCGGTGTGGCGGTAACCTTCGTACATGTGGCGCTCAATGCACCACTGCGTTAATACTAGGCAGTTTTCCGCAACGGTGGGCACCGCGATAAAGTCTTGGGCTGCCCGCCCGTACCGCAGCTCCTGCACGTTGCGCAGCTGCGTTTGAGCACCGCACAGGGGGCATACCATGGTTTCGCCGTTTCGCTTTTTGTCAATGGTGTCTTGCTCAACGTTCACGACCTGCACGCCGCTGGTGTTCTGGTATGTCATGCTTTCCCTGCAGGGCGTGCCATAGGCCGGTACATATTCCGCCAGATACCAGCTTTCACACTCGCTGCACCACAGGGCGGCGGGGCGTATGGCGGCGCTAGGGCGCAAATCGGCCCGGAAATCTTCGCAATCCAGGCGGGATTCGGCATCATCCCGCGATATGCACCGGTAGCTGGTTATAGCCAGCGGTTTTCTGCCCAAGGCATCCAGATAGCGGTCAATGTCAGCGGGCGGCGCGGCCGGAATCATGGCCACGTATTCTTCCAGTGTTCTCATGGCGCTGCCCCCTTACATGAAGTCCATGATGTTCAGGCGCTGGCGCTTGGGGCGTTCTGCCTGGGCGGGTGCGGTACTCTGGTCGCCAGCAGCGGCTTGCCCGCTCTCCGGCAGGCCAAAATGCACGCGCAGGATACCCGGCACGGCCGGGCCGGGGCAGCAGGCAGAACCGCCGCTTTTGTGCTTGTTGGCATAGTCGTGGATCGCTTTCTCGCAGGTTTTCAGATCATGCGTGCCGGCTTCAAGATCTGCCACAATCACTTTGGCCTCCTCTTCGTTCATGCTCTGGATCGTGACCTTCAAATCCTCGGCCACGCACCACAGCAGGCTGCCGCTTTTCTCTTTTTGCTGCATGGCCGCAGCCATTTCCAGCGCTTTTTGTTTGTTTTCCATTTGCGTTTACTCCCTATCGTTTTATTTTATCCCGCCGGGGCGGGGGATAACGTTGTATTACCTGCGTTTCCGGCGCAGCTTGATGTATAGCCGCCATTCGGCCCGCTCCTCGTTATAGCTGGGCACAGCCCCCAAAAACCTGTAGCCGGGGTAGCGCCGCTCCCAATAATCCGCATCGTCCACGCGCATGGTGCAGGCATCGGCCAGCTTGCGCGGGGTCCAGTGGGTATCATTGGGGCGGGGATAGGTGGGGCGCTTTAGGCCGCGGCTTGCATGCCAGCTTTTGCGGCGGCGGGGATATTTCAGCATGTACTTGGCCAGCCCTTCCAGGCTGTCGTGTTTCGGCTGCAGGCGGTCGGCGTTGACGGTGCCCAGCGGTTCCCGGCTGCGGCCGGTGCACCACAGATCTTCCAGCGCATCACGCAGGGCGGCGCGGTGGGCGGCGGTCAGGCCGTCCACCTGCAGCACCATGTGGTGATGGTATCGCACTTCTTTCAGGCCGTTGGCCGGGTCGGCTTCTTGGTTTTCCGTCACGCACACCCACTTGATGGGGGTGGCATCCTGCCAGTTCTGCCGGGTCAGCCATCGGCGCACCCGTTTCAGGTAGTTGTACACGTCCTTCCAGGCCGCTTCATCGTCATCCGGTAGCCACATGTCTTCGTAGGTCAGGGTAACGGCAAAGCCCCGTTGGTCGAAATTTGTGTTCAGCAACTGTACCAGCAGCCGCGCCGATCGTTCCCGGTTACGCTTTTGCTGGGCAAGGCTGCTGGCAAATTGCTTTTTTCCGCGGGGACCTGCCCGGTGTTCCCGCTCAGTGATCCAGCAGAAGTCTACCTCGGCATAGCTATCACCGCAGATTGTTTTCTGCTCTCGGATGTATTGCTTTCTGGCAGATTTCATGCTGTTCACCTCTTTTCTTTCTGTGGGGGAGAATGGACCTTGAAATAACCCCTATACAAGCCGCCCAAACGGCCCCCCTCGGACCGTTTGGCGGCAGCTCGCTGCGGCTGCGCAGCCACATGCTCTATATAATAGGTAAGCTGTGCCCGGTTTTGCGAAAGCCGCCGCCCTGGTTTAAGGGCTGCGGCTTTGGTTCACGCTTGGGTTTCTTTTGCAGGGCCGCCCATCAGGCGGTCGTGGATGCGCTTGAGTTTTGCCCTGATGATAAGCAGGCGGACTTTTGCCAGAAAGTAAGTTGTAAACGGCATGCCAATAGCCACGTCTTTTGCCATTGCGCTCAGAATAACTATCAGTACTTCCTGGTTGCTCGGCCATGGCCCGGTTCCACCGTACATCCATTCCCGCGTTACTCGGAAAACTTTTTCAGCCTCCCACGGCTGCGGCAGCCCCATCGTGCCCATGATCAGCTTGATGCACTTTTTCCTTGTCATTGATTTCATCCTTTCTGTTTTACTGTTGGCCGCCCACCCGCCGGGGCGCAAGGGTCTTTTTTAAGGCGGTGGCGGTTTGCGGCATGCTGTCCAGATACGCAAACTGTTTCTCATAGGCCCGGCGCTTGGCATCCTGGGCGCAGTCGGCCTTGTAGCACTCGCAGTTGGCATGGCAGCCCACGCGGCGCTGTTGGCAGTTTTTACAGCTTCGTTCCATTGGTCACCTCATTTTTCTCCGCGGCTGCAAAAGTCGCTTGGCGTGTTGCGGCCATACAGCGGGCACTGCACGGTGGCCCAGTAGCGGCAGCGCCCACACCGCGGCAGGCCCAGCCGCCGCAGGTGCATGGCGCGGGTGATGTTCAGCCCGCACCACATCAGCAGGCAAATCAGCATTCCGCCGGCAAAGAGCACGCAGGGGGCAGCAACAAACACAAGGGCCAGGCACTTAATGACATAAAGGCAGTTGGAATCAAAAATTGTCATTGGTATCATTCAGCCTCCCATTCTTTGGTGGCGCGTCCCGGTGTTGATCCGGGCGGCATGGGTTGCTTGGGCCATGCCGGTGCTGCACACGCACCATAAAAACCCGCCTGCCCAGGCGCACCCGCGGCGCTTGGCAATCTGCACGCAGGGGCCTGGCACCCGGTGGAAAAGCCGGGCTGAAAAGCTAACAGGCGGCCGCCGGGCACAAGCCGTGAGTAGTGGCCGGTGCCGGGCGTTGTGCATTACCTGCACAGTGGTGTTGCCGTACTTGCCCACGCAGCAACTGTGGGAGGATTCAGGGGCCGCCGCGGCCTCGTGCAGCTTTGGCGGCATATCTGCCCCGCCGGGGCGGGGTTATTGGATCTTGTAGTGCTCGGCCAGCTTTTTCAGCACAGCCGGGTGCAATATGGATAGCTCAAACCGGGTGCGGCAGGCATCGCCGGGCGGACTTACCTCGCCCAGCTTGGCCAGGTACTGGTTGTACAGCCAGCCCATCACGGGGTGGGCAATGTTCGTCATGTACCAGGGCGGGCGCTTGGGGTTCTGCTCTGCGGCCTTGCGGCGCTCCTCAATGATCAGCGGGGCCAGCCGGTCAATCAGGGCCGCGCGTTCCTCCGCCGTCATTGGCGGCCGCCTTTGCCGGGGCGGAATACAGCATCATCATCGTGCAGCCGTTCCGCATCCCGCATGGCATTGCGGTAGCCCACATCCCGGCCACTGGTCCAGGTAGCCAGCAACCCCAGGGCCACAACCCCGGCAGTAATAAGATAACAGATCATTATTTCAGCACTTCCTTCACATCGTCCAGCAGATCGGCTGGTATCATCCCGGCCTGCATCATGTAGTGCAGGCTTTCCCGGTAAGCGTGCAGGCGTCCTGCCAGCTCTGCCGCCTGGCAGATCAGCATGCCACGCGTGCCGGGGTTGTGTACGCCGTTGGTGCTGCGCAGTATAATGCAGTAGGTTTTGCGGGCGGCAGCGGTGTTTTCCACCAGCCAGGCCACAGCCTCCCGCGGCGTCATTGGTGCGTCCATGGCTTTTTCACCCTCCCCGTGTTCGGCATCTGCGCGGACAAAAACGCCGCCGCGCAGCGCTCGCAGAATTTTTCGTTGTTGACCGCCGGGCTTTTGCACTCAAATGCAAGCCCCAGCTGCGGCGCAAGGTATTCCGGGCAGGCCCAGTGCAGGTAGCTGGCGGCGGCCATCCTGGCGGTGCAGCGGCGCAGGCCCCGCAGGGTGTTGTCCACGCAGCCAACCTTGACGATCCGCTCTTCCTCTCCCAGTTCCTGCAGCCATTCCAGCACCGTCATGGCTGCACCGCCGTGTTCTGATTCTGCGGGGTAACAATCTCCGTTTGCCCCATTCCTTGGGCTTCGTACCGCCAGCGGGCGGCCTCATTCGCCTGGTGCGCCGCAATGCTCAAAGTCAGCACCAGCGCCGCGGCCATGGTCAGGGCAAGCACTTCCCAGCGGGCGGCTTTGTCCTGCGCTTTGGCGGCTTCCTGCTGGGCAACCTCGGCGCGGTAGTTGGACTGCCAGCTGTCGTATTCGGCGTTCTGCTTTTCCCAATCCTTGCGGGCGGCGGCGCGCTCTGCCGCATTGGCACGGGTTTCGGCGCGGACAACGCGCTGTGTCAGGGTTACCCAGCGTTCGGCATTGCTGGGATTTCCGTCATTGATAGACCGCAGCACGGCAGTCATGTCTGTCAGTTCTCTTGTTTCCATTGGTTGGTGTCCTCCCATTGGGGCGGGTAGCTTAATACCGCGTCCATCATGCAGCCGCAGGCCACGGCGGCTTCCAGTGTGTTGGCCCAGTCCTGCCGCCGCCGGCCGCGCTTTGCCGCGGCGTACAGCAGCTCTTCCACCAGGTTCTGGGCGGTCGATCCGCGCACGGCCAGCGGGTGGCGGCGCATAATCAGCTTGCCCAACGGCTGGCGGATGTGCAGGTCAGACGTTCTTGTGCCCACTTCCTGCGCCGCGTCCAGCCGCATGGCCACAAGCGGCCACATGTCAGACCGCACAAGGCGGGCGGTTTCATACGCCACGGCGTACAGGGCAGCTTCCAGCGCATAGGCGTCGGCGGCTTTCTGGGCCGCCGGGGTGCTGGCGGTCGAGACGTCAATGATCCGGCAGGCGCGCGCCAGCTTGTGAGTGCTCTCCATAATGCCGGCGCTGGTTACGTTCTGCGGCTTTTGGGCTGCTGCCAGGCGCAGGGCATCCGTGCCCATGTTGGCAACAGCATCCCCGCTTGCGCACAGGGCAGCGGCCCAGGCGCGTTCTAACGGCGTCATGCCGCGCCGCGGGGAAATATTTGGTTTGGCATTTTCCATTCAGGGGTCCTTTCTGCCGGGGTGGGGGTGTTCAAGCCCCAACCACCAGCGCCAGCAGCGCGTGGTGGATCGCCCACAGGCAAAGGTACCACGCCGCGCCGCAAAGGCAATAAAATAAAAACTTTTCCATCGGTTACTCCAGGTAATGTACTTTAAGCGCAGCCCACCCGCCCAGCAGGCAGCAGGCCAGCCCGGCCAGGGCAGACGCTCCTCCACCCTGGGCCAGGGCAGTTACGGCACACAACACGCCCAACCCGCAGGCCGTTAGCGTGAAATTGGCGAAAGCCTTGCAAATGGGGCTGATGTAGGGTAAAATACAGGTGATGAAATTTTTCGTCTGGCCGTCACGGTGCTGCAACACCGGGGCGGCTGTTTTTGTTTGGGGCATTGTCGTTCTCCTTTCAGTTTAGCCGCACGCCGCGGGCGCGTAGCTCGGCCTTTTTGCGTTCCAGTAGCTCCTTGGCATCGGGACGCTGCATAAAGCGGTGGTAAAAATCCAGCGTTGCCGCCGCCAGCCGCTCGGTAGCATAGGGGTCCGGCTCCGCGGTGGTGGTGATTTTGATAGTGGCGGGGAGAGAGGGAAGAGGCATGGTTTAACCTCCTTTTTCGTTAAAATCATAGATTGTGCTGTTGCCGGACTTGCTGCAGATGCACCCGGTTGTAATGTGCATGTTCTCGGATCCCAGGATGGCATTGTGGGCCAGGTCAGCAAAGTTGACACCGGGGAAAATCTTGACGCTGAAATCGGGAGCGATGCTTCCAATCTCAACCGTGGCACCGTCCTTGGTCTGGGCTGTGATGGTGGGACAAAAAGAGGGGAAAGTTTTTTCATTGTTCATGGGGATACCTCCTAAAAAAACCAGCCCTTCCGGTTCAAAGTCCGGACTATGGGACAGGGGTTGTGGTAGAATGGGTTTATGGGTTGGGGGATATAAGTCTCTTGAAAGCTTCGTTGAACTCGGCTTCGGCCTTTTTGGGCGAATAGTGCCCATTCAATACCTGGGAAACATACTTGGGGTTCTTTCCCATTTCGGCCGCCAACTGCTTTGCGGTAACGCCCGCGTTGTGCATTCGTCCAACAAGTTCGCCCGTCCATTGTGCAGGCATACAAATCTAACCTCTCTTTCCACTAAAACTTGACTTTGGTTAGATTTTGCGATAAGATAAAAGCGCCAACAAATATCAGCGCAAAAATCTTTCCAAAGCCAACAGACTGTGGGGCTTTCTATGCCTTACTAGATTCAATCTGTGTCACTATAATATCTGAATTTAGTTAGAAAGTCAAGCGTAAAATCTGAATTTGGTTAGTTTTGAGCGCTCTGTACAAAAAGGAGCGTCGGAAATTGTGTTTTATGACATGTATGCTGCTCTTTGCAAAAGCAAAGGCATAAGTCTTAGCCGTGCGGCAGACGAAATTGGGCTGAGCAATTCAACTGTGACCAAGTGGAAAAAGACCGGGGCTACACCTTCGGGCGATACCCTTACCAAAGTAGCAGCGTATTTCGGGGTATCTATGGACGATTTGATCAGTGATGCCCAGACAGAGGTTGGTATGCAGGACCAGCTGATTGCCTTTTATGGCAAGGTAAAAGACCATTTGACGGAAGATGACATTGACGACATTATGGCGTCCATGCGCGTGAAGGCAGAACGGAACAAACGAAAAGGAACCGGAGGTTAAACAGGATGAACACGTCTGTCGGTGCAATGTATAATGACCTGCAGGGGCTTGGCGTGGATGTGGCCGAATTGAAGCTCAAAGCCAACACAGCCATTGCTTTTATGGATAATTTTCTGGTCATTGACCGTTCGCGCTGTAAGACGACTGCTAAAGAGCGGACCGTGCTAGCTCATGAGGCGGGGCACTATCTGAGTGGGGCGTTCTACTTGGCGTACAGTCCATACGAGATCAAAGAACAGGCTGAAAACAGGGCGTTTGCGGCTTCGGTTGAAAAGTATCTGCCGGTGTCTGAGCTGCGCCAGGCTATGGCCCGTGGATTCACTGAGCCATGGCAGCTGGCGGAGTATTTCAGCTTTGACGAAGATTATATAAAAAAAGCCCTGCACTATTGGACAGAGTGCAGGGGAGTAGACTTTAATCAAACAATATAAAAAGGAGCCGTTTTTATGAATGCTTTAACGGGATGCCTGGGATTTTTCCTCATTCTTATACTGCTGGTTTATGCTTGGCCGTTATTGCTGATTCTGGCCTTGATTGTGCTTGTGTATCAAATCTACGCGGTGATCTATTTTAAGGGTGAAAAATTCAGTGCCATAAAAGAAAAAATTCAGAACCACATTAGGGACTGCAACGATCTGAACGACCATATTGAGGAACTGAAGAACACAGCCCTTGTGGTAAACCGTATCGACTACGGCGAGGCGGCCTATCACGACACCAGTCGCTGGAATGTCAAACGTGATGCACTGAAAAAGCGGGTCTATGCACCCTATATTTACGAGTGTTCCCGCACCGTTTGCGATAACGCACGGAAAGAACCTTTCAAGTACATCTGCAAATATTTCGGTATTAAGGCTGACGAGGAAACCCTTGGAAAATTTGAAACAGCTTTGAATGATTTCTCCGCAGCAGAAGATGGCAAGGTTGCCTTAAAAGCTGAGCGGGCGGCAATTCTGGAGAGCATTTCTGCAGATATTCCTTGGGCCATCAAAAAGTTCAGCCAGCAGAAGCTGGAAAAGAATCTCGGATTTGAGGAAGTAGACTTCAGCACCCTGTACTTTCCGAAATATGAGTTTAAGTATACCAGCGCGGGCGGAAATACGGGTACGACCTACGACATCGTTATGGATATTGACAATCTGAACCGCTTTGTTCTCTATTTGTCCGAGAAGATCAAGTTCAGCAAGAGCGTGGCCGGTCAGCGGGCGCTTATGACCAGCAAGCTGCGCCAACATATCAAGGAACGCGATCACTATACTTGCAGACACTGCGGTGTATCTACTGCGGACGAGCCGCACCTGCTGCTGGAAATCGACCACATTGTGCCGGTATCCAAGGGGGGCTTGACGACCGAGGACAATCTGCAGACGCTTTGTTGGCGATGCAACCGGAGTAAGAGTAATAAAACGGTATAAATAAAAAAACGCCCCCAGTGCGCCAACACCGAGAGCGTTTCCATAGATCAGCTTGCCCACAAAAGTGGATACAATCGACCCGACAATCGTATTGTACCACCTTGCGGGCAGGATTGCAAACCCAAAAGGTGATACCATGAAAAAGAAACAACCAAATACCCGCCATGGCCGGGCGGCAATTTATGCCCGGTATTCGTCCCATAACCAGCGGGAAGCATCCATTGAACAGCAGGTCAAAGCCTGCCGGGAACTGGCCGTGCGGCTGGGGCTGGATGTGGTGGAAACTTACGAGGATAAAGCCATCAGCGGCAAATCTGACCGCCGCCCCAGCTTCCAGCGCTTGCTGCGGGATGCGGAAAAAGGTTATTTTGACTGCGTGCTGGCGTGGAAGTCCAACCGTATGGGCCGCAATATGCTGCAGGCCATGACCAATGAAGCCCGCCTGAAAGACTGGGGCGTAAGGACCTTTTACGCGGAGGAAGATTTTGACGATACCGCTGCCGGCCGCTTTGCGTTGCGCAATATGATGAACGTCAACCAGTTCTACAGCGAGAATATGGCAGAGGACATCACCCGCGGCATGATGGATAATGCCAGCAAGTGCCTGAGCAACGGCGCGCTGCCATTGGGGTACAAGGCAGGGGAGAACGGCCGCATTGTGCTGGATAAGGCGCAGGCTGCCGTGGTTCAGGAAATTTACACGCGGGTGGCCTGCCGGGAGCCTTTTGTGGATATTGCGGCGGATCTGAACCGGCGCGGCATCAAAACCAAGCGCGGCGGCCCGTGGACCAAAAGCAGCTTTTATACGATCTGTCGCAATGAGCGCTACCGCGGCATCTATATTTACGATGACGTCCGGGTGGAAGGCGGCGTTCCGCGTATTGTTTCGGACGGCCTGTTTTATCGTGTGCAGGAGGTGCTGAAAGTGAAAAAGACCCCACAATCCGCCCGGCATCATACCGGGGCAGAGGATTACCTGTTGACAGGCAAGCTGTTCTGCGGCAAATGCGGCAGGCCCATGACGGGCGTTTCCGGCACCAGCCGCTCCGGCGAAATGCACTACTATTACACCTGCCAAAAGCGCCGCCGGGAACACGCCTGTGATAAAAAGAACGTGATCCGCGAGCAGATCGAGAAGAGTGTGGCACAGGCCATCAAGCAGTATATGCTGACGGACGAGATGATCCAGCACATGGCCGATGCAACCATGGCCTACAATGCCCGCCAGGAAAAAGACCTGCACCTGCAGGACCTGCAAGGCCAGCTGGCCGCGGTCAAAACCTCCGCAGCCAACCTGCTCAAAGCCATTGAGATGGGGGTCATCACCGAAACCACCAAGGCCCGCATGGTGGAGCTGGAACAGGAACAGGGGCGGTTGAACGCCCAGATTGAAAACGCCCGCGCCGAACTGGTACCCATTACACGGGATAATTTTGTTTCACTGCTGCACATCTACCGGGATGGTGACATCAATGACAGCAAGTACCTGGCAAGCCTGTTTGAAACGTTCCTGGTGCGGGTAGATCTGTACGATGATCACTTCCTGATTTGGTTCAATCCCCTCGGCCAAAAGACCCCGGCTGATATCCCGATCACAAGCATAGAAAACGGGGATGTAGATGAATTTTTTGACGAATGTAGGAGTAAAAATGTGTTCGATTGGGGTGGGAAATGGTCCACTAAAATAAAAGCACCCGCCGTACCCCGGCGGGTGCTTTTTGTTTTGCTGCTCCGTGAGCTGCTGAGGAGTCGAACAGGGCGGCAGTACCGCAGTACCGCGGCAAACAGTCCGGTGGACTGTTTGCCAGCCCGCGGGTAGACTCCCGTCAGCTCCACCAACAAATCCCGCCTAGCTACGTTAAAAGCTGGGCGGGATTTTTCTATGAGTACACATAAAAGTACACACTTATTTTTTTGAACTCCCCTAAGTAAGCTCTCGTTCGAAACTGGAAATATCCCCCTCCACAGAACTTATAGACATTTAATGAATAAATTTGAAGGTTATATCAACTGTATCTGTAATTGTATGCCGTAATTTATTGAAAAAGGCTGTGCTTTGTGCTATTATTGAATAAAATTATATATGCCTTATTATATGATAATGGATATCACCAATTTTTCTGTTTAAGGGTACCTAGAGAGAAAAGTGCCGTGGAGCGCTGTGCATAGCCACAAAAGCATGATGAAAAAATTACCGTTTATATCTTTACCTGTCTTATGACAGAGAAAATACGCAGGTGCGTTAGGCATTGAATGATTGAAAGGGGTGCAGTACCCTTAGAGATGCCTTGCTGAAAACAGGTTTTCGTGTTGCGGGTATTATGCAGGTATCTATAAACCATGGAATAGCCAGATACGATTGAAAATTTTCTGACAAGAGGGGAGAGAAGCAATACAGGTGTTTTGGTATATCGTGATTTGCCTGCTGATGCTTTTCCCCATGTTTGTCCAGTCAGTTGGAGTGGAGAACGTAAAAAGGGTAGCGCCACGCTTACTTGGAAAGCAGAAAACCAGGAAGAAACAACATACAACCTTGGCAATAGCATGCGTGATTCTTGCGCTTTTTATGGCTTGTCGCAGTAAGTGGGTAGGGGTTGATACAAAATTCTACTGTGCAGCATTTACCTATTTGCAGGATGTGGATTTTGCCAATTTGTTCAGCACAGGTATCTATATAGATGCCAGCAACCCGAACTGGAACTTGGATTTTGAACCAGGATATCGGCTGTGCAACAAGCTGCTGGGGTTGTTTTTTACATCACAGCAGACAATTACAGTCTTTAACAGTCTGGTAATTCTTTATTTGCTGTACCACTGGATTAGAAAAGAATCTTGCGATGATTTGCTGAGCGTGTGGCTCTATATAACGCTTGGTATTTATCAGACGGAAATGAACGTGGCAAGAAATGCAATCGCAATTTTGCTATGCTATAACGCTCTTCCTTATGTTAAACGGGGGCGATTCTGGCGCTACACTGCGGTTGTACTGTTGGCGGCATCCTTCCATAAATCGACGCTGCTGTTTATTCCGCTGTATTTTGTGTTCCGCATGAAGCTAAGCAACCGAAGAAGTCCGCTTGTGCTGATGCTGTATTCCGTTCTGCTTGGTTTGCTGTCTCTGCAAGTGCTGCCCTTGGTGCGGTACATAATGCCGGGGTTTGCATCAAGATACCTGAAAACAAGCACCTCTTTGGAAGCGGTTGCTGTTGGTGCTTTTTATGCGTTGCTGGTAATTTTTGTGTGGCTTAACTTGAAAGGTACAGAGAGAAAGAATGCGCGAAAAAATGCCGCCATAGGTTGGTGGCTTTTGCTGTTAAATCTTTTTTCCTTTGCAATCAACACTCAAATTAAATACGCCGCACGACTGGCAGCTCTGTTTGGACCTTATATGATCGTGTTTATTCCGCAACTGCTGCATCAGATAGAAGGAAAGAAAAGATATAACCAGACAAAAGCTCTGATTGTTATAGGCTGCGGAGTACAATATATTCTCCGCATGATGATCAATAACATTGGCGGAACACTGCCGTATAGTTTCTTCTGGTAGGGATGAGAAAACATAAATATTGCCTTTTTGATGAGTGTGAGGTTAAAAGGCACGGACGCATGCTTAAAATGCATGCTCCAGATGTTGATTATGCGCTTCATTAGAGCGGAGTGGGAGGCATAAAAGTGGAAATCAAGAGAATAAAAAGATACTATACGATATTCCGTTTGATCCTTAAGGGTGGAGGATACTCGCGTGCTGAGTATCTAAAGAAAAAGCACTATTTCAAAGCGATCGGTGAGCATGTTTATCTGCGGCCTTGGAACTATGGAACAGAGCCGCAGCTGATTAGCTTTGGAGATAATGTCCATGTGGCAAGCAATGTGATCTTCATCAATCACGATATTACCGGTATGATGTTCAATTATATGGATAAGGAACATCATTATAAAATCCGCAGAGGCGAAATCAAGATTGGTAATAATGTTTTTGTCGGAGCTGGTTCACGGATCCTTTACGATGTGACAATCGGGGATAACGTCATTATCGGCGCGGGGAGTCTCGTGAATAAGGATATACCAAGTGGAACGATTGCGGCCGGTGTGCCGTGTAAAGTGGTTGGAAGCTTTGACGAATATATGGAAAAGATGAGAATCGACTAATATATTTGGCAAAGTAAACATTTCCTATAGGAAAATGAAAAAAGTACATGGTTTGAATAAATTGGCAGGGGCCTTTTATTTGAATGACTTTGATCAGAGGACGAGGCTAATAAGGGACCAATATCCATAACCATATTTTGAGGGGAAATGCCTGGCTACTGTTGGCACTGATACAAAAAATAACGAAACGGAGGCGAAAAAGTGGCTGCTAGACCTCGAGTATGCACAAAGGATGCATGCTTTCTGGCAGACAAAATAATAAAAATTTAGTTGCCGAAAAGTTTTTTTGAAAAAAAGACTTGCATTTTCTATTTCATCCTGCTATAATAATCAAGCACTGTTAAGGCAGGCGCACAAATGAATATGGGAGCTTTCCCGAGTGGCCAATGGGGACAGACTGTAAATCTGCTGCTTAATGCTTCGGTGGTTCGAATCCACCAGCTCCCACCAAAAGAGATCCGCAACTGAGGTTGCGGGTCTTTTTTTGTGCTGGAGCTGGTAGGGTTCGAACAGGTCGGCCGCCCGCAGGCGGCAAAAAACAGTCCTGCGGACTGTTTTTTAGACCGCGGCTTGCGAATCCACCAGCTCCCACCAAAACGCGATACTTCATATGAGGTATCGCGTTTATTTGTATATGGAATCATGTTCAATAGCCCACGTCCCACCCCGATGTTTCATCTTTCAACCAAATACAAAGTAAATGCCGGGCGCCCACTGTAACCATCCAGCAGGTGCCCGGTACAATTTATATCCAGCTATCAGCAAAAGCAATAAATATCCATGCGTCTTGCAAAACACACGTAACACCGAACAAATAATTAGAAATTATAATACTATTATACCACAAAATCGCACTTTTTTCAAGCCTTGCCCTGCGGGAGTATGGCTGGTATAATCGGCACACAAAGGGGGAGTGCCGTGTGCAGTTTATGATAATGCAAACCTTACCCGTGCAGGCGCTGGATGCCGCCTGCCGCAAAGCAGAGCAAAACGGCCTGGTGCTGACGATGGAGCAGCGCCAGATGCTGTGCGTTCAACGGGAGCAGACATTGCGGAATGCGGGAAGGCTTGAGGTTGGCCCTGGCGTTTTGCCGGCACTGATTGAAACATTCAGCCAAAGCCCCTATCTGGACAAGCGGAATGCCATACAGGAGCTGACGGAATTACAGCAAATCTTTTACGCCGCGCAGAATCTGACGCACGATACCCTGCGGGATGCTGACCTGTTGGCCGCCATGCGCAGCCTGTACGATGGCCTGTGCGGCGGGGATACAGCGGAACTGGCCGCCCAGTCGGAGGAAGTGTGGCGGCGCGAAGCGAAGAAACACAGTGGGCGATAAAGGGGGAGCAGATGGAAAACAAACCAGTGCGGCCCCTGACTGCGGCAGAACAGCAGTTGCTGCAAAACGTTTTGTTGGAGCTGTTGGCGGCGCAGATCGTGAGGTTTACAGCGGGGGAGCGCAGCTCAGTCCCGGCGGAAAAAGCCCAAGAGTTGATGGCATCCCTCTGCATGACGCTGGACATACAAAACCCGGCCCGCGCCCGGCAGCTGCTACATGGCGATGCCGGTGCAGCCCTGGCGGCGGGGCAAAAGCACCTGCAATATCGCTGGGCACTGTGCCGCCAGTTATGGCAGCGCGCGGCAGATACGGCACCTGTGTGGCAGAACCTGGCCCTGCGGGAAACGCTGGAAAGCATTGGGCAAAGCGTTACCGCCAAAGCGGCCTACCATGTGCAGTTCTTTGCCCATGAGCTGCCCTGCAGCATTGACTATCCATTATGCGATCCTGTGCCGGAAACCTTGCAGGGCGCGGAATATCTGGCGGAGTACCTGAAACGCTTGTGCGAGGAAAACGCGCTGCTGGCCGCGGTGAACCAGGCAGCGGCCCGGCGGATGGCGTTGGCCTCCTGCCCGGATTATGCAAAGCTGCTGGTCAACCTGTGCGAGCCGACCGCGGTGCAGCTGCTGGGCAAAAGCCTTTTGGGGCACCCGTTGTATCCGCTGGAACTGGATGCCGCCCAGCGCCATGCGGTTGGCCGGATAGCATGTGCGCTGCCGACCGGGCAGCTGCGGGAAGAACTAACGGCTGCCGCAAGGCGTGCGGCCACACAGCTGAATGTCCCGGTGTGCCCCCTGCTGGCGACGGCACAAAGCCTAGCAGTGCGCCTGCCCATTGCGGCCCGGAATGGAAACCTGGAAAATCTGTTTTACTCTCGTGCAATCGAGGTGAAATAAATCCTTTGGTGCGCAATCGACATCCCCAACGCTTGACAAGCGCCCCGCGGGCAGATAGGATAAAAGGAAACCACAGATAAAGAGGAAAACCACAAATGTGCACTCAAGAATTAAAAATTGGCACAATTCCGGCTGTACTGTACGGCAAACCAGCCCCCAACATCTGGTTGTTCGTGCATGGCCAGGGCGGTAATAAAACGGAAGCCGCAGCATTTGCGGTGCTTGCCGCCCCAACCGGCTGGCAGGTGCTGGGCATTGACCTGCCGGAACATGGAGACCGCACGGGGGAAACTGACTTTACTCCCTGGCAGGTGGTGCCGGAGCTGCAAACGGTGCTGGTCTATCTGCAGCAGCACTGGCAGGGGGTTCGGCTGCGGGCCAACAGCATCGGGGCCTATTTTTCCATGCTGGCTTTTGCCGGGGCAACGATTGAAAAAGCGCTGTTTGTTTCGCCGATTGTGGATATGGAGCGGTTGATCTGTGATATGATGCAGTGGGCAAAAGTAACGCCGGAGCAGCTTTGCGAAAAAGGTGAGATCACCACAGAATTTGGGCAGACCCTTTCGTGGCGGTACCTGTGTTGGGTGCGCCAACACCCGCTGGATGGCTGGCAGATCCCCACAGCAATCCTGTACGCCGGACAGGACACCATGACAAGCCGGGACACGGTGACGGCGTTCGCCCAAAAACACCATGCGGAACTGACGGTATACGAACCGGGCGAGCATTGGTTCCACACCCCGGCTCAGCTAGATGCCATGCAAACCTGGGAGCGGGCACACCGGTAAGAGCCGCTCAAGGCTTGAACCATGAGAAAGAGAGAGGAAAGACCATGGCCATTACAATGTTGGCGGGGTACCTGGTTATTATCAACGCGGCGGCGCTGCTGATGATGGCGGAGGACAAACGCCGAGCCAAGCGGCACCAGTGGCGCGTGCCGGAAGCCGCACTGTTTGGCGCAGCCCTGCTGGGCGGCAGCGCCGGGGCATGGGCGGGCATGTATCTGTTCCACCACAAAACCAAGCACTGGTATTTTGTGGTGGGTATGCCGCTGATTCTGGCCGTACAGCTGGCCGCTGGGGTGTGGCTGGCAGGGAACAGCGGCCTGGTTTGAACAATCGGAACGCTCTGCCGGAGCAATAACGGTGCTGCAGCACCGGGACCCCGGCAGAGCATTTGACTTTTTGGGTTAGCCATGATAAACTAATAGCGCCTGATCAAAACAAACAAGGCGTTCCCCAGAAAAAATTACGACGGTTCGGCAACGCACCGCCGTTTTTATGAAGCAAAAGTTAGTCAAATCTAACATTTGCTGACCAAGGAAGTGCAAAAAAGATCAATGTCAAAACAAACTGATAACAAGCAATTCTGGCAGCGGTGGGCCAGCTGCTATGGCCCGCTGATGCAAAGCAGCGAGCCGCTGTATGCTGCCATTGCGCAGCAGATGCAGCCGCACCTGACGCCGGAAATGAACGTGCTGGAACTGGCCTGCGGGTCCGGCCAGCTCAGCTTCCGGCTTTCCCGCCTGGTGCGGGACTGGGAGGCTACGGATTTTTCGCCCAAAATGATCGCCCAAGCAAAGCTGAAACCCCGCGGGGCGGGGCTGCACTTTTCGGTGCAGGATGCCACCAGCCTGCCCTATGCGGACGAAACCTTTGATGCGGTGCTGATCGCCAACGCCCTGCACATTATGCCCCGGCCGGAAAAGGCTCTGGCAGAAATTTACCGGGTTCTCAAGCCCGGCGGCCAGCTGTTTGCCCCAACCTTTGTGCATGGCGAGGTACCCCGCACCCGGCTGCGCATGCTTGCCATGCGGTGCGCGGGGCTGCAAATCTATAACAGCTGGATGGTGCCGCAATACCTGGCATTTTTGCAGGCGGGCGGCTTTGCCGTGCAGGAACATGCCCTGCTGGGGGATACCCTGGCCCCGCTGTGCTATGCCCGCGCTGTGCCGGACAAAACGCGCGTGACACAGCGCTGAGGCAATCCACCCCAGAACAGAACGATATAATTAAAGGATGATACCATGATCAACAAAAAACTGCTTTCATTTGACCCCGCCGCCATTCTGTTGAGAGCGGGAGGGTGAGCTGATGGCAAAACAGACGGTTGCAGAAAAGCGGGACGGCGAAAAGCTGCTGGTCAGCGAGATGATCGCCCTGTACTGTCGCAAAAACCACCATACGGTGAAAGGCAGCCTGTGCCCGCAGTGCCAGGCCCTGCATGATTACGCCTTGCAGCGCATTGAACGCTGCCCCTTTATGGAAACCAAAACCTTTTGCTCCGCCTGTAAAGTACACTGCTACAAGCCCGAAATGCGTGAGCAGATCCGCACCGTTATGCGCTGGAGCGGCCCCCGCATGCTGTTTGTCCACCCCGTGCTGGCCGTCCGGCATATGAAGGAAACGATGAAGGCGAAGAAGAGTTAGGAGTTAGCAAAACGCGCACAGCGCTGGATGAACCAGACGCTGTGCGCGTTTTTGTGTGGTGAAAGTCAAAAAAACGCTGTAGGGGGCGAATATGATTCGCCCGCAAAGAAACGTGAAATTTTTGCCGCAAACCGAAAAATGGTTTGTAGGGGACGATGCTTGCATCGTCCCAAATGACGGGCTTTACCGGATATATTACCACATCATTCCCCGCACGACCGTGGGCGCACAATGTGTGGCCCCTACGGGTGGGATATGCGTTAAATAATGATTCCCCGCTGTAAAGTATTCGGTAGGGAACGGTCTATCTCCGGTCTAAGAGCCGGGGCGTTGCCCCGGTTGGTCTCCGAAACGCGCCTGCGGGCGCAGTGACCGTTCCGTGGCCTAACCATATATGGCGTAGAGAAATTTTATAGCAAATCCCGATATGCGGCATAATTGCCTGCGATTACCCGATAAATATATATATCCGTCCGGGACGTCGAGGACGCCGTCCCCTACAAGTTATGGAAAGAGCATTATGAATTTGTAGAGTGTGGTAAGGTGCAGGTCCGGCGTGGTCGGGTGACCACGCCCTACAGAATGGGGGAGACTAAGGTGAGTACCAAAGGCAACACCGCACAATTCCCGCCTTGCGGCTTAAGCATCGCTCCGGCATCTGCGGCACGGCATCTGCGTTGCCAAAATGCTCGATAATGTCGGGGTGCGGTACCCGCATCGTGCTTCGGGGGCAAAAGCCCCTCGCACTCTGCGACCGCTGCCCCTGCTTCGGTTCGCTGTTTCCGCCACTGGCGGCGCTCACCTTTGCAGCATCCAGTATTATCTGCGCTTTTGGCTTAGCATCTGCCGCACCTCGCTCGCCGTATCGGCACTTAGAATTATGCGGTATTGCCCAAAATCCCAAGCCCATCCCCCGGCGGCCAGGAGGCTGGCCGCCCTACAGCTTGCCTTCACACGAATATCTCCCCAAAACCAAAAGCCCGGTACAAGCCAAAAAACTTGTACCGGACTTTTATCTTATATTATTGGTATTATATGATTAAAGTTTCTTCGGTTCCTTCTTTTCAAAGAAGGAATAAAACAACCCCCGTAAAACCAATCAGATGCGCTCCAAAATGGCGTCACCCATGGCGGTGCAGCCAACCTTGGTGCAGCCGTCGGCCATCATGTCGGCGGTGCGCAGGCCGGCATCCAGCACGGCGTTCACGGCGCTTTCAATGGCGTCAGCCTCAGCGGCCATGCCAAAGCTGTAGCGCAGCATCATGGCGGCGGAAAGGATGCAGGCAATCGGGTTGACCACATCCTGCCCGGCAATGTCCGGGGCAGAACCATGGATGGGCTCGTACAGACCGCAGGTGGTGGCACCCAGGGAAGAGGACGGCACCATGCCAATGCTGCCGGTGATCTCGCTGGCTTCGTCGCTCAGAATATCGCCAAACATGTTCTCGGTCACAATCACGTCAAACTGGCTGGGGTTCTTGCAGATCTGCATGGCGCAGTTGTCCACAAACATCTCGCTGTACTCCACTTCGGGGTACTCGGCCTGCAGGCGATGCATCACGGCACGCCACAGGCGGCTGGTATCCAGCACGTTGGCTTTATCCACACAGGTCAGCTTTTTGCGGCGCTTCATGGCAGTTTCAAAGCCAATGCGGCCAATGCGCTCGATCTCGTGCTCCGAGTAGGGCATGCTGTCAATCGCAACTTTTTCGCCGTTCTGCTCAATGGTTTTGTGCTCGCCAAAATACACGCCGCCAATCAGCTCACGCACCACAATAAAGTCGATGCCTTTGTCCACGATCTCTTTCTTCAGCGGGGAAGCATCCGCCAGCTGGGGCCAGATCCTGGCCGGGCGGTTGTTGGCGTACAGGCCCATCCCGGCGCGCAGGCGCAGCAGGCCTTTTTCCGGGCGCTTGTCACCGGCCATGCCCTCCCACTTGGGGCCGCCGACGGCGCCAAGCAGTACGGAATCCGAGGCCAGGCACTTGTCCAGCTCGCTCTGGGGCAGGGGATCGCCAAACTTGTCAATGGCTTCGCCGCCCATGTAAGCGCGGGTGTAGGTAAAGGTGTGGCCAAACTTTTCAGCAACTTTGTCCAGCACGCGCACTGCCTGGGTCACGATCTCCGGGCTGGAGCAGTCGCCATAAATCAGGGCAATGTTTTTCTGCATCTTACTTTCCCTCCTGGATGCTCTTCATCAGGCCGCCGGCCTTGATGATCTTCTGGATAAACGGCGGGAACGGCGCAGCCTGGAAGGTCTGGCCGGTGGTTTCATCAGTGATCACGCCGGTGTCAAAGTTGATGGCAACCACATCGCCCTCGTTGATGGCCTCGCTGGCGGCGGGGCATTCCAGAATGGGCAGGCCGATGTTGATGGCGTTGCGGTAGAAGATACGGGCAAAGCTCTTGGCAATCACGCAATCAATGCCGGCGGCCTTGATGGCAACGGGGGCATGCTCGCGGGAAGAACCGCAGCCGAAGTTTTCGCCGCCAACCATAATGTCACCGGCCTTTACGCGGGTCACAAAGGTCTTGTCAATGTCCTCCATGCAGTGGGCGGCCAGCTCGGCGGGGCTCTGCGTGTTCAGGTAACGGGCGGGAATGATCACATCGGTGTCAATGTTGTCACCGTACTTAAAAACAGGTCCTTTTGCGTTCATGCTTCTACCTCCCTGGGGTCAGTGATGTGGCCGGTCAGTGCGCTGGCGGCGGCGGTGGCGGGGCTTGCCAGATAAATTTCAGAGGTAACGTGCCCCATGCGGCCGACAAAGTTGCGGTTGGTGGTGGAAACGCAGCGCTCGTACTCGGCCAGAATACCCATGTAGCCGCCCAGGCAGGGGCCGCAGGTGGGGGTGGAAACAATGCAGCCGGCATCAATAAACGCTTCGGTGTAGCCGCGCAGGATGCACTCTTTGTAAACAGCCATCGTGGCGGGAATGATGATGCCGCGCACACCCTTGGCAATGTGCTTGCCTTTCAGCACGTTGTAAGCGGCTTCCATATCCTCAATGCGGCCGTTGGTGCAGGAACCGATCACTACTTGGTCAATCTTGATGTCGGCACCCTCCTTGGCAAGGTGGGTGTTCTCCGGCAGGTGGGGGTAGCTGACGGTAGGCTCCAGGGTATCCAAATCGATCACCACGGTGCGCTCATATTCGGCATCGGGGTCGGCTTCGTATTTGGTCCAGGGACGCTGGCTGCGGCCCTTCAGGTATGCTTCGCAGGCTTCGTCCACCGGGAAGATGCCGTTTTTGGCACCGGCTTCAATGGCCATGTTGCAGATGCACAGGCGGTCCTCCATGGTCAGGCTCTTAACGCCCTCGCCCACAAATTCCAGGCTCTTGTACAGCGCGCCGGAAACGCCGATCTCGCCGATCAGGTGCAGGATCACGTCCTTGCCGCACACAGGGGCGTGGATGGCACCTTTCAGCTCAACCTTGATGGCGGCAGGCACCTTGAACCATGCCATGCCGGTTGCCATACCGGCGGCCATATCGGTGGAGCCAACGCCGGTGGAAAACGCGCCCACCGCACCGTACGTGCAGGTGTGGCTGTCGGCACCAATGATGCAGTCACCGGCGGTCACAATGCCCTTTTCGGGCAGCAGGGCATGTTCAACACCCATCTGGCCGACATCATAAAAGTTGAGGATATCGTATTTGTTGGCAAACTCACGGCACTGCTTGGACTGCTGGGCACTCTTGATATCCTTGTTGGGCACAAAGTGGTCCAGCACAATGTTCACGCGGGTTTTATCAAACACCGAGTTGAACCCGGCTTTCTCGAACTCATTGATGGCAACCGGGGTGGTAATATCGTTGCCAAGCACAATGTCCAACTTGGCATTGATGAGCTGCCCGGCCGTTACCGAAGCTTCGCCGCAATGCGCAGCGAGGATCTTCTGTGTCATGGTCATTCCCATAGATTTCTGCTCCTTTTGCTCTGACGTATATCTTACGAATTAAAGAATAAGTAATAATGAATAAAGAATAATGGTGGTGGACCGCGGCGCACAAGCGCCGCTCAAAAACGGGGATAAACGATAACCCGGAGGCAGGCACAGCGGGACGTGTCGCACATCATATCCAAACCGTGCCGCAGGCACACCATCATTTTTAATTATTCTCTATTCTTTTTTATTTGCAACCTTACTGGTTATTGATTGCACTGACCAGCGCGCGGATACCGGCAACGATGATGTCGGTGTGGGTGCCGCAGCCCCAGGTCTCCTTGCCGGATGCCCATTTCAGGCCCACATAGCAGCAAGCGCGGGAGTCGGTATCATTGTCCAGTGCGTGCTCGCTGTAATGCACCAGGGTGAAGTGCATGCCGGTGGTCTGCTCGATGGCGTTGGCCACAGCATCCAGACGGCCGTTGCCGACAGCATCGCAGGTAACGGGGGCGTTGCTGCCGTTAGCCACGGTAATGTGGGCGGTAATGGTGGAATCCGGGTTCTGGGTAAAGTGTGCTTCCGGAACATTCAGCGGGGTCTTGTTGTTCAGGTAAGCGCGCTCGAACACATACAGCACTTCCTGGACGCTCAGCTCTTTGTGCTCGTGGTCGGATACATCCTTTACGCGGTAGCCAAGGTCTTCCCGCATGCGCGGCGGGGGATTGTAGCCGTAATTCTGCTGCAGCAGGAAGCCGATGCCGCCCTTGCCGCTCTGGCTGTTGATGCGGATGACATCGGCATCGTAAGTGCGGCCAATGTCATGCGGGTCAATGGGGATGTACGGGCAGGTCCACTCGTGCAGGTTATGCTCCTTGCGCCAGGTCATGCCCTTGGCAATGGCGTCCTGGTGGCTGCCGCTGAACGCAGCAAACACCAGGGAACCGGCATACGGGCTGCGCTCGTACACATGCATGCGGGTCACGCGTTCATACGTTTCGCAGATGGCCGGCATGTTGCTGAAGTCGAGGTGCGGGTCCACGCCGTGGCTGTACATATTCATGGCCAGGGTGATGGCATCCACGTTGCCGGTGCGCTCGCCGTTGCCGAACAGGCAGCATTCAATGCGCTGGGCACCGGCCAGAACAGCCAGCTCGGCATCTGCCACGCCGCAGCCGCGGTCGTTGTGGGGGTGGGTGGACAGGATCACGCTATCGCGGTACTTGAGGTGCTTGGAGCACCATTCGATCTGGTTGGCGTAAATGTGCGGCATGCTCATTTCCACCGTGACCGGCAGATTGATGATCATCGGGCGGTCCGGGGTGGGCTGCATCACATCCAATACGGCGTTGCAAACCTCAACGGCGTATTCCGGCTCGGTGCCGGTAAAGCTTTCGGGGCTGTATTCAAACAGGAAGTTGCCCTCGTATTCTTCGCTCAGCTTTTTAACCAGCTTTGCGCCGTCAACAGCGATTTGCTTGATCTCTTCCTTGCTCTTTTTGAACACCTGCTCGCGCTGGGCAACGCTGGTGGAGTTATAAAAGTGGATGATGGCGCGCGGCGCACCCTTAACGGCCTCAAATGTTTTACGGATGATATGGTCACGGCACTGGGTCAGCACCTGAACGGTGACGTCGTTCGGGATGCGGTTGCCATCGATCAAGGCGCGCAGAAAGTCGTACTCGGTCTCGGACGCTGCCGGGAAGCCGACCTCAATCTCCTTAAAGCCGATCCTGATGAGCATATCATAAAATTCAAGCTTTTCTTCCAGATTCATGGGAACGATCAAGCTCTGGTTGCCATCGCGCAGGTCTACGCTGCACCAGGCGGGAGCCTTTTCGATATGGTCTTTCTGGGGCCATTCATAGACATGGCCGGGCTCAACCGGCGGGGGATAATAACCTACATGATACTTTGTTGCGTCCATCATTTTTTATTGCCTCCATCAAAGTTTGTCTGCCCCTGAAAACCGGAGAAAATAAAAATCCCGTCTCTCAAAGGCGTTTTTACCTTTGAGAGACGGGATGTAAATTTTACAAATACCCGCGGTACCACTCTCATTGCCGCCAGGGGGCGGCCGCTCTGCACGATCGGCTGTTTTATAGAAAGCAAACAGTGAATCGCTCCTGCAAGATAACGGTCAGGTTCCGGCTGCACCTAACGCAAAGCGCTCAGCGCAGCTGCTCAGGGGCCAGTGACGCAAAACCTTCCGCACCGCCTTGCACCAACCGGCGGCTCTCTGAAGCTGAAAGGAGATTGCTTTTTCCCCATCATTGCATTTGTGAATTGATAACAATATGGATTCTAGCAGGTTTCACATTCTGTGTCAAGATGGATTTTTGGGGTTTGAACAAAATGACGAGAATGGGGAAAACTTTTTGGGAAAAAGAGAAAAAGAAAAGTTGGGAGGGAGGAGTTAGGAGTTGAAGGAGGCTGTTTGAATGAATAAAGAATAAATAATAAAGAATAATGGCGGGGGACCGCGGCGCGGTGCGCCGCTCAGAAAATATGGGGTTTGAGGCTATTGGAAATGTGAGATGGAGGATGAAACAACCGGTAGGGCGTGGTTACCTGACCACGCCGAAACTTTGGAATATTTGAAAATCTGGAATCTATAATATGCCCTGCCCCACAGTAGGGGACGGCGTCCTCGACGTCCCGCAGGTACCTTGAACCAAACTGTACCTTACCCATCATAAAAACAAAAACGCAGCACACGCTCTCCCCAAATCCCGTGTGCTGCGAAAAAACATATTCTATGGCAACACCGCACAATTCCCGCCTAGCGGCTTAAGCACCGCTTCGGCGGCTGCGGCACGGCATCTGCGTTGCCAAAATGCTCGATAATACACAAAGTATTATCTGCGCTTTTGGCTTAGCATCTGCCGCACCTCGCTCGCCGTATCGGCACTTAGAATTATGCGGTATTGCCCTATTTACTGCCGCACCGTGCTTAGATGGGTGGCCACCCACTTGATCAGCATATCCAGTGCCACCATGTTGCGGCCGCCTTCGGGCACGATCAAATCGGCTTTGCGTTTGCTGGGCTCCACAAACTGCTCGTGCATCGGCTTAACGGTGGTCAGGTACTGGTTCACCACGCTGTCCAACGTGCGGCCGCGCTCCTTAACATCGCGTACAATGCGGCGCAGAATGCGCACATCGGCATCGGTATCCACAAACACTTTCATATCCATCATATCGCACAGCTCCTGGCTGGCAAAAATCAGGATGCCTTCCACAATGATGACCGGGGCCGGGTGTACCGTAATGGTCTTATCGCTGCGGTTGTGGATCGTGTAATCATATACCGGAACCTTCACGCTTTCGCCGCGGCGCAAAGCCTGCAGGTGCTGCACCAGCAGCTCGGTATCAAAGGAATCCGGGTGGTCATAGTTCAGCTTGCAGCGCTCTTCATACGGCAGCTCGTCATGCCGCTTATAGTAGCTGTCGTGGTTGATCACGCTCACTTCATCCGCGCCAAAATGGTCCCGCAGGCGCTCCGTCAGGGTGGTTTTGCCGCTTCCGGTGCCGCCGGCAATGCCAATGATTATGCTTTTCATGCTTTCCTGCCTCGTTGTTCTTTATACTTCAAAACTGATTTCACGCCCGTGCGGATGGTAAGCACGGTACTTGACCCCCGCCATGTTGAACAGCCGCCGCGAAGCAATGCTGGCGTTGGTATCATGGTATTTATCCGAAAGATAGATGATTTCCCGGATGCCGCTCTGAATGATGGCCTTGGCGCACTCGTTGCAGGGAAACAGCGTCACATACACCCGCGAACCGCGCAGATCGCTGTGGGCACTGTTCAAAATGGCGTTCAGCTCCGCATGGCAGACGTACATGTATTTGGTTTCCAGCTCGTCACCTTCGCGGTCCCAGGGCATATCGTCATCATTGCAGCCGATGGGCATGCCGTTGTAGCCAAGGGAAAGGATCTTGTTTTCCGGGCTGACAATGCAGGCCCCTACCTGGCTGGAATCATCCTTGGAGCGCATGGCGGACAAAATAGCAATACCCATAAAGTATTCGTCCCAGCTGATGTAATCCTTGCGTTTCATGCTGTATACACAACCTTCCGGCAGGCATGGATCCCATGCCCTTATTTTTTGCTTCTATTATACCGTTGCGCGGGCTGTGGTGCAACCCCTAATCCGCATGGTTGTGCTGTGCGTGCAGGTATTTGCAGCGTGTGGCTTCGCCGCCGCGCAGGTGGCGCTGGGCTTTGTTATACAGCAGCACGGCGCGTACCTCCTGCCAAAGGCCGGGGGCCAGGTGCTGCAGGCGGCACTGGTCCTTCCACACGGTACTTTTGCTCACGCCGAACACCTGCGCTGCCGCCCGCACGGTAGCGCCGCTTTGCACCAGATACCGCCCAATCTGCACGGCGCGCTCTTCGGGGTCACCTTTCATAGAACATGCCCTCCCAACCGTTTTTTCAACGGTATGCGGCGCGCCGTCGGTTTATGCGGGCAGTGCTGGCGGGCCGGGCGCCGGCATGGTACAATACGTTCAGAACAAATATTTTTTTCAAATGCTGAAACACTTTGCCCTCCCGGTTCGTTATCCCAGTGTAAGGCCTTGCAAAAACAAACACAGGAGAATGCCCCCATGTGCAGCATCAAAATTATTATCGTGGATAAAAACTGGAGATAAAACCGGGCCGCGCCCCACGGCCTGACCCAAAGGAGAACCCATGCTGGAAGAACTGTTTTGCGCCCACCGTGCGGAGCTGACCGCCTATTGCCGCGGGCTGTGCCGCAGTGATGCGGCCGCGCAGGATATGGTGCAGGAAGTGTTCCTGCGCGCATGGCAGAATATTGGTACATTGCAGGACCTTGGCCCCAGCCAGCGCCGGGCCTGGCTGTACCGCACGGCGCGCAACTTGTTTGTGGATGCCATGCGCCGTACCGCGCGGGAAGCCGCCGCCCTGCCGGAGCTGGAGCTAGAACCGGAAACGCCGGATCCGGATTTTGCCGAAGCGGAAGCCCGCCGCCTGTTGGAATTGCTGACCCCGGCGGAGCAGGAGCTATTCCGCAAGCGCTACCTGGAAGGCTACACCGCAGCGGAACTGGGAAAAATGTACGGTTTGCCGCCTGCCACCGTGCGCACCCGGCTGGCCAAAGCCCGCCGATACTTAAGCCAATTATTGATGGAGGAATAAACGATGCCGAATAAACTACTGATTAAAGCAAACTTTTGCGACCTGCGTAACGTGAAAGAAGAAACCCTTGCCGCCTATGATGTCATTGAAGTGCGGGCCAATGTGGTGGTGCTGAACGACCGCGCAAAAGAGCTGATTGCTCGTTATCCCGTTACCTTAAAATGTGACCTGGCAACGGACAACCCGAATATTGCCCTGCGCAGTGTGAACGGCGTGGCGGAGGTCACCCCCTGCGATGTACCCGAAGCAGACACAGTGCTGACGGTGAACGGCGAACTGAAAATTGCTTCCGGCTCGGCCGAAGTGCTGGCGCGGTATCTGCAGATTACGGTAAACGGGCAGGTATACTGCCCGCGCAGCCTGAGCGGAAAGCTGGGCAATGTGGCAGTGAACGGGCAGATCATCACCTGGCCGGACGGTGCAGTGCAACTGAAAAACACCGCCGTGCTGGACAGCACTTTTGCCCTGCGGGCCAAACCGGCCCTGTACTGGGCGGCCCGCTGTGTTGTGATGCTGGACCCCGCGCTGGATGTCGCTGCCCTGGCAAAGCAGGGCGTGCGGTTCGATACGCCCAGGGCAATTTTGGCCCAAAGCCTTGCCACACAGGCCGCCCCGCTGTTTGAGGATGATACCGACCTGGAAATTGTGCCGGACGGAACAGCCTACCTCAAGGATGATGCCGAACTGACCGCCGCGCTGATCCGCCGCAAGGGCAACAAACTGTATGTGGATGGCAGGCTGACCCTGACGGCGGAAAGCGCCGCCCTGCTGCCCCAGCTGGAATACTGCAAAGTGACCGGCACCGCCCTGGTGCCCGCCGCACAGGAGAAAGCATTTTCCGCCAGCTGTGTGCAGGCAGAGAAAGTTCAGACAGTGCGTGGCAGACTGTTGCAGGGCCAGGGCAGGGTACAGGTGGACTATTGGATGCTGGAGGCCCCGGACGGCCTTTGCGTAAAAGAGTGCGGCATGGTGGCGCTGACCCCGGAACTGGAACCGGAACTGATTGCCGCAAAGCTGATGCTGTTGGAATGCGGCATGGTACAGTGCACCGCCGCACAAAAAGGTGCTGTGCAGCTGGTAGCCAAAGATGTGGGCGTTATCTCCGACGACAGCGGCAAGCCCACTGAGGACACGAATACTCACAAGGTAAGGGCAGACCGATATGTGATGTGAGGGAGCTGAACAATAAAAAACAATGAATAAAGAATAATGCTTGTGTGACGCCCACCGCGTCACATTTGAATCAGGCCAGTCACTCCGGCAAAAAGCGTTCCGGCCAGAGCAACCCGCCTATTTTATTTGTGCCGCCCGCAGCGGCGCACTGACATGATTCTTTATTCTCTATTCACTACTATTTATCACGGGTAAGCACTTTTTTATACGCAAGTAATAACTTTGTTATATCCGGGGGTTTTCAGAACCGGGAAGATGCGGTATACTGGGCACAGAATACAAAACACGCGTGCTTAAAAATCCAAAGCCGCGCCAACAAAAAGGAGAATGCCTTATGAACCAGCATTATCTTCAGCTGTATGCCGATTTTATCGTCAAAGTCGGTGTCAATGTTCAGCCGCGCCAGAATTTTATCATCCGCTGCCCGGTCACCATGCCGGAGTTCGGCCATGCCTGCGTCAAAGCCGGGTATGAAGCCGGTGCTAAAAACTGCATCGTGCGTTGGGAGGATGACAAACTCAGCCGCCTGCATTATGAGTATGCCAAAGAGGAAGACCTGGCTGCCATGAAGCCCTATGAGCTGCGCAGCTACCTGGACTATGCTGAGGACCCGGATGGCTGCTGCACCCTGGCAATCCACGCCGCTGACCCCGAAGCACTGGCCGGGCTGGATGCCGCCAAGATCAACCGCGTCAACCTGGCCCGCCGCAAATTCCTGAAACCCTGGCAGGAATACACGATGAACGACCGTGTACAGTGGTGTGTGGCCGCTGTTCCGGCACCGTCCTGGGCCACAAAAGTGTTCCCCGGCATCCCGGTGGAGGAAGCGATGGAAAAGCTGTGGGCACTCATCTTTGATGTCTGCCGCGTTTCCACCGGCGACCCTGTCAGCGCCTGGAAAGCCCATGTGGCCGAAGGCCGCCGCCACCGCGACCAGCTGAACGCCTGGAACCTGGACCATATCCATATGACCAGCTCCAACGGCACCGACCTGACCGTTGGCCTGGCAGATGATGCCACCTGGGAGGGGGCTTCCAGCAAGGCGGAAAACGGCACCGACTTTATCGCCAATGTGCCCACCGAGGAAGTGTTCTGCGCACCCCACCGTGAGCGGGTAAACGGCATTGTGTACGGCACCAAGCCCTATGTGTACAACGGCCAGCTGATTGAGGGCTGGCATGTGACCTTCAAGGACGGCAAAGTTGTTGAGCATGGCGCGGAGAAGAACGCCAGCCTGCTGGCCGAGCTGCTCTCCACCGACGAGAATGCCTGCCGCATTGGCGAAATCGCCCTGGTTCCGGCATCCAGCCCCATCAACCAGAGCGGCGTGCTGTTCTATAACACCTTGTTTGATGAAAATGCTGCCTGCCACATTGCCTTTGGTGCGGGCTACCCGACCAACATCAAGGGCGGCAGCAAGATGAACCGCACCGAGCTGTTGGCCAAGGGCCTGAACGATTCCGCTATCCATGAGGATGTCATGATCGGCGCGCCGGATACCAACGTCATCGGCACCACCAAGGACGGCAAAGAAGTGACCATCTTCACCAGCGGTGAATGGGCATTCTGATACGGCAAAACAGATGCTACAGCCATAACATAAAATTATAACAGCAAAGCGCCGCCGCCCCACGCAGCAAGGTAGGGCGGCGGCACTGTTTGTTTTGTGTTTTGTATTTGTATAGAGAAGAAATAAAGAAATTCTGCCGGTTTAGCAGGTTTAGGTTGATTCACCCGATGCAGCAAATCCGCTTTTGCAGATCGCTTCAAGCTCCTGCAAGGGAATCTGTTCCTCCTGGTACTGGAACAGCAGCACCCGCAGCACTTTATTGCCGTCCACCAGCGTGCGGCAGTAGATGAAACCGTTGGCAGCATCGGCGGCGGTTTCGGGAAAGTTGTGCAGCCCGTTGGTTTTGCCTTCGCGGTACATCGTCTGGGCCAGCTGCGGGGTGATACATTCGTAATACTCTACATATAATGCACCACGCAGCCCATTCGCGCCGGCCTGGCCGTGGGCTTCATATTTGATAAAGGTCGGGGCCAGCGGCAACCGCTGCACCAGCACAAAACTGGCCGCGGGGGCGGCGTCGGCATCCAGCGCGGTGGGCTGCCCGGCGTAATCGTCCATGGTGGCAAACGGCAGGGGAGCGGTGTAATCTTCCAGCGGAATGCTGCCGTGCCGGCTCTTTTCCATGGCAGAACCGGCAAAGGTCCACACAATGGTCAGCACAAACAGCAGCGCTGCCAGCACCCGCCCAATCAGATACCGCCCGGCACCCTTACGCCAGTTTTTGTGCCGCTCCGGCTCCGCACCGCGCGTTAACCGGGCAGAAAACCCGTACAGCAGCACGGTGTTATGTACCACGCTGACCAGCGCGGCGGCCAATAGCCCCAGATAGCAGAAGCTCAGCCAGCCCAGCTCCACAAAGTCGATCACCGGCGTGTGCCAGACGCCCATGGCGTACCGCACCCAAAACGTTACCAGCCAGTAAGCCAGCAGCCCGGCGGGGGCGAATACCTGCCGCTTGGCATAGCGCAGGCTGAGCGCCTGTACCTGCGGGTCGGTGTTCAGCTCCGGCGCATCACTATCCTCGCAGGCGTACAGGAAAAAGTCTCCCACGGCGGTAACATAATACCAGCCGCATTCCTGCGCCAGGGCGCGTTCCTCGCCATCCGGGGTGCCGGGGGCAGATTCTAAAAATGTTTCCGGCGCAGGCTTGGCGTTCAGCCGGTAGCGCACGGCTTTGGGCTGACTGCAGCGGAAGCGGGCAAAGTTCTGGCCGATTGTTACAGGCACAAGCCCCTGTGCGGCCATATCGCCCAGCCAGCTTTCCAGCCCCTCAATGTCAGACAGTGGGCAGGGGATGGGCTGCCAAAGGGGGTTGCAGCGTGCTTTGGTCATGGTCGTCAAGCTCCTTTCCCGGCAGGGCAGCAGGAGCAAAAGCGCCCTGCGCCGCCGCGGCCGCGTTTTGCAGGCAGAGCTGCAGCCGGGTACACTCGGCTGTATAGGCGGCTCTGCCTGCGGGGGTGATCTGATAATACCGCTTACAGCCCAGAACGGACGTTTCGGCAATCAGGCCTTCTTTTTCAAACTTGCCCAGCAGGGTATACAGCGTTGCCGGGCCAATCTTGACCCGCCCGGCGGTGATCTCGGCGGCAAATGCGGTGATCTCAGTGCCGCAGCGCTCACCCTGGGTCAAGGCCATCAACAGGTAAAACATAGATTCCGTCAGGCTCTCCAGCGCCTGTTTCGGCATGGGGCAGCACCTCCTTTGGTAGCAAACTGTAATATCGTAACACGATATCTTGTAACGATATTATACCGGAAGCACGCTGCGCCGTCAAGAGCCGGGCGCATAAAAGGCGGCCAAAAGGGATATTTTGGTTACAATTTCGCGCAAAATGAGCCAAACCCCTTGCATTTTTTGCCGCGGTATGCTATATTCTTATTGTTCGATGATGATTTTATGGAAAGTGGGCTGTCAAAGGTCCGCTTTCTTTTTATGATAGGGAGATTTTTTATGGCCAAAGGCAAAAACCATCAGCCCGGCGGTGCCGCAGCCGTTGTGGAAGCACTTGTCCGCCCCACGGTCGAAGGTTTCGGCCTGCGCCTGTGGGATGTCCGCTTTGAAAAAGAAGGCCCGGACTGGTTCCTGCGCGTTCTGATCGACCGCGATGAGCCGCTGGACACGGACACCTGCGAGGCGGTTTCCCGCGCCATCGACCCGATTCTGGACGAGGCTGACCCCATTGACCAGAGCTACTACCTTGAAGTCGGCAGCTCCGGCTTGGGCCGCCGACTGACCCGCCCCGAACACTATGAACAGCTGAAAGGCCAGAAATGCGCTGCCCACCTGATCCGCCCGGACGAACAGGGCCGCCGCGATGCGGAGGGCATTCTGGAAGGGCTTTCCGCTGACGGCATGGTGACGCTGAAAAGCGATGACGGGGATTATACCTTCCCGGTAAAAGCCGCAGGGTATGTAAAACTGTGTGACGATGAAGATTTGTTTTGAGCGATATTGAACGGAGGACTAACATGGCAACGAATAACAACGAATTTTTTGACGCACTGGCCGCACTGGAAAAGGAACGCGGACTGCCGGCAGACTACCTGATCGATAAGATCAAGGCCGCCATTGTCATTGCTGTCAAAAAGGACTATGAGGTCGAGGACGATAATGTCGTTGTGGATATCGACCCCAACATCGGCGCATTTCGCGCAAGCCTTTTGCAGGACATTGTGGAGGAAGTTGAGAACCCCCACACCCAGGTCAGCCTGGAAGATGCCCAGAAGATCCGCAAGACCTATAAAGTGGGCCAGCGCCTTGTTACCCCCCTCAAGACCAAAGAGTTTGGCCGCATTGCCGCCCAGACCGCAAAGCATGTGATCCGCCAGGGCCTGCGCGAAGGCGAGCGCAGCCTGCAGTGCAGCGAGATGCAGTCCCGTGCACACGAGATCATCACCGGCACCGTTACCGCTGTGGATGCAGAGCGCGGCAACATCGTGCTGGATCTCGGCAAGGGCGGCAGCGCTGTTCTGCCCAAAAACGAGCAGGTGCCCGGCGAACACTTTACCGAAGGCCAGATGGTCCAGGTTTATGTGGTCGATGTTCTGGCAACCGAGCGCGGCCCCCGCGTGACCATCAGCCGCACCCATCCCGGCCTGGTCAAGCGCATGTTTGAGCTGGAAGTGCCCGAAATCTATGACGGCACCGTTGAGATCAAGGCCATTGCCCGTGAGGCTGGTGCCCGCACCAAGATGGCTGTGTGGAGCAAGAACCCCGATGTTGACCCCGTCGGTGCCTGCATCGGCGCCCATGGCTCCCGCGTGGAAAAGATCGTGGAAGAGCTGGGCGGCGAAAAGATCGATATCATCCGCTGGAGCGAGGACATCAACGAGTTCATCTCCGCAGCTCTGTCCCCGGCCAAGGTTGTCAAGGTGGAGCTGCTGCCCGGCGAAACCAAGAGCTGCCGCGTGACCGTGCCTGACCACCAGCTGAGCCTTGCCATTGGCAACAAGGGCCAGAATGTGCGCCTGTGCGCCCACCTGACCGGCTATAATATTGACATCCGCCCGGAATCCGGCTACTATGGCGAGGAGGACGAAACCCCGGCTGAACAGTCGGCCGAAGCCCCCGCCGCCGAGACCGCCCCGGAAACCGGCAAGGAATAATGAGCACACGCCGTGCAATGCGGCGCTGAGACTGAAAAGAGGTCAGCCATTTGCAACAAAAACCGCAAAAAAAGGTGCCGGTGCGCCGGTGCGTTGGGTGCAACACCCAAAAACCGAAAAAAGAACTGGTGCGCATTGTGCGCAGCCCCGAAGGTGAAGTCAGCGTGGATCTGACCGGCAAGCGCTCCGGCCGCGGCGCATACCTGTGCCCGTCGGCAGCGTGCCTGGCCAAAGCACGCAAGGCCAAGCGGCTGGAACATGCCTTTGGTGTGCCGGTGCCGGATGAGGTGTTTGAGCGCCTGACCGAGGAGATGGCCTGTGCCGAGCAGGCAGTAAAGGAGGCGATGCCCCGTGGCGAATGATAAGGACCCATTGTTGGGTGCATTGGGAATTTGCCGCAAAGCCGGCAAGCTGCTGCACGGCTATGACCGTGTGGAAGAAGCTGTGATGCGGGGCAAGGCATGCCTGGTGCTGCTGGCCTGCGACGCCAGCAAGCGCACCACGCAGCATATGCAGGATACCTGCCGCGGGGTGATCCCCTGCGCGGTGATGCCGCTGAAAGGCGAGGACCTGCGCATGCTTACGCCAAAGCCTGCTGCCGTATTTGCGGTTACGGACGAAAACCTTGCACACCTGTGTGCAGGCTACCTCAAAAAGCAAGTGAAGGAGGATTCAGCCAATGGTTGATTTCAAATACAAAGTTACGGATATTGCAAAAGATTTTGGCATCAGCACCAAAAAGGTTATCGAGACTTTTGCGGAGCTGACCGGCGAGACCCGCAAGACGGGCGCGACCTTTGAAGAAAACGAGGTCAACGCCCTGCTGGAAGCCCTGACCCGCGAAACCGCCGTCAAGGACCTGGGCGAGTATCTGGCATCCGGCAAGGAGCCGCAGCCCGTCAAGCAGGAGACCAAAAAGCCCGAAGCAAAGCCCCAGGCAAAAAAAGAAGAGCCGAAGCCGGAGGCCGCTAAGCCCCAGCCCAAGCAGCCCAAGCAGCCGGAAGCCCCCAAGGCAGAGCCGAAAGCGGAGCAGGCCAAGCCCGCCCAGAATGCGCAGCCCAAGGCAGCACAGCCCAAACCGGCCCAGCAGGAAAAGCGCAATGATAAGCGCAATGATAACAAGCAGGCCGAAAAGCGCAGCGAAAAGCGCGTGACGATGCAGGAGCTGGCCAGCGAGACCGGCATCAAGGAGCCCGTCGCCACCGAGCAGGTCAAGGTTGACCGCGCCCAGGTGTCTGTGGATACCCGCACCGTGGATGTGAACGTGGATAAGTTCAGCGCACGCTATGATGACCTGGCCGACAGCCGCAATATGCCCAGCAAGCGCAAGAACGCCCCTACCGGCAAAAAAGAAAAGTTCAACAACCGCAATAACCGCCGCGGCCAGCAGTTTGGCCGCCGCCGTGAAACCGAAGCCGAGCGCCTGCAGCGCATCCAGCTGGAAAAGGCCCGCAACGCCCAGCTCAAAATCTCCATCCCCGATGAGATCACCGTTGGCGAGCTGGCTACCCGCCTGAAGCAGAACGTGGCCAAGGTTGTTGCCAAGTTCATGCAGATGGGCGAAATGCACGCTGCTTCCGATGTGATCGATTTCGATTCCGCAGCCCTGATCGCAGAGGAATTCCACGCAAAGGTGGAGCATGAAGTTCATGTTTCTATCGAAGAGCGCCTGTTCACCCAGGAAGAGGACAGCGCCGATCAGCTGGTCGAACGTCCGCCGGTCGTTGTTGTTATGGGCCATGTTGACCACGGCAAAACTTCCATCCTGGACCGCATCCGTTCCACTAACGTTACCGCAGGCGAAGCCGGCGGCATTACCCAGGCCATCGGCGCTTACCAGGTCAATGTCAACGGCAGCCCCGTTACCTTCCTGGATACCCCGGGCCACGAAGCCTTTACCGCCATGCGTGCCCGCGGCGCGGATATGACCGATATCGCGGTTCTGGTCGTTGCTGCCGATGACGGCATCATGCCCCAGACCATCGAGTCCATCAACCACGCTAAGGCTGCCAACGTCAAGCTGATCGTTGCCATCAACAAGATGGATAAGCCGACCGCTAACCCGGAGCGCGTGAAGGAACAGCTGACCAAGTACGAGATCGTGCCCGAAGACTGGGGCGGCGAAACTGCCTGCATCCCCGTGTCTGCCGCTACTGGCGCAGGCATCCAGGACCTGCTGGAACGCATTGTTCTGGAAGCAGAGGTCATGGAGCTGAAAGCCAACCCCAACCGCCGTGCCAAGGGTGCCGTTGTGGAAGCCCGCCTGGATAAGGGCCAGGGCACCATTGCCACCCTGCTGGTTCAGAACGGCACCCTGCACAAGGGCGACTGTCTGATTGCCGGTACCGCCGTTGGCCGTGTGCGTACCATGCGCAACGATAAGGGCGTTGAGATCGAATCCGCCGGTCCTTCCACCCCTGTGGAGATCACCGGCCTGACTGAAGTGCCCACCGCCGGCGATATCTTCGAGGCTGTTGAGGATGAACGCCTGGCCCGTGAACTGGCTGACAAGCGTACCACCGAAGCCAAGGAAAAGCAGTTTGCTGCTTACACCAAGGTCACCCTGGATAACCTGTTTGACCAGATGGCCCAGAACGATATGAAGGAACTGCCCATTGTTGTCAAGGCTGACGTTCAGGGCAGCGCCGAAGCTGTGAAACAGAGCCTAGAAAAGCTCAGCAACGATGAAGTGCGCGTGCGCGTCATCCATGCCGGTGTTGGTGCAATTTCCAAGTCCGATGTTTCTCTGGCCGATGCTTCCAACGCCATCATCATCGGCTTCAATGTCCGTCCGGACGCTGTTGCCAAGGCCGAAGCCGAGCAGGCCGGTGTTGAAATGCGTATGTACCGCGTCATTTACGATGCCATCAACGATGTTTCCGACGCTATGAAGGGCATGCTGGCCCCCAAGGTGCGCGAAGTCGCCTTGGGCGAAGCACAGGTTCGCCAGGTCTACAAGATTTCCAGCGTTGGCACTGTTTCCGGCTGCCGTGTTACTTCCGGCAAGATCACCCGCGATGCCCAGCTGCGCCTGGTGCGTGACGGTATCGTCATCTGCGAGGATGCCATTGCATCCCTGAAGCGCTTCAAGGATGACGCCAAGGAAGTGGCCGAAGGCTATGAATGCGGCATCACCCTGCAGAAGTTCTCCGACGTCAAAGAGGGTGACGTATTCGAGTGCTTCAAGCTGGAAGAATACCGCGATTGATCCGGCATTGAGCCGTTCCCGCTTGTTTGACAAGCCCCGCAGGGGGCTTTATGAGGTAAAGTTATGCCAAGCAAAAACCATGGCCGTATGGCACAGGATATGAAACGCGAGCTGATCGCCATTATCGGCGAAATGAAGGACCCCCGCGTTTCGGGTGGTCTGTTGACTGTGACCCGGCTTGATGTTACCCCGGACCTGGATGTCGCCAAGGTGTACATCAGTGTGATGGGGCGCGAAGGCGGCGCGGACCCGGTGGTGAAGGCCCTGAACAAAGCTTCGGGCCATATCCGCACCGAAGTCAGCCGCCGCATGCACATCCGCAAAGCCCCGCGCTTTGTGTTTACCAAGGATGACAGCGCTGCTTACGCAGTGCACATTGACCAGCTGCTGCAGGATATTGAAAAAGCACACCCCGCAGCACCGGCAGAACCGGAAGAGCAGGAATAACCTGCCCAGACTGTATCTGAAAAGTCGAAAATGTAGTCTGTTTTTATAAACACAGCCGGATTTTGCGCTAAAAAACACAAAGGATTCCTGCGGCTCTTTGCCTTACATCCTGCTTGTGCTTGCGAAATATCTGTCATTTTCGTTGCTTTCAGATACATCTTAACTGGTGCTGCAGCCAGTCATCGACCAAAACGCGCAGTTGAAATTTACGCTTGCAGCTGCGCCTTCCCAAAGGCCGGAACCAACGGGGGAGAGGGAATAGCCCCCCATCGCGGCCGAGAAAAGAGGAGCCTTATGACCGAATCTGTGGATCGGCAGACAGCCGTGCTGCGTCTGCGCGGCGCGGACGATATCCTGATTCTTTGCCACAAAAACCCCGATGGCGATACCATCGGCTGCGCCGGTGCACTGTATCTTGCGCTCAAGGCGCTGGGCAAAAATGCCGCGATTTTATGCAGCGACCCCATCCCCAAAATGTATGATTATATGGAGCTGCGCTGGTTTGACGGCAGCTTTAACCCTGCATTTGTGGTGGCGGTGGATGTTGCCAGCATCCAGCTTTTTGGCGAAAATAACAATGTGCCGCAGTATGCCGCCCATACCAACCTTTGCATTGACCACCATGCCAGCAACAGCGGCTATGCCTATGAAACCCTGCTGGACCCCGGCGCCGCCGCGGCCTGCGAGTTTTTGCTGGATGTGATCGTGGATATGGGCGTGACCATTACGCCGCAGATCGCCAACTGCCTGTATACCGGCATTGCAACCGATACCGGCTGCTTTAAGTTTGCCAGTACCACGCCCCGCACCCATATGGCGGCGGCCCGCGTGATGGAAGCCGGTGCCGATGTGGAAAAACTGAATGCCCGCCTGTTTGAATCCCGCTCCCATGCCCGCATAACTGCGGAACGCATGGCGATGGAAAGCCTGGAATATTATTTCAACGACCTGTGCGCCGTGATCTGCCTGACCTGGGACCAGATCGAATCTTCCGGCGTGGCGGGTGCCGAGCTGGAGGACCTGACCAGCCTGCCGCGCTCCATTGAAGGCGTGGAGGTTGGCCTGACCTACCGCCAGCAGCAGGATGGCAGCTTCCGCATCAGCGTGCGTACATCGGGCAGCATTGATGCCTGCAACATTGCGCGCCGCCTGGGCGGCGGCGGCCATACCCGCGCAGCCGGGTGCGAGATCAGCGGCAACCTGGATAACGCCAAGCATGCCGTGCTGGAGGAAGTCCGCAAGGAGTTGCAGCGCTGCGGCTTGCTGGATCAGGACGCTGGTTGAAGGCCAGCTGCACCACAACGCGCAGCACACGGGGATGCGGCACACGCCCGCAAACCTGCAAGATGGCACCGTCTGCTTGCCGCCGCAAGGCTGGCACCGCAGCTGGGTGCTGCTGCCGAATGCAGCACAATAAACTGAAAAGGAAAACCCCAATGAATACTTGTGCCATTCTCCCAGTTGATAAACCTGCGGGCTGGACCAGCTTTGATGTGCTGGCCAAGCTGCGCGGTGCGCTGGGAACGCGCAGGCTGGGGCACGCGGGCACACTGGATCCTATGGCGACTGGTGTGCTCGCCGTGTTTATCGGCAATGCCACCGCCGCGGCGGACCGCCAGCCTGACCATGATAAAACCTATGAAGCTACCATTCGCCTTGGCCTGCGCACCGATACCGGCGATGTGACCGGCACTGCGCTGGAAACCGCTCCTGTTACGGTGGGTGAAGCAGAGCTGAAAGCCGTTTTGCCGCAGTTTATGGGCCGGCAGATGCAGCTGCCGCCGATGTATTCAGCGGTCAAGATCAACGGCCAGCCGCTGTACAAGGCGGCCCGCAAAGGCCAGACGGTGGAACGCACCCCGCGCCCCATCACGATTTATGAGATTACCTACCTGGGCAGCCCGGCACCGGGGGATTATACCATCCGAGTCAGCTGCTCCAAGGGCACCTACATCCGCGTTCTGGCGGAGGATATCGGTACAGCTTTGGGCGTGCCCGCCACATTGGCGGCACTGCGCCGCACCCGCGCCGGGGCGTTCAAGATTGAGGAATGTCACACCCTGCCGGAAATCCTGGCCGCTGCCGAAGCAGGTACCCTGCAGCAAAGTGGATGGCTGCTGCCGGTGGAACACGTGTTTGCCTCGCTGCCTGCCCTGACGGTGGACGATGCAGTGAAAAAGCACCTCTTCAACGGCTGCCCCACCAGCCACTACCGCGCACAGGACGGCAAATACCGCGTGTATGATGCCGCAGGTACCTTTTTGGGGCTTGCCAACGTGACGCAGGGTGTGCTGCAGGTGGAAAAGATCTTCTGCGAGCGGGCGTGAACGCCTGCACCCAAACCGCAACGGGCAGAACCGCTGTCCGCTCAACAACAGGAAGTATGCCAACTACCATGAATATTTTGAATACACTGGCCCCGGTGGGCGCACCCAACGGCAGCGCCGTGGCCTTGGGCTATTTTGACGGTGTTCACCTTGGGCACCGCCGTGTGCTGGGGGCAGCGGTGGAATACGCCGCGGCCCACGGCCTGACCCCCGCGGCTTTTACCTTCAGCCTGCCGGGCGGGCAGTCGCTCAAGGGCGGGCGTATCTTGTCCGCAGGGCAAAAGCATGCCCGCGTTGCCGCTTTGGGCATTACCGCCTATATGGAACCCCCATTTGAATCCTTCCGCAGCTTAAGCCCGGAAGATTTCGTCAACAAAATTCTGGTGGAATGCTTTGCCGCCAAGGCGGTGTTCTGCGGCGATAACTTTACCTTTGGCGCATATGCCGCCGGGAATGTGGACCGCCTGAAGGAGCTGTGCGCCCCGCTGGGCATCGCCGTGACCATTGTGGACATGGCACAATACGGCGGGCAGACGGTTTCCTCCACTCGCATCCGTGCCGCGCTGGAGGAAGGCCGCATCGAGGATGCCAACGCCATGCTGGGGGCGCCCTACTGCATTGACTGGCCGGTGCGCCACGGCAAGGGCATCGGCACCTCCAAGCTGGGCAAACCCACCATCAACCAGAACTATCCTGCAGACGCTTTGCAGCCCTGCACCGGCGTGTACCTGACCCGCATCTGGCTGGATGGCCGCTGGTGGCCATCCGCAACCGGTATTGGCCGCCGCCCCACCGTGGATGCCGCCAACGCCCCTGTTACCTGCGAAACCTATGTGCCGGGCTACCATGGCGATACCTATGGCCAGACGCCGGTGCTGGAATTCCACCACTACCTGTGCGCTGTGCGCAAGTTTGGTACATTGCAGGAGCTGGCAGACCTGATCGAAACCGCTGCCCAGCAAAGCATTGCCTATTTTGCCGCAAAGGAGGAAGCGTAATGCGCCGTAAGGATCGTGAAGTGGCGGACCTGGAGGGCCAACTTGCCATTTTGGAACAGTGCCCCGTCTGCCGCGTTGCCATCAACGACCCGGCATCCGGCGTGCCGTACCTTGTTCCGCTGAACTTTGGTATGGCCGCCGGGCCGCAAAGCCTGACGCTGTATTTCCACTGTGCCCCCGTTGGCACCAAGCTGGACCTGCTGCGCGCTGACCCCAATGTGAGCTTTGAAGCTGACTGCCCCGGCACCGTAAGCGGCGGGGCAACCTCCTGCACGTATGGCATGAACTACCAGAGCGTCATTGGCCGCGGGACCGTCCGCTTTGTGGAAGGCGGGGAAAAGCTGACCGCCCTGCAGGCGCTGATGCAGCATTACCACTGCCCGGACCTGCCCTTTGAGCCGGAAATGGTGGAACACACCACGGTTTTGGCCCTGGACGTTGCCGCCATGACCGGCAAACGCCGCACATCGTTTTAAGGGCGGGACCCATCATCCGAGGAATTCGGAAGAAATTCGGAGGATACTGATTTGGAACGTAAAAAACTGGCTCCCGGTGTATTTATCACCACATTGGATGCCGAAAAATTTAACCGCTGCCGCATTACCATCCATCTGCGCTACCCGGCATTGCGCCGCAGCGCAACGGATGCCGCTGTGCTGCCGCTGGTGCTGGAACGCGGCTATGCGGGCTGCCCGGATATGACGGAGCTTTCCCGCAAATTGGCGCGGCTGTACGGTGCCGACCTTGGCGTGGACCAGAGCAGCGCCGGAATTGACCGCGTGCTGACGGTGGACATCTGCGGCATCAAGGATCGCTTTGCCCTTGACGGTGAGAATCTGACCCGTGAATATGCCGATATCGCCTTTGGTACCATCTTTGAGCCGTACCTGATTGATGGTGTGTTTGACCCGGAGGCTGTGCGCATTGAAAAAGAATCCCTGGCCCGCCGCCTGGATGCCGAGTTCAACAATAAGCGCCTGTACTGTGTGCGCCAGGCCCGCCGCAAATTTTACGGCGATTCCCCGGCAGGCATTGAGCTGGGCGGCTACAAAAGTGACCTGCCCAACGTAACGCCCCAGACTCTGAAAGCCGAGTATGACCGCATCCTTTCGCTGGCATCCATTGATGTGATGGTGCAGGGGGCGGATCCCGCCCTGGTGGAAGAGCTGCTGCTGCAAAAGCTGGCTGGCGCTGCCCGCAGCCCCCAGCGCTTTGCCATGCCGCTGGCCATGCCCATTATTGAAACCCAGCACTTCAGCGAGGAAATCCCCGGCCTGACCCAGGCCAAGCTGTGTATGCTGTTTACCCGCGGCACGCCGGAGGACCTGCCCAGCATTACCGTGATGCGGATGGCAATGAGCGTGTTTGGCGGCTCCACCACCAGCCGCCTGTTCCGCAATGTGCGCGAAAAACAGAGCCTTTGCTATTACTGCGGTTCCAGCGCTCTGCGCGCCACCGGTGTGATGATGGTGGATTCCGGCGTGGAGCCGGGCCGCGAAGCCCAAGCCGAAGCTGCGATCCTGAAAGAACTGAACGACCTGTGCACCGGCCCTATCACCGAACAGGAAATGGACGACTGCCGCCGCAGCCTGCTTTCCAGCCTGGATTCGCTGGGGGATTCCCTCGGAGGACTGGAAAGCTGGTACTATGGCCAGATCCTGCGTGACGAAGCGCTGGCCCCGCCGGAATACGGCAAGGTGCTGACCAACGCCGTTACGGCGGACGAAGTGCGCGAAGTGCTGCAGAGTTACCATTACTCTGTTGGCTACACGCTGACGGCAAAAGGGGAGGGGGAAAACGCATGATGGAACACGCAGAACACAGCCCGGCTGCCATCCGGGAAAAAGCCGCGGGGGCGGTCAACTGCCAGAGCGTGACCCTGCCCAGCGGCTTGACGGTTTTGTGCCGCACTATGCCGGGCTACAGCTCGGTACACGCCATGTACGCCACCAACTTTGGCTCCGTTGTGCGGGAATTTACCCTTAACGGCAAACGGATCCAGCTGCCCGCTGGTACCGCGCACTTTCTGGAACACAAAATGTTTGAATCCGAGCAGGGCGATGCGTTCGACCTGTATGCCAAAACTGGCGCTGCGGCAAACGCTTTTACCAGCTATGACCGCACCTGCTATATTTTTACCGCAACCGGCATGACGGATGAAAACCTGGATATTCTGCTCAACATGGTCGGTCATCCCTGGTTTACCAAGGAGACCATCGCCAAGGAGCAGGGCATCATCGGGCAGGAAATCAAAATGTATGACGACAGCCCGGATTGGCGGCTGCTGACCGCACTGTTCCGCTGCCTGTATAAAAGCCATCCCATCCGGGACGATATCGCCGGCACCACCCAGAGCATTGCCGAGCTGACGCCCGAACTGCTGTACGCCTGCACCGATGCGTTCTACCGCCCCGGCAACATGGTGCTTTCCGTTGCGGGCAACATCACGCTGGATCAGGCTGTGGAAGCCTGCCGCCGCAACGGTGTGTACGACGCAGTGGAACCCCCGCAGGTGGAAACCATCTTCCCGCAGGAAGCCGATACGGTGCAGCACAAAGAAACCACCTTTACCATGCCGGTCAACAAGCCCTGCTTTGCCCTTGGCTACAAGGAAGCCGCCATCAACCGCGGCGATACCCGCATGGAGGTCATCGCAGACCTGCTGCCGGACCTGATCTGCGGCGGGCTGACGAATCTGTACCGCAAGCTGTATGATGAATCGCTGGTCAACCCGGAGTTCAGCGGCGATTATCTTTCCACCGAGGGAGCCTGCATCATCGCTTTTACCGGTGAAAGTGAGACCCCGCGTGAGGTTGCCCAGATGGTGCGGGATGAAATTGCCCGCCTGCGCCAAAACGGCGTAGACCCGGAGCTGTTTACCCTGGTCAAAAACCAGATGTACGGCGAAATGCTGGCTGATGTGGAGAACGTGGACGATGCCGCCGAGGAGATGGGCATGGCCTTCCTGAAAGGCCGCACCCTGGCAGATGAAATTGAAGCGCTGGCCACTTTGACCGTTGACGATGTGAACAAGGCACTGCAAACCATGCTGCTGGAAGAAAACAGCGCCTATATCCAGATCGACCCGAAGGAATGAGGTGTAATGGCAGATGTCTTTTGATGTTCAGTTTCCCGGCCTTGGGCTGGAATTTACCATCAACCGCGTTGCGCTCAGCATTGGCGGTTTCAACATTTACTGGTACGGTGTAATCATCGCCGCGGGCATGGTGCTTGCCATGCTGTTTGCTTTCCGCAATGCGGATGATTTCGGCATCAACTCCGACCGCCTGATCGATGTGATCCTGGTGGGCGCGGTCATGGCAATCGTCTGCGCGCGCATTTATTATATTGTGTTTGCGCCGTTCAAGTATGAAAGCATCTGGCAGATGATCGATATCCGCCAGGGCGGTATTGCCATTTACGGCGCGGTCATCGGCGCATTTGTGTTTGGCGGCCTGATGGCCAAGATCCGCCGCATTCCCATCCTGCCGCTCTTTGATCTGGTTGGGATATGCTTCCTGATTGGTCAGGGCGTGGGCCGCTGGGGCAACTTTGTCAACCAGGAAGCTTTCGGCAGCAACACCACGCTGCCCTGGGGCATGTACAGCGAGGGTACCTATAACTACCTGCTCAGCGTACAGGCCACCCTGGCCGCTGAGGGCGTTACTGTGGACCCCACCCAGCCGGTACACCCGACCTTCCTGTACGAGAGCATCTGGTGCCTGGTGGGGGTTGTGCTGCTGGCAAGCCATATCAAAAAGCGCCGCTTTAACGGCGAACTGTTTCTGCTCTACATCATCTGGTACGGCCTGGGCCGCTACTGGATCGAGGGGCTGCGCACCGATGCGCTGATGGTCACTTCCACCCTGCGTACCAGCCAGCTGGTGGCACTGGTGTCTGTGGCCACGGCGGTGGTGCTGCTGGTGGCCGGGTTGCAGCGATTTAAGGGCGCGCAGCTGATGGTGCCGCTGCAGGTGAGCAACCTGAAAAAACTGGATGCCGCCGGAACTTATTTTGTGGTGGATGAACTGCCCGCAAGTGCGTCCCATCACGAATTTGTTCAGGCCACTGCCGCCATGAACCGCCGCCTGGAGGAATTTGACCTTGACGAAGCGGAAAAAGTGGAAGATAATAATGACAATGGTGAAGCGATAGAAGAGGGGAATGTGGTAGCCGAACCCCAGCAGCCCGCCGAAGCGCCGGAAGCCCCGGCCCCGGAGGACGAAGCAGGGGAGTAACGTTTAGGTGCATCCTGCACCTGAAAACCACAGGAGGGAATGCAAAGATGAGTGCACAGATCATTGACGGAAAGGCCCTTGCGGCCGCAACCAAAGCCGAAGCTGCCGCCGAAGCAGCGGCCCTGAAAGCCAAGGGCATCGAACCCTGCCTGGCTGTGATTCTGGTGGGCGAAAACCCCGCCAGCCAGGTGTATGTGCGCGGCAAGGTAAAGGACTGCGGCGAATGCGGCATCAAGAGCCTGGAACTGCGCATGCCGGAAACCACCACCCAGGAAGAACTGCTGGCCAAAATTGCAGAGCTGGCAGCCGACAAAACCGTAAACGGCATTCTGGTTCAGCTGCCGCTGCCCAAGCAGATCGATGAGCGCGCCGTGATTGACGCCATCCCGCCGGAAAAGGACGTGGACGGTTTTTCCCCTGTCAACGTGGGCTGTATGCAGACCGGCCAGCCCTGCTTTTTGCCCTGCACCCCGGCGGGCTGCATCCGCATGATCGAATCTACCGGCACCAAAATTGACGGCAAAAACGCCGTGGTCATCGGCCGTTCCAACATTGTGGGCAAGCCCGCAGCCCTGTTGCTGCTGGCTAAAAATGCAACCGTTACGGTCTGCCATTCCCACACGGCCAACCTGAAAGAAATCTGCGCCAACGCGGATATTCTGGTTGCAGCCGTTGGCCGCGTTGGTTTTGTGACTGGCGATATGGTCAAGCCCGGCGCCGTGGTGATCGATGTCGGCATCAACCGCGGTGCGGACGGCAAGCTGCACGGCGATGTGAACTTTGAGGAAGCAAGCGCCGTGGCGGGTTACATTACCCCGGTGCCCGGCGGCGTTGGCCCCATGACCCGTGCCATGCTGATGAAGAACACCACCCAGGCGGCCGCCATGCAAAATGGCGTTGCTATTTGAAATTATTTCAAAAAGTATCTTGACGGAACCGGGCGCATGTGGTATGATAATTAGGCCGCATGGCATGGGCTCTGCAAGTGTGTGCATTTGCACGCCGCCCCGCATCCAGCGAGACTTATTGAAAGAGGTTATCACATGTACGCAGTTATTCTGACCGGTGGCAAGCAGTACAGCGTCAAAGTTGGCGACAGCATTTTTGTTGAGAAGCTGAACGCTGAGGCTGACAGCGAAGTCACCTTCGAAAAAGTCCTGGCCGTTGGCGAGGAGGGCGCTGTTAAGGTTGGCGCTCCCGTTGTTGAAGGCGCTACCGTTGTCGGCAAGGTCATCAAGAACGGCAAGGGCAAGAAGCTCAACATCATCACCTATCGTCCCAAGAAGGGCAGCATGGTTCGCAAGGGCCATCGTCAGCCCTACACCAAGGTGGAAATCACCGCGATCAACGGCTAAGGAGGTTAAGCACAATGGCACATAAGAAAGGCGTAGGTTCTACCAAGAACGGCCGTGATTCCGAGTCCAAGCGCCTCGGCGTTAAGCGCGGCGACGGTCAGTTTGTTCTGGCCGGCAACATTCTGGTCCGTCAGCGCGGCACCCACATCCATCCGGGTGAGGGCGTCGGCATCGGCAGCGATGACACCCTGTACGCTCTGGTTGATGGCCGCGTTCATTTCGAGCGCGTTGGCCGTGACCGCAAGCGCTGCACTGTCAAGCAGTAAGTAACCTTTTAAGGGCGGGCCGTGCGGCTCGCTCTTTTCTTTTGCCCAAAGGCGAGAACAGGCGGGGAAACGTGGCAAAAGAGTAGCAAGGTAGAGGGCCGATTGCAAACCCCCGGCAAGTTCTGTAGGGGACGATGCTCGCATCGTCCCGCGGTACATTACCCTATTTGCTCGCCTCAATCTTTTGGCGCCTATCCCGCCCTGCGGGCCGATGACGAGCATCGGCCCCTACAAACCCTTTGCAATGTTTGCAGCGATAAGCAAGGTTTCTCTACGGCAGGGTGAGGGCATCCTGCTCTACAAATATTTTTAATGTTTGCGGCTAGTCATAAAAAGCGATGTAGGGAACGGTCTCGACCGTTCCGACAACGATGCCCAGATGCGTATCCTAAAAAGAAAATATTCCCGCCATTCTGCGTACACACTATATTATAAAATCATAGACTAACCAATCAATCCAACCTTTAATATCCGATTCCGTGCCGCCATTGGCGGTACACCATCATGTTTCATTATTCTCTATTCTTTGTATTTGCAACACCCCCTAAAGGAGGTAACACATGCCCAGTACCAGTAATTTTATTGATGTCGCAACCATCTGGCTGCACGCCGGCAAGGGCGGCGATGGCGCGGTCAGCTTCCACCGCGAAAAGTTTGTCGCGGCTGGCGGCCCGGACGGCGGCGATGGCGGCCGCGGCGGCAATATCGTGTTCCAGGCGGACCCCAACCTGTCCACCTTGATGGACTTCCGCTATAAGCGCAAGTATACCGCCCCCGATGGCGAAAATGGCCGCGGCGCCCGCCAGAAAGGTAAGGACGCCGATGACCTGGTCATCCGCGTGCCCCGCGGCACCGTGCTGAAAGAAGCCGAGACCGGCCTGGTCGTGGCGGATCTTTCCGGCGATGCCCCGGTTGTTGTGGCCAAGGGCGGCCGCGGCGGTTGGGGGAATGCCCGCTTTGCCACCCCCACCCGTCAGATCCCGCGCTTTGCCAAGCCCGGTCTGCCCGGTGAGGATATGCACCTGACTCTGGAATTGAAAGTGATCGCGGATGTTGGCCTGATCGGCTTCCCCAATGTGGGCAAGTCCACCCTGATCAGCACCATCAGCGCGGCACGCCCCAAAATTGCAAACTATCACTTTACCACGCTGACCCCTGTTCTGGGCGTTGTGCGCGTTGGCCCGGAACAGAGCTTTGTCTGCGCCGATATCCCCGGCCTGATCGAAGGTGCTGCCGATGGCGTTGGCCTGGGCCATGACTTCCTGCGCCATGTGGAGCGCTGCCGCCTGCTGCTGCATGTGGTGGATGTTTCCGGCTGCGAGGGCCGCGACCCCAAGGAGGACTTTGAGCAGATCAACCACGAGCTGGAGGGCTTCTCCGCAGATCTGGCCACCCGCCCGCAGATTGTTCTGGGGAACAAGTGTGATATCGCAACCCCCGAAAAGGTAGAAGAATTCAAGCAGTTTGTGGAAGCCAAGGGGCTGACCTTTGTGCCCATCTCCGCCGCAACCCGCCAGGGGGTGGACGCTCTGCCCGCCCTGGTGTACAGTCGCCTGAAAGAGCTGCCGCCGGTCAAGGTGTTTGAGGCAGAGTACGTTAAACCCAGCTTGGTCGATGCCCCCACCCGTCCGTTTACCGTGGAGCGCACCGGTGCCCACGAGTTTACCGTGGATGCCCCCTGGCTGGAGCGTATTCTGGCCGGTACCAATGTGGAGGACTATGAAAGCCTGCAGTATTTCCAGACCCAGCTGGGCGATTCCGGTATTCTGGATGAGCTGGTCCGCCAGAACGTGGAAGAGGACGATACCATTAAGATCGGCGAATACGAGTTCGATTACGTTTATTGAGGCACGCCATGTTATTTGAAGCACACCCGGAAATTGATATCCACGAAATGTCGCCGCTGGCCTTGGCTTTTGCGGGGGATGCCGTGCTGGAACTGCTGGTCCGCCAGCGTCTGGTGGAAACATCCCGCCTGCAGCCGGGTCGGCTGCACAGTGTGGCAACGCATTATGTATCTGCCCACGCGCAGAACCAGGAACTTGCCCTTATTGAGCCGATGCTGACCGAGGAAGAGCAGAACATTTTGCGCCGCGGCAAAAATGCCAGCAAAGCCAGCGTGGCCAAGCATGCCACCGCGCAGGAATACCGCGCCTCCACAGGCTTTGAGTGCCTGCTGGGCTGGCTGCACCTGATGGGCCGGGATGACCGGATCGAAGAACTGTTTGAAACGATCTGGAAAAATTATACCCCGGAACAATAAGTGCCTGTGCGCAGAAACACAAGCTGCAACAAAGCCGGTGCCCAGCAAACGGCACCGGCTTTTTGCGTAGCGGCACAATAAAATAGGCAGTGCTGTTGATATAGCACTGCCTTAGACTGCCAAATAGCGCTCCGTAGGGGTAAACACTGTTCGCCCGCGGCCGCTTGCCCTGTGCATAACCTTAAAAATGCGTTTTGAAGCCAAATTTTTCAATATGCATCTGGCTTTTCAGGGCAAAGCATCACTTCTTTTTGCTGCCGTCGTCCTTGCCCTTGGTGCCGCAGCCACAGCCGCAGTCTGTGGTGGAGTTGGTGGTTTTCTGCGTGGTGCTCTGGGTGGATTTCTGGCTGGCCTTGCGGGTATTGCAGTTCTGGGTCTTGTTCTGTTCGTTGGTGCTGCGTGCCATATGCGGGTACTCCTTTCAAAATCAAAAAAGCAATTTGGGGCCGGGTTCCACCGGCTCTGCCAATAGTCTGCCCAGCCTTGCCGCTGATATGCAAAATGGAGGTTGATCCATGATAATTTCACAACTGCCGGAACTGTTTGTTCAGCGGGAGCGCGCCCTGCTTGGCCCGCGGTTTGATGCAATGTTTTCCTATCCGGGGCAGGGGGCGGTGCGTGGGGCCAGCGTGAATGCCCTGCGCTGCACGCCGCAGCAGTTTGCTGCGCTGGCGGATTTTCCGCTGGAAGCATCGCCGTTTTGCGCGTCCGCTTTTGTGGTGCCGCAGCCGGATTGGAAACCCGGCCGCCATCCCTACCACCATGCGGGAGCCTTTTATGCACAGGAACCCAGCGCCAGCGCCCCGGCTGCGCTGCTGGATGTGCACCCCGGTATGCGGGTGGCAGACCTGTGCGCCGCGCCGGGCGGCAAAACCAGCCAGCTGGCCGCCGCGCTGGCCGGGCAGGGCGTGCTGCTGGCTAACGAGTTTGTGGCTGCCCGCGCCGAAGTTCTGCGCCAGAATCTGGAGCGCATGGGCGTGACCAACGCCATTGTGACCAACGAGGACACCGCCCGCCTGGCTGCCGCGTACCCTGGCCAGTTTGACCGCATTCTGGTGGATGCCCCCTGCTCCGGCGAGGGGATGTTCCGCAAGGAAAGCGTTGCCGTGACCCAGTATGACCAGCCCCTGCTGGATCGCTGCGCCGCTTTGGGGGCAGAGATTCTGGAAAACGCCGCGGCCATGCTGGCGCCGGGCGGAATTTTAGTCTATTCCACCTGCACCTTTGCGCCGGGGGAAGATGAAGGGCAGATCGCAGCTTTCCTGGCAAGGCATCCGGAGTTTACCCTGTGTGATCTTTCCGGCTGCGGCTTTGGCCAGCCCGGTGAAGCCAACCGGACAGGGGACTATCCGCTACAGGCAGAATACTGCCGCCGCATCTGGCCCTGTGATGGCGGCGAGGGCCATTTTATGTCCAAACTGCAAAAGGCGGCGGATGCCCCGGCGGTGGAACTGCCGCGCGGCAAAAACGGTAAAGGAAAAGGCGGCAAAACACCCCGTGTGGATGCCAAGGCATTGCAGGCGTGGCAGAGCTTTGCCAAAGAGCTTTTCCCCACATTGGCGGGCCAGCCCATTGCAGTAGTGGGGGACGGCTTTTTGCTGGAGCCGCCCGCCCTGCTGCCCGCGGCAAAGCTGCATGTGCTGCGCGCCGGGGTGCCCGCGGGCCGCGCGGCAAAAGGGCGCTTTGAACCGGCCCACGCGCTGTTTATGGCTTACGGTGCCCAGTGCACCAATTGCGAGGAGCTGACCCTGGCGGATCCGCGCACCGCAGCGTGGCTGCGCGGGGAAGAGATCGAAGCCCAAACCGCCCAGAACGGCTGGTGTGCTGTGCTGGTGGATGGCTTCCCCCTCGGCGGGGGCAAGGCCAGCGTGGGCCGCATTAAGAACCATTACCCCAAAGCCCTGCGCAACCTGAAATAGCAGCGGAAACATAAAAGGCATAGGGCAAAGCCTGTAAAAATAACTTTGTTTCTGCAAGCACAGCCAGTGTTTAAATTTATAAATCAGCCTTGCGCCTGCGAAAAAATCAAGCCGTGTTTTCAAATACATCCAGAAAAACACCGCCAAAACATTGAAAACGGCATAGAAATGTGCTATACTATACTAATGTAATTTGTCGGTTCGCGCACTTTGCGCAAAGTGCGGGAATCTTACCGCCTTCAATGTGCGGTTACACATCAATTTTTTAGGGGGATTTTCATGTCCGGACATAGCAAATGGAATAACATTAAGCGCAAGAAAGAAAAGACCGATGGCGCCCGTGCCAAGGTTTTCACCAAGATCGGCCGCGAGATCGCTGTTGCCGTTAAGGAAGGCGGCGGCAACCCCGCTTCCAACTCCAAGCTGGCAGCCCTGATTGCTAAGGCTAAGGCGAACAGTGTGCCGAATGATAACATTCAGCGCATCATCAAGCGCGCCGAGGGCGGCGATAAGACCGAGTACGAAGCAATTACCTATGAAGGTTACGGCCCCGGCGGCATTGCCGTTATGGTCGAAACCCTGACCGATAACCGCAACCGTACCGCTGCCAACATGCGCCATTACTTTGATAAGTTTGGCGGCAACCTGGGCCAGATGGGCTGCGTTGGCTTCATGTTCACCCAGAAGGGTGTGATCGTGGTTGACCTGGAAGATGCCGACCCCGACCAGCTGATGATGGATGCTCTGGATGCCGGTGCCGAGGACTTTGATGCAGGCGAAGAGGCTGCACAGGTCACCACTGATCCCGATAACTTCACCGCTGTGTGCAACGCACTGGAAGAAAAGGGCTATAAGTTCATTTCTGCCGATGTGGCACAGGTTCCTTCCACCACCACCGCCCTGACCGATCCGGATCAGCTGGTCAACATGGGCAAGCTGCTGGACGCACTGGACGACGACGACGACGTGCAGAACGCATGGACTACCCTGGAGAATGAAGAAGACCTGGACCGCTGATTGGCAGCCAAGGTTTGAGCTTGAATGTTTAAGGAGGCGCGCAAAAGCCGGATATTTCGGTTTTTACGCGCCTTCTTTTTACACAAAGGAGCCATGTTATGAGCCAACTTCCCCTTTGCCCGCACTGCCTGGAACCCGTGCGCAGCGGCTACCATGGCAGCTGCCCCAACTGCGGCAAGTCCCTGGAAAACCATAACCCCGAAGGCGCGCTGCCCCTTGGCACCCAACTGGGCGGGCATTACACCGTGGGTGAATACCAGAGCGCCGACGGCGACGGCCTGTGCTACCGCGGTGTGGATAATGATGAACGTCGGTTTGTGCTGATCAAAGAGTATTTCCCGGTAACGCTGTGCAATGGCCGCAGCCCGGATGGCGACCTGATGCCCAAAGAGGGCCGGGAAGTGCTGTTCAAAACCAGCCGGATGGATTTCAAAGATTTGTACGATGACCTGCACCGCATCACCCCGGCAACCGGCCTTTCGCAGATTCTGGATGTGATGGAAGAAAACAACACCGTATACGCGGTGGAGGAAACCGAGAAGGGCATGACCCTGACCCATTACCTCAAACTGCGCGCCCGCACCCTGACCCCCGTGGAGGCCCGAACCTTGCTGCAGCCCGTGATGGAGGGGGTGGCCCTGCTTCACAAGGCCGGGCTGATCCACCGCGGCATCTGCCCGGATAACATCCTGCTGCCCATTGACGGTGCCGCCCGGCTGACCGGGTATGGCACGCTGGCCCTGCGCACGGCAGGCAGCGAGCTGAAAAGCCAGCTTTACCCCGGCTATGCGGCACCGGAACAGTATTCAGCGGCGGAATTCTCTGGACGGTACACCGATGTGTACGCTCTGGCGGCGGTCACTTACCGACTGGTAACGGGCCAGGTGCCGGTGGCAGCCCCGCAGCGCAAGGTACGGGACAGTATGGAGAACGCCCACAGCCTGGAATCTGGTGTGCCGACCTATTTTTCTCAGGTGCTGACCTGCGCCATGCGGCTGGACCCCGCCAAGCGGATGCAGACGGTACCGGAGCTGATGAGCGCCTTGACTGATCCCACCGTGGCGAACGCCATGTTTGAAAAAGGCGAAAACCAGGTATCCACCAAAAAGATTCTGGCGGCTTCCATGGTGGTCATCTTTGTGTTGGTGGTGCTGTTGCTGTGGAGTCTGCTGAAAGGCGGCAAGGGGAGCGATACAAAGCCGGCAGTTTCCGGTGCGGCATCCACCGGCACATCGGCTTCCAGCACGGCCAACAGTGATGTGGAAGTTTACCCGGACCTTGTGGGAAAGAACTATAAGACCGATATCAAAAATAACACGCTGTATACCCATTACCGCATTGCCATGACGGAGGATTTCAGCTCCACTGTACCGGAGGGCTGCGTCATCAGGCAGGAGCCGGTGGCCGGAACGCTGGTCACGGAACAGGCACCCACCATCCAGTTAGTAGTCAGCAAAGGCCCCATGCTGGTGGAAATGCCGGACATCATCGGCTGGACGCAGAACAACGCCAGCAAAAAGCTGGATGAATCCGGCATCAACTATAGCATGCAGATCATTGAAAACGATGGCCAGTACGCAGAGAACTGCGTTGTAAAATGCGATGTGAGCAAAGGTACCAAGTTTGATGCAGATGAGACTGTCGTGACGGTGTATATCGCCGGGGCACGCAACGATGCGTTTGCGGTGGATTCATCGCCCACACCCTCCGAACAGCCCAACTGGGCGGACAGCACAGACCCTGCTGCAACAGCAGCACCGTGATAGCAAAAACCTAAGGCCCCGGCATTACAGGAAAGACAACCTGTTGTGCCGGGGCCGCGTTTATTGAATTAAAAAAGAATAAAGAATAATGAATAATGGGAGTGTGACGCCCACGGCGTCACATTTTAATCAGGTCCGCTACTCCGGCAAAAAGCATTCTGGCCAGAGTAGCCCACCTATTTTATTCGCGCCGCCGCGGGCGGCGCACCAACATGATTCTTTATTCTCTATTCATTATTATTTATCAAAAATCAACCAAACAAAAATCCCCCGCCGCAGGCTTTGCAGCCTGAGCGGCGGGGGATTGCTGTGCTTATTCAGCAGCCGTTAAAATCAATCGCTGACGTACGGCATAAGAGCCATATGGCGAGCACGCTTGATAGCAACGGTCAGCTCGCGCTGATGGAAAGCGCAAGTGCCGGTGACGCGGCGGGGAATGATTTTGGAACGCTCGCTGACGTATTTGCGCAGGCGGGGCAGATCCTTGTAATCAATGCGGTCGATGCGATCAACGCAGAAGCTGCAAACCTTTTTGCGGCCGCGATGCATCGGACGAGAAGAACGATCCATAGCCATGATCCGGTTACCTCCTTGTAAAATTGGTATAATCGATTCAGAACGGCAAATCGCCCTCGTCCTCAATCAGTGCAAAGTCATCGTTGCTGCCAGCCGAATAGGCGGGAGCAGCGGGCTGCGCTGCGGGACGGGAATAATCAGCCGGTGCTGCAGGAATCGGAGCGGACGCCATCGGCGCGCCCATACCAGCAGCGGGATTCTGGGATTTGGGAGTAACGAAATTAATGTTACTGGCCACGATCTCAATCGCAGTGCGGTTGTTGCCGTTCTTATCCTGATAGTTACGGCTCTGCAGACGGCCATCAATGGCAATCATGGAACCTTTCTGGAAATAACGGCAGACAAACTCAGCGGAGCGGTCCCAGGCGACAACATCAAAGAAGTCGGCCTGGTTCTGGCCATTGGCATCGCGGCGCCCACGGTCACAGGCAACGCGGAACGAAGCCACGTTTTTGCCGGTCGTCGTCTGGCGCAGCTGCGGGTCCGCAACAAGGCGGCCCATAAGAACAACCACATTCAGCATAATTCAGTTACTCCTTCCCAACACGCACACCAGGGTGCGTGGCGCTCAATCAGGCTTCCTCGGCAACGATAATGTTGCGGAGAACGCCTTCGGTGATACGGTAGTTACGATCCAGCTCTGCGGGGAAATCCGGCTCGCTGGTGAACTTGATCACGGTATAAACGCCCTCGGTTTCGTCTTCGATGGGGTAGGCGAGACGACGCTTGCCCCAATCATCGACAGAATCGATCGTACCGTTTGCTTCGATCAGGGACTTGAACTTGCCGATCAGGGCAGCGGAAGCCTCCTCATCCAGAGCAGAACTGGTAACCAACATGGTTTCATACTTAGCCATTTTCTGTGCACCTCCTTTTGGACTTTAGGCCCTTGCCTTTACGCAAGGGCAAGGATGTGTGTCTTGCTTGACACAGCAACTTATTATATCAAGCAGAATCACCTTTTGTCAAGGTGTATTTTGCAGGATATCAAAAATATTTTGCCGCTTTTGGCGGGAACGCGCATTTTATGCCTTACGGTAACCAACGCTTTCCATAAATTTCAGGAAAGCTGCCTGCCCGGCGGCATCCTGCTTGAAGACACCGGCGTTTTCAAGCACATGGCTGAACACAATACCGATCTCATCCCGCAGAACAGTCTCGGCTTTTTCACGCTTCAGGCCGGTGCCGTACTTTTTGATCAGACCATCGATCCAGTCAGCGTGTACAGCCAGCGGGCTGCCAGCTTCGCGGCTGGTGTTGGGGGCGGAACCGGTCAGGATATCGGCAATGGCGGCGCTCTGATCTTTCAGGCGGGCGGGCAGGATGGCCAGGCCCATTACCTCAATCAGGCCGATATTCTCTTTTTTGATGTTGTGGTATTCCTTGTGCGGGTGGAAGATGCCGTCCGGATACTGTTCGGTGGTGCGGTTGTTGCGCAGCGCCAGATCCAGAATGTAGCCGTCATTCTCATCATAGTGCAGAATGGGGGTGACGGTGTTGTGCGGGGTATCGCCGGTGTGGGCGATGATATCTACGCTGGTATCGCTGTAATCACGCCAGGTGCGCAGGATGTCGTCCGCGGCACTCTGCACTTCCTGGGAACTGCGGCCCACCAGGCGCACGGTGGAAACCGGCCAGTTGACGATACCGGCTTTCACGCCGGTGTAGCGCGCATTGCGCAGCGGTACGGCGATATGCGCTTTCTGCATGGGGAAGACATAGCGCCCGCCCTGGAAATGGCTGTGGCTCAGGATGCTGCCGCCTACAATAGGCAGGTCAGCGTTGGAACCGCAGGTGTAATGGGGGAACTGTGCTACAAAGTCAAAAATTTCAGCCAGGGTATGGCGGTCCATCTCCATGGGCTTGTGGCTGTCGTTCAGCATGATGCAGTGCTCATGGAAATAGGCATAGGGGCTGTATTGCAGATAGAACGTTTCACCGGCCAGGTTTATGGGCACAATGCGATGGGTCTGGCGGGCAGGGAAGTTGATGCGCCCCGCATAGCCGATATTCTCCTTGCACAGCATGCACTTGGGGTAGCTGGCAGCGGGCTGCAGCCGCTCCATGGCAATCACTTTGGGGTCTTTTTCCGGTTTGGTCAGGTTGATGGTAATTTCCAGCTCACCGTAAGGGGTGGCCGTGTTCCACTGGATGTTCTTGGCAATTTGCGCCGTGCGGATGTAGTTGGACACAACGCACAGATCATAGAACCAGTCCGTGGCAGCTTTGGGGCCGCCCTTGGCATACAGTTTGCGGAACTTGCGGCAGACTTCGCTTTCGCGCGGCATCAGGGCACCCATCATGCGGGTTTCAAAGTTGATGCGGTACTGCGGCACACTGCCGTCAAACAGGCCCTTGGCGGCGGCAAGCTCCACCATCTCGTCCAGCAGGGCAGCGGGGGTGTCAAAATCCTCTTTGGGCACCTGTTCCTCGCTGGGCTGGGCCAGACCCAGCAGATCCAGCAGGGTGTTGCGGGCTACAATGGCATCCAGCTCCTTGATGAGCTTGTGTTTGCGGCCAAAGCGCAGCAGGCGCTCCACATCCAGGGCAAGTGCGGCATCACGCTGTTCGGCAGTCATTGCGGAAATGTTCACGGCTTCGATGTTTTGTTTCGGCATCTGTACATCCCTCCTACATTTACGATACCGCATTTTACCCTCACTTTCCATGGTGCAAAATCCCATGCTTTTGCAGTTTTCAATCAAAAAGGGTGAACCCGCGGAAAGATTTCTGTGCGGTTCGCACATTCTCTGGCTCCGGGATTCACCCCTTTGATTTATTTCATTCGGTTTGCAACGGGCGGGCTCAGTGCTTCAGGTCGCTGAACAGGTTTTTCTGGTAAACGCCATCGGCCACCAGCTTGGCAAAGCTGTCAATCACGGTCTGCTTGTCCTCTTTATAGGTAACGCCGAACCACTTGTCATGGGTGGGCAGCACCTGAACGGTCACGGCATTCTTCTCCAGCAGCTCGCCAATATAGATGGGCAGCAGGTACTCGGCCTTCAGCGGGTTGGCGGGAACGCTCTTCTCAAAGAACTCCACAAAACCGTCCTCCAGCACCTTCACGAACTCCGGTGTCAGGCCCCAGAAATTCATCGAAACCAGGCTCTCCGGGTCAATGGCCTTGCCCTCAACGGCAGCGCCGTCAGCGGTCTTTTCAATGCCGGAAGTCTCCACAACATCGGTCAGGTAGCCTTCGGCGTTCATCTGGCAGACACCACGGGTCACAGCGCCGTTGTCGCTCAGGGTGTTCTTCAAAACAAAGCCGGCCATGGACAGGGCGTTCGGTTTGTCCGGGGTGTAGCCCTGCAGGAAGTTGTGAATCTGGACAAAAGCTTCCTTGCCATAGTAGTCGTCAGCATTGATAACGGCGAACGGCTCCTTGATGACATTCTTGCAGGCCAGAACTGCCTGGCCGGTGCCCCAGGGCTTGCTGCGCTCAGCGGGAACTTCGTACCCGGCGGGGATGGCGTCCTTCTCCTGGAAAGCATAGGCAATCTCAACGCCCAGGTCGGCACAGGTCTTTTCAATGCGGTTGCCGATGGCTTCCTTGAAAGCCTCCTCAATGTCGTGGCGGATGATAAAGACAATCTTGTCAAACCCGGCTTCGATGGCATCATGGATGGAGTAATCCATGATGATCTCGCCGTTGGGGCCGACAGCGGCCAGCTGCTTGATGCCGCCGCCAAAGCGGGAGCCGATGCCGGCTGCCATAATGACCAATGCTGTTTTCATACATTTTCCTCCTGAAATATCGGTTATCCTTACTTCTTCATATTTTTACATCGTCAAAAACCGGATTACGGCGTTCAGGTCCGGTCCCATCAGGAAAGATCCCAGAACCCCGGCTGCGATGTAAACACCAAGGTAGATAAAAACGGCTGCCCAGCTGGTGCCGCCGGTTGCGGCCAGGGCATCGCTGCGTTGCGGGCCTTCGGGGCAGCGGTCATAAACGCGGTGAATACGGCGTTCGCTTTCTTTTTTATACCAGTACACAGCAAACAGGCCGCGAATAACCATCTGGATAAAGTTCAGCACATAGCATACCTGCATGGCCGTGGGAATTAGCCGCAGAAACGGCATACCCACCATCCACTCCGCACCGGATACCGCCATCAGGTACAGCAGGGAGGGCAGCGTCACAATAAAATCCAGCAGCGCAAAAAGAACACCCTGCTTCCACATTTTGCGGTAGAAGAAATAGAAAGGCCCAAGGAAAAAGGCGGAGAACGAGATGACTGCTTTGCGCCGGGTTTCCTGCATGCGGAAGAACTGCATCATATAATAAATGCTGGACGGCCCAACATAGCTGGCCCAGTCCCGCGCCTTGATGCCGTCAATCGGGTCATCGGGGCCGACTTCCTTGCAGGTAAAGCCATCCGGCCCCATGCTGCCTGCACTGAAAAAGTCCTGGTCGGGTGCCTGTTCCTGGCGCGGTGCCTGGCGATACTGCGGGGCACCGTCGGCCTGGTAGCTGCCGTTGGCGTACACCGGGCCGTTGCCGCCGGGGGCGGGGTGATCCAGCTGGTACTGCACGTTATCCGGGTGGTCCGGCAGCGAAACGCCGCAGTGGTTGCAGTATTTTGCGCCCAGCGGGTTATGGGTGCCGCAGTTGGGGCAGACGATATCATCCGGCCGGTCGGAAATCACGTTGTCCGGGGTCCATTCAAACCCGGCGGCGTGGTCTGCCTGATGCACGCAGACACCGACCTTTTTCCAGCATTCGCGGTGGTACGGTGTGCCGCAGTCCGGGCAGACAACGATATCATCTGCTTCTTTGAATTTTTGTTTGCATACGGGGCAGGTATTGCCCTTGTAATCAGCCATGTGTGGTCCTCCGAATTTTCAGGGTGGGGAGTGTTATCCTGCCCATCCATCTTGTTCCGCTGCGGCCAAAAAGGCGCAAACGAAATAATTTAGCCATATTATACACCATATGTCCATGGAAAGCAAAGAACTTTTCGTGAATAAGCGGGCAGAAAGCAGATTTTTGCAGAATATTTGCAGATTTTGGCCTGCCGATAGCTGGTGTGTATCAAAAAAGTAGAAGCCGATTTTAATCTGTACGCCTGTAACGTGCAGATCATGCCGTGTGTTTTATACCTCTTTACAAGAAATAAGATTTGCGTTATACTGATAGCATCTTGATTTATGCGTATCTTTATTTTTAATGATTGACCAAGGGGTAGCAAATATGATCACCATTGACGAATTGAAATTTAAGCTCGGCGGGCTGGAAACTGCGGTAAACGACCTGCGCGATGCCCTTTCCATTGAAGCGAGCGAAAAGCGCCTGGCAGAGCTGGAACACCAGATGACGTTGCCCGGTTTTTATGATGACCAGGAAAAAAGCCAGAAAGTCATCAGCGAGATGGGCGAAGTGAAAAATAAGCTGGAGCGCTTCGGCAAACTTTCCACCCAGTACGAGGAAGCCCAGACCCTGCTGGAAATGATTGAGGAAGAAAATGATCCCTCTCTGGCAGCAGAAGGCGAAGAAGCTGTGAACGGCGTGGAGAAATCCATTGACGAACTGCAGCTGATGACCATGCTGAACGGCGAGTACGACCATTCCAACGCTATCCTGACTTTCCATGCAGGCACCGGCGGCACCGAAGCACAGGACTGGGCCGAGATGCTGACCCGTATGTACACCCGCTGGGCCGAAGCCCACGGCTACACCGTGGAAGTTCTGGACGTGCTGGAAGGCGATGAAGCCGGTATCAAGTCCGCTTCTATGATGATTAAGGGTGCCAACGCTTACGGTATGCTGAAAAGTGAAAACGGCGTGCACCGCCTGGTGCGCATCAGCCCGTTTGATGCCAACGCCCGCCGCCAGACCAGCTTTTCCAGCCTGGAGGTTATGCCGGAACTGGATAACAATATTAAAGTCGAGATCAACCCGGCGGATATTGAAATGCAGGTTTACCGTTCTTCCGGTGCAGGCGGCCAGCACATCAACAAAACGTCTTCCGCTGTGCGTTTGATCCACAAGCCCACCGGCATTGTCACTTCCTGCCAGACCCAGCGCAGCCAGCTGCAGAACCGTGAGTACGCCATGGAAATGCTGAAAGCCAAGCTGTACCAGATCGCTCTGCAGCAGCACAAGGATAAGGTGGATGACATCAAGGGTGTGCAGAATGAAATCGCCTGGGGCCACCAGATCCGCAGTTATGTGTTCATGCCGTACACCCTGGTCAAGGACCACCGTACCAACTATGAAAGCGGCAATGTGCAGGCCGTGATGGATGGCGACCTGGACGGTTTCATCTATGCTTACCTGAAAGCATCTTCCCGCGGTGAACTGCAGGATGTATAATTAAAATAGAATAAAGTAAAATAGAATAAAGAAATATCCATCCGGCGCGCATGGCCTGAACAAAGGGCTGTGCGCGCTTTGCTTTTGGCGGGTAAAAACAGGTGAACCTGCTGCAAAAGCCGCCGCAGTTTTGCATAAAGTGACCAAAGTGTATGGCATACACGGCGGGACCAGTTGCATTTTTCGGCAAGCCTGATATAATACATGCAGTATTGCCAGCAAACATTAAAATTGTGTTAATATGGCCTTGGGGTGTATCTGAAAAGTCGAAAATATAGTCTATTTCTAGAAATGCAGCCGGATTTTACGTTAAGGCAATACCGCACAATTCTAAGTGCCGATACGGCGAGCGAGGCACGGCAGCTGCTAAGCCAAAAGCGCAGATAATACTTTGTGTATTATCGAGCATTTTGGCAACGCAGATGCCGTGCCGCAGCCGCCGGAGCGGTGCTTAAGCCGTCAGGCGGGAATTGTGCGGTGTTGCCTTAAAAAGCCTTGGAAGCCACAAAGGGCTCCAGCGGCTCTTTGCCTTACATCCTGCTTGTGTTTGCGGAATATCTGTCATTTTCTTTGCTTTCAGAAACACCTTGACAGGCTGCTTTGCTGTTTGGCGTCGTCCCTGAACCGATACCGCAGCAGCTGTATGCCATAAGGATCTGGCGGAAAAGAGGAAACCGAATGAAGATCGTGGTTGTGGGTTTGGGCAAAGTGGGCCGCGCGTTGACCCAGCAGCTCAGCGCAGATAAGCACGACATTGTTGTAATTGACCGCAACCCGACCGTTGTGGATGATATCTGCAATATCTGCGATGTGCGCGGCGTGACCGGCAACGGTGGCTGCTATGAAGTGCAGGCCGAAGCATTTGAAGGCGGCGCCGATTTGCTGATTGCCGCAACGGACAGCGATGAGATCAACATCCTGGCCTGCCTGGTTGCCAAAAAGCTGAACACCCGCCATACCATTGCGCGCATCCGCAACCCGGAATATGAAAAGCAGCTGCGCTTTATGCGCCAGGAACTGGGCCTTTCGATGGTCATTAACCCCGAAAAGGCCACGGCGCGCGAGATCGCCCGCGTGCTGCGCTTCCCCAATGCGCTCAAGCTGGAACAGTTCAGCAAGCAGCGCTTTGAACTGGTGGAATACCGCCTGACCGAGGGCAACCCCCTGACCGGCCTGCAGCTGAGCGACCTGTACAGCAACATGCGGGTCAAAATGCTGATCTGCGCCGTGGCACGCGGCAAACAGATCACCATCCCCACCGGTAGTTTTACCTTGGAAGAAGGGGATACAATCTACCTGATGGCCACCCCGCAGGAACTGGAACAGTTTTTCCGCCGCCTGGGTATTTTCAAGGAGCGCGCCAACAATGTCATGGTGGTGGGCGCTTCCCGCATGGCGTATTATCTCGTCAAAGAACTGAGCGAGATGAACATGCACGTTACCGTAATTGACAACAATCCCGCCCGCTGCCAGGATATGAGCGAAAAAATCCCCCGTGCGCTCATCATTCAGGGCGATGGCACCGACAGCGAGCTGCTGGCGGAGGAAGGCATTGCCGATATGGATGCCTTTGTGGCGCTGACCGGTCTGGACGAAACCAACATTATTCTGGCAATGTATGCTTCTCAGTTGAACCACTGCAAGGTGGTGGCTAAAATCAACCGCAAATCCTTTGCCGATGTGGTGACAGAGCGCGGCCTGGTGGACAGCCTGGTTTCCACCGGCGCTGTCACCACCGAGCTGATCGTACAGTATGTGCGCGCCATGCAGAACAGCCAGGCTACCAATGTGCGCACCCTGCACCGTCTGGTAGGCGGCAAGGTGGAAGCGCTGGAATTCGGCGTTACCGCCGATGTGCCGTTTGCCGGTGTGCCGCTGCGGGACCTGAACCTGCGCAAAAATATCCTTGTGGCGGGCATTATCCGCGAAAACGGCAAGACGATTATCCCGTCCGGCAACGATTCTTTCTGCGCAGGGGATGATGTGATCATTGTTACCACCAACACCGATCTGACCGATCTGCGCGATATTATGGCAAGGGGGTAACGGAATGAACTACCGCATGCTTGGGTATGTGCTGGGCCGTATTTTTATGGTTGAAGCCGCCCTGCTGCTGCCTCCGTCTATTGTAGCTGTTATTTATGGCGAGTGGAGCTGCCTGTTTGCCTTTGTGGTAACGGCGGTGGGGCTGGCTGTGCTGGGCCTTGTTCTGGGGCTGCGCAGCCCCGCCAACACGGCGATCTATGCGCGCGAGGGTCTTGTGATCGTGGCACTGGCCTGGGTGCTGATGTCCGTGTTCGGTGCGCTGCCGTTTATCATCAGCGGCGATATCCCGTTTTTTGTGGATGCCTTTTTTGAAACGGTATCCGGCTTTACCACCACCGGCTCCAGCATCCTGCGCGATGTGGAAGCCATGAGTTACAGTACGCTGTTCTGGCGCAGCTTTACCCACTGGGTAGGCGGCATGGGCGTACTGGTGTTTACCATGGCGGTTCTGCCGGTCAGCGATGGCCGCGCCATGCACCTGATGCGCGCCGAATCGCCGGGGCCTTCGGTGGGCAAAATCTCCAGCAAGATCCGCGATACTGCCAAGATCCTGTATGCCATGTACCTGGTGCTTACCGTGGTGCAGACAATTTTGCTGCGCCTGGTCGGTCTGCCCTGGTACGATGCCCTGATCACCGCCTTTGGCGCGGCGGGCACCGGCGGTTTCAGCAACCGTGCGGCCAGCATTGGTGCTTACGGCAGCCCGGCGGTGGAAATGATCACCGCGGTCTTTATGGTGCTGTTCGGCATCAACTTTAATGTGTATTTCTTCCTGCTCATCCGCCATTTTAAGGAAGCGTTTGCCTGCGAGGAAATGCGGGTCTACCTTGGCGTGATTGCAGCTTCCACCCTGGCCGTTGCGGGCAATATCTTCCACTTGTATGGCAATGTGTGGCAGTCCCTGCGCTATTCTTTCTTCCAGGTGGCTTCCATCATTACCACCACGGGTTATGCCACAACAGATTTTAACATGTGGCCCACCTTCTCCAAGGCGGTGCTGGTGCTGCTCATGTTCTTTGGTGCCTGTGCGGGTTCCACCGGCGGCGGCATCAAAATCAGCCGTATCATTATTATGTGCAAAACTGCCAAGCAGGATTTAATGCGGGTGCTGCACCCCCATGCTGTCACTACCGTCCGGTTTGAGGGCAAGCCCCTGGACGATAAAACGGTGTTTGGCGTGCGCACCTACATGAACCTCTACCTGATCATTTTTGTGCTGTCCACCATGGTGGTGGCCATCAACCAGTTTGACCTGGTTACTACTTTTACCGCGGTGGCATCCTGCCTGAACAACATCGGCCCCGGTCTGGAATTGGTCGGCCCTATGGTCAGCTTTGCGGATTTTTCGCCGCTGATCAAGCTGGTGCTCAGCTTTGATATGCTGGTGGGCCGTTTGGAGATCTTCCCCATGCTGGTATTGTTTGCCCCCAGCACCTGGCTGCGCAGCAAAGGCCATCTGGACCGCCGCCTGCGCGCCCGCAACCTGTTCTGAGCCTTACAAAATTATGGCAACACCGCACAATTCCCGCCTTGCGGCTTAAGCACCGCTCCGGCAGCT
>OLPQ01000087.1_pt1 | contig 77784 bp, 56 predicted proteins | sample 1672451 | NCBI WGS metagenome assembly OLPQ01 (sample SAMEA3136687, study PRJEB25190) | human gut metagenome | biome: human gut; feature: human-associated habitat; material: faeces | place: Austria | collected 2013
TATTTTCAGAGAAAAAATCATAAAGTTCCTCCAAAGTCGAAACTTTAGATTTTAAACCATTTCTGCCGCGCATGTCGCCAGAAATGATTAATACTTGAGGTTAACACCTCAAACTCCCCAAAACAAAGTAGACAAAACCATAGCGGTTTTGTCTACAGTCTGATATGATTATACTACACTTTCTTCCCTTTTGCAACTTTCTCTTTAAAGTAATGAGGTTTTTATGTTCTTACTTTACTTTTTTTCGTGAATGTGTTATTATGGACACGAAATAAACATTAACATATCGAAAGAATGACGTAATTATGACAGACTTTATAACGCAGATTGATTTTAATATTTTAAACGCAATTCAAAGCATACGCAATCCGTTTCTTGATACAATTATGCCACTTATAACGTTTTTAGGTAGCGGCGGCATTGTATGGGCTGTAACTGCACTTATAATGCTTTGTTTCAAAAAATCACGAAAAACAGGTATTGTAATAATAGTTTCACTGCTTTTGGGATTATTCCTTTCCACAATGGGGCTTAAAAATGTAATTGCACGTGAACGTCCATATAACACCGAAGGAGCATTGCTTACAGTTGAAAATCTGCTGATAGGCGCGCCGTCGGGAAGATTTTCGTTTCCGTCCGGTCACGCAATATCTTCATTTTCCGCCGCAACGGCTATTTTGCTGTACAGCAAAAAATCAGCCATACCGGCAATTATTCTTGCGGCTTTGATATGCTTTACAAGGCTGTATCTGTATGTACATTTTCCGTCCGACGTTATTTGCGGTGCGTTGTTCGGAATATTGCTCGCGTTCATGTCAAACTTCTTAGTCAATAAAATATGGGAGAAAAACAATGAAAGAAAATTATCAAATAATTCTAAACAAAACGATTGACGAAATTCAAAAAAACAATATCGTTCCGTCACTTCTTCTGCACAGCTGTTGTGCGCCTTGTTCAAGCTATGTACTTGAATATTTGTCGGAATATTTTGATATAACTATTTTCTATTACAATCCGAATATTTCACCCGAAGAAGAATTTTATAAGCGTGTCAATGAGCAAAAGCGTCTTATAAATGAAATGCCTTTAAAGAGAAAAGTAAAGTTTATCGAGGGCAAATATGACTGCGAAAAATTTTATTCGATTGCAAAAGGGCTTGAAAATCTCAAAGAGGGCGGCGAGCGTTGCTTTAAATGTTACCGACTTCGCCTTGAAGAAACAGCAAAAACCGCCCAAAAGGACGGTTTTGATTACTTCACTACCACGCTTTCGATAAGTCCGCATAAAAATGCTCAGGTGCTTAACCAAATCGGTCTTGAACTTGAAGAAAGCTACAGTGTTAAATATCTATGCTCCGATTTCAAAAAGAAAAACGGTTATAAGCGTTCTTGTGAACTTTCGGAAATATACGGTCTTTATCGTCAGAATTACTGCGGTTGTATTTATTCAAAGCTTGAGGCTGACGAACGTGAAAGAGCTAAAAATAATAACGAACAGCCGCTATCTGTGCAATAAATTCACGCACGCAAGATACAGGCAAAAGCGTTATCGGTGTAGACGCACCTATATGTGTTGCGTCTATGCCGTTTATTTTTGCCATCAATTCCGAACGCAAAACGTGAAATTCGTTTGTGACAAATACGGCTTGTCCCTCGTCCATTACCAACTTTGAATATTCAAAATTTTCATATGTGCTTGTGGAGTTGTCCTCTTTTATAATTCTGTCTTCTCTTATTCCGTGATTTAAAAGGTAGTTTTCCATTGCCTGTGCCTCTGAAATTGTTTCGCCTTTGCCCTGTCCGCCGCTGACTATTGCTATTGCATTTCCGTTTTTGTTCATATATTCAGCCGCTTTTTCAAGTCGTCTTTCAAGTGCCAAAGACGGTGTATCGCCTTTCAGTCCCGCACCAAGCACGATTATATAATCTTCTCTGTATGTCGCATTGTCACTTTTTCCGACAACGCATATAATTCCAGAATAAATCACAAGTACAATCATTCCGAACGTAAACAAACCTTTTATAAATTTCAAAAAGCCTTTTGTTTTGAACGCGTCGTAAAACGTACTCCATAATATAAACATAATACCTATCGCAACGGTAAATGCCTCACCCACACCCATTGATGTGGTTGACGCAAAATAAAGTCCGTCCGCCGAAAAAAGCAATCCCAATATAAATAATATTACTCGCATATACTGTCTCCTTATATTATTGAATATTCCATACATTCATAATGTAGCTTCGTGCCGATGTCTACACCCAACGGCAACAGTGCCATTGCTATGAATAATTCTTCCTCACTTTCAATATCCGTACGCTTTAGGTACGCATATTCCCCCTCAATTCTTGATACAATATAATCCTTCGGTTCCATATTCGACCTCCATATTTGCTTTTATACTCATATAATACATTAACTATTATATCATTGTCAATATTTTTTTATTTTTTTGAAAAAAAGTGTTGACAAAAGCATTTTTATGTGCTATTATATTATCTGTCGTCAGACGTAAAACATAATATGCGTGATTAGCTCAGTTGGTAGAGCACCTGACTCTTAATCAGGGTGTCCAGGGTTCGAGCCCCTGATCGCGTACCACGAATACCGCTTAAACACTACGTTTGAGCGGTTTTTGTTTTGTCTTTTAATCAATCTCTAAAACACTTTCTAACACTTTTCTAACACTTTTTATGCACTGAACATACCCTTTAGTCCCTGTCCCAATTCTCTCTTATGTTTCATGCTTATATGACCGTAAATGTTCATTGTAGTGCTAATATCCGCATGTCCAAGCCATTCTGATATATCTTTCATATTCCACCCTCTGAGAATAAGCATCGATGCACAACTATGACGCAAATCATGAAATCTAATGTGCGGAAGCTCATTTTTCTTTAAAACTTTTTGCAACTCGTGGCTAGGATAACTTGGATAATACGGTGTACCATCTTCTTTTGCAAAAATATATCCACTATCAGAATAGCAATTTTTAAAAAATTCTTTATTCTTTTTTTGTTTTTCTAACAGTTTTTCTAACAATGGCTTCACATCATCCAAAAGAGGATATACGCGATTACTTGTTTTATTTTTAGTAGAATCTTTGGCAACCACCTGATTTTGAAGAACAACCGTATGCTGAATTACTATGGTATTATTCTCAAAGTCGACTGCATCCCACCGTAACCCCATAAGTTCGCTCCGCCTTAACCCGTATATAATAGTCATATATAACATATCGTGCAACATTGTACTTTTAGAAACTTCAAGCAACCTATTACACTGTTCCACTGTGTAAAATGAAGGTTTTACAGTGGTTTTCTGCATTTTAGGCAATCTTGCGTACTGACATGGATTATCTCTTATTAGTTCTTCACGAATGGCTTTCTTAAAAATCAAACTTAATATTGTACCGTGAATTTTTAGAGTTCTACATGATAATCCGCCAGGTTTACCATCTAACCTTCCCGTAACCGCCTTATAATTATAATATTTTTCAATATCTGCTATCTTCACATCTTGTAGCATTAAATTCTTTTGTTCAAAATACGGGATTAAATGGTTTTCCGTATCGGTTTTATATCCTTCGTATGTAATAATATCAACTTGCGTAATCACTTCTTTAAGCCACTTTTTTATGTATCCCACAAAGTCAATTTTATCAAACATATTGGGATTTTCATTATACTCCGCTAATAATCTTGTTAAAGCCGCTTCGGCTTCTCGCTTATTACCTTTCTTTGCATCAATACAGAGATTTATCCATTTTTGCTTTTTATTAACACGGAATACTGCGTAATATTTTCCGCCCTTTTTCTGTAGACTACCTCTCATATGTCATTCCTCCTTAACTTCGGTAGTCTGCTGACAATATTATTTTATCATCAACAGCCTACTTTATCAACATATTTTTTTAAAGTTGTACTCCTTTTAAATACTCAATCACTCCGAATTTAGGAATTATATATTTCTTGCCCAGTCTACGATTGGGTATATCGTTGTTTTTTAATAATTTATACGCTGTATTCTTACCGATGTTAAGAATTTCGCACAAATCTTTAACATTTATCACATCTTTATATTCTTCCAACAATCATATCACATCCATTCTCGTTCACAAATTAAATATTTTAACCCTTTTTCAGCGTACAAGAAGCTTATACGTTCAAAAAACATAAAAATATCTAAGCTACGCGGACGGCAATTTGCAAAATTGCTCCATAGGATTTTCACCTTCCCGGCGCTGCCCGGACTGCCCCCGATGCTTGCATACACGCCCTTAAAGCGCGGTCTACGGCTAGGCAGAAGTATCATTATACCAATATGACGTCTTGACCATTCAAACTTGCAATTTGATTTTTACTAGTGATATTTATCGCTCGGCTACCTCTATGCAGTGTCTTGGCGTATCAAGTATAAGGCTCTTCCATATTGGAATGTATCCGTTTGCTCTTTATTATGCTACAGCATTGTCTTCTGTGCTTTCTTTGTATATGAAAGGATTTTATTTATACATAACAGTATTTTTTGTAAACTTGGTAATAATGCCGCAAATAATTCTTCGCTCATCATTAGCAGATTTTTTTATCAAGGCATAAAGACATTCTTCCTCTTCGTCTGTAAGATAGTTTTTATAGCTTCTGTATTCAGGCAATATATAAATTCCACCTTGATTACCTTGTTTCGTATAAACAGGAGCAATGCCACTGAGATAAACTATATCTCTGTCGATTGTATCTGTAGAAACATTAAATTCTGTCGCCAATTCACATCGAGTTGATTGCTTTTTTTTGACAAGAAATTCAAGTATTTTTGTTCTTCTTTCGCTTACACATAATTTATCCCTCACATTGCTCCCCTCCTTTCGGGAGCAGTATACCACTCAAACTCCGCAAATTTTTCCGAGTTTGAAAAAATAATTTTGAAAATTCCAAACTTTTTTTCATTATCTTAGTCCTTTTCCTATTTTTTGAAAAAGACCTCATTGGCGGCGCTCTCATAAAACATTCAAATACTAAAAAAACACGATTTTCCACAACCGTGTTAGATATGTTCGTGTATATACGCTTCGATTGTTCACGTTCGAGTTTTAAATCAGCTAAAATAAGCACATTGATTTTTTTAATAAATCATTCCCCATATGTTTTGCAAACAATAAAACCCCTCCAAGAAACTAAGCTTGAGGAGTTTTTACAATCAAATAAGCCTCATCAAACCATCGTTTTTTTTGATGAAGCTTTATGCTGCTTCTGAATTATAACTTCGCTCTATCACGAAGCATTTAATCGTGTTAATTTCACAGAAAACATTGTAAACTATATGTGGAGGTGAATTTTCAGTGCTATGAAACACGATATTTTAGGCGAACAAATAAAAAACGCTAGACTACATAAGGGAATATCACAAGAACAGCTAGCAGAAATGTTAAACTGCAGTTCCCGCCATATTATGGCGATAGAAAATGAACAGAAAAAACCTGGATATTGGTTACTTTATAATCTCATACGAACCTTGAACATTCCTGCTGATACTATTTTTTATCCTGAACGACACAGTATATCACCAAAAATAGATACTTCTATTGACGAACTGGTAAATATGCTGTATCTGTGTGATGAAAAGACTATAAATGCAATAACTGCCGCTGTTCACGAACTTATCAAAACCAAATGAAGAAGCGCACAGCATAGTGCGCTTTCTTCTAAAGCACTCCTAATCTTTTAAGTAACTTTACACAATCTTTTGCTCCTTGTGCATACAAGAATGCACAGTCCTTATCCGCTAAATCTGCGTGCTTTGCAATGTACAAATTTATTATATCGGCTTTCTCTGCTGACAATTCTACTAACACTGATTGCATTTTATTTCCTAACTGCGTCAGCTCTATATTGAGCTTGCTATACTCCCTATTTTTCATTCGATAATGACTCAGTTTATGTTCTATAATTTCATCAATTACCAGCGAAATTAATTTCTGTTCGGTCATAATAAATATCTGCCTCCTACTATTTCACTATGATTATATAATTCCCCGAAAAATTTGTAAATAATTCTGGAAATAATGGTAGTATTCTACGGAAAAAGTGGTTATGTACATCTTCTATGTAAACACAAAACCGACACCATTAGCCTGATGTCGGTTTCATCTTTCAATTTTTTATCTGTTTACTGTTTTATAAACCATCTGACGTCATCTTTGTTACTCTATAATTGCCGTTCTTGATTCTGCATCCCACGCAACTTCAAAGCCCATTTCTTCTGAGAGGAAGCGCAGCGGTACCATCGTTTTGCCATTTATAAGACGTGCAGGGACGTCCATAGTAGCAGGCGTGTTATTTACTTCTGCATTAGTATCATCTATCGCAAATGTAACTGCTGTGTTATCAAGTGTCGCGGTCGCGGTTTGTGTTTCTCCGTTCCATTCAACATCTGCGCCCATCTGCTCAAACAGGAAGCGCATTGGAACAAGTGTACTGCCGGATTCTATTACAGGCGGTGTTTCAAAACCAAGTATTTTGTCTTGGAATTGGACATATATATCACTTACATTTAATGCTTCATCTATTTGCTCAATAGGGCAAGAATAGTACTTGGAGCTATTTGTTATATCAAATTCAAATCTATTATCTTTTAGTTCAAAAACATCGCTAAGCCAACAATTTTCTTCTGGGATAGATATGATAGTAAAATATACTCCATCCTTTGATACGGCTATTTTATCTGGACAATTTGTTCCATCATACACAAGATTGGCAAATAAATAATCATGAACCTGAATAATTTCACCAATATCTACACTCTCATAAATAATACCCTGCTTCGCAACCCCATTTTGAGATAATGCAATATCTCCCAATCCTTGCGTAAGATAACGATTATATTTATATTGCAATTTGCCATTTCTAATAAACAACTCATGTCCGTCGTTTATAATCGGTATACCACCACTCTCATTGTATACATGCCAATTTTCAAAATCCGTTGAATAATATGATTTTTCCTCTGACACAACATTCATATGAGTTTCAGGGATATATTCACCATATTGAGAATATGTATTTATATAATACACTCCATTTATATATGACATATCGCTGACATAATCTCCGGAATATGATTTTAAAACATTAAAATTCTTATCCAATAAAATAATATTATCATCTCTAGTCACATAATTAAGACCATGACGTATACAATTTTTTCTCCTAACCATATATCCATCATTCGTTTCAATAACTTGTGAAGTGGGTCGATTACTTGAACTTACTAAACTGTCCAGAAATTCGTAATTACTATCGGTGACTGCATTCCTCCAGTTGACTTTATCTTTTGAATATGTGACTTCCCATGCCGATGCATTGTGTGCTTTTCCATCATAATATACTGAAAAATACCCTTGACCTGTGTATACAACTCTATCTTTAGGATTTATTATTTCATTTTCAAAATCAATCGCATATGTATCATTGGCGTGGATAATTCCAATCATCATCGTAATCATGCAAATTATTAACAATATGCACGGGGTGTTTTTCTCCATCTTGTCCAACAATTTCTCCATAATCTTTCTCTCCTTCATAGATTTTAAAACAATTTCTCATACTACCGTCATTCGCTGTAAATAAACCTGTTTTCATCTTATATTCTATCTCTTGGTTGGGTTCTAATACAATATAATACATTACTTGCGCTCTTGTATGAGAACCTTTGGATAACATTACCGGTTTTTTATGCAAATTCTCTAAATACAAAAATTCACATGACTCACTATCTAATATAAACTCAATAGTTTTTGTAGATTCTGTTGAATTTTTAAGTTTGATGTTATATGTTTCTATAACTGAATAATTCGCTATTGGGAGTTTATTCCTTTCATTTTCACCATCATAACGGTTTAATGCCGCCTCAGTAGCTATTAAACGGTTGGGAACATCGCCTACTATGCTACTATCAGCACTATAATTTCTATCATGAAATTCATCGAAATACCAAACATTATCGTCTGTATCATAGTCATATCTATCTTTTTTACTATTATCTACGTATCTAAACTTTAGCAATTCTGTTTCCGTTGCAATGTCTCTAACCCTATACTTATATAAATTACCATTACCGTCTTCAATACCTGGAATGTTTACATTTGGTGTTGCGTCCTGTTGCGGATTAACATTGGACTCCCAAAATACACTTTTATATCCGAGAGGATTATTAAGATTAAATGTTCTTACGGGAATATACTTTTCATCTCCCTTTATTTCATATGAAAAATCCGATATAACTTCATTAGGAGTGTTGGAAATTCCTTTAAATGCACCTTCTCCAATATATGGTGCATTATTTTCACCTATACTCATAATATTTTCTCTGTTGTTATATGCCATTTGGTTAAGAACAACTTCGCCCTCCAAAACTTCGAATTCAAATATTATATAAAACGGCATTTGGTCATCATTATATTTCGGTAATCGAGGATATTCTAATATATTTTTATTATATCCATTATTATATATTTTTTTATTATAGATATCTTGAAGCCACACTGAATTACCTTCTGCCGAATTCAAAGTGTAGTAGCCTTCATCTATTCTACCATACAATCTATTATCATACTCATTGGTTTTCACCTTAAAAATTTTTTCACACTTAAAATATTCCATATTCAAAATGGCTTGCGGTGATGTCCAATCCGAGTCCCATCTATCTATTTGAGGTGCATTTATACCAATAGCATTGACCTTAATTTTAGCATTTTCCGAATAAAGTTGCACATCCATAGTGACATCTTCACTGGAATAATTAAGATGCCAAGACATAAAAGTATATTTCCCCTTGCCTAAATGTTCCTCTCTTATAAAAGCATAAGGAGCATAATCTGCCAAAGTATTATCTGTTATTGCTTCAGGCGCATCTGAATAAATAAAGTATTCGCCTTCATTTTCATGTTGATGGAATACAATATCCCCATCTTGAGGCTCATCCACTTGTAATTTATATTCATTATTACTAATATTATCTATCGTAATTGTTGTGCCTTTTTCAAGGTAATATTTATAGCAAGCACACTCCTCTGTTAGAGATGTTTTGTTTCCATTGCTGTCTATATAGTTAAGCTCTCTATTGACTCCTCTCATTTTCTGGGTTATAAATTCAGGTACACTGCTGTTAAATCCTCTATACAATTCAGTATAGTATTCTTCCACTTTTCTTCCTGCTTGGTCGGTTAAATTAAAGGTTGTACCAGGCGTAACATTGATAATATAACATCCATTTTTCTCAGCAGTAAATGACAGTTTATTTCTATTTATCATATCTTGCGTGATAACTTGATTTAATGGTATAACTTGACTTTGAGTAGATATGTTAGTTATTTTTAAATTAATAATGTCTATTCCCGTTCTTACTAAATTTAGTTGAAATACACCTGGTCCGCGAATTGTATAAACAAAATTTCCTTTTTGCGTTGTTTCAGGGGTAAATGTGCCTGTACCTTCTATACAATCCATTTCACCCTGAATTGTTGCTTCTGTACCACCATCAATTGCCACTTCGTATTCTTCATCATCTTCAATATGTATATTAAAGGCAGCCTTATTGTTATTATTAAAGGAAATGTTCTTAATGATTCTCTCATCAGTAGTCATATAAACATCAACAGGAACTGCTTCTGTATTTTCTTCAATGTTTGCTATAATAACAGGAATGTTTTCATCCATGTCAAACAAACATTTGATAAGTATTGTGCATATCTCTGAACGCCTTATATCCGCATCCGGCGCCATTGTGTTTTTATCCTGACCGTTCAAAATATTATTCATATACAACTTATATATGTAGTTTTCATTCTTATTGCCCGATACATCAATAAAATTTTTATATGCATTTTTTCTTTCATTCTCTATGTTTTCAACTTTATCGTATAATAAGGTGGGTACATTGACTTCTTTTCTTTGATCGAAAAACAACTGACAAATATATTTAGCCGCCTCTCCCCTGCTAACTTTAGTCTCTCCTATGGTTATCAACTTATCAAGTTTATTGATACTAACATCTATATCTTGATCATCTATTGTCTTAAAGCCCAATTCGCTTGCCTTTTTCATATAAGGATATGCCCAATATGTTGTTGGGTTATCATCCGCAGTCAATATTCCGTCAACTTTTGCACTTTCAAACATCATTCTGAATAACTGTGCTAGCGTTATTGTATTATTGGGTTCAAACTTATTTTCATCTGTACCCGAAACAATGCCTAAATTTGTTGCTTTAAAGATGTAATCATGAAACCAGTCATTGATAGTAATATCTCTATAATACCTTGTATAATATACTTTATTGGCGCCGTATATATCAGCCAGACCATTTGTAAATGTAACAAGAGAACCCACCACAAAATTACGTTCTGTATTTTCTCCCGTACACTGCGCGGTTACATAAAGCGTTTTATCTACCGAATTGAAATCTATGTACCCCGATTTACCGTCCAAAGCTTCACGTCTTATTGTATTTAAGTCATTTTGTTCATTGTCTATCGTAAAATCGTAATTTGATGGGTATTGTATTTCAACAGTAATTTCTGAATTTGTTCTTGTTACTTTTTCATACAAATTTGTAGCTTTGCCAACAGTTGACATCAAATATTCATATGTATCAAACACAGCCTGAATTTTATTAAACTCAATCTCTTTATTCTCATTATACCTTACTAGTGAACCACCAATTGGGTTTCTGTATTCATATACAATTTCCCACTCATCATCATGTTTCATCATCATAGGGAATCTACGTTTCATATTTTTTCTTAAAACAGTTGCTGCTTGAGTTATATCTGGATTTGAAATAATAATTTTCCTATTATTAGATATTTGTCCAAATATACTATTCCATACATATTGAAAATCATATGGAACTTCCCCAAATTTTGCATTTTCTCCAGAAACAAAACTCTGTAATTTGTCCTCTAAATCAATGTTATTCCCCGAATAACTGCTTGCATTAAACAAATCATATTCACTTTTATTCTTAATTCCTATACTTGCTTTTAATGGTACACATTTATACATATTCAACATTGATGCCATTTGTAAACCTGCATTGTTATCTGCTCCGACAAACATATGTCTATCAGTTCGAAAATCACTTAATACTCTATACACATTATAATCTATGGTATTAGCATAAGTCTGCGCTGCTTCTGTCATATTAAATTCACAAAATGCTAAATATAAATCAGATATAGATAATCTTAAATCCAAATCCGTAGGACATTGATATATCCCATCCATATTTAATGCGTTATTCGTATCTGTATTCAATACAAATACAAATGGTATTATTCCGTAGTCGCTCAGCTCGTCCATCTTATCTTTAAGAGCCGAAATATCATCTACTTTATGTGTTGTTACTAAGACAACTTTATTCCTGTTGCTTGATTCTTCATCAAACACACTAATTGTCCTGTCCAAAATAGATATAATATCGTTTGTCCCTGTATATTCTTTTTCCTGTACCTCTGATATTGCCTTATCCAAATCGTCTGTAAAACCCTCAGAATTTGATGATAGTACTGCATATCTTGTATCTTCCGGCGCTTGCTCTGAAATAGATTTAAAGCTATCTATCCATTGCTTATCACCGTTTATGTCATATTCATACATAGAATATGACATATCAAATCCCATTACAACATCAAAATCTGCTATGATTTCATCATTGTCTCTATAACCCAATCCAAACAGTGAAAAACCATTCTTCTCCTGTATTGCCTTATACAACACATTTTCATCTGTCAACAAACTTGTATCAATAATGTTCTCATTGTTTTCTATTTCATTGTCATTTTCTGCAAAAGCTGCTGTTAGACTCATTAACATACAAAAAGTTAATATAAATGATATTATCCTTTTCATTTGTTTCCTCCTCCCAAAATTCTACTTGTAAATCTATTGTTCCAAGTCAATTAAATATGTTGAATTAAAAAAATTCAGATTATCCTTTTCTACATATATCAATATTGGTCCTGGTTCTGCCCACGAGGTTACTTTTAGCTCTCCTGTATTTGAATCAATACTGACACCCCTTTTAGGAGTCTTTAGTGACCAATGTACATCTGTTCTAATTTCAGTGCCATTATTCTTTGTAGCTGCTTTGGCAAAATAATTATATGTTACACTGCCACTATTAGGAATTTGAGGATATACCTCACCAGAAATATAAAGATTTTCAATATCTACATTTGTAATTCGAACATTATCAATACATAGCTTATCCTCTGATGAAAATGCGAAGTAATTTATATAATTACATTCTCCAGCAAAATCAGCATTTTCTACTTGGGCAAGTAAATCGTTTGTATCTCTGTCTATAACATAAATACTGTACTTCTGTGTATTCACATTTAAAGCCATTTTAATAGTATACCACTTAGAAATATCACTCAGGGTAAACCATCCTTTCTTATCTGCTTTATACATGATATGAAAGTCACCTTTAGAATAATATTCTAAATAATCCGCTGTTTTTCGAAGTCTTCCTGCCATAGTAAAACCCTGAGCAGATATATCTCTTGACTCTCTAGTTTGAATCTGCATAGCTGCAGACGTAAATTTTATATCAAATTCACAGTATAATACTCCCGTAGAATATATATCTCGTGCTTGGAAATTATAAAAAGATGAATCTTTATGTGTCAATACCATATATTTATTCCATATATCACCTTCAACAGACTTAATCCCACGTCCTGTATTATCAATCCAATTTTCGGTTGATGATGCTTCAAAATTATCGTCAATAAATACTGTATCCTGTGCGAACACATGTGATGTCATCATCATTGTAATAGTTATCATAATAATTAGAGATATAATTTTTTTTACCATTTGTGCCACCTCACTTCTTTTCCTTGTTTCCGTTTAAAAGAAACGATTTTTTATCAACGTAACCACGACCATCACCTATGCCTACGACCACTTTAACTTTTCTATCTCCTGTATTTGGGTCAGCATAGAATATAACTCGCCTATAATCTTTACTCGCACCAGCGAACATCCCCTCTCTCGCCGACCAAAAGAAGAACGGAAGCGACCTTGTATCGTAATTATAGTCTTCCTCATCTAAATAAAGCTCATATATGCCTTTGTTCTCATCAAGAATCTTCGCATTTACATTTAAAATTTCAGGTGCATCTGCAATTTCACTGTTATTTGTTTGTTCATACTCAAATCCCACTGTTCTAACAGGAATATCCGAATTTTGATTTGCGATATCAGTCAGAATGTCATATGAATATGTTTTATCGGACACTTCTCTTGAATCATATGAATATCCACCTGTTAAATAGATATGATTATCCATTATATCAAATCCATAATATATAAGATTATTAATATAATTACTTGTAATTATTTTCCACGACTTTGTATCCGTTACATATTTTAATATATCAACATTGCCCTTCTTATTCACTGCAGCACATACAAAATCGTTATTATAACCTTTACCTCTAATATATTCACTTTCATATGGCATCGTTGCCTTAGGTTTCCACATATCATCGACTCTGGCATACACATTTCTAGAGTATCCATTATAAGTAGTACCACCTACGATATATAATGTCCCACCGCTAATAAAAGATTGTACATCCATCATAGGCTCTGGCAAATCGAATGTTTGAGATACCTTTCCGGTTGCAGTATCAAACACTTCCACAGTATTAACATATCCATCCGAATTCCTTCCACCTATTATGTAAATATATCTCTCATCCGTTACAATACCTGCTCGTCCGCGTCTGGTATTTATATTTCCTTCTGTGCGCCATACCTTTTTTTCAGTATCATATGATCTTACATCACTGTAATATATTCCGTTACTATATCCGCCAACAGTATATAATTTATTATCCGATGTAATAAATGCAGCATCCTTTTTTATGTTCTCTGTATTATTATCCTCTTGAGTCCATAATCTTGTATCTGGATCATATACATCAATACTACTTAGCACCTCGTAATTACTGCCTACTCCACCAAACACATATAATTTGCCATTTATATTATCCATACCATGTCGTGCGCGATTATTATATAAATTGTTCAATTTTGCTGTTTTATGTATATTGATAGCATAGCCTGATGTACTTCTACTATAATAAAAGTTAAATGGTTTCAAAGCTATATAATATGTTCCTGCTTTAAATTTGTAATTAAATACATTATCAAAATAAGTATTAAAATCATATATTTCTTTCTTATTAGCATTGAATACCACTGCATCTGCAAGAGTTTTTAACTCGAAATCAATAGGGTCTTGTGTAGTAATCTCTATATCATATGTTCCTGTAGTCGGAATAGTGAATTTTAGAAAATCTATATCATCCTTACCTATAAATGATTTTTGAATCTCAGTTTCTATTGGTATGGTTAGAGCATTATCTATATTATCCGAGGCATCATCTTCTACTTTACCTATACGATACATATAGTTTCCGCGATGAGTTTGTTCAATATCAAAAATATCAATACTATATGTCTTTCCTGCTTTTAAATAAGTAGCACCAAATGATTCTGTATACATAGAATCAACTAATTTTTTTCCGTCCGGTTCTTTTATAGTTATATTGAATGAATATTTTAGATTATTTGACTGTATAGGGTTACAATGTACAATATCATAATATCCATCCACTGAAGGAGTAAATTGATAAGTATCTACATCATCCACAGAATTTATTGAACCATATATATAATTAACCCATTTATTTTTCACACGTTCGGGATTATCATCTTTTTCATCAAATATACTACGCTTGAACATTAGTTTTTGATCTTCTCCATATGTAACTTGTCCGCCAAACACATAAATAACATCGTCTGCAATTACCATATTATGACAAGCTAAGCCCCGTATCATTTTTAAATCATTGTACCATTCTGCTCTCCAATTAGAAACAGTTGATAGGGAATCAGTATCATAGCGATATTTAGTATTTGCTATTGATACTCCACTGTTTATTTCACTACGTCCTCCAGTTATATATAATTCGTTTGTGTCCATATCCCCGCGATTTACAAACGCACAATCATATACTTCTCTCGGCATTTTATCAATATACGTCCATTCATCATCTTTAATATTATATTCATATATGTATTGGTTGTTTATTACATAAAAGCCTCTATTTGTTGGAACAGCATAACTATCTATTGCATAAGTAGACATTGATGCAAGTTGCTTCCATGTTTGTGAGTCAAAATTATACTTATATGCTTTATTACTATTTATGCCATTTTCTTTGCCGGAAAAAATATATAATTCTCCATTATACATTCCTGCTGAATAATTTGTACTATTGTTTGGGGTTATAATTTCCTCAAGCCATTTATTTGAGTTGACATCATAAACAGAAATCGTGCTTACTGCATTTCCTGACAAGTCATATCCTGCACAAATATAAACCTTATCATTTGATGTTACAGCCATATGTTTATATCTGCCAAACGGCATCTCTTTCTTTGTTGTCCATGTTTCACTAATTGTATTATACATCTCAGTTTTATTTGTGACTGCCCCACGTTCACTCCCACCGAATGTATAAATATTGTTATTGACAACCACGCTTGACATATAACTTCTTTCACTTGTCATAGTTCCACACGATTGCCATCCTGTTCCGGAAAATGATGTAAGCATAATATCAGAATCATTTTCTCCTGTCCCCTCATCCCACGTTTGCAAAAAATCTTTTTCATCTTCTTCCGAAATATTTTCACAACATTCCACATCTATATTTCCAAAACCGGTTATTCCTTGATTTACATCTATGTTGTGCTGTTCTTCTATAATCTCACAATTCACAGTCTCTTCTTCTGTCTCTATTCCATTTGCAAAAGCCATTGTTGCAGAACACATCAATGAAATCACTATAACCATTGATATCAATTTCTTCATATTTGCCCTCCAAAACCATATATTTTTAAAAGAAATACGGAGAAACGGTATTCAAATGCCGCCTCTCCGCCTAGTTGTTCTTATTGAATTGTCACCTTATAATTTCCTGCCTTAGTTCCAGATATTCTTAAATAATATGTACTACCCGATTTTGCTGAAAAACTTGTAGGATTGCTCGACTGTAAACTACCGGAACTATTATACACATCCACCTTGAATGTGCCACCAGGGCTTGTCTTTCCAATAGTCACAGTTTTAGTAGATGATGCCTTATATGCAATCACGTCCACATCGCTACTTGTTTTAAGGCTACCGTTAATTATTGATTTACCTGTAAATAATGGGTAATAATCCGCTTTTGTTAATATAGATGAACCTACCACAAAGTTGTCATTGTGTGAACCTTTTGTATATGTAGCTGCATCTCCACAGGGAACCATACTATCATTCCAAGTGTAGTATTTTACAGAGCCAACTTCATTATATAAACTGTTGGACATAGTAAATGATGGAGCAATTGGTTCGCTAACACCCGGTGATATAGTCTTTTCCAACATATTACTGATTGTTTTAAGCACATTATCCGAAGTATACTGAGCCATGTAACAAATAGCCTTCTCACTGCTATTACCATGATTTGTAACTACACTTTCAAAATTCATTTTACCAGCCTGGAATAAACCTTCATAATATCCACTGCTTGAAGAACTTCCATAATACATTCTTGTTCTGCTTGTCAGAGATGTACCTGATGCTCGACTTTGCTGCGGAATTACATTTTCATCAGCATTACTGATTTGTGTCCAAGCTAAATCCATTTCTTCATCAATAGGCAACATTGTCTCTGATGCATTTGCTGCAAACATTGTTATACCACCGTCTAGCAACACTTCTTCCTCTGATAACACATCATCATTGTCATTCTTTAGGACAATGATAAACTTACCACCAGCGCCAAGTTCATCTTTGTTAAATGTTGTTGCAAATGATGCTTCTTCGCCACTTTCCAAATCAGTGCTAGATCCCATTGATGAAATTTCATTTCCTTTAGCATCCTGACGGATTACTTGATATTCAACATTACCAGCTATTGCATCAGTATTTTTTATGCCTGTCCTAAGAACAATCTGCTCTCCATTCTGAATTTGTCTTAATTCGGGTGTGATTTCTGCACTCATAACAACATCTCTATCTGTAGCACAAACTACTGATAAAGCAGATAGACTTAAAGCTACTGATAAAGCCAAACTAACAACTGAATTCTTTTTCATATTCCTCTCTCCTTTACCTTATATCTTTTATCCGACATTCTTAGCCTCCCGTATTATCGAATCAAGCATATCGCTCGCTTCATCTACTGTATAACCTTTTCTGCCTCTGATTCTATCCTCTTCCGCCGCCAATAATTCCTCGCGCAGCTTCAGCATTTTCTCACGTCTTGAATATACCTCAATATCCATTACAACCAAATCACCCTCGCCGTTTTTTGTTAAAAACACAGGCTCTTTGCTTGTTTTGCATAAATTAGAAATATCATTGTAGTTTTTTCTTATTGCCGCTGATGGTCTGATATTCATAAAAACACCTCCTGTTGTAGTATTAAAATATCCTTATTATATTCTTATTATACTACAACATTAGATCATTTGTCAATTATTTTTATGATAATCTGCCAAATCCATATAGATGACTGCGCCAATAGCTTGTATCTATTGATGTGTACTGAATGGGCGAGCCGCAATGCAGCATTCGATTTTGCCCTACATATATGCCGATATGAGTTACCGTTTCGCCCGCATTGTACGTTCCCTGAAAGAATACTAAATCACCGGGCTTCGCTTCGCTTGCCGATACCCTCGTACACTGGTTATATATCCCCTGCGCTGTGGTTCTCGGCAGGTTATGTACTCCGCTGTGCGTATATACCCAGCAGACAAAGCCCGAACAGTCAAAGCTTGTTGACGGTGATGAGCCGCCGAATACATACGGATAGCCGAGATATTTCTCCGCTTCATTTATAAGCTTCGCAAAGGTGGCGTCATTATATGCCTCCGACGGTATTCCGTTATTCGTACCGCCCGCTATTATAGGCAAATCGGGGTTATTGCTTGCCTTAGCCTGTCGTATGGTATTTACCATAAGCGTTACCCAATTCTTTTGGTCATCGTCAAAGCCATACTCGTTCATTACTTCATCTGGAGTTTTGCCCTGCATTTTCTCGGACGAAATAGAGCTTTGCGACATTTGCATTATATCCTGCTTATTGTTTACCGCGTCTATGGATATGAGCCATAGTTTGTCCTCCTCGCTCAAATCGGTATCATCATAACAGGACATAAGATAATTTGCGTGTTCGTGCCTTGCCATAAGCTCGGTATCTTTCAAACTTCCCCAGTTGAATAGCACCTGCGGAAGTGAAAAAATAACTAAAATTGGAATCATAACTATGAGCATTATTGCCGCTATAATCCCTGCTATGACTTTAGGCGATAACAGCTTTGTCGCACCGCTTGCCACCGCTAAGAAATCCGCCGTAACAGCACCGCGCACAAGCTGCGCCGCTCCGTGAAGCTTATGCGCTATATTTCCGGCAGTCGCTACCGCGTTATTTTGTTTTTCTGCCATTATCACCGCCCCGTTTCTTACGTAATCTCATTTCATTGGTAGAGTCAATCTTCTTTATGGTCGTATGCTTACGGTACAGCGTTCTGTCCTGTTTCTTATTTACAGCGGCAGGGTTATATCTTCCATTTTTGTATTCGTGATTTATCTGCCTGTGATTATTTACTGTCTGCTGCCGGTTTACATTATCGGTATGCGAATTGTTATTAACACCGCCTGTCGTGCTGTTTTTCTGCGTATTTATAACAGAACTTGACTGACCTCCTGCGTTATTTACCGTCTGACCGCCGTTTTGGATATTATCCGTATTATGCGATGTGCTTCTGCTTCTGTCCGTACCACCGCCCTGAGATATGTTCGTCTTCGGACTGCCCGCTGACTGCTGTACCTGCGTTGCACCGCCGACGGAGCTTGAACTGCGCTCTGTATTTACACCGCCGATGTTATGTACTCCGCCGCCGTTTACACCGACTGCGGGATTTCTCGCAATAGGCGGTCTGTTCTTTGTCCCTGCACCTGACATACCGCTCTTTTCGGAATTGAAATCACTCGTATGATTTGATGTTTCCCTGCTCCTGTCACCTACGGGATTAGGTTTGCCGTACCTTGCCGCGTGCGCCGCCGGATTGCCGTTCGGGAACTCGCTATATCTTTCGTCAACCGCCATATACGGAAGTCCGTATTTGCCATATTGCCGCGATTTACCTTTGCCTTGCGCGTTCTGACTTAACGCTGACTGATTATTCTGCGGCTGGCTTGTATTTTGCTGATTTGTTGTATTAGCTCCGCCTGCCATATTCACAGTTGATGAAGAACCGCTCGCAACTGATGCCGCTGTACGCTCGGTATTGGTATGACCTCCGCCGTTGCCTGCACCGCTTCTGTTATACCGCCCGTATGATTTGTTTCCTTGTCCGCTTGGTGAGCGCGCGCCCGTGTCCCTGTTAGCAGATATATTTCTGCCGATAGTTGACGCCATAGTGCGAACCGCCACCATTGTCATCATACCCGGAAGTCTGCTTCCCACTCCGTCGCCTGTCTGAGCGGGGTTTAGTCCGATTTTGCCGATATGACTGTCAATTTTTCTTGCCACTCTTGTAAGAGCTATGACAAACACAAGCCATATAAGGACGCTTCCGCTTGTTACATTTCCCATTGCGGACAATATCAGCTTCAAGAACACTATATTCATAATCATCATTACCATCATTGACCCGTACATTCTGCACCAACCCTTGAAAATATCGTTTGTGTTCTTACTGCCGCCCATCGCAAACGCAAGCGGAGCAAAGAACGTCAAAACAGATGTTACAACATATCTTTCTCCAATCTCAAACAGTAATTTAATATACTGGAAAATCAAGATAAACCCTACAACAATCACTATCAGCCATTTTGCGCCCGAACCGATACTGAACATACTTTGGTCGGGTATGGCGAGGCTCAATTCGGGCGGTATCTGTAAAAGCTCGATAACCTTACCCGTTATACCCATAGCCATATTACAAATCTGTCTTGACGCAAGCAGCAGGAACGAAAACGCAAACGTCCGTAAAAACAGTGATTTCGGGTCTTCGCCCTCAAAGCCCGCGCCGGACATCATAACCTTTATACTTTGAAACACCAGATTAGCTATTAAAAGTCCCCAGCCGAGTGCAAGGATAACGCTTGTAATATCCTTTATAACGGGAGCGGTCTTTTCAAAGTAGGTCATATCCATACTCATAACGCCGACTAATTCCTTTGCCGCATACTCCATAATGCTGACTACCATTTCATATATCCATTCAATCAAGCCTTTCATTATTGGTTCCAGCAATGGCATCACTCCTTTCCTTTTTCAAATTTCCTATGACTTACTGTATCGTTGCCAAACCCGACAAGAGAGGTCTTACATACGCTAAGAACGCACCTATGCCGTTTATAATAGCCCATGCAATCCATATACGTTTGAGCCAGTCCACACTTTGGTCTACCTTCTGCTGATTATTAGACAGCTTCATGCCGACAACACATATCGTCGTCATAAGCGCCGCCAATACTGTGCTTATACCCGCAATCTTGTTATATACGTCAACAATGATACGGTTTGCAACCTCCCACATATCCTCAGCGTATGCGTTTACAGCAAAGCAAAAGATAAGGTAAATGACAAGCGGAACAGTATTTTTAAGTATTCTTTTAAGTTTTTTCTTCATCCGCTAACCTCCCTTCAAAAATATTACGGCTTTAATGATGTATCCTATATAGAATACAAAGGCAAGCGGAACGCTTTTCTCGGACTTTATATATCCATACAAAACCGCCGTTACAGTTGTGGGAATAAGAACTAATGAAAGCTCATAAAGTCCGAGATACGCTCCGACTGCCGAAAGAAATTTAACATCACCTCCCTTTATACCGTCATATTTCAAGGCAACAAAAAAAAGCGGGAGTGTTAAGAGAAACAATCCCGTCACCTTGTCAAATACAGACGCGTTACTGAATAGCGATAGAGCGTATATACCGATTATTATACTGTTTGGTATCTCGCGTCTTGTATAATCCGTATATGCCGCATATAAAAGCAGTATCAAAAATATCATTAGTCCGCGCCGCTGAAGTCGTCCTCATACATATCGCCGTTTATGGTGATAATCTTGGATAACTTCTTACAGAACTCTATATTGCCAACCCCGCCGCCTGAAATATATATTTCAAAGCTGTGGTTTGCAGGCTCTTCCTTTGTCCCTGCAAGCGCAACGTCTGTATATATCTTTCTCGCTCCCGTTTCTGAAACAGGACTTTTCGGCAACTGAAAGCTCTTACCGCTTTTCTCCATAGCGATTGACTTTGACTGCGTGCCGAGCCTGTTTGTCATACTCCACGGAATATATACCGTAGCCTTTGTCGGGTCTTTGACTTTACTCTCTGCGCTCCGACTTCTGCCCCAGCTTGAACAATAATCACCGTCATTGTCAATTAGCTTTGTCTTTATACTGTAATTGACCTTTGTTTCAAAACCATATCCCGATTTAAAGGTTGACGGAGTAACCGTTGCATCCGCGCTCAACGTCGCTTTGTATGTAAAAGTGTGATAACACGTCCTGTATTTCGGAGTACCGTCACTGTAACTTCCGTATCGAACTCTATGCGAGTCTGTTTCAGTCCACTCTATCTCACCGTCGCATACTCCCGATGGCTTTATAATATCACTTCCGCCGCCAGTGCCACCCGTTGATGGCGGTGGCTTAATACCGTCTTTAGGATAGCACTTTATGTTTAGATATTTTATCGGATTAGCACCGTCAAACTCAACTAAAACAGGCTTTTTATCTCCCGTTTCGGGAATACTGCTATCCGGCAACTGTATGCTCCAGCCTCCATAGTCATACCCCTCAATATCCTGCGGAGTATATGTAATTGTGGTTTTCTTATCTCTCACTACCTGCTCACCCGGTATTGTTTCCTCACTCATAATGCGTCCCGCTTCACTGTCCCAGTACCGGACTCTAAGCTCGGTATCAATATATGGATAGTATTCAATGTTCAAGTCCTTAACAGGCATCCATGGGGCAAGCTCTATGCCGACGTCACGCTCTGTACCCGAATACTGAATATCCTGTCCCTCCGGACGAACATTCCAACCGCTGTATTCGTAGCCCTCCCAATCGGTAATATGGATATTTGTCTTTACTGTCTGGTCGCCTATCATCTCGCCCAAACTGCGCTGTTCTTCATAAAATACTTTATTATGCGGAACATCCCAATACTTCACGTTTACCTTTGCTTCAGGCGATGCGCTTACAACAACCCTCGCTGTTGCAAAGTACCAATACATTCCCTGCGGAAACCATTTATTTTTTCCTATTGTCTGATGATTTCCATTACTCGACCAAGGGTCAAGCGAGCCTACCTGTGTTGGAACATCACTTTTAACGCATAGAAAAAACGCTGTTTCGCCCGGCTCAGTTAATTCAAACCTTGATGAATTAAGTATATTATAGTTATACTCGTGATAACTGTCGCCCAAAGTACCGTAATATTGAAAATCCCAAACCTTGATGTTTGCACCATTCTTTGCTTTGCTTAAATCCTCAAATACTATGGTATCGCCCACATAGCATTGCATGACAGGGAACTCGGTACTCAAATCATTATCCGAATAGCTTTCAAGTATATCCTTTACCTCACCATCACGCATACGGATAATTCTAAAATTTGCAATAGGTTTTTCCACAGTCTCTCCGTATCTGTTATACACTGCTTGATCTCTATAATCATCAGCGGCATATTCATCACTGTAATCTGCATTTACTGCAATATTTGAGCATAGAAAAACGGCTGTCATTGCGACAGCCGTTAAAGCTTTTCGTATATTCATTTATCAAACCTCCTTAATCCTTTGCGGGATACGGATACTTAAAGGTTTCAGTATAGTGATATTCCTTTACCTCACCGCTGCATAAACGCTTAACGCTTAATGTAAACTCCATAGTCATTCCGTCCTTTAATTCAAGCGTTGTCTTATTTTCCCGCGTTGTGTAGTACCGAGAACTTACACTGAACACTGAATCGTCTGCATATTGAATTTTGTGCCATTGATTGCGGTCATGTGTTTCCCAACCAAGTATTGCACCCATATTTTCATCATAAATATTAAATTCTGATGGTGTTATGAAATCAATCTTAAATTGGTAATTATCACAATCTGAATAATCCCGTATATTATCAACTGTTATCCAGAACAGTTTGCCCTCGTATGGATTTTCGGGAAAATGTACTGTCAGTTCGGGTTCGGGGAATGCCACAGGTTCGGGCGGAGATGTTATCGTTACTGTATATGTATTCTCGTCCCAATCCACATCACAATTCAGCATTTCCGCTACAAATCTCAGCGGCACAAATGTTCTGTCTGCTTTTATCATTGCAGGCACATCAAATGTATATAGCACACCGTTCAGTGTCGCTCTTGATGATAATATATGAGTAATTATCGTATCCTTACCCTTTACAATAGTTACTTCCTGTTCTCCGCCGTTCCATGATACGTCAGCTTTCATCGCCTCACTGATAAACCGTATGGGAACAAGCGTTCTGTCTTTAAAGATATACGGTTTTGCGTCGGGGAAATCTATTTTATTTCCGTCAAGCGTTACCGTGATATCGGGTGCTTCGTTAGCAGTTACATAACTTACAGGCAATGCCGCAAGCATCATTACTGCCAATAGTAAAGTTAAAATCCTTTTCATAGACTCTTTCCTCCTTTTTAAATTATTTTTCATATAAGCGGTACCAGCTTTGTATTATTTATATCAGCTATACGCGTCAATGTCAAGAACTATTTACAAAAATGTACTTCCGTAAAAATGAAACCGCATACCTATGCGGTTTTTCGGCATTTTTAGGACAAAACTTTTTTTAAATTTGTTCTTCCGTAAAAATATAAGTTGCTGTTTTTAATACTTTTTACACATTACGGAGTTAATGAAATAACATTGTTGATTCTGTTCTCTGACATAGTACAATATTCAGGGTTAATATCTATACCTATATACTCTCTGCCAAGCTTTTTTGCAACCGCGCCCGTTGTACCGCTTCCAAAAAACGGGTCAATAACAACTCCGCCGACAGGGCAGCCTGCTAATATACAAGGCTCAATTAGTTTTTCGGGATATACTGCAAAATGACCTTTTATCCTATATGAGTTTGTACTTATCGTCCATACATCGCGTTTATTTCGCATATATCTCTCCGCACTATTCGGACGCGCCATAAATAACGCCTGCATATTTTGTCCGGTAATTCCTTTTGCATATTTACCTTTATCAGATACGCCTCTTTTGGCACGTTCAATACTGCCTTGCGCAACAGGCTCTTGTATTGCTTCATAATCATAATAGTAATGATTGGATTTTGATAACAAAAAAATATGCTCATAAGATTTTGTCGGACGGTCTTTTACGGATTCCGGCATACAGTTTGATTTCTGCCATATAATATCTGAACGCAGATACCAGCCGTCATCACGCAAAGCAAATGCCAAACTCCACGGTATTCCAAGCATATCCTTTGACTTTATTCCCTGCCATTCCTTAGCTATTTCAGCATTGTCGGAAAGCTTTATTCTGCTTTTAATACTGCCCGCATAGCTGTCTGCAATATTCACCCACAGCGTTCCATCGTTTTTCAGAATACGTTGTATCTCTCTGAATATACATACAAGCTTTTCTATGTATCGGACAGGAGATACTTCCATTCCAATCTGTTCGTCTATTCCATAGTCACGCAAACCGTAATACGGCGGACTTGTAACACACATATTAACACTGTTATCGGGAATAGTTTTAAGGCATTCAAGAGCATCGCCATATAATATTTTACTCATATTCCGCCTCCGTTTCTAATCCATACGAAAATTCGTTGAGGATATATTAAACGGAATTTCAATATTCCCTGTCAGAAATGAGAACAAGCTCCTTGCAGTCGCGTATCCTTTCACAGTGAATACTGCCGGATTACTCGTACCGTTTACGCTCGTGAACTTCAGCGAATATATCAGTTTGTCGTTCTTGTACTTCCTGTTATAGCTGTCTAAGCCCATATCATCGCCGAGAAATTTATAGAACTTGTTTTTTGCAAGTCCGACATTAAGATTTACTATCTTATCCTGTCTGTACGAATCGCCCATCGCATACTCAACAGCACAGTTTACCGTCCTTTGCAGGTGCATTTCTATTTCCTGCTGCATAATATGAACTCTATAAAACTCGCCAACTGTTACTATAAAGGTTATCATAAAGAATACAAGTATCATAACCAGTAACAGACCGCTGCCCTTTTTCCTCTTACATAACCTTTCCTTTATTTTTACCAACTAACACCGCCTCCCAAAGTTATAGTTATTACATACGCGGCTGTCAGAACAGGGATAAGCGGCAATCGCCTGTCCCTGTCAGACCTTCGCACTGCAAGCCACGCATACATTACTCCGCTCAGCGCAAACATTGAAAATGAGAATAAACACATATTCCGCGCGCCTACTGCAAGATATATCATATGTATCACATCAAAGTCGGCTTCTCCTACCCATCTTTTCAGACTCTTTGCCATTAAACATATAACACCGTAGACTGCTGATGATATGATTACATATCCGATAATATCCGCTTTTATAATAACTCTTATTGTAATACCGAGAGCAAATACAACCGCTGTCCCTGCATACAAAATCCACGCGGGAATTTCCCTGTACTTAATATCCAATACCGAATAGAATACAAGAATTATGAATGTAACTATGTATGTAATATATATCATTTCCAAAACTTCTCACTCATTCCTGTCATTCTGACCTTCATTGGAATAGTAAAGCCTATCGGATCGCGTCCCAATGGAGTAAACACGTCAAAACGATAGCTTGTTGTGCAAGTCACATCAAACGTGTTGCGTAGCTGTATCTTTTTCTGCGCCGCATTAAAATAGCTTGCGCTTACAGACATATTCGCGCCTGCGCCTATGTTCGTACCATTCTTTAGCTGATTAAAAAGAGCATTTGTATTTGACGTTACCTGTCCCGATATTTCTATCTCACGCACCACGCGTCTGCAGGTATAATTCAAATTCAGATATACGGTAAATATACTGAAAAACGAAACAGCCGTAGCAATCAGCGTAATGAACACAAGCGTTTTGATGATAAGCTCATAGTATGCGCTGCCTTTTTTCTTCACTTTAAGAAAAGCAGACAAACGCCTGCTTTTCTTCTGTATTTCTTTTTTCATTGCTTTATATACCGAACGCCGATTTAATCTTAGCGATTACTCCGTCCCAAACCTCAACGATTGCGTCCTGATAGTTCTTCATAAAGAATGCGCCGACAACGACTACTATCAAAATAACGATAAGCCAGCCCGTAATCTGGTCGCCCTCGGTATTTTTAAGAACGCGCTTTGCGTTTCTCATGAATTTGTCCTTTGCTATTTTTGTTTTTACAAGTAATTTATTCATTCTTTCAAATCCTTTCTTAAAAAAAGACTGAGAAAAATTTTCACAGATTTGCGCTTTGAGGAGCGCAGTCGTACACAGGTACTTCAAGCTCCGAAAAGTGCTGAGATGCGGAAATTTAGCCAGTCTTACATTATGCCGCCGAGAGAGTTAAAGAGGTTTACTCCCACAACATAGAACAGCGTAAATATACCGATAACTACAATGGGAATAACCATCATCTTAACTCTGCCCGGACGTTTATTTAATTCTCTCTGCATTGTTTCATGCGATAATAACGACATATCGGATAACAAGTGATTAAGCGCCGCCTCCTGATTATCACCTCTGTTTACTGCTATAAGCGCTTTGGTTAAGCGTGACATATAGGCATTGCCAACTCGCTTGTCAAAATCCAACATGGCATTTTCAAAATTTCCTGATTTCAAATCAAGAACAAGTACCTCAATATCATATTGAAGTCCCTTACCCGCTATTGTACTGTAGCTTTCCAGCAGCTTTATAACATCCTTTTCTGTTTTAAGTCCCTGCACAATAGCGCGCACAAACTTCGGCAGCTCGCTTTCTATAAGCTCGTCCTTTTCCTTTAAGCGATCATTGACCTCGCCGAAAAAGTGAAAATACACGATTACTGCCAAGATACATACCACCACAGCCATTGATGGCATTATAGTAACCGCTGCCAATGTACCTATAATAGCTGTACCCGCCGCCATTACAACAGCGCGTGCGTAATATTCTTTAGGCGTAAAGATAATCCCTGCACGCTCCAGCTTTATTTTCATTCGCCTTTCCTTGAAATCGTCAAGACGAATAATCGGAGCGACAAGCTTCATGACAGGTAGAAGCAAACGCTGATTGAGCGTTTCCGTCATTTTGGTCTTACCTGCAACACCTCTGAGCCTTTGCGTGGCGCTGTACGGCGGAAGCTTCAGCACACTGCTCAAAATGCTGAATATCCCCGCTGAAATTAAAATAAAGATTATTATTGTCATATTTTTTTCTCCTTTCCTTTACAGCGGTTTATTGATTTTTAACGTCAGAAATGCCGATATAATCGTAAGCACAAGCATAAGGACTATAAGCAGCTTTCCGACAAACGTGTTTATAAGGATATTAAACCATTCAGCATTTGAAAAGCGTAGTATTGGTATTATAGAAAATGCCAAGATGATAGACATAAAGTATTCCTTCCATACATTCATCATTACGGTATCAGCCTCTATCTGTAATTTCTTTGCATCATTCATACCGTCAATGACAGCGGGAAGAATAAACCGCATATCACCCGACTTTTCCTGTGATAATACCAGAATATCAATCCATTCCGAGAAGTATTTATTGTTGAGCTTCAGTTCCAGACGACGCAAGCCGCGCCGGATATTACTGTCGATAAGCGTTACGTCCGTTATAAATTCAGCAAACGGTCTTTGAACATCAAGCTTTGACAGATTTTCATTTACCGCCTTTATAATATCGTTACAGCTTATATAGCTGTTAGTTATAAGGCTCAGCGTATTTTCAAGAAGCTCATCCTGATTACGCTTATACCATCTTGACTTGACTTTAAGGAATATGTAAGGGACGGGAATTAGAGCAAATCCCGTAACTAATGCTAAACCCGTATCGGTAAACAGCATTTTTCCCATACCTATCCCTGCCGCACAGGATACGGCGAGCATAGCGGCAAATATCTTCATATTACTGCCGCCCATTGCTACCGTATTCTGTACCGTTGTAATAATTTGGTCTTTTAATGCCAGCCTGCTAAACCGTTCGTCAACATTACGGAATTTCTCCTCCTGCATCTGCTTCGACAGTGAAATATATGACTTTCTCCTGAACGGATTTATTCCGGTAAATAAAAATGTCCCTACAAGTAGGAGCGCGAATATCATAATCAATATTATATTTTGCAATCTCAAAAACCTCCCATTACATAAATTGTTTTATTGCATCCTCGCTTGCGCCGCCATAGCGTAAACGGTGCAAAAGCTCATCGGACATCTTGCTGACCTTCTTATGATGACCGATTACTTTTTCAATCTGTCCGTCAGTTCCGTATATATTCTTTTCAATCTCGTACTTATACAGGGTATTTCCGATAACCTTACCGTCCTTTATCCCTGTACCCTCAAAAATCTCATCATATACACGACGTCCGTCAGGTAGCTGTCTTTTAAAGAGAACAATCGGAATAGCCTCCAGAATAAACTCGAGGATTTTATTCTCCGATAATTGAAGTCCCGTTGCAACGCACATTGAAAGGATACGGTTATATGCGTCTACCGCTGAATTAGCGTGAAGCGTGGATATGATAACATGACCTGTTCTGCCTGCTTCAATCGCTGTCATAGCTTCTGCGCCGCGCATTTCTGCGGGAATAATCGCGTATGGGTGAAATCTTAACGCTTCCTTTAACAAATCGTCCATTGTAATCGGATTTGGCGCGTCTTTTGTGAGCGTCTGAACAACTCTGTTCGTCATTCTTCCATTCTCATACTGAGCGATATTCAGCTCTCTTGTATCTTCAATCGTATATATTCTCTTTTTCTTGTCCAGACACGAAATCAAATATGCAAGGTCTGTCGTTTTACCGCTGCCCGTACTTCCTGCAATCGCCAGCGATACACCGTTATTGATACATACAGGCAAAAACTCTAATTCCTCCGGTGTTGCGCTGCCATACTCAATCATCAGCCTGCGCGTTATGACATTTTCCTTTTGCCGCCTTATAGACGCCACTCCGCCCGTTTTGCTATCGACACACGGCGGAATAAGCGCCGATATTCTTACACCCTCACCTATAAAGCTGTCTACTTTGGGGTTAGAACCGTCAATAATAGAGCCGCCGAGCCATACCATCTTCTTGATTTTATCCATACAATCGTCCGGCGAAACAAAGGTTTCCTCCAGAAGCTCTACCCTATCGGGATAGATAACCTCAATACAATTCCAAGCATTGATATTAACCTCTTCTACCTCCTCGTTCTGAAGATATTTTGTTAAAATACCGAAGCCCGCCATATCCTCGTATATTCTGTCTGCAAGCATAGAAATGTTTTTACATTCCTCTACCGACATCTTATTCTGATTAAGGTAGCGGATTATGAGGTTTTTAAGCTTATCGCCCGCCGACGGTGAGTATATAACGTCTATAAGCTCCGCCGAGTGATTTTTGGATATGATATGCCGTATCTTATCCAGCACATCCTTATATTCCATAGTCTGCTGATTGGAAGTGTCGGAAGTCGTATTGACATTTACCTTGTATATTAAATCGTTTATGTTGAATACGTCCATATTACTGTCCTCCTCCCAATATTACCGAGCTTGTCAGCGCTTTCATTCCTGATATGTACTCGCGCTCCTGCTTCAAATCGTGGAACACAATAGCCTGTCCCGTATTGGCATAGATATTTGCGTTTTCCACATATCCAAGCTCAAAGTCAAAGGTCAGACCGATGCTTGACTTATACGCGGATAAATCGCACGACTTATCGTGAGCGTTTAAGATATGTGCTGTCTTGTATGACAGATTAAGCAAATCAAACACATTTCTCATACTGTCACACCATAAACAATCCTTTACAGACGGGCGATGAACAACAAGGAGCTTATCAGCCTCCGTCATTCCAAGACTTGATATGGGATTATTGAGGTCTGTATTTCCGTCAATAACTAAATAATCAAAGCGCATATTCGCGTCATCAAGCATATCCTTAACGCTTTTTGCGGATATGGTAGTAAGCTGCATAGCATCAAACTTATCGGGAACAGACAGCACAAACACTGATGTTTTCCCTGCCTGCACAAGCATATTCTTTGTTTCGCCGCCCATAAGAGCGTGATATATGCCCCTGTCGTCAGGGATATTACATCCGCAAAGCATCTGCATTTCCCCGTAGTATATATTTGAAGAAATAAGTCCCACAGTGAAATTACGCTGTGAAAGCGAAAACGCAAGATTAACCGCTGTTGTTGTCTTGCCGCTTCCGTTCGCGCCCCAGACCGCTATAACTTTTGCGTTCATTATGCCACACCTCTATTCTCTAAGATGATATGGAGCTTACCTGAATACTCGGCATTGATGAGCTTCGCCGCCTGTTCTTCCGTTGCAATAAGCGTTACATTCGCGGCGATTTCGTCCTCTTTGTCCTCGCTCCCCTGCACATTCTCCAGATTTTGAGCGTCCTCGTTTTCCACGCTGTAAATCTCCATACCTTTGAGAGCATTGTCAATAATAACATTATCATCCGCATAATACGCGACTGTTACCTTATCGCCTGCCTTTAGCTGATTAGCCACACTCGCGGCATTGCTCGGCACGCTCACTGCAATAAGGCGCTTTCCCTCTGATACCGCCTTATCAAAGCGTTCATCGGATACAAAATCTGCAAACCTTGACGCATACAGATAATCGTCCGCCGTCATACTCACCTTTGCGTACTTGCCTATGAGGTCATCAGGGTTTTTAATAACCGATTCGGGCAGACCGTAGCTGCCTACCTCAACAGATTTCAGCATTTCAGCTTCAATCCTTGTCCCTGCCGTAATATCCGACTGCAATCGGCATATCATAATCGTCTTTTCCTTCTGCTTATACATTCCCGGTAAGACCAGAAACGCAAGAATGGCGGCTATGACAATGCACACACCGCCGACTACAAGCTTATTTTCCAATAACTTTTTCAATATTTATCGCTCCTCTCCTATTAAAAAAAGCCTTGCGATTTCCTCTGCAAAGCTCTGACTGTTACGGTCAAACATATTGACCGCATATTGCTTCAATGACTTCGGCGGTTTGGTATCAAACAGAAAGATATATGAATTTGATATTTGCCCCGCCCACTGTTCATCTGTTAAAAAGTATTCGCATTTCTTTATATGCCAAGCGTCGGACAGCGACATTACAATCTGCAAGGACGATTTTTTAAGATATTCTATATTCCTGTAATCATACCCGTCTGAAAAACCGTTGTAATATCCTCCGCTGCTTATTCTATATGGCACACCGAGGTCAATGAGAATAACATCATAGTCATTTTCAAATTCCGATATATTCACTGACTTTACATCTCTGTACTCTGCCTGTCCGTTTATATATTTGAACTCATCGCCGCCCGAAAGATTAAAGGCTATTACCTTTTTACCGTTTCCCGCAAGATATTCCGCAAGGCTTGCCGTCATATTTGTGACGCCCGCGCCGTGCGTTGTACCAAAAAGAGAAATGACCCAGCATTTGTCCGCTAACTTATGCTGTAATATTTTTTTCTTTTTTGGCTTAATATCTATGACAGGCGGTTTCTTTCTCTTAGGCTTGTCGGGCTTTTTCCTTTTGGGTTTTTCTTTCGGCTTTATATCAGCTTCAACTGCATCAGGTTTTTCCGCCGGAATTTCAACAGTCTTCTCTTTAGTTTTCTCAATAAGCTTTTCCTCCGGCTTCGGATTTTCAGCAGGTACTTCTTCTTTTATTTCCTGCTCAACCGTCAGCCTGCCCTTATTCATAATAGACAGAATTTTTAATTTGTCTATACCGTCACCCTCAAAGATAATATCCTCAACATTATATCGTCGGTTATATCCCTCATACTGCTCTTGTATATACTGATGTCTCTTGCCATTCAAGAGCAGTACAATACGCGCGGTCTTTGTAATTTCCCGTATTTGTGAAAGATATGTTTCTATATCCTTAACCACTGTATGCCCGATTACAATAACATCAACATCAGGGTGTTGTTCAACTGCCATAATAAGCGAGATACCATTACTGCAATCCTCTAACGAAAAAAACATATTCTGACCTTGCATATCCTTATACAGCGCGTCCTGAATATGCTGACCTCCAAACGCGCTTATGATGCTAATCATCCGAGCATCACCTCTTTAAGATACTGAAACGGGAGCAGGCTGTTGCTTTCCAGACTTTCATATACCTTCAGGGCATTTTCAAGAGCCTTTTCTGTGTCGCGCTTATCGTGCTTGTAAAACGCGTGAAGAAGTACGATATTATCGTCCCTCTCACAGAATATGATACGAACTATTTTTTTGGATACCTTTATCCGAAACTCATAGAACATTCTATATCGTTCTATAATAAAATGCTTGACATGAGGCTCGCGAAGTATTTTGTTCTCCATTACAAGCATACTAAGCTGGTACTTAAATTTCTTTTTCACCTTGTCATCGGAATGTTTCAGAAATTCAAGCACCTGCGACGTTCCGCTTTCATCACAATATGTATAAATTTGCTTCAATAAATTCACCACACTTTACTTACTTTTTAATTTTGAGTATAAAAAAATGGAGCTGTTTTTGCCCCAACTTCCTATGTTATCCATCACTCGTATTATTTGAATTCTTTTCATTTTTAAGATAACCTATAAGCAGTTTTTCAAGCACTTCCGTCATCTCCTGTTCACTATGGAACTTACCAACATACTTCTTTACAAAGGCATCAACATATCTTTCGGACTTCTGTTTCGGTTCGCCAAGTTCTGCAGTTATCTTTTCAAGAATTTCAACAGTAAGGTTATTTCTATACTTCCTTATTTTCTTGACATATTCGTTATTTAATATATCTTTTTTATCTACAAAGAAATATTGATGTATTATACTTTGACATTCCTTTGAAAAATATGATAAAGCTACCGATATTTTAATTTTTATTTTTCCGCTGTCCACTAGAATGAGTAAATCATCAATTAAATAGTTTAGACGAATATACTCATATATATTGCTTTTGGACACGTCAAATTCTTTAGCCAATGCTTTCTGCGCATTTTCATCCAACTTTGTCCACCCAGTGGACAAATTGCCTTTCTCCTTTTTCAGACATTCGTTACGAAGCATATATACTTTTGCACGTTCTGACGGTAATATCTTATCCCTTTGCAGAAGATTAGACTTTATAACGATATTTGCCGCTTCTATGTCAGTACACTTAATAATGCGTACATCTGCCTCTGTTTCACCATTAATCTTCAGTGCTTCCATTCGTCTGTGACCGCTTAGAATTTCATATCTGCCGCCAAAACCTAATACACGCACAAGAATTGGATTTAGCAGACCATGCTCTTTTATATTCTCCGCAAGCATTTCAAGCGCTTTATTATTCACCACTCTAAACGGATGCTTTGAATATGCCTCAGTATCAGCTATCTTTACCATTGTTACAGGTATCACTTCAAATTCCTGTTCAAAATCCATATTATTTTCCTCCCTTCTCTCCTATTTGTTAGATGTTTGTCAATGTGCAGTTTCTTCTATGTACCTTTCCACAGCATACGCATCACTCCTTCTTAAATTTTTGCAAATAAAAAAGACTTGAAATTCAAATTTTTTGAAAATCAAGTCTCTTTAATAAGTATTATTTAATTATATGATTTTAATTTATATTCTAAAAAATCGAATTATATTTATTGTTAAAAATATGTGTACCTTTATTTAATTTACCAACTAGAAACCGTTTAGATTTTCTAGTTAGAATTGTCAGCAGACTACATTTTTTCTTTCTAACATTTTTCTAACACTTTGGATTTTTTAGATGATTTATGTATTTTTCAAAAATCCCTTTTTATACAGTATAAACATGAATAAATGGCTATGTAATGCCATTTTTACATGATTAAAAGGTCTTAAATAAATCACTATAAAAATAAATAAAACACATCTGGTTCCACTCTTAATCAGGGTGTCCAGGGTTCGAACCCCTGATCGCGTACCACAAGTTGCAATATCCGAACTTTTGTTCGGATATTTTTTTGTTATGGGCTTTTTCCCATTTCATAAGCATTTTGCATTGTCCTTCTTTGCTTTATACATCTATCGTTAATTGCCACAACACATCAATTCTTCACACAAATAACTTTTTCATAACAAATCACCCTTTTTATTCTATCGTAGCTGTCCTAATCTCTGTTTAGTAAACCACTTAAACGTTGATTTTTTACAAAAAGCACATCTAAAACGTGCTTGACATAATTTTTATACTATGTTATACTTTAGATATAGAGAAGAGCGGTAAACAGCTTTTGTTTCTGCTTTAATATTTGGTTAAATTTTTGTAGAAATTGATTTTCTACCCAATAACCGTCCTATTCCCGTAGGGCGGTTATTTCTTTAATATCCATACAATAAGCAAAATCAATACAAGTTGTATTGTTGTTTCACTCATAATATTTCCTTTCCGAAACAGAGCCGCCACCGCTCTCTATATATCAAGGCTTTTCAGCCTGCTTTTATTCTACACTATACCTCACGCAATGTCAAATTACGTTTATTTTACTTAAAAAAATACAAAATGGCGGTTTTAAACCGCCATTTTGATTACTTCAATTTTTCATTAATACGCATAAACACTGCCGCTGTCTGTGCTCTTGTGGAATTCGCCTGCGGAGCGAAAGTACCGTCGGTATTACCCGACATTATTTCTTGCTCTGACAGCCAATCAACCGCATTCCTTGCATAATCTGAAACACTGTCACTGTCAACATAATTTGCCGTTTCATTTACCGTTATATCACAATTTTTGTATTCCGCATAACGATAAATAATCGCCGCCATTTGTTCACGGGTTATACTCATATCAGGTGCAAACTCTGTATCACTCACACCGCTGACAATTTTATTTTCTTCCGCCCATGCCACTGCATTTGCGTAATAACTGTCACTTGCCACATCAACAAAGCTTGAATTTTCCGCATACGGTTCACCCTCTGTTCTGTACAGAACAGTTACAAACATAGCCCTTGTAACGTCACCGTCAGGTGCAAATTCCGTATTGCTCACACCATATATCAAACCGTTTTCATAAGCGTACTTAACCGAATTATAGAACCAATCGTTGTTACTTACATCAACAAACGGATTATTCCAATCAGTCGGTTCAGGCTTATCTGACGGATTAGGCACAGCATCAATCTTTTTGAACTTTGCAGTGATTTCAGCTTTTGCATTCACCTTTTCAAACGTATATTCGCTCACCTTACCGACGCTTTCGCCGTTTACGATTACGTCCTCAATTTCGTAACCCTCATCAGCCGTTATCGTAAATGTCTTGCTTTCATTTTTATTTACGGTTACGGTGTCCGGACTGATTTTACCGTTTTCAGACTGAACAACTGTAATTTTATATGTTACAGTGCCGGAGTTTCCTCCTCCGCCACCGCCCGAACTTGGTTTAATCATAAGCGGACTGCTTGCAATAATGTGAGTGTTTTCAACCGTTGTACCCGTCAAATTAACCGTAACGGTATATGTCACAGACGTATCAAACGTGCCGTACAACGTATATGTCTTATTATCACTGCTTGCCTTAACCTCTGTAAGTTCCACATTCTTATCACCGTTCAGTACAACAAAATTATCTGCCGTCATTCCCTCAATCGCTGTATCAAGATTAATCGTGATATGAGTCTTTCTTGCCGTACCTGCCGACGCATTCACTTTAATTTTTTCACTTGGAATATCAGTGCTGTCCTTGCCGCCCAAAACGGTATAAACATTCTGATTATCAACAGTCGCACTTACTACGCCGTTTATTTTTTCATCAGTTGTAATGTAGCCGTTTTCATCAACATTCGCCGCACCTTCTATTGCCGAAACGTTCCATTCAATTCTGTTTGCCGCCGCACTGTCGTCATTGATTTCAATAATTCTGTTATCGGTTTTCACCTTTAGCGAAAGCTGACCGCTTGTGCCGGCTTTAATTGTACTGTCACTGCACTCTTTTCCGTCAATGTACATTTGAAGTACACTGTCGTCATTGCCGAGTGCTTTGTTTGTAAGCTGTAATGTTACAGGTACTGTTTCGTTGCCAATTTCGTCTGCCGCATACACAACTATATTTTGATATGCCATAGAATTATCAAGTGTAACAGTCTTTTCAAAACTGCCGTCATCTCCGACAGTCACTTCCTGTATTTCTTGATTTTCCGCACCGATATACACTTTCGCACCACTGTCGCTGATACCCTTAACCGTAACAGTGTCCTCGAAAAATCCGCCGTTATTCGGACTGCTTATTTGCAATCTCGGAGGAAGTGTATCGACAGTAAACATATACTCCGACAATGTACCGTCTTTTGAATCGTTTTCGCCCTTGAAGGTTATTATATGCGTACCGTCCTCTAATCCGTCAAGATTTATACTCTGCGACATAGTTTTTTCCGAAACAGTACCGCTCATTTCACCGCTGTCCAACGACCATTCGCCGGAAACATTCATATCCGATACAAGGTCTATAACTGCATTACTGCTTTTAACCGTATCTGTACCGTCAATACTTACCGCATTTTGTGCTTTAAGTGTTACATCAGCCTTTTTAGGCTCAACCATCGTCACAGGTGACGACAGTGTTTCAGCGGAAACAATCTGACCGCCTGAAGATGTATTTTTATAACCCTTTAATCCTACCACATACTGCTTACCGCTTACAAGTCCGACTTGTTCGGTCTGCGTTTTTATATCCTTTTTCTCATCTTCCGTAAGGTCGTTTTTATTCACGATATTTCCGTTCTTATCCACCGTAACCGTCTTTGTATACTGACCGCCGACCGTAATCACATCACTTCCGCTTACAGTCATATTGTCAAATACAGTCGGTACATTTTTACCGTCTTGAACTTCATATATACTTACCTTGTAGCCGTCATAATTATATTGATTTATACCTGTCAAATCAATACTGTAATCACCGCCCAATGCCACATTAAATGTCGGTGCGGACGGCTGTGACGGATTTGTATAATTAAGCTTTTTATCGGTTGTCACAACAGGGTTAGCACTTTCATCTGTCGTTGTCGCAACAACTTTTACCGTATATTCACCGCTTGGCATATTTTCAGGCATTATTATATTTGCACTCTTACTCTTTATGTCATTCACATTTTCTGTTTTGTACAACGGATAAACTTCGTTATTGCTGTCCTCTGCATAAATTGTAAGACTGTTGAATTTATCCAAATCTTCGCCCGACCACGTTACCGTATTATTGTTCAATACCGCATTGTCGATTGTCGGCAACTTTGAAAGTGCGTATATAGTCACGCTTGACGCAATACCTGTTTTTAATTGCAATGCTTTATTAAAGTAATTTTCATCTGTAACCGTTATTGTAACGGTTGCTTTCTTTGTATCCTCATTCCAATTCAACATTGCGTTTGCATTTGCGTTGGCTGTATCGTCTGCCGTTTTTGAACTGTCTGACCATACTATCGGATAATTTTCCATTTCAATATTCTTTGCATATGTTTCCGCAATAAGCTGACTCGGTGCGTCATACGAAATTGTAAGTATTCCGTTTTCGTTGTTATACTTGCCGAAATTAACCGAATGTACCGTTTTACCCGCAAGCGATGATACCGTCGCACCGTTTGAGCCGAACAATGATATATCGTCTGTTGACGCCAATGTACGAATACTGTTATTGAGTTTCATATACAAGGTACGGTCTGTTTTTTCATCGTAATAAACAGGAATACCCTCCGCACTCAACTCAATAGTCGGTTCCGGTGCGTCATATTTACCGAAAGCGAAATCTACATCGCCACCCCAATAATATGTTACACCTGCGTCAATTTTCAAAACGTGCAAAGCACCCCATATTTTTTCTGCATTGACACCCAAATCGGCAGAGCCTATTTCTATACCGCCGAAAATCGGTATTTTTTTAGGAATACTTACCACTGCTGTGGCATAGCCTTCCCAGAAATACTTATCCTTAACCTTATCTTTTTCCACAATTAAGTGTCCGTCACCCGAAATAACGTCGAATATACCGATAGACACTCCCGCTGCAAATCTAAGTTCGGGATACCATGCACATTCAATTCCCGCATAGTCTATAAGTGTAATTCCCACAACATTCACGTCCGACAGTGCAATACTCAAATCTCTCGGACTGATACTTACATCACCTCTTGCGGAAAGAACATCAAACAAAGCGAATTGTCCGCTTAGCAGAAGCGTTATAGGCGGTACGGATGAGGACGGATAAATCGTTTCAAACAGATTATCTATACCGCCGCCGGCACCTTTAATCCAAAATACGCCCATTCCGTCAACATTTATGCCCGGTGTAAATCCGCCTGCATAGAAATATAATTTATCCGGAATAGGTATTCCGTTGTTACTTCTAAGACGAATTTCCGCCTCCATTTCAAATGCCATCATATCGGCACTGCCTTGAACGCCGATAGTGTATTCGTTGTTCATAACCTTTAAATCAAGAGTACCCTCAACGCTCGGAAGTCCGTCCGCATATGACGGAACTTCTACTTCGACAGACGTATTAAATCCGATAAATCCGCCGCCGAAAAGTATATCATGGATATACAAATTCAGACTTCCGCCCTCTGCGTCTTCCCATTCCTCTTGGTCCTCGGCATATCTGTCCTGTACATCTCTAAGCTGTGACGGAGTGTAATTACTGCTCGCCATTTTCAGTTGTGCAACCTCCATTGCGGAAGTTTTTCTGTTGCTCCAATCAAAGTTTGACGGAACAAGAAAATCAGGTGAAAGTTGCGCACCGAATGCGATTACTCTTTGTTTCGGTGTTTTTGAAGTGACTTCACCGTCAACTGTCGCCATCTGTCCGAACTGACAGTATCTGAATTCCATCACCATTCCTGCAATGGTTTGTGCGGTACTTGCCGCACCCGGCCACATAAGCATAATACCATTTGTATTTGCAACGCTGTTTTCAACGTCACCTGTCTGCTCGCCCTCGTTTGTGTACTGCAAAAGTGTTGATTCGGAGCCGTTTTCAAATGACGAAATCGCACATACACCGCTCCAAACCTTTGTTCTTGCACCTGTTGTATAAACTTCGCCGTCTATATCTATATTGATAGTTTGGTCGTCCTGACCAACGTTTTCGACAGACACGGTTACAGTACCTTTTTCAATATCAAGACAATTACTGATATTTATTGTACTTTTCGCCTTATGGTCTACCGTTTCAAGAGAAACAGCCTCTGCCTCTGCAATTTTACCGTTTTCATATTTTAACGTAAAGTCACCGCGAAGTTCAAGCAGAGAGATATTCTGAGCGTTTGGAACTTCGTCACTGTATTCCTTTTCGTCTTTATACGCCCTTAGGGCATACTTGTTATCGCCGTCTTTTTCAATCGTGACAACTCCGTAAGAGCCGCCTTGATATGCAATATCATCACTGACATTAAACTTCAGTGCGTCAGACGTAATATCTTTTTTAGTCGGATCTTTCATATCAAATACAATCTGATATGTACCGACCGACATAAGCTCATCAAGTATCAAATCCGCCGTATTGTTTTCGGTATCCAAAATGAAGTTTTCCGCACTTACAGTCAACGGCTGACTGCCGTTTAAAGGCGTAACCTTTATATCGTATTCACTCTTATTTTTAAGCAAATTGAAATTCTGACCTGCAAGGTAAATATGTCTTGTTCCTCTGTTATAAACAATCTCGGGTGCGGTGCTTATAAACGAAACCCTGTCACCTGTTGCACCCGGGCAAAGAAGATATATACTTCTCTGACCGATTAAGTTTTCGGAAAGCAATTTACCGTCCGTTCCGCTCACGTCATAACAACGCACTTCGATTTTTCTGTAATCGGTAGCCGTAAGCGGTTCGGCATTAAAGTTAAACACAACCTGTCGTTCTTCATCTGCGTTAAAATCTATAATATCAACACTGAAAGGGTTTGAATATGAAGCTGTAACGTCAAGATTACCCGACAAGTCATACGGTGTTATTCCCTCCTGCGGATATACCGCAACGGCAATTTGTTTCATTTCGTTCTGCGACACGTTTTTAATTTGCGTTGACACGCTAAAATCACCGTTTTTACCGTCCGCCGTTTGCGGTTTGTATTCGTCTTTTGTATCGGTAAGCTGCATTGCTCCGAGTTCAGATGAAAAATTTATCGCAACCTTATCATCGTTATTTACGGTTACGTTTGAATATATACCGTAATTTGTCGCAACGGTATTGCCCTCACCGTTTGCCGCCACACTTCCCATATCGAAATACAGAGCATACGCACTGTCGGCAGTCAAATATTTTTCGTTATACGGATTTGTAAATGTCAACGAGTTATCCGGTTCAAAATCGAATACGCTTGACGCAAGGTTGTTCCAATGTCCGAACGCTATTTGATACGGTGCGACAATTTTATTGTTAATCGACGCATTCACTGTATAAGCCGTTACGGACGGTGCTTTCGGATTGTCGTATCCGAATAACGCGTTGTTGTATGCTTCTCCGTCAGAGTTATCAATAACAGTTTCAGATTGTATCTGCTCATATGTACTGTCCTTTTTCGTCAGTTCATACACCGCATAATCCTGATAACCGAGTGCGGTATCAAGCATAACTCTTGCCTGAACACTGTCCGCATTTCTTCCGTCCGTACTCTTTACACCGTATGAAATTGACGCCATACCGTGCAGAGCCGATTTTGTATTTGCAAGCGTGACGGTCTGCGTAAAAGTCAAACCGTCAACGCTCCACGTTGCGACAATGTTGTCACTGTTTTTCACCAAAGTGACGTCACTGCTGTCCTTACCCAAGAAACCGTATTTTCTTCCGAAAATATAGTCCTTTATCTCATCACCTCTTTTTACACGAAAAGAGGTATATGATGTATCATAATTTTCATCGGGAAACAAAAGATATTTATTATCATCTGCTTTGTTCAGCTTATCTCCCTCAACGGTATCTATCAGAAAACCGCCGTTTTTCGCCGAAACAACGACTTTCAAATAACCGTCGTTCAATTCTTCGTAATCCGCCTTATTCAGATTTTCGGCAAACGCGCCGATAGGCATTATACCGAAAATCATCGCTGTTACGGTTAAGGCTGATATAATCTTTTTTAATCTTTGCAGCATAGTAAACCTCCTTTTTTCATTATTGAACGTAAATTACAAATCTGTAATTGTCACGTCCCTGCGTTTGTACATTAAATGTATAATACCCCGCCTTTTTCGGAACGAATGTAATCGGCTCTGTATTATCCTTATTCTTCGCCAATTCAGTCGCACCGATTTTCATTTGACCGACTGTCTTTATACCGTTTTTATATTTAACACTGTACGGCTCGCCATTGCTTTCAACGACAATGTTCTGTGCCTCGTTTTTGCTTAGCACAATCATATCTCTGTAAATATACTCACCGTTTACGCTGACTCTAAGCTGAGTATCCTCATAGAAATAGATATATCCGTATCTTTCACTGCTGTTTCCTGCCTCGTCTGTTGCGGTATAAGTCACCCTTACTGTTCCCGTTGTCTGCGGTTTTGTGTAAGTAACATCAAGCTTGATTTTGTCCTTTTCGGTTTCGTTGTCGCTTACCGTCATATTCGCTTTAAGCTGTGACAAAATATCTTCTGAATTTAAGTCGATTTCCACCGTTTCCTTTTTCAATTTGATAGTCGGTGCTTTTTTATCCGGCATTGCTATCTGCATAAAGTGATAATACTTTGTATTTGAATATTCGTCCTTTGCCTTTATTGTAGGATACAATCCTGCCAAATCCTCCGATACGGTTAACTTCGTCCACGCACCGGCCGTAAGATTTTGACCTGTTGTGTCACCGTTCCATGTTACCGTACAGTTTCTGTTTGCACTCACATATACAGTGTCACCAACCTTTAAACGACCGAGTTTATCCGGTGACTCCTTACTGTCTGTACCGTCACTTGCAAGACTGAATGTAAGCGACAAATCTTTATCAATGATGCTGTCAACCTTAACAACCTTTTCCGTCAGATTGCCTGCAGCGTCCGCAAAGTGATATACATATTCGCCGTTTGCGTTTATTACTCGTGTAAATTCAGTTCCCTGTTTTCCGTTTTCTCTGAAAATAACTTCTTTGTCAGCTTTTAAAGTCACTGTCACTTTACGGTGATTTTCGGACGGCTGAATTGTTTCGGTAATAATCGGTGCGTTTTTGTCGATGTTCTTAACCTCATTCAAAGTAATTTCACACACTTGACCGTTTACGGCTGTGCAAACAAGCGTCATAGTCGGTGCATTTTCCGAATATGAAATTGTAACTTGATTATCAAGTTTATATATTTCAGGAAGATAACCGCTTTGATTTTTCCATTCCGCTTTCGTGATGAGCTTATCAAATCTAAGCTGTGCCGTAACGGATTTATTTGTCTTACTGCTCTTTGCGTTTTCAGACCAAACTTCACTGATTTTATTTGCAGGTGAATTGTCTATTTCCGTAACGGCTGCTTTTAATTCACCGCTTTCGTTCTCACCTTTATATGTGTATGTGTAGTTTATAACAATATTTTCGTTGTCTGTTACTTCTATATAATACAAGCCGTTGTATTCTCCGTCACTTGTTTCCTGTTTTGCGTTGTCATTAGTCATAACAAGGTTTGTAAAGTCACTGTCCTCAGGCGGTATTAGGTATACCTTTACAGTCTGCATATCGCCCGACACGACTTTCTGTAAATGCGGCTGAGGCGCTTCGCCCAAGTTATCCGCAACAAGCGGAATTTCGGTGACATTATTACAGCTGTCGACTGCAAACAATGTAAATTCCGCATTCTTTGTTATATCAACGGTTCTGCCGTTTACACTCACTCCGTCAATCGTATCGCTTGTTGAATCAAATGTCGGTGTTTCGGCATTAAGTCCCGCTTTTGCAATAAGCTTTACACCGTTTATATCAGACACGATTACATTAAATCTGTAATGTGACGACCAACCCATTTTCTTCATAAATGATATACTGTCGGTAACTGTTTCATAGCCTCCGCCGCTTAAATCAGGAAGTGACGGATTTAAGTAATGCTTGTTATCATCATACAGATTAAGCACAAGTTTTTTGCTTTGTGCCACACCGCCCCTTACGGTATAACCAACCATTTCAACACTCGGCGGCATTGTATCGACATATTCTTCGGGCGGCTGATAATCTTTAAGTGTTACATCAAGCGTAACTGTATAATCTTCACCCAAAGTATCATTTTGATTTTTGTAATTCCTGAATGTAAATTCCGTTTCACTGTTAGGATAGAATGTATGGCTCGGTGTTTCGCCCGTTGCGGTATCAACAAGTGTTGAGCCGTTTTCATCAACAAGCTTTGCGGTTACTTCGCCGTATATACAGCCGTCAACCACATCATCTTCGTCATAATCCCATACAACTTTCGGCTTTATCGGTTTTATCTCATTATTGGTTATATTTAATATTTTACTCTTTTCAGCTCCGTTATCCGTCCACTTCATTGTAACCTTTGTAGGCTGTGTTGCGGTTACGGTTACGTTATTTGTTCCGTTGTTTTCGATTTTTGCAAATGTGTTTCCGTCATTTTCCGTAACAGTTACGGGAGAAGTATATTCGATATTCGCCGTAATATCGCCCTTTGTCTTATACAAAGTTGACATTGTAACCTTTGGACCGTCTGCAAGAAGTGTAACAGTTACAGGTATTGTCCATGTATTGCCGAACATATCCTCGCCCTCAACTTCGTATGTACCGTTTGAGTATATCGGCAGATAGTGAGCAGACGCATAAACCGTATCGCCCTTTAATTTTAAATATCCGTTAAAGTATACCTTAACACCTCTGTCATTGCAGATATAACTGTAATCCGCTAATGAATCGTCATCAGAAACTTCAACAAATCGCGGTTCTTCATATTTAAAGTTCGTTACCAAGCTTCCGTAATTTTCATCGTCTTTGGTATACGTTCTCGTTGCTGTGTCACCATGCACACCTACAAAGTTAAACGTAATACTGTCAAAGAAAGGCTCGCCTGCCTTTTCCACACTCCATGGTCTTGTAAAGTCTATACTCAAATTAGTGGACGTGCTGTCCTCACGATAATAACCGCCCTCAAAACCCAATTCATTCGGATATTGATAGTTTTTCATAGGCATATTGTACATTTCACCGTCTTTCACAACTGTAAAAGAGCTTTTGTCCATGTCAAGATTTTTGGCATAAAAATTATAAATATAATCACCCTGGTTGTATGTGTTAAGATTTGCTTGAGTTACTGTCAATGCATCATTTTCAAAGGTATATTTCGTTTTTTCCTTGAACTGCGGAATATATGAAACAGAATTACCGGATTCGTCTATCGCAATAAATGCAAAGTTGAGCCTATCTCTGCCTTTTTCGTCTTGTCTACAGTTCTGATAATTAAAGGCACTATCACCCTTCAATGTAACAACCTCGTCAAGTCCGATTTCATCGGCAGTCCAACTGCTGTAATCCTCTCTGTGAACATAATATACCGTTACATTACCGTTTTCGGAGAAAGCATTTTTTACGGTTGCATCAGCGGAAATAACGTGCATTGTTCCGTTGTCATCCGTATAATTCTGCGATTCGTTCATATCAAAATCCATTGCAATCTGCGGTATACTTTCAACCATATTTACCGTGAACTCGTATATCGGCGATACATTGCCGTTTTCCAATTTAACTTGATAACAGAAAGTGTTACTTCCCTTTTCAAATTGCAAACCGCCCGTTGCCGTTACTCCGTCAAGAGTTTCTTTTGCAGTGTTTTGCATTAAGTTTATCTCGTATTCTCTTGTTAGGTCAGTAGTCTTTTCAAACGGTAAATCTTCTCCGCCATTGCACGCTTTATTCCACAAGCGGAATCCCTCTGCCTTACCGATTGTTTCACCGCACAATTCTTTTGAAACATCATTGCTCTTAAGCGTCATTTTGACGATATGTGCCATATTCTGTTCTAAAGAATATCCCTCATCTTCATTACGGTCAATCTCCTTAAATTCAGCATTACCGATATTGATTGTTTTAAATGCCGTATCGCTTTCTTTTACGATTGACGGTATCGGATTAGGAATAGGGTAATATTCGTGTTCGGGAATGATTTCATATCTGTTTACACCGACATCTGCCGATGTTTTGATATTGTCAAGAAGTACCGCCGTATCGCACTTAAATTCGGCAGGGCTGTCACTGCCTGTCTGATACAAATAAACCGCAATTCTGTATGTATCCGTTCCAAGCAAGTTACCGTCTTTATCTCTAAGCGGCATTGCAAGAGTTTGACTTGCATTTCTGCTTAGCTTTGCGTTGTAAACCTCGTTGTTTTCCGAATTTGTTATTGCCACATACGATTTATCAAAGTCCAAATTATCCGTAACCCAATCGGCAACTTTTGTATTTGACAATTCAAAATTAATTCTGACATCAGTCATATCGCCGTTTCTTCTTATGTGCTTGTCATCACCTACTCCTGTGGCTTTAATAACATCTCCGTTACTGTCCTTTATTGAAGTAAATTCAAGATTATATACATTATCAAGTACAGGTGCGGTCATAACATTAAAGTCGCCCTCCGCTTGATATGTCACTTCTTCTTCGGAATTGGACGGCTTTATACTTGCACCGCTTACAGGTGTCAAATCTGCAAACGCACTTTCAAATTTTACGTTTACTGTACCGTAAAAGTTTTTAAGTTCATTCACTCCGTCCGCCGTAAGAGCGGTTACTCCGTCAAAACCGTTTTTATCCTCGTTGTATGTAACCGCATACCATGTGCCGTCAAAATCAAATATATTTTTACTGTCGGCACTGTCATATACGCTTGCGTAAGTCTTGTCACCCATTGTAAGTGTTACACGCGTGGCGGCATTAGCTTTATTGTCGGGATTGTCAGGTGCTGAAATTTGCACATCAGGCTTTGTATGTATCTGTGACAAATCGCTTACAACCGTATATTTTGCCTTTGCCTTTGTCAAGTCGGCATACACCTCATAACGTGAAACATTCGACTTGTTACCTTTAAAGTCTGTCGCATACACAAGCAATTCTTTTTCATATTTTTGTGCCGCGTCAAATTTAGTTTCAAAGTCAAAAACTCCGTCATTAAGCAAGCCCTCCGACCAATCACTGTCGGTCGGTTCAACACCTTTGTCTACAAGCTGATATTTAACATTCAAGCCGTCTGTGTTAAAATCGGTTACACGTACCTTTGCCAATATCTTTGCGGTATCGTTTTCATACTCGGTATTCATCGACATAAGCGCAACATTCGGTGCTACACGGTCAATATTTATATCCGTATCAACAGACTGTTCACCCACATTTCCTGCCCAGTCCTCTGTTCTGAAATAAAGTTTTGTGTTTTTGATTTCGGAATTATCGGTTTTAATATGTAAGTAATAATCTTTTACAGGCAAATCGAATTTATTCCACGCAAGGTTATTTTCATTGTTAAGCACCGATTCTTTATACTCACTCGGTGTATCGGCGGAAGTTGTCACAGCATACTTAAACGGAATTTGCTTATCTTGGTCATAGCACCACGCAAAACTTGCCGTCAATCCGTCAAAATCAGATACCGTGCCTTTTCCGTCACTGAAATTCAGCGGTATGCAAAATTCACCGCTGTTTACATCACCGGTTATTTCACCGACATTTACAGTCGGTGCGATATTGTCAAAATAAATCTGCTGTTTCGGATTTTTCGATATTTTCTGCGTTGCCAACTCATTATTATACAAATCGACTACGTTTGCTGTGTTTATTTTTTCAATTCTTATAGGCTCGCTATTATCACAAGTCATATCGGCGGTTATCGTAATCGGTTTAAACGTAATCTTCGTTGCCGTCCGCTTGTTTACGCCGTCATACATATCTTCAAATTTTTCGGTTTCAAGCACTGCTTTACTTCCGTTTTGCGATATATTAAGTTCGGCAGTCACTGAACTTTTTTCACTCGTTTTAATTTTTTCCGTTGTCATTGCAGAAAAAGTTAATGTATCGCCGACACCTGCAAACACACTGCTCTTGTCAATATCTTCAGGCCAATCGCTTGGCTGTGAATATGACGTTGAATCTGCTGCTATCATATTCCCCGCAATTTCAACGCTGTCAATTTCAGGTGCTTTTTTATCGACTAAAAGTGAGTAACTCGTCAAATCCTTTGTATGAATGTCAAGGCTGTTGCCGGCATAGTCCGTAATCGGAGATGTGGCGGTAAAGTATTCCGGAATTAATCCCGGTGCGTTGTCTATAACCTTAAATCGCGGTTCTTCGTTTCTCGCCAAATATTTGTCGGCATAAGCTATACCGTACATTTGACCGGTGTACTCTTTTTTGTCATACTCTACGCTCTTAATCTTCGTAATTTGATATTCCTTAACATTTTTAGGTGCGTGTACATAGAAAAATATTTCATTTCCGTTTATACCGCCGGAAGTCGCAGTAAGTTCCATATTTTGAACGCCGCTTTCTACGTTTGTCGCATAAAGCGTCAACGTAATCTTTCCGTTTTCAATCTTTCTCAGCTTTTCACCCATATCAAGATACAATACATCGCTGTTCATACTTGCCGATTTAACAGTTGGCTTTGTTATATCGGCAAAGAACACATATGGTTTTTTTACTTTTGCATCAAATACACCTTGCATTTTAAACTTATTGTTTAACGTATCACCGCTTTGAAGTTTAAACCAACCGCTGTCCTTTTTCCCCTCACCTCGAATCATAGTATTCTTAAAGGACATTTTTGCGTGATTACCTATCAAATTAGCGCCGAACCTCATCATAAGCTGACCTGTCGCTTCCAATTCAGGAAATACGGAATTGTTTGCAACGCTGTCTTTAAGCTTAAAACTTGTTGACCAAAATCCGTTATCGTGTCCTCTGAAGGTCGAAACGTAAGCCATACCCATAGTTTCAACCGCCTCATTGATTGAACCCTAGTATTGATAATACGCATTATCCACATCACATCTCTTGAACAACATTCCCGCCGTCAATGTCAAATCGGTTGCCCACCAATCCGACATATCGCGTGTGTACTTATTCATAAGTTTTTTGTTGTTATACGTTTGCTCATTCAATATAGGTACTTTTACTTGATTTGCGACACTCATAACATCGCTGTCAGCCTTTGCAATTTGTGCGGGCATAAGTGCCGCAGCAAATACAATACACAGTAATGTGCTTATAAATTTTTTCATCTTCTTTCCCTCCATATAGTTTTTTAATTCATTTCAAGTTCTATCATTTCGGTTGTTATACTGTTGTTATATATATCGGTAAGCTCATAACAAATATTCGTGTCATACTCGCCGACATATTCATAACCTACAGTAATATCGCCGTTTACAACGATTTTATCACCATATGAATACACTCCGTCATATTCACCGTCATATGTATAGTAATCGCATAAAAATTCCAACGTATCGCCGTTTTTAAGTTGCTTAAAGCCTTTTTGCGGAACTGATATATTTTCTTCTTTGCTGTACGGTCTGTAACCTGCCAAATAACCGTCTGGGTGCTTTTCGTCCCAATAAATCATCATTTCAATCTGCTCGTTGCCGTTAAGCACCGCAGGGACATAGCCGTATGTGTATCCGTCCTTTACGTTCTCCGGCGTTTCGTATTCAAAGTAAAACGGAACAACCTGACCGTTTAATGCAACCCAATAATAATCGAAATCAACCATTAAATCACCGTCATCGTCAAATTCATACACATTGTCCGAACCCAAGTCAACGTAACCATCGCCGTCATCAACATACACCCATACATTAATTCCGTTTATTTTATCCCATTCCTCGTCTGAAAGTGACAATGCGAAATAATCACCCTTGTCCTTTACTTCCAACTTATCTGATACATTATAGGTATCGTAATTTGTATTGTCATACCAAGAATAATCACTGTAATCATTCTCACTCGAATAATTCATCTGTCCTGTACCCATAATGCTCAAAAATTTATCGAAAAAGCTATTGTAGCCGTTATAACCGAACTTATCTGTTTCTGTTTTTATTTCCGCGTAATAGTCGGGGTAGTCATACGGGAAATACATTGCAAGTCCGTTTGAATTGTAAGACGAACTGCCGGAATACTTAACCGCACTTCTAAGCACCTTGCCCAATTCCGTATCACTCTTGCCGCATTCTTCAAGATATGATTTTATATCAATCTGTTCATACTCACCGTCACCGAATGATTTTGCATTGTATCTTGCCTGCGATATTACGGAATATCTGCTGTCCAAAACTCCTTCTTCCTGCTGCATTATTTCGCATAGCTTTGAATATGTATAAGGAATTTCTCTCAAATCTACGATTGAAAGCGTATTTGAATCAAAAAAACTCGAATCAGGACCGTTTATATAGTCCTCCACAATCTTCTTACCTATTTCGACAGTCGGCATTGACGTATTGTCAGACAAATTTTTAAGCCATTCACTGTAATACCAACCCGTTCCCGGCTCATATTCCTCCGACGCAACAAGATAATCCGCATACGGTTCAAGCATATATGCCGTTTCAATCGTACCCATAAGGCACGCGTCAAAGCCTACAATATCAAACTTAATTCCGCTGTCTGACAGAGCATTTCCTATCTGTGACAGCGACAGCATATCATCAGGATACATTTCGTCATATCCGAAACCAAGTGCCGTACCGCCGCCGTGATTCCAAAGCACAAGTTCATATCTGTCGGCAGGATAATTTGAGGCAGACCATTTTATAAAATCAGTCAGCGTATTAGGGGACGTCATTTGTGCTTCACCCAAGTTCTCCACGTTCTGCAATTCACCGTTTTTAATTATATGACGTTCCGTTTTTCCGTCACTTATGCTTGCATTTTCCCACGCGGCCGCTCCGCCGTCACTTTCAAGGTCAGAACCTACCATATACACCATAAGTGTAACTTTATCCTCTCCGTTGCCCTTTATGTGAGTATAATAATCACACATATTCGGAATATCGTAATTAACCGTTTCATACTCCTCCGACGGCATAATCAAAACCATACAAAACAACACAAATATCATGCCTATAAATATTAATAATGCAATTCCTATTTTAAATAAACACCCTTTTTTCTTTGCCATAATCTCTCTCTTTCAAAAAACATCCCCAATTACTCCAAAAGCGACAGCTAATGCTGCCGCTTTTCAATTTTTGCAGTACAGATAAAATGTACTTATATTTTATCTGGAGTCCAATAAAATATCGGATTTTTTAGGGGACTGTTTTAAATTTCTAAATCAATTATTCTGCGTCAACACCTGCAACGGCAGCCAAACCATCAGCCATTTTTGACATAGAATCTACCAACTGTAGTGCCTCGTCTTCATCTGTGAAATCAGTCTGTTCAATTTATCTCTTTCGCCAAACCGCCTGCACCGCTGTATATTTTTGAAATTGTAATCGTTTTTGAAGTTATAGCAATTTGAATTTTATATTTATCCACAGCAGGAAATTGAATACATCTCATTAATCCCGAACCCGTAATCTCAGGTTTGCCGACAGAATATGTTTCGTCTTTCATAATCTCATAAAGTTCATCATATGTAATCTTTTCCTTTAGCTTAACTTTATCATACCCCTTAAAGACATCTTTTGCTCCGGACTTAAATGAATCAAAAAATCCCATCTCATATCTCCTTATCTTCTGCTGTATCTCATTGCTTTCTGATGAAATTATAATATACCTAAAATCAAAATTCAATAGATTTTGCGTCAAACGCATTTTGCACGTTTAAAAAGCAATTTTCCGCACTGAAACTCAATTTTATTAACTGAAATTCAATTTTATATGTTGAATTATTATTTTTACAATGATATAATATAGTTAGAGTATATCGGCAAAATGTTGACAGCTCTTAAATCCATAAGGCGGTGAACACGATGAATATTGCAGTTGTTGATGACTTAGCCGTCGGCAGAGAAACGCTTGTAAATTACCTTAACGAATATTTCTCCGAAAGAAATATGAATGTTACAATATCCGAATTTTCCGATGCCGAAAGTTTTGTCATGCAATTTGAAAACAACAAATATAATATGATTTTCTTTGACATATATATGCCCGGTATGAGCGGAATTGAAGCTGCAAACACTGTACGCAAAACAGACAGTTCGGTTGAAATCATCTTCCTTTCCACAAGCAATAACTTCGCTTGTGAAAGTTACAGCGTAAATGCTTTTTGTTATCTTGTAAAACCGATAACAAAAGATGCAGTTGAGTCACTTATGCAGAGATATTTTGAAAAATACGAAGAACCTTCAAAATCATTATCGGTTCTGTACAAAACAAAACCCGAAATAAAACTTAAAATAGCATATGATTCGATAATGTACATAGATGTTACAAACAGAAAAGTCCGGCTTCATTTGAAGGACAAGACGATTGAAATTCAAAACACATTTTCACAATGTGCGTCAATTTTAACAGAAGACAGCCGTTTTTCAAACTGCTGTAAAGGATTTATCGTAAATTTTGATTACGTCAACACTGTTTCGGGCAATGATTTTTTAATGCAAAACGGAGATTATGTTCCGATTAAAAAACGTGAAAATCAACAGGTAAAGAAACAGTATTTAACTTATGAATTAAAAGATATTATAAGAGAATAAAGGTCACTATGATTACTATGGAAAATAAGCAACGCGTTAAGACTATTGCGGTAATTTTTATTATCGCAATAGTTCTTATCTCTTTGATTACAGAATTTTTATATATTTTCAATAACAAATATACATACAGCAAGCTCCAGCCCGAAAAAGGCGTATTGACGCTTTCGCAAGAGGAAATTGACAGCAATTCGTTTCACTTTCTTATAAAGGATTGGGAATTTTACGAAGACGCACTTCTCACTCCGACATATTTTAAAAATCAAACTTCACTTCCGAATATGAAATATGTTTCAATCGGTGATACTGAGTCAGCGTACACAAGCCAAACAAAAAATAATACCTTTATCGGAACATACAGAATGAAAATAAACTTCCCCGAAAAAGAGGGTTTTTATGCACTTGAAATGCCGCAGGTTTACTCGGCATATGAGTTATACATCAATGACAAATTGTATTTAAAGGTCGGCGATACACATAATTACAAAGCACAAATACAAAACCGCTGCACATTTTTCGCTGCCTCCGGCGAAACATATATAACAATCGCCGTCAAGGACGCATCCGGCATTAAAGCGGGAATTACGTCACCGCCGACACTCGGCAAGCCGTATTCAATCAATATCACCAGAGCATTTAAGTTTTTGATAAACAACTTTATCATGACATTGATATTCTTCGGTGCGCTGTTCTCGCTTATTCTCGCAATTAGCGGCAAGAGCAATTATTCGTATATGTTCTTCTTTATGTGCCTTATATATGCCGTTTACCTAAATCACCCGCTGATCAATTTGTGTTTTTCCATGGGCGGTAATTTTTCATATGTATTTGAGTATTTTTGCACGCACTTTGTGTATTTGATGGTTATAATGCTCCAAAACAGGCTCTGCAATTTGAATAAAAACGTAAGCAGTATTTCCGAAATATGCGGTTCAGTATTCTGTGCAATCGCATTTGTATACGGTGTATTTACACCTTATTTAAGTGCACCGTTATGTACTTTCCTTTCAACCCTATGCAATGTGTTTGAGTGGTTAGCCGCAATTTATCTTGTCGCAATAGGCACTTATGCGGTCTTTAACGATATAAAATACGGCAGAATTTTTCTGTTCGGCAATGTTTGCTTTGCCGCATCGTTATTACTTTACATTATTCAACCGCTTTATGATTCGATTTACACCGACCAGTCGGCTGAAATGGGTATACTTACGATTTTGGGCTGTCTGTACTTTGTATACTGGGCAAGTATTATAGATAATTACAGACGAAATATTGTTCTCGATGACGAACGGCGACTTATGGAACGTCAGATAAATCTTTACAAGGAAAACTATGTCCACATAACCGAACAAATCGAAGAAACACGAAAGCTCCGCCACGATATGCGTCAGCATTTCAGAGTAATAAGCGACTTTGCAAATAATCGTCAATTTGATAAAATCGCAGAATACCTCGGAGAATATTCAAGCGAAACAAATGACACAGTACCGCTGTTTTTCTGCGAAAATCTTACGCTTAACGCTCTGCTCCACTTCTATGTTTCTTCATCGGCCAAAAATTCTATCGACTTTAAAACCTCGGTGTCTGTCCCTAACGGACTGCCTATGAGTGATATTGATTTTAGCATTTTGGTAGGTAATCTTGTTGAAAACGCTATGGAGGCTTGTTCTAAAGCACCGCTTGGAAACAGGCGCATTGTACTGAACTGCACCGCTGATAAAAACAAATTGATTTTAGATTTAAAAAATACATTTGACGGCAATGTTAAGAAGATCGGTTCTAAATTAATATCATCCAAAAAAGGTATGCACGGTTTGGGACTTGAATCGGTCAATGCCGTTGTTGACAAGTATCACGGTGTTATGAATGTTTCAAATTCAGACGATATGTTCATCGTCTCGCTTGTTATATTCTTCTAAACAAAAAGCCCGCAAACGAAACGTCAACAGCTCCAAAAATCAAATCAGCAAAAAATCCGACGTAATCAATACGTCGGATTTTTTAATTTCTATTCTCGCCACATCATTATCCGTTATACCCTCGCCGATATTCGGCACAAATGCCGAATACACCATATCCGCGACAAACAGGACTACAAGTACGACACATATAATCTTTTTAATTTTCACAGGAATTTTGCAAAACAGATGGTCAAGTGACGGTGCTACAAGGTACACCGCCGCACAACCGCCGAGTGCAAACACAACCAATCCCTCAAGGCAAATTCTGCCTTGAAAATTCATAAAATATCCGCTGTAATCCCACCAACGCATACCCTGAACTTTTTCAAGTATAAGCGATGTAAAATACTCTATTACACCGCACAGCACCATTGACAAAAGGAATGTCAGCCACGGTTTGTTTCTGAATTTTTTTAACACAATCAGTACAACCGTACCGCCTACGCCGTAAATCGGCAGCCACGGTCCGTGTGAAGTACCTCTGTTGATAAATTCACCTCTTGTAAACAGGAACAATAACACTTCCCACAGCCAACCTATCATTGCAAATGTGAAAAATATCAGTATCAATGACGATAATCCGTAATCACGTTCATAATCTTCCTGAATCCACTTTTTGCCCTTAGGTACTGTTATGAAGTATTCATTAATAGGATATATTCCGCTTGTCACTTCACTTTCAAGCAATTTATCGCACAGCTTGTCCGCATTTTCAATATCTTTTTCCTTTGCTTTTTCACGCAACGTCATATAAAGTTCGACTGTCGTCATACGTTTATACGGTTCAAGGAAAAATACACCAAAAATCTGAAGTGTAAGTATATTCAATATATCCCAACCGATAAATGACAAATCTATCAAAAATGCTCTCCACTTATACCCTTTCATCATATCTTCAGAAAGTTTTATAGCCTCTTTTGCACTCAATTCGGGATTTTCCGCAATAATCATCGGTACAAGTTTATATGAATAAATCTTAATAAATCCGCCGACTATCGTTAAGCACCATAAAAGTGAATACACACTTCTTACAAACATAACCCATGCAATATGCAGTGCCTTTTTTATAGACCACGGAAACAATATTCGTGAAATTCTCGTACCTGTGTAGACTCGAATTTCAAGCAAATACCGATACAGTCCGATAAGCAAAACCTTCGTAAAAAGAATGGCTATAAGCAAATAAATCAATGAGCCGATTGCAATGGTAACACCGGCACTCACCCGGTCGTTAAACACAATTTGATTTATCGAATTTAAAGCACCGTAAACAAAGTTGCCTGCACCCTCGGTATTCTTCGCAAACACCGAAAGAACGCCCCTCGTCCAATGCTGTGCTCTTTCACTTTCCTCACCGCTCTTGCCTAAAAAGTTATCGACAACTTCCGTATTCGACATATCGGAATTGTGATTTTCCGCAAAAAGCACCGTTCCGTTAAGCTGGTCGAAATAAGTGTCTTTTATTGTCCTCGCTTCTTTTAGCGGGTTAGTAAAGCTGCCCATAACAACGGCCGCGATAAAGCACGTTATAACAATGCCGATATAATTCCGCTTAAAAGTTCCCCTTGCCTTTTTCTTTAAATCCCTTATCTTCCACATATTTATATACCCCCGTTTTTCGTCTTATATATTTCTTGCAGTATCCGCCACGCATTTTATGTGTGACAAATCAATATCATTTGACAACGTACAATCCGCCCCCAGTATTGTACCTTTTTTCCGACCGTATTTATAAGTTTTATTGTTTCCGATTTGATCTCATCAAGCGTACCGCTGTATAAAACGCCGTTTTTTCTGTTGTCAAAGCCACCAAGCACGCAATTTGTGTTAAAGAAATCTCTACCCACATTTAAGTCCATATCTTCCACATAAACCGCCAAATTTACTGCCGCTGCTTTATAATTTTTCCATACTTCAACTCTGTTTTTGTCACCGCTCCAACCGCAGCAATGAAGTATATTATATTTACTGATACTGTTGGCATAATCAAGCACCTTTAAATCATACGGCTCTACAAATTTATGATATTCCTCCGAAGTAAATCTAAAAGTTTCCGCGTTTTGCACGCAGTAATAAATACCGTCACAGCCTGCCTCCTGTATAAGGGCTTTCACAAGAGTTATTGCATCTTCCGAAATCACTTCACACGCATATTCAACTGCTAACTAATCTTATATATAATTATATCTCACAAAATATTACCTGTCAAACTTAAATAAATAAAAACAAATTCCAACCGCATCCGCGATAAACCAACCAATCGGAATTGACCACCAAATACCGACTACACCGATAACACGCGACAAAACATACGCAAGCACTACTCTTATTCCCAAAGAAATAACCGTAAGCACAACAGACATACTCGGTTTATTTATAGCTCTGTAATATCCGTAAAGCATAAACAAAATACCTATGCCGATATAGCAAGCCCCCTCTATACGCAAATACTGTACGCCGATGTTTATAATCTCCGTGCTTTCGGCATTTACAAATATCATCATAAGCGGTTTTGCAAAAATAAACACAATCGCGCTGATAAAAATACAGAACAGTACAACACTTTTGAGTGCTTTTTTAATTCCGTCTTTTATTCTGTCATACTTGCCCGCACCGAAATTTTGTGCGATAAAAGTCGAAAACGCATTTCCGAAATCCTGTACAGGCATATATGCAATGGTGTCGATTTTCACAGAAACGGCAAACGCCGCCATAATTTGTGTACCGAAACTGTTTACAATCCCCTGCACCATAAGTATGCCGAAATTCATTACAGACTGTTGCAGACACGTCATTCCCGACAGTATTGCTATGTCGTATGCCGTACGTTTTACAAACTTTGTATCTTCATATTTTAATCGAAGTTCGGGATAACGAATGTACACATATATCATAAGTCCGATACCCGAAATATACTGCGATATTACAGTTGCAATCGCCGCACCGCTTATGCCTTGCTTTAATACCAAAACAAAGTACAAATCAAGACCGATATTAAGTATCACAGATACGCACAAAAACGCAAGCGGAATTACGGAATTGCCTATTCCTCGCAGAAGATTAGAAAAATAGTTGTATAGGAATGTCGCGAAAATGCCTACAAATATCCACTTCAAATATTCGCTCATTATACCTTGAATGTCATACGGCACTTGAAGTATTTTCATAATCCGGCCGCAAAGGTAAAATGACGCAAACGTCAGTATGAGTGAAAATATTCCTATCATAACAAACGAAATAAACATTCCGTTTTTCAGTCGTTTTATATTTTTTTCGCCGAATGTTATTGAAAAAAATGCACTGCTTCCAAGACACAATCCCAAAATCACTGATGTTAAAAATGTCATCAGTGAATATGACGAACCGACCGCCGCCAAAGCATTGTCGCCTATGTATTTTCCTACTACCCATGTATCGACTAAGTTGTAAAACTGCTGCATTACGTTACCGAGCATAAGCGGTATCGCAAACACCCAAAGTTTTTTATTTATGTTTCCTACCGTCAAATCTTGTTTTGATTTCACAATTCAAAACTCCTTCTAAAATTGTAAAAGGCTGTACACAAATACAGCCTTTACACATTATGCGTTTTTGTCATATAAAAATTCAATTTTCTTGCCTTGTTTGCGTTGTTCCACGCAGTCGTCAACAGCCGTTCACCCGATGAATCTCACGCACCGATAGCGTCCGATAAACCTTGCATAACGTTATTAAAAGTTTTATTTCCTCCTGTATTTCTCCTTAATACTTTATAAACAGCCAATAATACTATTATAAGTAATGTTAAATATTTTGTCAAGAAAAATAAGATTGTTGGTGATGGTTTAATCTCATAAATTACACCGATTTTTCATATATATGCTATACAGAAAGGTCGGTGGGAGAATGAAAGATTATATCGAAAAACGGGCTGTCGAATTGGCACAGTATATTGTAGAAAATAACGCCACAGTCCGCAAAACTGCCAAAATTTTTAATATCAGTAAATCTACCGTGCACACAGTAGTATCTATCCGTGTCGGTTATGTTGGGTGATGGATTATGAGGTAAATTGAATACAAAAACGAGGACCTGAAAAGGTCCTCATTTCTATTCTTGCATATTTAACGAAATCAACTGATATGTATCTTTACCATTGTAATTATACGGTCTTACTACCGCTTTTCCTGTTGCTCCTTTATTCACTTTGATTCCAAAACCCTCTATTGATTCAGATGTAAGATTATAGCAATCATTCAAAATGTCTGTATATCCAGAACTATAGTTTGTAAATATTACAGTATATGTTCCGTCCCCATTATCATACATATTATCAGCTATCGAGAAAACTCTTCTGGCATCTCCCTCTTCACCGGAATCATAATAATAGTATCCATTGTCATATCCAAATTGCCAGTCGTATCCCATAACATTATATTTTGCCTCGCCATGCTGTACTTTTTTCCCAAGATACCTGTCAATAGAATTTGAAACTGTTTCCTCATCAGTTTTATAACAAGCATGAATAAAATCATCCAATGTTACATACTTAGCTGCTTCCTCATCAGAAATAGGAATTGCCCCTGACGTATGATTAACCGAATTATGTTTACAACCAAAATATATCAGCTGATCTCTGCTTGCAGTATTTGCGTCGTAATCATTAAAATCAATTTCACTAAAATTACTCAAAAATATATTAATCATATATCTTTGATTTTCACTCATTGTAGGAATTAAATCCTCATTTTTGTCCTCATAAACATATCCGTCTTTTGATAATCTGATAGTATTGTTTTTAAAATCCACATTGAATCCGCCTACAACATCTGCTATATCACGAAGTTTAAAATATGTACTACCGTCAACATTATATCCGTTTAAATTAACGTTGTTGTTATTCAATTTTATAGGGAAAGTATTTTCGGTAGCAATATATTGCCCCGCAAAAACACCAACCGTACCAAATACCAACGCTCCTGTTATCACTCCGATTATAAAATTCCTTTTCATCAAAATCCCTCCAACTGTTTTAGCAACATTAATTACATCACTTACATTACTTATTGTAATTCCTTTAATCCATCTTTTCGCTTTGTCTTTCTCCATACGTTCTTTTAATTCAACAACATCATGCAAATTACGACACGCATTAGTTATATATTCAAATATTTCTCTTATTTTTTTATAATTATCATCTAAGTTTTGTTCTAAATCAATACTAATATATTTGTCAAATCTAAGTTTTCCTTTTTTATAATTTACAAGAACAAGCTGTAATTTATCTTTGTATTTATCTTTATCTTTTAAATAATGATTAAATTGTTCTTTAACACTGATAAAAGACTCTAAATCATAATATATACGAGTGTCATTTCCTTCAAATTTTAATATTTTTTTAGTAGCTGATTCATCATTCGGGCATAAATATTCTCCATAACCCGCCCAAAAAATATCTAAATATCTTTTTGTATTATAATTCCAATACAAATAATTTTCCTCAATAATTCTCTGTACATGCTGTAAGTCATATCTGGCAAAAATGATTCCAACAATACATTGTTCATTATATTCATATCTGTCACGAACTTCTTCTTGCAATCTGGTAAAATTCAATGCCTCTATCATTATATCACCACTTTTAATAAAAAATATAATTTATTCTCTCATATCGGACAAAAAAAATCATTCGAATCAGAATTTTTATAAAATCTGATACTTGCATAATCACTCACATTAACACCCATATTCTTTTTATAAATCTCCCACTGATTATATTCGCCCATGCCGAGATGTTTTAATATATCATCAATATTTTCTCGTGTTTTCGGAACAACACAATCGCTTATATACAACCTTACACGACTATCCTCCACAACATCGGATATTTTCAAAATTCCAAACAGACCTCTAGGATTAGGATTTTCCCTATCCTTTAAATATGCTTGAAATTTATCTGTTTTCGTATTATATTCCAAATATCCCGTAACGTCTTTATTCCGCCACACTATCTCGTAAATCTCTAACATATTCAATCCTCCACATTATAAAGTCTATAACTTTTTCCCACCAAATATCTTTTAGCTGAATGTTATTTATATCCGCATAAACCAATTCGCTGTATGTTTTCTTTACCGCCATAACCCTATCTGCAACTTGATTTCTTTCAATATTAAGATTAATTGTAGGCACATATATTTTAGACATTTTCTGAAATATTCTTTCCGCCGCATTAAATCTTTCCTCATACAACGGTGCATTACAAAGACAGTATCTATATGCCGATTTAAAATCATTCAACATTCCTTTTATATCATCATAAAGCAAAGAATATCCGTTATCATATATAGGCGACAATTTAAGCTCTCCGTTATCCGACATAAGAAATCCTACGTTACTGTTATGCCTATCCTCATTCATTATAATCAAATCAAATGCCAACAGATTTATTAAATCATTTCCGCACCCGGTGTTTCTGCAAAGCTTTTCAAAATCAATATTGCTTTCATCCTCCGCATATAGACTTGCCAAATATATTAACGTTTTTCCGTTTCTGAAATCGGGAGAACTGCAAACCAAAGTTCTGAAATTCTTACCGTATCTAATTCCCTCCATACCAATAAGACTTTGCTCCGCTACATTTAATCCCATTAGCTTGCCTATTTCATAACATAACACCTCAATAACAGGCTCAATTCCCCACTTTTCAGGAAAATCACGAACCTGTAAACGTCCCGATTTAACAAAATACACTATTCCATCTTTCTGATATTCTGTTTTTAGTAAATTACCCTTTGAATTACTGTGTATTGAAAAATTGTTTCTTGTAATGCTACTCATTATAATATCCTCCGATATTGATATTATATCAAACTATATAGTGTAAATGGCGAAATAAAATTCTACCGCAAACAAACTAAATATACAACTAATATATCACAATGAAAGATGAATTGCAAATGAAATTGGTTTGACTAATAAATACGTTCAAACGCATAGACGAAGAATTTGCTATTCTAATCTCAAAAATCACGAAATTAAACGGTAAATTATAAACAAGCCGAATTTATCAAATCAAATCGACAAATTCGGCTTATTTTATATGAATGTAGCTTATAAACTAATTACTCACTGATTACAGGTCTCATATTTTCGAACGAATACCAATATGTAATAAGCGAATTTTTACTGCGTTCTGCCTTTTGTGCCTCCGACACCTTTGCAGGTGCGGTTGTTAAATTGACAAGTGTGCCGTTATCGTCATATTCCGCTTCTATTTTAACGCAAGGTTTATTTGTGCTCTCAGTCAGCACTCTTACAAGCTCCGACACTATACCCGGTGCAGTTCCATAGCCGTTAAGCATTAAATCGCCCGCAAGCTGTGATCGTCCCCCGTTGCCGTAATGGTTATGGTCGCCGAAGCAATCCATAATTGCCTTTGCCGCCGCATCCTCGTTTTCATAACCGTTCTTTGCATAATCCGCTACATATTCGTTAAATGCATTGTCAGCGTTAAGTCCTATATCAATAAATCCTAAAATATCAGGATCATCCTTTCTTTCCTCGTAGATAACTCTTATGCCTAAAGAATCATACGCATCCTCTCGACAGCCGTGGAATGTATGTGTTGTTTTATCATATACATATTCGTAGCCTTCAACGCAGCCGTGCGGGGTATAGCTTGTAAGTATTACTTTTGCACCCATTGCAAGACACGCATCAACATAATAGTCAAGCGGAGCCTTAAACTGCGTACCGGACATTCCGCCCGGATTTGTCCCCATATTTCCAATGGTGACAATATCGCCCGGTCTTATGTTTATCAGAATATTATCAAGCCAGCCCTGTGTATAATATGTTTTAAGATTTCTTGAACCCTTACCGTTATTATGATAATCGGCAAGTGCGGTAAACTCGGGATAATTGGCTTGATCACGTGCTAAATTATATGCGTATGAGCCGCTGTTGCCGATAGTTGAATCGCCGACAGACCAAATGTTAGGTTTTTCAGCGGCAGTCTTTTCAACCTTTTCTATTGATATATACGCAACCCTTGCACCTGAGAATTTTAAATCCATTACATCATCCACAACCGGAATATCATATACTTGTTCGGTTATTTCTTCTGTTTTTACAGTATATCCCGTATGTGTTGTCCCCTCTGCGGCAAGAGTTCTTTCATGACCTGACAGTGCTTCACTTACATATTCAGACACCAAATCACCACTAAAAGCAATCTTTACTCTGTAATGTTTTCCTTTTGTAACCTTAGCTTTAAAAGTGAAATCACCCGACAAATAATCAGATTCTGCATTATCAATACTTGGTGTGCCTTCTGCTTTTGCACTTCCCTCTATTCCATAACCGCGTGATACGGTATAAGTTGTTAAAGGATTAATATCCGTATAACCCTCTGTAACACTTTCATCCGCACCACTTCCGAAGTCAAATGATAAACCGTGAACTGTGACCTTAACACTTCTTGATAATATTTTGCCGTCACTGCTTTCTCCTGTGGCTCTTACGGTAAACACACAAGGAACAGCTGCCGATGTAACGCTTATTGTACCCGCTGATGCGTCAAACGATATACCGTCGGGAAGATTATATTTATTGACATTATTTTTGTCATATATTCCAAGCAATACATTTCTGTTCAAATCCATACCATCACCGTTGATTACCGCCGCACTGTATTTAGCAGTATTTACTGATTTTTCATCAAGCGGTATTGCAAGGCTTCCTTGTGATGATGTAAACTTTATACTTTCAGCCGAGTCGGTAATATTGAGCTTTATGGTTTTGGTATAGCCGCCGATATTCACCTGAACAGTTGCCTCACCGGCTGATGCACCCTCACCCAGAGTTATTGTTGCTTTGTGAGAATCTACTACATCGGGAGTTATTATAATGTCTTGCATATCATCTTCTAAGATTGACCATTCTGCCGCACCTGTTATATTATATCCTTCTTTGCTTTTTACCGATACAGATAATGTTGCAGTATCTTTGTTTGGAATTGACAAAGTTTCCTGTGAAATATTGAGTGTATAGGTTGAAATATCCGCAGCCGGATAATATGCTCTATATGCATCAAAATCAACCGTTCCTGTCTGCTTATTTGCAAAACCAATTGAGTAATATGTCGGCTCCGAGTTTTCAGTCCACGCTATGCTATCGGTTTCACCGACAAACTGACCGTTTAAGTCATACACCTTTACAAAACAACTTTCGGTAGTCTTGTCAGCCGACAGTACAATTTTATACCATTTGCCCTTGTTGACTGTAACATCAATATCATTATTTTTTATAGCTATGCCATTTAGCTTTATTGTTGTTCCGTCAAATTCAAGCGTTACAGGCGTTGTATAGCCTTCCTTATCCGTCCAATACGGCTGTTTTGATGTAAGTGTAATACATCCATTGCCATTAAAGCGTATATTCTGCTCAAATATAATTTGTTTTTGCGGTGTATCTATTGAATTTGTGAACATATGTGATTTACTCGATGTTGGGCAATTAATTCTAAGGAATTTGTTATTCTCCTCTTTCATAATAACTGCATCACCGCTATCTGAACCGGACATACCCCAGCCGCCGACCATAATATCGTTACCGCCGTAAGTGTCCTTTAATGTAGTATATCCAACAAGACTGTCGGGATATTCGTCAAAGTCGGATGGGTAGCCTGCTTCAGGCAAGATTTGGTTATCTGCCATGCTCTTATCACCTGTTGCGGCAACATACATTGACGCTTCAATCGTCTCACCATTATATGTAACAGTTGCTTTGAGCTTACCGTAGAAATTAAAGTCGCACTGTCTGAGCATAAACGAAACTTCTGTAGCGCTGTTTGTATGCTCGGCAAATTCACCGTAGCTGTCGCAATACTTGTCGGTATCGTTTACGGTCTTAAATCCGTCTATATCCCACTCAATATTAAAATCCTCTATGCGGCTGTCTATTGTCTCTGCGGTTATAATCGTTCCCGCTTCGCCTGTAAGAGTAAGCGTATATTTGTTTTCGGCGGCAGTGTCGGGACTATCGCCGAAGGTCATCAGGGAATTGCCCTTTATTTCGGCAGAAACGATAGGCTCAATATACTCTGTGTCTTTTTCATAAACTGCCGTAAATTTTGTGTCGGCTGTAATTTTGTATTCCTTTAAATCGTTAATCAGATTTTCGGTATCGTCATTTACCTGCCAGCCCTTAAAGATATAGCCATAATTTGTTAAGTCGGGAATATTTAACGGGCTTGCATTGCCCTTTACGGCTTCTTCGGTGGTATTGCCTTTTACATCATAAGTTACGGTGTAATATGCGCTTCCTGCGTCAAGCGCGCTATCGTATGCGCGGACTACGATATTGTCAATGCCGAATGTAGCCGTACTCTTTCTCGCCTCACAAATCAGAAGCTTACCGATTGCCGTTCCGTCTGTCCCCATAGGAACTTTGTTGTCAAAATATATTGTTTCGCCGTCAGGGCTCGACAGTGTGATTGTCACATTATGCTCTGTAAAATCCATAATCGCCTTTGCGTGTGTCCAGCCTGATTTATTCGTCCAATCTGTTGTTGTATATGTTTCCTTAGAACCATCTAAATTATTTATGATGAGTTTATCGCTATTCTTAGGTTGTGTAAATGAAAAGATATAATTATTTCCGCTGTAATTTGCATTGCCTTTAGGGTTGCCTGCTGCAGAATCAAGTAATACAAGCTGATTTATATTTTCATTTCCTGTATTCGTCATATAGAAGTCAAATTCGATAACTGCTTTACCATTTTCCGTTGTCTGAGCGTCAGAATCGAAGGTATAGTATGCATTTCGTGTTCCACTTCCGTTTGTATTTGCAAATTTGAAATACTTATTGATACTGTTGTCTTCATCTGTTGCTATTGACATATCGCCCGGAGCATTTGCAGACGTCCAGCCCATTGTATCCGTTGCACTTTCAAAATCAAGCGAAAAATATTCCGCCGCGTTTGAGGTTATAACAAATGACATTTGCAGTAGAAGCGATATTGCTGTTATCACTCCTAAAATTCTTTTAAGTTTATTTTTCATCACTTTGCCTCCTTAATTGTTATTGAATTATATAACGGCTTCATTCCGTCCTCCCACAAGAACAGCTTGATATATGAGTCAGTATCTGCACTTAAGCTGTCCGTCTTTATCGTGGAAGTGCTGTATGCAGCGATTGTTTCTTTTCTTTGCTTTACAGATTTTAATTTTCCATAGTTATCATACAAAGCCATATACAATGTTAATTCCTTTCTGTCTGCATTGTCGTTTGTATATACTGCCTCGGCATATACCTCTGCGCCGTTAAGCTTATTTACTGCGTTGCCCTGCATATCTTTCAGTGTAATTGAATCTTCAATATGCTCATCCGGAACATTAGTATTTAACCTACCCTCGATAACCGTACCGTCATAATTTCTTGTTAAATACATATCGTCTATCCTTACATAACAGTTTGCCGGTGAGTCTGAGTACAAGCCAATCTCACATTCTCCGTTTTCAATAATAATATCCTTTACAACGACATCTGTCCAATTACTCATTTTTGATTTTAGAGAAGCTGTGTAGTTCTTATTGTTTGTATTTGCATACAATACACATTCATTTTGTCCGCCGCTTGACATAACGCTTGCTCGAAGTGTATATATACCGTTTGGCAAATCTTTAATTGTTTGTTTAATTCTTGCGGTATAATCTGTGTCTGCACTTTGCTTTGCGGCATAGTTGCCGTAAAAACGTCTTGCTTTTACATTCCCGTTTACCGAACCGTCTGTACTGTCACTGCATTCCCAACCTGTCAATGATTTAACATCAACTCTGTCGGCATCAAATTCATTGTTTGCAATATAATTATTTCCGTCGCCAATTGTCCACTCGCCTGTTTCTGAGTTTAATTTCCATTGACTTAAATCGTTGAAATGAGGAGTATATCCGTCCATTGTCAGTGGAACCCACTGATTATATCCTATACCATGTGTTCCGAAATCACACCAACGGTCACCACAATAAATAACCGTGTCCTGCTTGCTTCCGTGAAGCGTATAGTAAAATCCGGTTTGTGAATTGTGTGCATAGCTATACTTTGCACCCGGCATAATGTACGGAAGATTTGAACTTGATTTTGAAGTATCAATATAATCCGGCTTTAATTTGTAATCGCCGAGTATATCTTTTGATTCAAACACATACACTCTTGAACCACGCCAGCCGTATAAATCTGAACCGGTAAAATAATAATGGTCTTTGTATTTAAACATACAGTCACCCTCTATACCGCCTTTATCTTTTTGTTTTATTGTACCATCTTCATCAAAATATGAACCGGTAGAACCGTTCAGCTCTTTTATATTATCAAAATCAAAATCACAGAAATTCTTAGTTTCATCCATAGGTGCAATATATAAATGTCCTCTGCCGTTCGCGCTTGAACATATCATATAACCTTTGCTGTCTTCATCATAGAACATTGTTAAATCACCTGTATCACCATTTGCGATAACAGGAAGTGACGTTCCACCCCAAAAATATCCCTTTTCTGTTTTAAATGGGCCTTTCGGATTATCCGCACTTGCGATAATCGTTCCGTTAAACTGTGATACAAGAACATATTTATTTGCCTTTTCGTTATATACCACACCGCATCTGCCTGCCCAACCACACCATGATTGACCCAGAGTTTCAAGCGTTGCGACATCGCCTTCATATTTCCAATTTACCAAATCATCTGATGTGTAGCAAGTGTATGCTTCAAAAGCAGGATGCTCAACCGTTTTACCTAAAAGAGGGTCAGTCGCATACGTTACAGCCTCTTTATAGCGAACGCCGTACCAATAATATTTATCATCATTAGGGAATTTGAATATACCACCACCTTGCGAATATAGGATATTTCCGTCTGTATCGGTATAGAAACGGTCGTTTGTTATAAGCTGCTTATCTTCTGTTACTGTTACAGTACATTTCGCTGTTTTACCATTTGATGTCGTGACTGTTATTTCCGCTGTGCCCACATTGCCGGCAACAATAACCCCGTCATAAACTTTTGCAATTTTTTCATCACTTGAAGTCCAATTAATTCTGTCATCTGCGTTTGACGGCTGAATATTTGCATTTACTACGGTTGTTGCACCGAGCTTTGGTAAAGATACATTTTCTTTATCAAGTGAAATGCTTTGAGGTTCAGCCATTTCCGCTACCGTTACATTGCATGAAGCCGTAAGCTTTTCGTTGTCAGCCGCCGCTGCGGTAATTATTGTTTCACCAACGCTTATAGGAGTCACAATACCGTTTGATGAAACAGTTGCTACATTCTCATCTGAGGACGTCCATTTTATTTGTCGTTTAACTGCTGTTTCGGGCAGCAATTTGGCTGTAAGTTCGCCGTTTTTACCGCCCGATAGCAGTGAGAGAGAGGCTTTGTCAATAGTTATATCCTGAGCCGCCTGCAATACAGTAACGGCGCAGTCGGCTTTGAAACTGCTGTCAGCCGTTTTTATAGACACCACTGTTCTGCCTGCCTTTTTCGGTGTGACAAGACCTGTGTCGTCAACGGTGGCTATATCCTCATTTTCGCTTATCCATACAAGGTCACCATCATTTATTCCCTCTCCGAAAATAGAGTAGGTAAGTCTTTGAGGCTCGCCGGAGGTAGATAGAATAAGCTCGTTTTTATCAAGTGCAACGCCGCCGTCATACATTGTAAGTGCGAGCGTCGCGGTTTTCGGGTCTATGTCAAGCGTCTGTGACGAGTTTGAAAACGCGAATTGTACTTTGCTTTCCACATCTGCTTTTACCTTGCCTTTTACATATTCACGAATTGTTTCGGTTGATATTTGGTCCGTGCGCGTTTCGCCCTGTTTAACCCCCTCCGCCTGATACATACTTTTGTCAAGTGAAATCGCCTTTATTTCGGAAGCCGTTGTATCGGCGTTTATTGTGATGTCGGCTGGATATATATCATATGTTCTGCCACCGCTTCTTGACGAGCCGTTATGTACGCTTACGGTAAGTGTGGCGGATTTTATGCGTTTCGCTTCTGCCGCAGGAACGGTAAATTCAAGAACGCCCACTCCGCCCCAAGAATTTGATTTGGTATTCCAGTTAATATTTGAAATATCCTCCTTGCCCGCATAGTTCACTATCGTCTGCGTAACATTTCCGTCACCGTCCGTCAAGTATGACGCGCTTTGCGTACAGGCAATCGGTGTCATTTCCTCGTCAGCGCTGACAACTGCTGTGGTAAATGACGATACGATAATAGCAAATACGCTCATTACACTTATCAATTTTTTCAATATCATTTTCCTACCTCCGTTAAAATATTATTTTTATTATAGTATTTTATCATATAATAATATATAGGTAAAAATATATATTTGCCGTAAACTAATCAATTTTTGCTCTTTAATCTTGACCGAGAGTATATGAAATGATATACTTTTAACAGGTGATTTTTATGATGTACGAAAAAGAATGGGAAAACCCGAATTACAAATTTCTTTCATATGATGTGGATAATCTGAATTGGAATATACATTACCACGAGTCTTTTGAGATTTGCTTTATTATTGACGGCGAAATAAATATTACAATAGATACCGTATTATATAATTTAAAACAGAATGACAGCGTAATAATATTTCCACGTCAGCTCCATAGCTATGAAACGGAAAAAAGCTCAAAAATGCGTGTAATCACTTTTATGCCTGATTTAATCCCCGAATTTACAAACCGCTATCAAAATATGCTTCCCGAAAAAAATGATATTAAGGAGATTTCGAATTTCAAAAAATATTTTGACGCGAAAAATATTTTTGAGCAAAAGGGCTTGTTATATTCTATATTCGGAATTTTAGTGGAGAGTACGAATTTTAAAGAAGCCGCAAATAATGAGGAGTCACAGTTGCTCATTAAAATTTTACGATATATTGAAAAGAACTTTAAAACTCCCTGCCTTTTGCAGACAGCCGCCGAAGAATTGTCTTATGGGTATTCGTATCTATCGAGAACCTTTAAAAAACGTATGGGAATAAGTTATACGGAGTATTTGAATAAATACAGAATAAACCGAGCATTGTATATGCTCAGCAATCAAAATCATGTGCAGATACAGCAGATTGCGGAGGAGTGCGGCTATGACAGCCTATGCAGCTTCAACCGCAATTTTAAGCATTTTACGGGTCGTACACCGCGTGAGATGATAAAGTGTAATGACAACCAAAAATAGCATTCAGACATCATAACAGAAATATATCGGAACGGTTGTATTTGCCACAAAAATATTAATCTCCTATGGTTATCATGAACCAAAGCTTTAACAACAGCAGTTATAGTTTTTCAGAATATGTTAAAGTGTTGGAATATAGGTGAGTTTGTTAATACACTATATGCCAAAGGAACATCTGATAACATACTTCACTCTAAAATTTATATTGATTTGAAAATATGAAACAAATATGATATAATATTTGTAAATAGCTTATAGAAAGGCAGGTATACTAAATGGAATACAAACCACCATTTTCAATTAATGACGATATAATAAATTTACTTGCCAAAACCAGTGAACTTGTCGGACAAGTAAGTATATTGCATAAAAGCAGCAGTTTAAAGCTAAGACGTGAAAACAGAATAAAAACAATTCACTCATCTCTGGCTATTGAACACAATTCATTATCATTAGAACAAGTTACAGCGGTTATAAATGGTAAGCGAATTTTGGGTGCACCTCAAGAAATCAAAGAAGTACAAAACGCATATGAAGCATATGATATAATGCTTACACTCAATCCTCTTAGTATTGAAGATTTGTTAAAAGCACATAAGCTAATGATGAATGATTTAGTTAAAGAAAATGGTCGTTTTAGAAATGGCGGTGTCGGTATTTTTGACGGAAATAACTTAATTCATACCGCTCCTCCTGCAAATTATGTACCCCAATTAATCAGCGACCTATTTGAATGGTACAAACAATCTCCATTGCATATTTTAATTAAAAGTTGTATTTTTCACTATGAGTTTGAATTTATTCATCCGTTTGCAGATGGCAACGGACGAATCGGTAGAATGTGGCACACACTATTACTTAGTCAATGGAATAAATTATTCTCTTGGTTACCTATTGAAGAACTTATAAAAGAGCGACAACAAGAATATTATGACGCTCTCGCTATCTCAGATAACAAAGCTGACTGTACTGTATTTGTAGAAATGATGATGCAAATAATATTCGATGCCCTAAATGATTTAGACACCACCGACCAAGTTAGCGACCAAGTTAGCGACCAAGTTAACATACTGTTAAATTGTATGGGAAATGAAGTGCTATCTGCTACTCAGCTTATGCAACGATTAGGACTTTCACATAGACCTACTTTCAGAAAAAATTATCTCAATCCGGCACTTAAAAACGGACTCATAGAAATGACTATTCCCGATAAACCAAACAGTAAAAATCAAAAATATCGTAAAAAAATATAGACTGTTATGTAAAAAATAAAGCAGAGAATAACAAAACGTATTCTCTGCTCTATAATTTTTATGTATCCGTATCCTCACCGCAAACTTCTTTAATAACCGTGCGGGCAAGGCTTTTTGCTATTGCGGTTGCAAGAACGTCCCGTATGTGTTCTTTTATCCGCTCGTCTACTTCATCTATTGTTATAACTTTTTGTGACTTGTCCAATGTACCTCCCCCTTTCCGTGATATGTTATAATATGCAATGCAGATTAAAATAATAACAAAATTATCATATATACTGTGCCACATGTGACATGATGCCACACTGTAATATGCCTATAAACCGCATAAATACTATATTTGACACACCTGTCACACTTGGCACACTTAAAATTTATTTATTATTTTCAAACTTTTCGCGGTCGAATCTCATTAATCCGCTTCTTGAACCGTTAATAGTTTTTTTAACTTTATGACGCCCGTCTTTAGCAGGTATTAAATACCCTTTTTTAATTAATTTTGTTTCAAGTTCTCTTTTGGGCAAAGAAAATCCATCATCTGCTTTCCGCAAAAATTCATTTGCTTTTGCATATGCCGCTTCCCAGATAAGATAAATATAAATTCCATCATAATAACCAATACAATTATTAGAACAAGATGCTATATTCTTCTTACCCTCTTGTATTTCTGAAAGTGAAACCTTATTTGAGGCTCTCATTACATTAATAGTGTCAACAAAAAGTTTTGCTTCATCTTTTGAATGAAGTTCTTCTTTTTGAAGTTTAATCGATTTTTCAGTGGCAGAATTAAAAATTTTTTTGTATTTTTTAAGACGCTTAAGGGATACCTTATACTTATCGCAAATAAATTCTAAAAACATTTCAAACCCCGCCTGCATCCATGCAACATTTTCGGGTATTCGATTATGAATCTTACCAAGTTCAACATTTTGTTTCCGGAAATTTTTAAATTTCCTTTCGAGTGATTTCATATAAGACCATTTTTCAGAACATATCCAACCTAAATAGTCTGTAACAAACCTCACAAGGCAATGTTTTTGTTTCTGAATTTTTGACAAGTGCTTTTTATCAATCTCACCCGCCTCCAGTTTATATAGAAATGCACGTGCTATATCCGAACTGTCGGTTAAAGGCTGAAATTCAGCAGTAATTGCTGACAAACAACACGGTTTACTATTTTTAACCGAATCACCCTGCATAACATTTCTACCCGTATCATCGCCGACGGCTCGTGTAATGCTTTCGCATTTTTTCACAACTTCATCATTTCCGTATTTAGATGGTGCACCGTCATCAAGCAAGCATACACAATCATGAAATTGAGTGCATGCATTCACATATATACTATATATTTATAAATTCGGAAAAGCCAAAATAAAAAAAAAAAAACTGCGATATATTACTTTTATCAGTAATTATATCGCAGTTTTTTATTATAGCGTCTTAGATTATGTTGAAAAATTCTCTGATTTTGTTTGAGATAGTTGAATCGATAAAACCTTTCTGTGCCATGTCATCAAGTATATCACATGTTTTTTCATGCGATAATCCTTTCTTATATGGTCTGTCCTCGGTAAGCGCTTGATAAATATCAATGCAAGCCATTATACGTTCCGGCTCGTTTAATTCATCATTAGTTTTTCCAAAAGGATACCCTTTTCCATTTAACTTTTCATGGTGAAAAGCCGCCCAATCTCGTATTTCCTCAAAATCATCAACATCTGATAATATACGATACGTATACCCAGCATGATTTTTCATTTTAGAAAATTCATCATCCGTGAGTTTATCTGGTTTTTCCAAAATCTCATTGCCTATTGCCATTTTACCGATATCATGCAAAGCACCAGCCAAATACATTTTTTGTGTATTTATTGTGTTAAATCCCATATAGTTAGCAAGCAGAGATGCTTTTTCAGCTACTCCTACCGAATGCCTGCTGGTAAAAGAAGATTTATAATCTATAATATTTGCAAAAAAGTCTGCAACGTTTTTACATGTTTCCCAGTCAAAAACTTGTTTTTTTCTTGGAATAATCCCCCATAGATTTGTTTCAAAAGAATCATCACTTAAACACATAAAGGATTCTTTTGTGAATGCATGACGAAAAGCGTTCACACATTCGGAGTCAAATAAACGATCCTTATTTTTTGAAAGATACTGACATATAAAATTCCATCTCTGCCCATTAAAGTCCTTACTGTTTCCGATAATATCAATCATATCAGCCAAATGAATTATCCTTGCAAACAATGGAATTTCCCGCCATGTCTTTTGAAATGGACCGGTTCCATCCGCATGCTCATGGTGATATAATATAGCGTTTGAAACATCTGTTTTAAACGGAAGTTTTGAGATATTTTTTTCACCATAAATACAATGAAGATGTTTTTTCTTCTCTGATAAATTATTTTTGATATAAACATCGGAATGATTTTGTAGTTCTTCCGAAATATATTGGGTTAGGGCATTATCATGCAACAAAGCACACATGGCTAAATCTTGTAACGCATCACTTTTGATTGACCAATATTCAGCCATACGTACACTTATATAAGCCACCCTTTTTCCATGTTTATTTTTTACATTTACAAGTTCTGCCTCAATGCAGTCCAATGCATAAGAACAAGCTCCTACCAATCCAACAATATCTATACTAAGTGGCTCTACTTTCATATATATATCCTTTATAATCAAATTAAGCTTCTGAAAACTGATCTTTTCCTACAAAACATAACGGACATTCAAAATCCTCCGGAATATCCTCCCATTTTGTACCGGGTGCAATACCACCTTCCGGGTAGCCCTTCTCCTCATCGTATTCCCATCCGCAAACATCACATATGTATTTCATTCGTTGTTCCTCCTTATAAATATATTAATGCACAGCCTATATTGCTGTTATATTTGTGTTATTATGTAATCTTAATATGCATATTCCATTTTATTCTATCTGCAAAAGTTTATAGTTCAATTTTTTCTATAATTTTTTTCAAAGCATCAGCTGATTCCTTAAGCTTTAATGCTTCCTCGCCATTCAAATTAATAGGTACGTCTGACTCAACACCATTTGCACCTACAATAGCCGGCATACTCAATGAAACTCCGTCAATGTCATATATACCATGAATCATGTGAGATATCGGGAGTATTGATTTCTCGTCTCTCATAATCACTTCACAGATTCTTTTTACAGACATCGCAATTCCATAATATGTAGCATGCTTTTTATTTATAATTTCATAAGCACTATTCTTGACCGCTGTCGCTATTTCTTCCGTATTTTCCTTATGCTTGTAATGCCCACGCATTTCACACATTTCACTTAACGGAACACCAGATACATTGGCTGATGACCATGCTACAACTTCACTGTCACCATGTTCTCCTAAGATAAATGCATGAACACTCCTGCTATCCACCGATAAATGCTCACCAAGCTTATATCTTAATCGTGCACTATCTAACACTGTACCCGAACCAATAACTCTGTTTTCCGGAAGTCCTGATAACTTTATGGCTACCTGAGTAAGAATATCTACCGGATTAGCGACTACCAACATGATACCTGCAAAATTCCTCTTTGCTATTTCAGGAATAATTGACTTAAATATTGCTACATTTTTATTTACAAGATCAAGTCTTGTTTCTCCCGGTTTTTGTCCTGCTCCGGCAGATATGATAACGATTGCAGCATCAACAACATCATCATAATCACCGGCATATATTTTCATTGGACTGGCAAATGGTATTCCATGACTAATATCCATCGCTTCACCATCTGCTTTATCCTTATCTGCATCAATAAGAACAATCTCTGTAAATAATCCACTTTGCATAAGAGCAAATACAGATGCGGAACCGACAAAGCCACAGCCTATCATTACTGCTTTTTTTGAATTAATCGTTTGTTTCTTCGTAATAATCTCCCCCTTAATAATTTTCTTCATGCACTTCAAAATAGCTCTGTGGATGATTACATACTGGACATACCTCCGGAGCCTTTGTTCCTACCACAATATGTCCGCAGTTACGGCATTCCCATACATTAACTTCACTTTTTTCAAATACCTGTGCAGTTTCGATATTCTTAAGAAGAGCACGATATCTCTCTTCGTGGTGCTTTTCAATCTCTCCTACAGCTCTGAATTTTGCTGCAAGCTCATGGAAACCTTCTTCCTCAGCCGTTTTTGCAAAGCTCTCATACATATCTGTCCACTCATAATTTTCGCCTTCCGCAGCTGCCTCTAAATTTTCTTTTGTATTACTAATCCCTGCCAATTCCTTGAACCACATCTTTGCATGTTCTTTTTCATTATCTGCTGTTTTTAAAAATAAAGCTGACATCTGCTCATAGCCTTCCTTTTTCGCTACAGATGCAAAATAAGTATACTTATTTCTTGCCTGTGATTCTCCTGCAAATGCCTCCTGTAAATTTTTCTCTGTCTGTGTTCCTGCGTACTTGTTTGCTGCCATTACTTTTACCTCCGTTTTCTTTACTACTTTTTCAAAATCTGATGCTGGGTGCTTACATAAAGGACATATAAAATCATCCGGTAGTTCTTCACCCACATATTCATATCCACAAATTCTGCAACGCCATATTGTCTGACCGTCCTCCGTTTTTCCAACGTTCTCTGGCTTAATATTATTCTGGTAATAATCATATGTGACAGAAGGTATATTACTTAAAACTTCCATATCGGTTATCTCACCGATAAACATTGTATGTGAACCCAAATCTTCTGTTTTAATAACTTTTACAGAAATATATGCATTTGTACCTTCCGTAATATAATAAATATCATTTATACCCCTGTCACACTTTTTAAATGTTTCAAATTTATTGGTATTTCTTCCTGATTGAAAGCCAAAATGTTTAAATAATTCAAACTGTGCATTCTGACTCAGAACTGATACTGTAAATTTTCCGGTTCTTTCAATCATATCATGCGTGTAATTTGTCTTATTGACGCATATACTTAATTGGTTTGGTTCCGAAGCTGCCTGAATTGCTGTGTTAATAATGCATCCATTATCTTTTTCAGCTTCCCTTGCAGTCAATACAAACAGTCCGTAACTCAGCCTATACATTGCTTTTCTATCCATGTTATTCCTCTTTTGCCTCCTCCCTGCATTTTGGGCAAATGCCTTTAAATGAAATATCGTAATCCAAAAATTCAATTCCGTGAGTATCATGAATTTTTTTCATCAAATCCGGTATTTCATCCATATCCACATCTGATACCTCACCGCATTTTACACACCTGACATGGTAGTGATTTTTCAATGTAAAATCGAATCGGTTTGGTCCCTCCGAGACTTCAACTTTCCTCAAAGCACCTTCCTCTACCAATATATCAAGATTTCTATATACAGTTCCTTTTCCGATTGTAGGATATGCTGCTTTTATATCTTGCGTTCGATTGTTTCCAACTCCCGCCGTTTTTTTCTATCAGTTTTTTCTGATTTAACAACTTATCTTCTATCACGTCGATGTCTCTGTTTCCCAAAAACTCTCCAATCTGACCCAATGGCATATCCAAAACGCGCAAGTAACGAATCGTATTTAAAACCTCAAACTGACGTGCACTATAATAGCGATAGCCTGTTTCCGGATCTGTGTATTCTGGTTTCAACAGACCTGCCTGTTCATAATGCCGCAGGCTGCCAACACTGATATGAAACATTTTTGCCACATCACCAATCTGGAATAATTTTTTATTCTCCAAGCTGTTTCTCCTCATGAATTATGTCTGTCATTTTCTGATCAAAACAAGCATCAACCTGTGAAGCGATTTCTCCATCAAGCCATCCTTTTTCTACCATATCATTTAAAATACCGTAAGCTTTTTCATGTGGCATTCCCTGTTTATACGGGCGGCTTTCTGTCAGTGCCTGATAAATATCGACACACGCCATGATGCGTTCCTGTGTGTTTAATTCAGCAGCTGTTTTTCCAAATGGATAGCCTGTCCCGTCCAGTCTTTCATGGTGAAAGGCAGCCCAGTCACATATCTCTTCAAAATCATCGATTTCTGACAGAATAGAATAAGTATATGCTGCATGGTGTTTCATAACTGCAAACTCATCATCCGTCAGTCTTCCCGGCTTCTCCAGAATTTTGTTACCTATGGCAACCTTTCCAATGTCATGCAGCGCTCCTGCAAGATACATTTTCTGCATTGTCTCCTCATCAAATCCCATAAATCTGGATAATTTCTCAGCATCTGCAGCCACACCTATGGAGTGTGTACTCGTAAATGGTGATTTATAGTCTACGATGCGTGCGAAAAATTTCGCCAGTGCTTTAATCTGTTCAAAGCTAAGATCTTGTTTTGTACGCGGCACTCTGTTCCATAAACGAGTCTCCACATCTTTTTCTCCAAGTGACAGAAAATGTTGTTCAGAAAAAGCATGTCTAAATGCTTCTATACATTCTTCATCCGCTATAGAACCTGTGATTTCCTGAAGAAATGCTTCTACCTTCTGCCAGGTGTCTGAATCAAAAGAATCACTGCAGCAGACCTGGTCAAGCAGATCGCATAGATGGATAATTCGTGCAAAAACCGGTACTTCTGTCCATTTTTTTCCAAAAGGTCCACTTCCATCTGCATTCTCATGATGATACAAAATGACATTCTTTATATCCGTATGGGATGGAATGTCTTTCATGTTCTTCTCACCTGCCGCACAGTGAATTCCCAGCTCCAGTGGAATCGCCGAACCTATTGCACTTGCAATATCATTGTGTAATTCTTCCTGAATATATTGAGTCAGTGCATTATCATGTAACAACGCACCGGCTGTCAGATCCTGCAGACTCTCCCCCTGAATTCCCATCTGTTCTGCCATGCAGACACTCATATATGCAACACGCTTCGCATGCTTATCTGTTACATGCACTAACTCTGCTTCCACACAGTCCAATGCATAGGAACACGCTCCCAACAATCCCAAAACATCTAATTTCATCCCCTTTTGTCTCCTGTCTGTATTATATATCTGACTGTTATTTTATCACAAAAAATTTATATAAAAAAGGTTTCATTATTATTTATACAAAAATAACAGGCAAATCTTTATCTGCATAATTATCAAATAAAAGACGGGATTGTATATCATCATTATTATATTGTCAATAATATAGTAATAATTCTCATTATTACTAAAAGATGCTCATGCTGAGCATCTTTAATCTAAATCATTGTTCTATTTTTCGTTCAAAAACATATTCAGTATCTGATGATAAATCAGACCGGAATGAATAACCAAGTCTGTCGAATTTCTTAATATCCACCGGATTCTCAATATTATTTTCTGCCATAAATCTGACCATTTCACCACGAGCCATCTTGGCATAGGTACCTTTTGTTACCATTTTATCTCCAGAAGCTTC